>VOFH01002451.1_pt1 | contig 25983 bp, 36 predicted proteins | sample 5384091 | NCBI WGS metagenome assembly VOFH01 (sample SAMN12384727, study PRJNA508395) | human gut metagenome | isolation source: healthy gut G | host: Homo sapiens
GCAGGACTTCGCTGTTTAATTTTTCTATAAATGCAATCATAATCCGTCTTGTTACTTTCGCGTATAAAGTTAGCGAATCGAAAAACCGGCGGATTACGATTTTTATCTTTCTCTTCGTTTTTTTATCACGGAGCCGATTTTAATGTCAAATCCGACTTTCCTGACGGATGGAAGTGGGATTGCTCCCCATATTCCGCTTGCAAAAGTCCGTAAAGTGGGATTGGGCGGAGAAACCGCACATGTAGGCTATTTCCTGCAACGTATAGTGTGTCGTCCGCAACAACTCCCCGATACGTTCGATACGGCGCTGACGCAACCACGAGGAGGCCGAGCAGCCGAAAACCCGCTGGAAACGCCGGCGGAAGGTAATCGTGCTAGAATACCCGCAAACCCCAGCGAGTTCCGTGACGTTATCCGAGGCAAGATAATTCGATTTGACACGGGAGATGAACTCGTAATCGTCCCCCAGGTGCAACAGCTCCTCGAACTCCCCGACATCGGCGGGAGTGAGATGTTCATAAGAGGCGTCGAGCATTTTCAGCATGACAGCAGCGTTACATTCAACGGGCATACCCAATGTCTTACGGGCTTCACGCAGGTAATTCTTGAACCGCAGCCGCAGCGTGTCGTGATGCGGGTAGGAACACTCGGACAGAATGGTGCAAACCGTCCGCAGTTCATCGACACAACAGTAGCCGAAATACCACGTTACAAGACGCTCGACGTAATGGACGACATGAAATTCCTCCGAAAGCATCAGAAGAAGCAGGAACGGGGTGAAATCCTGGTATTCCCTCGTTATGGGACGGGGTGCTTCGTCAAGCAAGGAGGCGATGTCCCGCATCAGCAGAGAATCTCCCGAGTACGCTTTTATTTGTTCGGAACTGCGGGCATAATCCCGGTAACGCGATATGACCGCCGACAAAGCATTGAACTTCACGGCGTGAACGCCTTCTATAAAGGAAGGGCGAAGACTGTTGTAAATGGATAAGTCGGTTTGCATAAGTCATTTCTATAAAACGGAGCCGCATCCCCTTGTTGCCAAAACTCCGCAAGTCGTTACTTATGAACCGCTTGGAACACGGTACGAATCCTAATTACAAATATATCGCATCTGATAATCCGGAACAAATATCAGCAGGTAAAAATGAAAATAAACCTCGTTATTTTTGATTATTACCTGCAATAATATTATATTTGCAAACAAATAAGAGTTGTTTGACAGCATGAGAAATATAGTGTATCAAAGCACTTTACCAATTTCTTATCCGTTGCCCATTCTCATGCGAGTTTCTTTTAATCTATTTGTAGTCAATTAAATACCTTCAGACTCATAGCTTTCCATGTTCCATCCCTTCCAACCGGCACACCAGCAAGTCAAACTCTATTTCCTGGAGCAACTTTACTTTGAAGCTCTCGCGGGCAAAGGCGTTTACCCTTTGACGTACCTCCCGGCTGTTCATCGGTTCCTCTTTGGGCTCTTTGCCCTTGGGGACGGATTCTTTTGCGGGAGGGTGGTTGACCGCCATACTGTCGACGGGAACACCCGAAGCTTTTACAAGGATTCTTATTCCACCGTTTAAAATACTTCTCCCGTTCGTATAGAAATCATATCCGGACAGGGGCGAACCGGTGTGCTTGTCAATGGAGAAACCTTCGGGAGGTTTATCATAGAGGCCCCAATTCATGTATTTACTCATGGTTGTACCTTTCTTGTAACTCTTTCAAAACAATCTCTATGCCTTTATCCAGCCCTTTCTTGTAACCGGATATATGCTCACCTATGTTGTAGACCAAACATCCTGCAACAATAAGAACAACTCCTACAGTCCTATGCCAATAGGGCAGGGATACACTGAACGGTGAGAATGTCAGTCGGAAATGACCGATGAATAATACTGATATGATGAATATCGCAAGAAAAAATATTAGGTTTGCTTTCATATAAGTTTTAATATTTCTCAAAATTTGGGATTTGTAAATAGAACGAGTTTCGAGACATGGGAAGCCAACACTTTTGCTCCTCATTGCACGTATTCCAATTATCTTCTCCAAATTCATCATTGCATACTATTTTATCATTTATATTAGCTTTTATTATATCCGAAAATCCCAATGTGTCATCGTGGGCATTCAGTAGTATATATTTCTGCTTTACAATATTTTCGAGCACATCTCCATGATACACATATCCCATTATTCCACGAATGGAAAGGTTTAATAGTAGTATTGGAATAGAACGTGATGATAACTCCCAACATGTCACTATGTGTTGAGATGGAAAATGCTCATATGGAAGAAACTTGCGACAACGCTGCCACCAATCTGCAATAATCATAGAGCCATTGCCGGCGGTCGGTTCGTGAATTGAACCTAATTGCCCTGTGAGTTTGGAACACAAAACTCCAAGAGTATTCGGCGTAAAATCCTGTTTCTTTTGTTTTCGCTCCGATAATTCGTTTTCATACAATTCTTGAAACCAATCATACGACATATCATAACCATTCATTCGCATTAACTCGTGATAGATTATATTGCGCTCTCTAATATCTCCTTCGATAATGCGCATTACTGCATTGGGTAGCTCGTTCAAATCCTCTATCTTGAAAAGACTAAATACTTCTTCTTTTTTCATAATGTATCCCTACTTATTTGTTTGAATAGATTATTGAAACTCACAATGCGCGATTTGCTTTTTCTTAACATTGTAAAATAAACACGTATGGATTTAAAGATATAAGAACGCGGTTCAATTATGGATATACGGCCCTCTGTAATCTTGGTTAGTATATTAAAATAGATTTCATCCCATGATTCATTTATAGTATCTCTGTTAATAGAATAGTTCATTTTACGTATATAGCATTTTGCTTCGTTCTCATATTTGGAAATTTCACTCGCAACGTCTGTCAAATCCCTTGTTTCATAATACCGAAGCATCATCGTAGAGAAAGCAACAGCTTTCCGATAATATTCCTGAGCTTCTCCTATACTAAGTAAACCCCGTTTTCTTTTTTGATTGACTAAATGTATATATTCTGTTCTTGTCATTACCTTTAAAGACTCACCGACATTCAATACAACAGCCCCTTTTACTTCGGTTGGGCATATTCCATGAGAAACTGCATATAATAGTCGGGCAGGCCGTATATAGCGTTGTTCTCTGTTGCGATACAAACTATAACCTTTGCCTGGAATAAGCCGAAGTTCTTTTCCATTTAGATAGCGGACAATACCCTTGCCGTTAATCTCGTAATTAGGAAATCCGGGAATAGAATACCAGCTGTTCTTATTTATAATATTTTCAGACATTATTCTTTTATTTAAACTTATTATTGTGTCTCTACTGTATACAATCTACAGCCGGTTTTTTCTTTTGCCCTTAAAAGGAAACTGGCGGCTTCGTCGCTGTCGACCACCAGCCTGATGGCGGTAAGGCCCTCTGTCTTGGGCTTCTGCAGAAGAAGTGTGCAGGGCTGGCCGTAGTAGTTCCAGTAGAAGATGAATTCGCCCAGATGGAAGTTGTCTATTTGGACGATATAGTTTATCGGGATACGCGGTGTCATATCTCCTGCTTTTTGCTGAAACAGGCTTTCACCTCCCCGTCTGGAACCCATTTCACTGTAACGATACCTTTTACATGTCCGGTTCCTCCACATTTCGGACAGGGTATCTTTACCCGTTCATGGATAATTTCAGGATTCCAGAACCAGCCGTTACCGTGACAGTAACCACAGGCATACTCTGTATAGTAGCCTATGGTTTCTTTACCGGTACCGAAGTTCGGGGAACTGAGCACCAATATATCTTTCTTCTCACTCATGCTTCGATATAATAGGTTTGGACAATCATGTGGTTACGGAAGATATGTATCACTGTCCTGCCTTCATCCTGCCGTAGTTCGGTTTCCACAAAGCTGCGGCGGATGTCGCCTTTTTCCATTAACGAACGGATTTCAGCGTCGATGAATGATTTCAGGTTACGGAAATCCTGCTCATTTCCTTTCAGTCCGGTGGCATCCAGCTGGCTGACCGACAACTGGAGCTTGAGAAGCCAAAGCGGCTTGTCATTGGGAATACTTGATTTGTAAGTTATCTTTGCCATTATTTTTCCGTTTTGAGGATTATTTTTGTTTTGTTACTTCATACCCCTTTCCTCTGAGATACATTGCTACATATTCATTGTTCCCGACATCTTCAAGGACATCAAAAAGGTAGGCACGTATATACTTGGCTACTGCATCCGCATTTGCGTAATCAATGTTTTGCGAAATAAACTTCGCTTTCTCTGTTCTTCCTAAACCTCTGAAGGCTTCTTCAATTTTGCTCATTTCTTATCTTGTATTACGTTAATTGATTAATTCATATTTCAAAAATCGGGCGAGCGTATTTCTATCCACTTTACAAATTTTAGCGATTTTACGTTGTGATATACCTTCATCAAGCAATCCTTTTATCAAGGTATTTTTCCCATACAATTTATATTTGTCAGGAGAACTCTTTCTGCCTTTAGGACGACCAAGTACTACGCCTTCCAATCTCTTTCTGGCTAATGCTTCCTTAGTCCGCTGACTAATCATGTCACGTTCTATTTCAGCGGCAATCCCGAAAGCAAAAGCAAGAACCTTACTCTGTATATTGTCTCCAAGCTCGTATCCGTCTTTTACTGTATAAACCTTAACCTCATGAAGCATACAAAACTCCAATATTCGCATAATCATGAATAGTTTTCTACCAAGACGGGAAAGCTCGGACGTGATTATTACATCACCCTTTTGCAATTTTTTCATCAGTTTCCCCAGCAAGCGCTTTTCAGGCTCTTTTGTCCCAGATATGCCATCATCTATAATCCAATCATCAACTGACAATCCAAGGGATTCTGCTTTTTTGCATACTCCTAACTTCTGATTATTAGAGTCCTGTTCGTCCGTACTGACTCTTAAATATCCGTATATCATAATACTAATCTATTAATCTTCATACTCCATTCATTATGCACTGATTGATATCCTCAATCCTCCATACCGGTTTGGTATAATATTTCTTTATGTCAAATATATCGCACATAAGACACTTTGGACTTATACGCTTATTCTTTCTAAACCCAGCGCACTTAACCGGATACCCCTGAATATTCTTGCTTATATTCATTTTTTTTCCTGTTAGACGTTATTTAATTTTTCTTCAAATTCGGCAATGATACAATCCGCATCACCGCCATGTACCCAATTCTCCAATACGGAAGAGAGAAGTTCGATTGCTTGCTTTGACTGCCATTCAGCGCCGGCTATGAACGCAAAACCTAAACTTACTATTCTTGTATGATTGGCATTGGGATTTTCTTCGAGCCATTTGTCCCAATATTCTTTCGCTGCTTCTTCTAATGTCTGTTTCATCACTTTATTGTTTTCCAGCCATTCAACCGATAGACCTCACGCCGGGCTTCCTCTTTCGTGAGGAACTGCCCGACTTTGGTCCCGGTGGAACCGGTGGCGTCACGCCGAATACGGTACACCACCCAGTTCCTGCCATGCGGCCGGTATTCGTAATACTCCTCAGGCAGATTGCGCATCGTTCTCTTTTTTGGGCTCCACATAGAAAGTCTCTTCCTGTACAACCTGTACGCCGATCTTCGGGAAAAACTCGGCTACTTCCGGGTTGTCCCGGTCAGCCAGCAGCTTGTCTTTTGCCAGCTCGTCCGTTGTGCGGATATACTGCGGCAACAATTCCTTGCAGATGTTGGTTACGGCCGCCCAGGTAAAACCTTTCAGGTTCTTCAGCTTCGGTGTACCGGTACGGAAGCCGAATACGCCATGCGCGCTCTCAAGGCTTTTCCGCTTGGAGAATAGTTCTTCCTTGTTTTCTACGGCGTATGCCTGCATGATGTCGAAGTTCTTTTCCTTGGTGGCAGACAGCTCTGCCAACTGATCCGCATATTTCTCGCGGATACGCGTCATCTCAATATCCATTTTTGAGGTAAGGTTCTGTACTTTGGCATCGGCCGCTGCAAAGTCTGCGAATGCCTGTTCTGCTTGCTCGCGGGTGATACCGCTGACTACTGTTTTCTTTGTTCTTGCCATAATAAATGTTTTTATAGGGTTAATAATGTAATTTCTTTCTTCTGTCCCGGTTCTGCTTGCGCCAGCGCTCCTTGGCGGCTGCCGTCTTGACCGCAGTGTTATATCCATCCAATTCCCGGGAAAGGTTATCGTAGCGCACTTGCTCGGCACGGTAGTCGTCCATCAGATGCTCCAGTTCCGTGGGTGTCATGGCGCCCGCATGGGTCATCAGCCGGCTGTGGTAATCACTGATGCGACCGGCGCTTGCATCCAACTTCCGGACGAGGTCTTTACGGCGTTCGATGTGCGTGTCATAGATTTGCATGATTTCTCCTCCGGTCTTTGATGTTGATGAAGTTCTGCACCACGGGACTGGAAGCAAGCTCAGTGCGGCTGTAATACACCAGTCCTGCCTTGCGGTAACCGGTGATGAGCCCCTTGCGCTGCCATGCGCCCAGTGTCTCACGGCTGCAGCCCACCAGTTCGGTGGCCGCCTTCTGTCCGATGAAGTCGGCACGGTTCGTGTCGGGCAGTTTCTGATATTCGGCGTTCCGGCGGCGTTCCTTCAGCAGTTCGTCCACAAAACCTTCCAGCTGATGCACCCGACGCTTCAGCGCCTCGAACTCCCGCAGGCTTACGGTCTGCTTCTCTTTCGGTGTCTTCTTCTCTGTGTCACAGGCTCCGGCGGCAAAGTCCGCCGCTGTCATGCTCTGTACATCGGGTATCAGTTCTTCCAGACCGATATGTCCGGCAGAAAACCGGGCGGCATCGCGGGCGGCGAAGAATATCTCTTCGTCACGATTCTCTTCTGCAACTTCCATGACGTATTTCTGGAATACCTGCTGTTCGGTCATGCCGCCCTGCAATACCCCGGCCTGTACAAGACTAAGCCGGTCGGCTTTACGAGTCAATATTGCCACAGCCTGTCTGATTTCATTTTTCGTTCTCATATTGTTTCATTTTTCTGTTTCTTTTCCTCACGCCGCATCCAAGCTTCCAGCTGCTTCTTGGTATCCTGTAACTCCCACAGTTTCATGGCGGTAACATCCTTGCGTGCCTTACTGTATTTCCGGCCCACATGTTGAGCTTCGCAACGTTCATCCGGTATTCGTCTTCACTGTCACTGCTGAAACCCTGATTGAGCTGTGGTATCATGAAAGAAAGGCGGTAGATGTCGCGGAACACACTTTTCGCTTCCGCCAGTTGCATCGCCCTTACCTTTTCATCCGGTGGGTTCAACCTTTCCAACAGCTGCCGCGCCTCGTGCATCGTCAGTTCCCGGCTGCTTGCCGTACGTCCGGAAGTGAATTCATAGATGCAGTCATGACTGAGCATCGTCATCCATACCGATGCGGTGGAAAGTGGCGTGCAGGGCTTTGAGCTGCTGTGACGTAATGGATTTATTTTTGGTCGTTTTCATAATAGGTCTGTCACTGAACATTAATAATCATTCATTACTTTCTCCCCAGTATCTCGCCGCCATTTCCGGCCAGATATCGAAGTGTCCCACAGGTCCGATAAAACGCCCTTTGCTGAAAGCGCGATATCCTTCGACGTATATCTTCAGTGTGGCATCGAACATCACACTTTTACCGCTACGTCCGGTGGGTAGTCGTCCGGTGGCATGGCTGATGAAGATAATCAGCTTGTTGCGGTGTTGCTCCTTGAATTCTATATATTGCCGATAGGTCATCTGCGTGTACTGGAAACTGTCGATAACCACAAAGTCAGGCGATTTCTGACGCTTCAACCGCAAACTGAGCTGCTCAATACTTTCGTTGTCGATTAGCAGAAAACGGCGGTTGACTTCCATCATGCCGAAGCGCCGGAGCGTATCCTGCATGGTGAGACATGCTCCCTCTTCCATACTGTTGTAAGCCACACGTCCGAAACGGCAGAGGTACTTACAGAGCTGCATTACAAACGAGGTTTTGCCGTTACCGGAATTTCCCCAGACAAACCATACCCCGCGGCGTTCCGGTGTACCGAAAGCGTCATGCCACGTATCTTTGAAATCCAGCGTATCGAACTTCATCGAAAGCATTTCACGTACCCCTTTAGCATTTCGGTCAAAGGTTATCTTTTTCTCCTTTTCCCCTGCAGCATCTTCATATCTTACATTCATTCTTCATCCCTCCCTTTCTGCTGCTCGGCACGCCGTTTTTGTGCATGAACTACACGTTTAACCCGGCGCAGGTCATTATCACAGGCCTCCACATCTTTCATTACACGCTTTATCTCGGCTTCGTTTGTCAATCCGTTGGCCTGACAAATGGCGTATATATCATTGCGGCTGGTAGCATTCAAATCGAAAAACTTGCGGCCTATGCGGCTGTTGATTTCCTTGTAGCCTTTCTTGTTGTAACGCAGCCCGTTGTCCACGCGGCGCTTGATGTAGTCGGTGCTCATAAAGACAATGCCGGCACGCCCTTCGAGACGGTTGTAGATGCTGATGAAGTAGTTCAGCACGCAGTCTGTCAGCTTGTCGCCCTCATCAAAAATAAGCAGCGGGTTCTGCAGGAAACCAATCATGCCAAGAGCATAATCCAGCATGTCACGCAAATTGTTGGTGCTGTCAGTAGGCGCGCCTACCTGCTTGGCTATTTCCCGGACAAAATCACTGCGTCTCATGTCTTCCGAGCAAAGGATATAGAACACGTTACGGTGTGTACGGCGGAACTCTATGGCGGCGGTAGTCTTGCCGCATCCGGCATCGCCCACCATCCAGGTGACGTTCTTGTACATCTGGGCATCGGCCAGCACATAAGTGGCAAGGCGGTAATTGTCGCTCTCACAGATAGTCCAGTGCTCGAAGCTGAAACCGATCTGTGCGGCTATGCGGCTGAACATGTCATCGCTGATACTTTCATACTTGGTGTTTAAAATCTGGCTTACCACAGCCGCGCTGACTCCCTGCAGGCTCTCGCTGGCGCGGTTACGGCTGGGAAAATTCTCACAGTAGCCCATCAGTGCATCGCGGATATTGTCTTTGTCTTGTCTGGTTAATCCTTTCATAGTTTGAATAGTATTTAATTGATTATTGATTATTGTTTAAAACCTGTCCAATGCCAGCTCATCCAGTGTCATATTGGAAAGTGCCTTGGTGTATTCCCCTACAGTGGAATAATCGGCTTCATTATAGATTTCGGTTTCCTCCTGTTTGCGTTTCTCCGGTAGGGAGAGAGGAACGGAAAGTTTACCATGGTCATACCTTTCACGACATTCGTCCATTTTCTTCCTGCTGAGATTTTTAGGTTTCGGGGTGGAAAGGCCGAAAAGTTCGGCTGCAATACGCTCGTCAAGGTCAAACCGTTCGCCTTCCAGTTGGATGGCGGCCATGGTCTCCTTGTTGCGCTCAATGGTACGCCGCATGAAGCCGCTTTCCTCAGGAGTACGTTCCTGGGTGGCCCGACTGACAGAAACTTTTGGAGTGGCAGTGGCACTATACTTGGCACCGGTGGCGGTATTACGCCACAATTCCACGCGGGTCATGTCCATGGGATCATACATTACAGTGAATTCACGTCCGGTATTGCGGAGTGCCCAGGCTTCATCGCGCAGACCGTCGGCTGCATATACATCATAGTGGTATTGCTGTTTGTCAATCTCAAACCGCAGGCCATAATTGGTGTACGTTACAGCTTTGGGATGACACAGCCAGAACATCCTCATCATGTCGATTTCATTAACAGGCACAGCCTCGGGGTTCTCGCTCATACGATACATCTCCATGTGAGGAATACCGGTGGCGAAGTGCTTTTCCTCATTGTTCCATCGGTTACGGCATTCCTTGTAAATAGCCTTCAGCTCCTCGAGTGTGGGAAGCGCATAGGCATTCTCCTCTATGAATTCCAGGTTGGGCTTACTATTCAGTTTTTTGGTATTCACATTCTGTCCTGTGAAATGCCAGATGGCATGAAGAACCTGCGCCTGAAAACGGTAGAAAGCATTTTCGATCGTTTTGGATTGTCCGTTATAGGGCATCGTGGGGCGATGAAGTATCGTAAGACGTTGGAAGAAACCTGCAGCATCACCTTTCTTATGTCCGCCTTGGTTATCAGTCACAATCTCATAAGGACGGCTGCCGGAGACTTCAACGGCCATACGGTAAGCCCGATACTGGCTGTCAAAATTCTCATTCGGGGCTATGTCATACCCAAGCAAAGTCTCACTGTAAGCGTCCATCACTTCATATACGCTGGTAGTACACATCTTTCCTTGTTCATTTTTGTAGTAGAGATTTAGCTTGGTACCATCGCCATACCATAATGCATCACGCATCTGCGGGAGGCTGGTCTTCATCAGACTGGCATACTTGGCTTTCCACTTCTGCATGCCGTATACGGCCGCATACCACATCGGCATCACGGCAGGGTCATTAAGATAGTTCTTTATGGTAGTAGGTGATTTGATGATATTCAACCCGCGTTCTACTGCCTGACGGTTATACTCATCGAAGATCTGCGCCTCGGTATAGCGGGGAACAATGCTCCGGCGAAGTTTCAGCAACAGACGGGCCACTTCGGGAACTACCACACGTGCCGCCTGGTTGCCCGTATTCTTGTTTACAAGGGCGATATATCCGGTCTTCTTGTAAGCGTTGAATTTCTCGCGGAGACGGGTTGCGGGCAGTGTATGCCCATATCGTTCGCGCAGCTTTCTCACATGTACCTTGCACCGTTTCCCACACGATGGATTTACGGCTGTAACCGCACTTGCTATGCAAGGCTCCAGTCTCTTTCTCCACGCGGATCAGTTCATTCATCACCTCGGCATTCAGTACATATTCTGCCTGACGATCCAGTGAGATGGCGGGCCGGTAGGTCTTATAAAACTCTACAGCCTTACTGTCACTACGGATGATATTGCTCATTAGTTGTTCTTTCATCTCTTCCAAAGCATTGGGATAAAGTCTGTCGTATGCCTCACGAATAAGGGCGGGAAGACTGGTGTAGTCTATAAGGGCGTAGGAACCGGCTCCTTTTCCGGGACGTACAACTCGGAGTTTGCCTTCACGTACTTTCTTTTTGTAATTCGGCACACTTAATATTCTTCCTTGCGAAACCAGTTCAGGAAAAGTGACACACTTATTTTACCGTACATTTCCATAATCAGAAACTTTTCTCTTTTATTAGTGCAGGCCCCGGCATCGAACCGGGGTGATAGCCACCTCTTACAGGCTCTTTTCCTGCTCTTTATTGGGGATACTCATCGAAATACCAATTACTGCTGCCAATGCTACCATGATTAATCTCCACCAACCCTTTTTTTTTGAGGAACAATATGTCTTGTGTTATATTTATAAAGTCCCATTGATTAGGTGGGGTTCCTGAAGATTTTAAACATCTCCATCCTCTATTCTGCTTTCTAATTTTTGATTATTCATGGCTAAAAACTGCAAACCAGCTGTTACGTTTGCCATAACATATTCATAAAGCGCATTAACTATCACCTCTTTCACATTCCCTGCGGTGTCCGTTACATTGAACATCCGGGCAAGTTTCATCTTTGCCTGAAGCACTCAGTTCAATCTTCTTTCTGATTTTGTTCTCCATATCTAAATTCTGATTAAAATAATTCTTATCTTTGGGGCTGTTCTGCTTGAACACGGTGCAAATCTAAGTGATAATTTTCAACCGCGCAAATAAATGCGTGATAATTTTCATCTATATGGGTAATATTTTATCAAGAATTCAAGAAATAGCTATAAAAGAGGGGATAACTATCACTGCTATGGAACGTAGTATTGGTGCCAGTAAAGGTGTGTTATCAAGAGCTATAGCCAATGGTACCGACATTCAATCTAAATGGCTACAAAATATAGTTGAAAATTATCCCTGGTTAATCAACTGGGAGGTGATATGGTATTCTGGCATAAGCTGAAAAAGGAGGTCCGATAAAAGCTGCGAAAGACTTCAGTTCCCATATCGTTACTGATATAACAGGAACAAGAAACGGCACAACAGATTCTATTTCAGTAATTTGCACAGTTTTTCATACCTGAGGACAACTCGCTTGATATTAATTTTGTAACGATCAAAAAAGTATGAAAACGAGTATGAGCAGATCGACCTTCAAAATCCTCTTCTACGTGAAGAAGGGCAGCGAGAGAGCCAACGGCTATCTCCCCCTGATGTGCCGTCTTACGGTAGACGGCGAAATCAAGCAGTTCAGCTGCAAGCTGGACGTGCCCCCGAAACTTTGGGACGTGAAAACGGCACGTGCCACGGGCAAGAGCGCCGAGGCGCAGAAAATCAATGCGGCGGTTGACCGGATACGCGTGGACGTGAACCGCCGTTACCAGGAACTGATGCAGTCCGACGGCTATGTCACCGCCGCCAGGCTGAGGGACGCCTGCCTCGGGCTGGGCGTGAAACGCGAGACGCTGCTGAAGCTCTTCGAGCAGCACAACGAGGAGTTCATCAAGAAAGTGGGACACAGCCGCGTGCAGGGAACATACAACCGCTACCGTACCATATACAGGCACCTGTGCGAGTTCGTCCCGAAAGTGTACCGCCGTGACGACATCCCCCTGAAGGAACTCAACCTGACGTTCATCAACAACTTCGAGTATTTCCTGCGTACGGAGAAGAAATGCCGCACCAATACCGTATGGGGTTACATGATCGGGCTCAAGCACGTCATCTCCATCGCCCGCAACAGCGGCGCGCTTCCCTTCAACCCCTTCGCCGGGTACATCAATTCCCCCGAGAACGTTGACCGAGGCTACCTGACGGAGCGTGAGATACAGACACTGATGGAGACCCCGGTGAAAAGCGGGACCTGCGAACTGGTACGCGACCTCTTCATCTTCTCTGTGTTCACCGGACTGGCATACGCGGACGTGAAGGCACTGACGACCGACCGGCTCCAGACCTTCTTCGACGGCAACCTCTGGATCATCACCCGCCGTCGCAAGACAAACACCGAGTCCAACATCCGCCTGCTGGACGTGCCCAAGCGCATCATAGAGAAGTACAAGGGGCTGTCCAAGGACGGTCATGTATTTCCGGTACCGAGCAACGGCAGATGCAACACCATATTGAAGGAACTTGGCAGGCAGTGCGGTTTCAAGATACGGCTGACCTATCATGTGGCCCGGCATACGAACGCCACCACCGTGCTGCTCTCGCACGGTGTACCCATCGAGACCGTAAGCCGTCTTTTGGGGCATACGGATTTGAAAACCACCCAGATATATGCCCGGATAACCAACCAGAAGATCAGCAGCGACATGGAAATCCTGTCCCATAAGCTGGAAAAGATGGAGAAGGAGATATGCGATGCCATCTGAGGAAATGGTATTTACGAAACGGACGATTTTTCCCCTTCCTCATCAAAGTTCGTCCGTCCCTGCGGGACTCCGCGTTTTCCCTTCGGTTTCCGGCAGAAAATTTCCGTACGGCGAAATTTTCTGCCGGAAAAACGCTCCGAAAGCGCAGGGACGGACGTAAGAGGGATTCAGAAGGCGAAAACTGCGACCGACGTAGTGCATGTGCGACAAGGAAAAGAACTGTCCGGGAGCCCCCTTTTCATGCCGTACCCCGGCATGAGACCGCTTTCCTCTCCGGCTGTGGTGAAGGCTCTCCTGCTCCCTCTGCATTGCATATGCGGGTTGTTTTGCCCATATCCACGTCCGCCGGTATTGCCTGCCCTTTCCTTGAGAAAAACGGCTTACCGCAACAGGCGGCGTGACACAGACTTTTCCGGATATGGAGGAACATTCCGGAAAAAAGAGTGGAAGACGGGCTATTATTTGGCTGTATAACAACAAAGTTGTATTTTTGCAAAAAATAATATTATGGCTATAACTATCAAGAACATTCCGGTTTTGGAGGGCGCTACGGCGGAAGATTTCGTACGCAGTGCAGACAAGAACGCCGCAAAGGTAACACCCCGGTTATCAGTGGAGGCAAAGAAACGGTTGAGAAAAGTATTGGAGAAATCCCGTTCATTCCGGTTCAATTAACAGCAATGGACGGTATTTCTTTATATGATGATTGTGTCATGCTTGCCTATAACAAGGAAGTACGGAGGAATTGCCTTCCTTTCACTTGTGGCGAGAATGACCTTGATGATTTTTTTCTCAATGATGCCGATCTGTATGCGAATGAACTCCTTGGGAAAACATATTGTTGGGTGACGACTGAAATCCCGCATCGTATTGTGGCCTTGTTTACCTTGTCCAATGACAGTATCAAGACCAGATTAATATCCCCCAATGATAAAAACTGGCTGCAACGCAATATTGTAAATCCTAAACGTGGACGCAGCTATCCGGCCGTGCTGATAGGAAGACTGGGGGTCAACCTGGAATATCAGGGTACATCAAGCCACGTAGGACGGCAACTGATGGCTTTCATAAAAGACTGGTTCCGTCATGAGGACAACAAGACAGGATGCCGTTTTATCGTGGTGGATGCATACAATGAGGAAAAGATTCTCAGGTATTATGAAAGAAACGGTTTCGTTCCACTCTATAAAACAGACGTGATAGAAAAGCAATATTATGATATTCCGCAAGATGAACCTTTGAAAACCCGTTTGCTGTATTTTGATTTGAAAAAGGACTGACATAATAATATATCAGTAAAATCCTTTAGGGTGACAACGGGTTCCAAAGACAGGCTGTCGCTACGATTACCTGCCATATGACACCGGTCGTTTTCTTGATGGCGGGCGGTGGATTTCATGGGCAGCCAATCCGGAATGACAAGTAATGCCGTACCTGTGGCATAATAGAGCATTATTTTGAAGGCGGAGGCTTTGTCCGGTTCTTCTTTTTCCAAGGTTTTCCGTCGGATGTCTTCAAGTTTTCCACACTTGTTTTAGAATAGTCCGCATTATCAGCAGATTGCGAGTTTCAGTCTGCCGTTCCGATTCTCTTTATCGCATCGTAGCATGTCGTTGATATATTCCAAATACTTATCCATGAATAGGCGACTTATAATTTTGTCTCAGGCAAATATCGAGACACACTCCCGAATGAGGTCTTCCATGATTTTAAAAGACTCCGTATTTCGGAAGGAACAACGTACACATACAATTTCTCCGGAACGGCCGACCTTCCTGTCACCTCCCTGTAATCCTCCCAAAAATCAACACTGCCGTATAAACCGCATGAAAGCCCGGGCACGCTTCCTGTTTCCAATCCCATATCCGCACCTTCCGCAATATCACGTATTGCCGTTCCCATTCCACATCCTTGAATATTTCTCCAAACATACCGAAGACAGAAAAGCTGCATGGAATCTAAATTCTCATAGGACAGACAATAGATAGAAGGAAGTAATCCGTCATCCTCATTTCTTGCGGCAAAAATAGTTGTTTTTCAGGCCGGTCCCGCAAGGCGGCCCTTCGGGCTGGTTGCTCGTGAAAAAATCTTCCTCACGCTTCGCGTGAGCGTATTTTTTCACGGCAAGCCTTGCCGGAGACCGCCGAAAAACAAACTGGAGGAAGCACAAGAAATAAGAATGCCTACCCGTGTAGGCCATGTATAACTCAAAAAAATATAAGGCTATGGCAGACAAGAGCGCAGAAAAGGAAAGACTGTTCAACGAGTGGTTCACTGCATCCTATGACAGGTTGAGAGGGACGTTACGCCGGTACGGAATGCTGGACGAGGACAATTTCCATGACACCTACCTTTTCGTAAGAAGGCAGGTGCTGGTTCCCGGAAAGGACATAACGGACTATGACACGTATTTCATCGGATGCTACAAAAAGGCGGCCCTGGTAAAGATTAAAAGGGAGAATCGGTATGCACACCCTGAAGATGATTTCTTCCTCCGATGTGGCGAAGAGGCAAAATTCCTTTCCGAGGACGACCTGAACGGGTGCGAGAGGCTGGTTAAGGACATACTGCGTTTCGTAAGGCAGAAGTTCTCCTACGAGGAGTACCGGATGTTCATGCTCAGGTTCTATGAGGCGCAGTTCTCGTTCAAGGCACTGGCGGAATGCATGGGTATCTCGGCATCGGCCATATCGCAGAAAGTATGCAGGATAGTGGACGCGGTACGTACCCACAGCGGTTTCGCATGGAGAAGTCAGATGCTAGCGGTGGAAAGCTTCATGTATTGAAAAAATTGTTTAACGGAAAAGTAAGAAAGTTATGGCACTGATAGTATACAACAGGGAAAACTCCCGTTCGCAGGAAGTCACATACAAGGGAAAGCGGACCATCAACCTTGACAGCAGGGGGACCGTCTATCTGTCAAAGACGATGTCAATCGAATTGGGAATCCTCGGTGGCGGACGGGTGAACTTCGCCCACGACGACGAGACGGATGACTGGTACATCTGCCGGGCCGATGACAGCGAGGGGTTCATTGTCTGGAAGGATAAAAGATGCGCAAGGTTCTCGGCGGGGTTTATCGTGCAGAGACTCATGCGGCAGGCGAAGGTGGAGAGGAAGAGCGTGCAGTTCATGATGGCGAGGATGCCGGTAGAGATTGGCGGAGTGGCCTATTACAAGATACTGCTCTCGAATCCGATACTCAGATAGAGGCATGGGCCGGAGGAGTCCGGCTGTATATGACATGACAGAGACAGGCGCATCCGACGGGACAGGAGCCCGGAGGATGTGCCTGTTTTTATGCGCCGCCATGTTTACACACGGACATGCGGTTGTCACCGGCCGGCATAAGGTCACTCCGAAAAGACCGGGAAACGGCATTGCCGGAGGATAATGATACCAGTACGGAATGTGCCGCCATTACGGAAACGGACCGCCCCAATTTCAGAATAACATAATGACATAATAAAATAAGGGTCTTTTTTTATTATGGAATCCCCGTATCTTATTGCCATACCGGAAAAATGTTTCCATGTCCCGCCATGTTATGCCAATGTTGTCACCGGATCATAATTTGTAAGGGAAAAACGATCTGTGTATAAGTATGCTTTACGAGCAAATCAAAGTCGTTCATCCGGTGGAAAGAAAACGAAGGAGCGACCGGTATGACAACCGACCGCCCCTTCGTTCACGATCCCGTATGGAACTTTCCTAAAGTTCCTCCGGCCTGGTTCTCGCCTCCCGGTAGCAACTGTCAAGCAGCTTCTCGATGTCGGAGGAACGGTACAGTATCTTGCCGCCCAGCCGGGTGAAGGCAAGCAGGCCGCTGTCACGGTACTGTTGCAGGCTGCGTCGGCTTACTTTCAGCTTTTCAGCCAGTTCGCGGTCCGTATAGAAGTTCTCGCCCGCCATCGCCGGTGACCTGCCGGCAAAGAGACGCTCCATGGAAACGGAGAGACGCTCGACGGTGGAGAAGAACTCTCTTATATGCTCACTGCTCTCACGGGTGAGCAGACGGTTATCGGTATTCATCATGACTTGATCTTTTTTTTGTTCGACATTCGTTTTTCATGGCCTTTCAGATCGACCTTCCCATACTTTCAGCCCGCTTGCGGCGCTCCTCCACTATCCGGATGATACTTTCCACGTCCCCGGGCTTGTAATAAGTCTTGTGGCAGATCTGTGTATATGCCAGCGTGCCGTTGTCACGCAGGGTCTGCAGGGTTCTCGGGCTGACCTTCAGCAGCAGGCACACCTCCTGGTTGTCCAGCCATTTCTTCTCCTCCATGTCGCCGTACAGCCGGCAGAGGGTGTCCAGCCGGTCCGCGAACGTCCGGAAGGCCGAGAGCATCGCCTCGAAGGTCCTTGCCTCAATGTTCACTATTTCCATAATCAATGTAATTTCAGGTTTGACATCTGTTTCATTCTCTTTTCGGATCCGGATTCCGTGCCGCAATTTAGTGAATCCCGGCGGAACATCCTGGATTTCAAGACAGGATGACTACCTTTGACACCATATGCGTACTTGTTTCATCCGCAAAGTAAATGATTGTTCCCGGATATGATTCCGGCCCCCTTCATCAGATGTCATTATATGTCATCAGATGTCATGGAAATCGGATTTTAATATTCATTTGCTTTTAGTAAACAGACGTTCAGATCCGTTCCCGAAGAGTGGGAATTTTGGAATTTCCGGTGCGTATATTTGTGAAGTCATCACCGTCAGACCGATCCAACAATATGAATAACACGGCAAACCCCGCCAATCGGACCCGTCCGTTTCACAGCACTTGTTATTATCGTTTTATTTGCTTCCAACAACCGGGCAAACGGGTAGACCGTGCCCACAGTATCAACCATCTAAAATCCATGTACAATGAAAAGTGAACCGACTGAAAAAACGAAAGGGAAGAAAATGGCGGTATCCGAAACCGCAGACAGAAAGAACGGTCGTAGTCCTAGCCCCGGCCACGACGGGTGGTGGGAAAGACTCATGATGGAACCCGGTCCGGGGGAATCCACCGGTATGGATGCGGAACCGGTGATTCCATCCGGGGCTGATGCGGAGGAGGTGTCCGGGGAGGCGGGAAGAAAGGACACCCCGGCGGAACCGGAAGACCCCGTGAGAAGAAGGACGAGCGGCAGGCAGCGCAGGGTCTCGCTGGAGGAGTACCGGGAAACATACCTCACCGTCCCGAAGATCAGGAACCGCAAGACGGTGTTCGTCAGTGAGGATGTGAGGGACGAACTGGACGCCGTCGTCCGCAGGCTCGGCGGGCGTGGCATGAGCGTTTCCGGACTGCTGGAGAACCTTGCCAGGGAGCATCTTGCCGCCTACCGTGAGGACATCGAGCAGTGGAGAAAAATCTGACAGCCTGTAACCGGGCGTGGAGTGTACCCGATGTATGCACCGTCCCCTGTGTACCCGCTTCAATGTGGAAAATGCGGGGGGATTTTTCTGTGGGGGGAGCAAGGTTATGTTTCCGGATTCCCGAAAACCCTTGCTCCCCGCGCCCGGCGGTTGCTGGGAGGGCAAATCCGCTCCCGCCGGTCGCAGATTTTGGAATGAAAGAAGTACGGACGAAAAAGAAAAAACATATGACAAAGGATGTGAATGGGATGAAGAAAAAACGCGGCCGTCCGGCACTGGGCAGGACGCGTAAATTGACCAGAGGCGTGACGGTGAAGTTCTCCCCCGTCAGCTACGAGGCTCTCAGGTTCAGGGCAGGGAAGTCCGGCCGGAGTCTGGCGGTCTATATCAGGGAGGCGGCACTGGCGGCCACCGTGACGGCAAGGCATACACCGGAGGAGAACGCACTGTTGCGCAGCCTGGCGGGAATGGCTAACAACCTGAACCAACTGACAAAGCTCTCGCACCAGACAGGCTTTTACAGGACAAGGCTGCTGATAGAGGGGCTGCTGGGAAAGCTGAAGCGGATTATGGATGATTACAGACCGAAAGGAGGATAGCCTCATGATAGGGAAGATCAGGAAAGGCCGCTCGTTCGGCGGCTGCATACGCTACGTGACGCAGAAGGACGACGCGGAAATCATCGCCTCGGAAGGGGTGCTGCTGGGAACGGCAGAAGAGATGGCGCGAAGTTTCCGATGGCAATGCCTGCTGAATCCGGACGTGGCGAAATCGGTGGGACACATCGCGCTCACCTTCAAGCCGGAGGACGCACCGAGGCTGACCGACGCGTTTATGGCAAGGCTGGCGGGGGAATACCTGGAACTGATGGGGATACGGAACACGCAGTTTATCGTGGTGAGGCATCACGGGACGGACAACCCGCACTGCCACATCGTCTTCAACCGGGTGGACTTTGACGGGAAGGTGATTTCCGACAGCAACGATTTCAGGCGCAACGAGAAAGTGACAAAAATGCTCAAGGACAAGTATTCGCTCACCTATTCCGAAGGCAAACAGGCCGTTAAAACGGAAAAGCTGCACGCTTCCGAGAGGGTGAAATACGAGATATACCGTGCGGTCAAGGAAGCTTTGAGGAGTGCAGATACATGGAAGGAATTTCAAAATAAGCTCTTAAAAATGGGCGTGGAGATGGAATTCAAGTACAAGGGAAACACTAATGAAGTGCAGGGCATCCGCTTTATCAAGGATAACCAGTCATTCAAGGGGAGTGGGATTGACCGCAGTTTCAGCTGGTCAAGGCTGGATGCGGCATTGGACCATAACCATGTCACGTCCCTGGAAAATGACGTTTCCCAAAAGCAACCGTACCATGAACAAAGTCATGGTTCTGTTATTGATAACCTGGTCGAAGTCACCGGTACGGGTGGCGTGTTCATGCCGTCGGTGGCACCGACGGAGGACGAGAAAGAGGCGGAACGCCTGCGGAGAAAGAAGAAGCGCAGGAAAGGAAGGAGTTTGTGAACCATATGTATAACAAAAAACTTTGAAAGATGAAAGAGGAAAATTATCTGGAAGGCATCTACGGATGCCTTGAAAGGATCGAGAAGAAAGTGGAGACGCTGCCCGTGGAAGGCACAAGCCCCGCAGTTGGAAACCGGACCAGTTCCCCGGAAGGGATTGCGGAACTGAAAATCCGTCTGGAACGCCTGCAATCCGCGGTGGAGAAAAACGGCTTGGAAATAGCAGCGGTACGTAACCATACCGTCCGGTTGTCGGAAGGCTGGCCGTTGTCTGCCGAAACGTTTGCCGGGGAGATGGAAAAGATTAGATACTGCCTGAGTCAAGACTGCCAAGCTGTAAAGGAGACAGTGAGACGGCTGGATGAAAGAATGGTCCTGCTGAAAAAGGAACCGGAGCGCAGACTGGTGACCTACCGTCTGGAAAGCGCATCCAAGGCAGTGGTAACGACAGCTTCAGCACTGATCTGGCACTGATCATTTCCGTCTGGACCAACTGCAACCAGTACCGCACGAACCGGCTTTTGAAAGATGCCGATTTGAAATACCGAGCCATCAGGATCTGCCTGCCGGGGGGATGATCCCGACATCGCCTTCCTTGAGAAGCATTTCACCATCAAGCGGGACGAGGAAAAGATCCGGCGTGTGGAAAGGCTGGTGACCGCTTTTGAGGACTCGGTCAGGAACCGCATCCGTAACCATGAAATGGCAGCCTACAAGGACAGTCTGGCGCACCGGCTGTTCAGGGAGGCACAGGAAATCAGGAAGCAACTGGACAATCCCAATTCAAAATGACTGCACTATGGCAACAATCAGAACCAAATTCAGGTCCTCGTCCGCGGAAGGCAGGGAGGGCGCACTGTATTATCAGGTGATTCATAACCGTGTGGTCAGGCAGATCAGTACCGGATACAAACTTTTCGCTTCGGAATGGGACCAACGTTCCGAAGCGGTCATTCCCTGTCAACACCCTGCAGGGATGGAACGGGACAATTATCTTCTATCGGTAGGGGAACGGATAAGACGGGACAAAATCCGACTGGAAAAGGCTATCAGGACATTAAGCCAATCCGGTCCGTTTACAGCGGATGATATCGTCATACGTTTCCATGACAGCGGACAAGAACCTTCGTTTAACGACTATATCCGGCAACAGATAGTAAGGCTGAAACGTTTGGGAAAGATACGGACCTCTGAAACCTATACAGCCGCGCTCAAAAGTTTCAGCAGTTTTATGAAAGGTAGCGATATACTGTTTGGCGAACTTAGCTCTGACTTGCTCATGGAATACGAGGCTTATCTGAAAAACAGGGGGAACTCACCCAATACAATCTCGTTCTACATGCGCATTCTGAAAGCGGTCTACAACCGTGCGGTGGAGAACGGACTGACCGGACAGCGAAACCTGTTCAAGTCTGTTTATACAGGTGTGGAAAAGACCTTGAAACGGGCCATTCATTTAAATGATATCAGGCGTATCAAAAGACTGGACTTGTCCCTGAAACCCCACCTTGATTTCGCACGTGACATGTTCCTGTTCTGCTTTTACACACGGGGGATGTCCTTTGTGGACATGGCTTATCTGAAAAAGGGAGACATTGCGAACGGAATCCTGACTTACCGCAGGAAAAAGACCGGACAACAGCTGTTCATCCGATGGGAAAAGTGTATGCAGGAGATCATCAAACTTTTTTGTTTATCGGTTCAAGATTTCAAAGTTGTTCATTAATTGCTTTGTTGGTTATATCCAGAGTATTATTTGTAAGAGACTCTACGAATAAATGATGATAAGACCAGTTAGTTTATCGCTTGTTTTATAATTTCATTGCGATATTCGTTCGGTGTGCAACCTTCCATCTTCTTGAACCAACGTGTGAAATGTTGCGGGTATTGGAAACCCATTTCATCTGAGATTTGACTGATACTTTTTTGCGTGTTCATGATGCGCTCTTTGGCTATATCCATAATTTTTTGCTGGATATGCTTGATTGCTGACATACCGGTTTCCTTTTTTACCAGGTCACTGAAATAATTGGTGGAAAGACACAGTTGGTCAGCGCAATACTGTACCGTCGGAATACCTTTACTCGTTGGCAAGGCAGAATGATAGTAATTATTGAGCAACAATTCAAAACGCGCCAACAAATCGTTGTTGGCATTTTCCCTTGTAATGAACTGGCGGTCATAAAAGCGGATGCAGCGGTCAAGGAGAAGCTTCATGGTATCAATAATCAAAGAACGGCTGTGCTTGTCAATAGGATGCCTCAATTCTTCTGCTACATTGTTTATACATTCAATGACTACTTTGCGCTCCTGTTCTGACAGGTGCAGTGCTTCGTTGGCATTATATGAGAAATAAGAATACTCTTTTATTATATGTGCAAGGGAAGTACCGCGCAATAGTTCGGGATGGAACATCAGGGCCCATCCGGCCGGCTGGTGCAGACTGCCATCATCGTCAGAACCCATTACCTGCCCCGGAGCGATAAACAGCATGGAGCCTTTTTCATAGTCATAGAGGCTCCGTCCATAATTCATCGTACCGCAGTCAGTATCTTTCAGCAACACAGCATAAATGTTGTACAGTTTCTTTGAGTGTCTGATGGGCTGCACCTCGTAACAATTCACAACGCTGACCAACGGGTGCAGAGCTTCGACTTCGAAAAGGTCGCAGTACTGCTGAACTGTATCTATTCTTGTTATATCTCCCATAACCATCCTTTTGTTTTTTACAAAAATAAGTATTTATATTGACATTGCTGTCTGAGGAACAGCTGTTTCTTTTCTATCCCTTATTTATTTTATTCCATGACGACAAAGTTAGTTCATTCAATCAACGAACATATAACCCTAATCACAGACTGTCTTACCATTTTCACAGATAACATTTAACCCGGTCCAAGCCCGATGAAAGTGGTAATTTTATCAGTGATTGAGGTCTAATCTTCAGTATGTGAATGCTGTAATTTTGCAAGTGAAACCAAAAAGGTAAATAAGATGAAACCAAAAGCTTTATTTGTCATGTTAATCTTATGGCTTAGCTTCACTACGATTCAAGCGCGGTCAACCGAAGATGTCCCGGATAAGGGAACTTATGCAAAATTTCTGTTGGTAGGATGTTATATGAAGCCAGACGAAGAAGGTGTCAGAATGTACCGGTTTGACGGACAAACTGCCGATGTCGACTATCCGTGTGGGCTGAGAGGGATTTCAAATCCTGCTTTCCTTACATCTGATAGCACTGGTAATCGAATTTATGCCATAGGCGATGATGAAGGGAAAAGTTCGACTGCCAATGCTTTGCTTTTTGATAAGGAAAGTGGTCTGCTGTCTCTGCTTAACTCGCAATCTACAGACGGTGAACTTCCTATTTATATTACTCTCAGTCCAAAGGAATACTTTGTTCTGACAGCAAATTATAAGGGTGGCAGCATCACGGTATTCTCACAGGATAAGAAAGGAAAGTTGCAACGTGATACAAAAATAATTCGTTTTGCTGGAAATGGGCCGAATAAAAAAAGGCAGGAACAATCGCATCTGCATTGCGTGACCTTTACACCTGATGGCAAATTCCTTCTTGCTACCGATTTGGGAACAGATTGTATCTATCTGTTTCCGATAGGCAAACGACCGGAAGCAGGTAAGGCTCATTCTCTGTTGGATGAATCAAGAGTAGTCCGCATACAGATGGATTCCGGCTCAGGACCTCGACATATATGTTTTCACCCGAATGGCAGATTTGCTTATCTCATCAGTGAACTCTCGGGTAAAATAACTGTATTCTCCTATAATGAAGGCAAGTTGGAACGTTTACAAACAATTGTCTGCGACCCTTTCGTTGCAGAGGGAAATGCAGATATCCATGTTTCATCCGATGGCAAATTCCTCTATGCTTCCAAGCACTTGAAAGAAGATGGCATAATTGTTTATTCCATTGATTCCCAAAAAGGAACATTGGTTCAAATAGGATTTCAGCCAACAGGTCTTTATCCGCGAAGTTTTGCCATCTCTCCGGATGGTTGCTATTTGGCAGTGGTTTGCAGGGATGCCAACTGCATACAGATATTCGAAAGAAACCGAAATACGGGGTTACTGAAGAATACGGGAAAAAATATCCGACTGGAAAGACCGGCGTTTGTCAAGTTCTTATAAATTCATCACTAAACAGAAAGCAATATGAACAAGTTAATTACAACCATCGCCTGCCTGATATGCTGTATCGTTTATACGCAGGCACAAAACAAGGACAATATGTTAAGCAAGAAAGAACAAAGTATTGCCGCCATCAGTATGTATGCCGCACGTGGCAATCAGGACAGCCTCAAAGTGATCCTTGCCAGAGGACTTGACTGTGGGCTGACCGTGAGCGAAGAAAAAGAAGTACTTACCCAGCTCTATGCCTATTGCGGCTTTCCACGCAGCATGGGTGCATTGGTTACGCTGATGAATCTCACCAAAGAGCGTGCAGCACAAGGCATAAAGGATGAAGCCGGACGGGAGCCTTCTCCGGTAAAGAGTTCGGATATGTTTGTTGTCGGTGGACAAAACCAGCTGAAACTGTTCGGTCGTCCGGCACTAGGAGAAGTGCTGACATTTGCTCCGGCATTGGACCAATTTCTGAAAGCTCATCTGTTCGGTGACATATTCAGCCGTGACAATCTCGACTGGCGTACCCGTGAACTGTCTACTGTGGCTGCCTTGTCGGTGTTGGACGGCGTGAAGAATGAGTTGAATACTCACATTGCCCATGCCAAGCACAACGGCGTGACACAGGCTCAGATAGACGAAGTACTTATCATGGCGGCACGCTGTCGGAACGGAATGGTGCTTTCTGAATCCGATGAACCGGCAAAGACTTTTCAAACAGATCCGACAATTACTGTCCGTAAGGTCTTTTATAAAAACAGGTATGATATCATGCTTTGCGCCGAAATGTACCTCCCGAAGGATTTCAATGAAGCGCAACACTATGCAGCCCTCATCATCGGACACCCGTTCGGGGCTGTGAAAGAACAGTGTAGCGGACTCTATGCACAGGAAATGGCACGGCGAGGCTACGTGACTCTGGCTTTTGATGCTTCCTATCAAGGCGAAAGTGGAGGAGAACCGCGTCACACGGTATCGCCCGACGCATTGGTGGAAGACTTCAGTGCTTCTGTAGACTGGCTCGGACTACAACCGTTTATTGACCGCAACCGTATCGGTGTGATTGGCATCTGCGGAAGCGGCGGGTTCTCTGTCTGTGCGGCTTCTCTCGACCCCCGCATCAAGGCATTGGCAACCGTGAGCATGTATGATATGGGGCGTGCCACCCGTAACGGTTTGGGGGATTCGATGACAGATGAACAAAGACGCAAACTGTTGGATGAAGTTGCCGAACAACGTTGGAAGGAAGCAGAAACGGGAGAAGCACGTATCCGCTTTGGCACACCGGAGAAACTGCTGGGAAATGCCAATGCCGTGCAGAAGGAGTTTTTCGATTACTATCGCAACCCCTTGCGTGGCTATCATCCGCGCTATCAAGGTATACGCTTTACCAGTCAGGCGGCATTGATGAACTTCTATCCGTTTGCCATGATTAAAGAGATTTCACCACGCCCCGTGCTATTCATTGCAGGCGAGCATGCACATTCGCGCTATTTCAGTGAGGATGCCTATCAAGAAGCCAGCGAACCGAAAGAACTGTATATCGTTCCCGGAGCCAATCATGTAGACTTGTATGACCCGGATGGATAAGATA
>VOFH01004101.1_pt1 | contig 25980 bp, 42 predicted proteins | sample 5384091 | NCBI WGS metagenome assembly VOFH01 (sample SAMN12384727, study PRJNA508395) | human gut metagenome | isolation source: healthy gut G | host: Homo sapiens
TAAGAAAAACGGTTTTGAAATTAATGCAAATATGTTGACAAAACGTCTTAATATACCGTCTGTTCCGATTTCGGCAAGCAAATGTATCGGGATTGAAAACTCATCAAAGAATGTAACTTAGGCGGTAATACACAAAATCAATTAAATACAATGCGGAAATTGAAAGGGCAATTTCCGCATTATGCTTAAAAAATAAAATAAGCCGTTTTTACGCCATACAACTTACAGAAAAAAATGATACCGAAACACATATAGCGCAAGCTCGCTACAAATTCATAAAATCAGTCGCAGCCGACTGCGTAAAAATAATCGGTCAAAACAGACAATTTCTTCTGACCGAAAAAATAGATTCAATCGCTATGCACCCATTGTTTGCGATACCGATTTTTATACTTGTAATGTTTTGTGTTTTTCAGATAACGTTCGGAACTTTTGGTTCGATGATGTCCGATATGCTCGACACCCTGTTTAACGTTCAGTTTGCAAATATGCTTGAAAATATTTTAACATCAGCCGAAGTCGGTGCATTTTTCAAAGGACTTTTTGCTTGACGGAATAATATCCGGAATAGGCAGTGTCATAACATTTTTCCGCAGATAATGCTGTTATTTTATTCCTTTCCTTTCTTGAAGATTCGGGATATATGGCACGAACGGCTTTTTATTATGGACAAACTTTTTATAAAAAATCGGTCTTTCGGGCAAGTCGTTTGTACCTATGATAATGGGATTTGGGTGCAGTGTTCCTGCGACAATGGCAGTCAGAACGCTTTGACAACGAACGTGACAGAAAACTGACAATGCTGTTGATACCGTTTATGTCGTGCGGTGCAAAAATGCCGGTTTATGCGGTATTTACAGCGGCACTGTTTCCGAATAATGCAGGTATCGTCACATTCAGTTTATACATTTTAGGGATAGCTTTAGGGGTAATTTCGGGATTGATTTTGTCAAATACGGTATTCAAAGGCGATGAACCGCCTTTTGTACTTGAACTTCCACCCTACCGAATGCCGACTTTCAAATCGACATTTAATCATATGTGGGATAAAGTCAAGGACTTCCTTACAAGAGTAGGTACTGTAATTTTGCTTGCAAGTATAATCATCTGGCTTTTGGAAAATCTTGATTTTCATTTGCATTTAACCGCTGACAGCGAATACAGCATTATCGGCACTTTAGGAAAACTTATCGCACCGATATTTAAACCTTGCGGATTCGGTAATTGGAAAGTTGCGGTAAGCCTTATTTCAGGTTTTGCCGCAAAAGAGGCAGTCGTGTCAACTATGTCAATCCTATACGGAGCATACAACACCGCCGACCTTGTATCGTGCCTTACGACTTCATTCACTCCCCTGTCGGCATATTCGTTTTTAACGTTTGTACTGCTTTATGTGCCTTGTATCGCCGCAGTGTCAACACTCCGCAGTGAACTCAACTCACGAAAATTAACCGCATTTTCGGTATTATATCAGCTTTCTGTTGCGTGGATAATGTCAACGCTTGTATTCCAAATCGGTAATTTATTTGTATAGACTTCACAAAAATTAAATTTTTTTTTATGTTAGCTATTGCAAATTAAAGTGATTTAGGTTATAATAAAGGCATAATTTAATTGATATTAATTTTTCGAAACCAAAGAGGGTTTTTAGAAACAGTAATGTTTCTATACCCTCTTTATTTTTTATTAGTTTGCGGACAGAAAGGCTATGGTGATTAATATGTTAGTTGATAATGATATTTGTATCTCAAGCGCACTGGAAGATTATCTTGAATCAATATATGAAATTTCAAAGCAAAAGACGAGTGTGCGCATAACGGATATTGCCCTTGCACTCAAAATATCAAAACCAAGTGTGAACAGAGCGGTAAATACTCTAAAAAGCAAGGTCTTGTTTTCACGAGCCTTACGGCGATATAATTTTACGGAAAAGGGTTTTGAGCTCGGTGAAGCAGTATATCACCGTCATACGATGATTAAAAATTCCTTGTAAATGTTCTTCATATTCCCGAAGATGATGCCGAAAAAGAGGCTTGCCAAATTGAGCATAATATAAGCCAAAATACAGTTGAAAAAATGAAAAGTTTTATGGAAAACTAAAAGGAGTACCGAAAATGAACTCATCGACGTACATTTGTACGTTAGAGTTTATTTTCACAAAAAGTGCAAAGGCAAGCCGTATATCAAAGATAGGCTTGCCTTTGTTTATAATATCCGTAAATTAAATTCAAATATAAAATAATATTTTGCACTGTTCGGACAATTTATCGACCTCCTGAATTTATAAATCTCTTTCGTGCATTAAACCCTTCATATAATCGTCCATTGCGTCTGCAACTTGCTTTGAATACGCAACCGCCTCAACAACCGTTTTCGCACCGCGGACAACATCGCCCGACGCAAAAATACCGTCACGCGTAGTTTCTCCGAACGTGTTTGTTACAAGCAAACCTTTTCATTAACTTCCAAGCCTGTCGTTGTTGAAACAATTCTGTCCTTCGGACCTTGACTTATCGCAATAATCGTTGAATCTGCCTGATAAAGATTTTCCGTTCCTCTTATCGGCGAAAGATTTCCTTTTCCGTCACATTCAAGTTCAACAAATATAACTCCGTCATCTACAATTTCCACAGGCTCAACGTGTACCACGAATTCAACACCGTCAATCTTTGCATAATCCACTTCACGCTGACTTGCTGCCAAATGGTCACTTCTTGAAAATACCGTAACCTTTTTAGCACCGTGTCTTAAAGCAGTTCTTGCAACGTCCATTGCCGAGTTACCCGCACCGATAATATTAACCGTATCGCCAAGTCTGTAAACATCGGGATTGGTAAGATAATTAATCGCATAATGCACATTTCCGAGCGTTTCGCCTTTTATATGAAGTGTGTTCGGTTTCCATACACCTGTACCGATAAATATTGCACTGTAACCGTCACGGAACATATCGTCAACGCTTATAGTCGTACCTATTGCCGTATTCGGTCTGATTTTAATACCAAGCTCAATCAATTTTTCCTTATATCTTTCCAAAATTGATTTCGGCAATCTGAATTCGGGAATACCGTATCTCAACACGCCGCCGATTTTTTTTCTCTTGATTCAAATATCGTAATATCATATCCGCGCTGTGCAAGTATTACCGCAATGGTTATACCGGCAGGACCTGAGCCGATTATACCTGCTTTCAAGCCGTTTTTTCAATCCCCGAAAAACCAAGTTTATCAAAATAGTTTTCGGAAATATAATTTTCAATACTGCTTATATGAACCGGTGAGCCTTTTCTGTTCAAAACGCAATGTCCCTCGCATTGATTTTCATGATTACATATAAGCGAACAGACGATTGAAAGCGGATTATTCTCAAACACCATCTCGCCGGCTTGATTTATATCCCCCTCTAAAAACGTATGTATCATATCCGGTATCGGTGTATGTATCGGACATCCCTCTCTGCACATAGGTTTCTTACAGTTCAAGCATCTTTTTTGCTTCATTAATAACGTGTATCGCCATTTCACATTTCCTTTCTGCAACATATTTACTAATTTGATTTTAACATATTTTATGTGAACATTCAACAGTTTAAATAATAAATTTTGTTGACAATTTGTTAATTTTTTCTCAATGACAAATTTCGACTTAATACTACATTCCTTATCCTTGAAAATACACCGTTTTAGTGATAAAATTATATTGTTTACTTGACAATTTACAAATTAAGTTGTATAATAACTTTATCGCTTTAGCACAATAAAGTTAAAATTCAAAAAATATATTGAAAGGATTAGTTTTATGTCTAATTGGAAATTGCATACACCGAACGGTGTAAATGATATACTGCCGGACGAATGTGCAGTAAAAAGAAATTGAATCAACAATATGGTCTGTTTTTTCTTCAATCGGTTACAAAGAAGTTGAAACACCTACATTTGAATATTACGACTGTTATTTAGGTCTTAGCGGTCAGATTTCACAAGAGCATATGTTCAAGTTTTTGACGAACAAGGACGTATTCTTGCACTAAGACCGGACTTTACAACATCAATCGCCCGTATGGCGGCAACAAAGGTTGCAAATTCGGACAAGCCTCAGCGCTACCTATACACAGGCAACGTATACAGAGTTGAGCAAACGCAAGGCGCACGTCAAAAGAGAATTTACGCAAAGCGGTATCGAGCTTATCGGCTCATACTCACCTGCCGCAGACGCTGAAGTTATTTCAGCAGCTATGGAGGCTGTTCTTGCGGTAGGTATTGAAGAATTTTCAATGGAAATCGGTCAGATTGCATTCTTCAACGGACTTGTAAAGCAAGCAGGACTTGACGAACAATCTATCGAAAAACTTCGTGAACGTATTGATTCAAAAGACTCTGTCGGTATTAAGACGATTACAGACAAACTTGACATTGATGACAACATCAAAAATCTTATGATTGACTTGCCTTACCTTTTCGGCGGTGAAGAAGTTTTCAAAAAGGCTTATGTTGACGGTCTTAACGAAGAATCTAAAAACGCACTCGACAACTTAAAGCGTATATATGAGCTTTTGTGTCTGTACGGTTTTGAAAAGTACGTTTCTATTGACCTTGGTATGCTTGAAAGTATCGACTACTACACAGGCTCAATCTTTAAGTGCTACACACACGGTGTCGGCTTCCCTATTTGTGCCGGCGGACGTTACGATAATCTTATGGGACAATTTGGTGACAATAAAGGTGCTGTCGGTGCGGCAATCGGTATAAACAGACTTATTTCCGTACTAAGCGACAAGGAGGTACATCACGTTTCCGCATCACTTGTTTTTGCCGAAAAGAACGCCGAAGGCATTGCCTATGACATTGCATACAATCTTCGTGTAAACGGCTGCCTTGTTGAAATGTATATCGGTGACGGCGATTATAAAGCAGCCGAGGAATATTCAAAAGGTAAAAATATCGGTGCAATGCTTAGAGTTTTCCCTAACGGTCAGCTTATGATTAACGATTTTGCAAAACACGAAATTATAGAAACAACCGCAAACGAATTTTTTGGGCTACTATGACAGATCTATGATGTTTGACGAACACGACCATTGCGGCTGCGGCTGTGACCATGACCACGAGCATGAACATCACCACGACCACTGCGACTGCGGTCACGAACACTGATTTTAGGGAGGAAGAGATTATAATGAGATATTTAACAGTTGCTCTTGCAAAGGGCAGACTTGCCGAACTTGCAATGGAATTATTTATTTCAATCGGAATGGATTGTTCCGAAATGAAAGAAAAAACAAGAAAACTTATTTTCACTGACGAAAAAAACAAGATGAAATTTATCCTTGTAAAAGCGTCTGACGTTCCTACTTACGTTGAATACGGTGCGGCTGACATCGGTATCGTCGGTAAGGACACACTTTTGGAAGAAAGCCGTAACCTATATGAAATGGTTGATTTGGGATTAGGAAAATGTAAAATGGCTGTATGCGGTCCGAAAGAATTAAAAGGTAAGCTTGACACTATGACAAATCTTCGTGTTGCGTCAAAGTATCCGCACATCGCAATGAAATATTTCCAAGACGACAAAGGTCAGACTATTGAAATTATAAAGCTAAACGGCTCTGTTGAGCTTGCTCCGCTTGTCGGACTTTCGGACGTCATTGTCGATATTGTCGAAACAGGTAAAACACTTTACGAAAACGGTCTTGACGTTCTTGAGGACGTATGCCCTCTAAGTGCACGTTTTGTTGTAAACAAGGTTAGTATGAAAATGGAAACAGAACGTATTATGAATATTGTAAAACAGTTTGAGGAGAGAATTACAAAATGAGAATTTACCCTGCGATTGATATAAAAGACGGTAAATGCGTGAGATTGTTCAAGGGACAATTTTCGGACGTTACCGTATACGGTGACTCCCCCTGCCAAAATGGCTAAAAAATGGGAAAGTCTTGGCGGTGAATATATCCACGTTGTCGACCTTGACGGTGCTTTAAAAGGTCATGGCGTAAATGCCGCAAAAATCAAAGAAATATGCGAAAGCGTCAATGTTCCCGTACAAACAGGCGGCGGTATTCGTACTATGGAGGATATTGAGGCAAAACTTGCCTGCGGTATAGACAGAGTAATCATAGGTACAAAAGCCGTTTCAGACAGTGAATTTGTTAAACGTGCCGTTGATAAATACTGCAAAAAATCGTTATCGGTATTGACGCAAAAGACGGTATGGTTGCTATCGAGGGTTGGAAAAAACAAGCGATTTTACCGCTGTTGAATTTGCAAAGAAAATGGTAAATATCGGCGTACAGACAATCGTTTATACGGATATTGCAACCGACGGTACACTTGCCGGTCCTAACGTAAACGCAATGGCTGAAATGGCAAGTGCGGTAAATGCCGATATTATCGCCTCGGGCGGTGTCGGCAGTCTTGACCACATCAAGTCACTTGTTACAACAGGTGTTGAGGGTGTTATCGTTGGTAAGGCACTTTATACGGATAAGGTTGACTTAACCGAAGCTATCAAGGCGGTAAAATAACAGGAAAGGCTGAATAATATGAAAAAGGTAGTAAGTCTTACAAGGCGTGCTATTGAACAGTATAATATGATTGAGGACGGCGATAAAATTGCCGTCGGTGTTTCCGGCGGTAAGGACAGTCTTGTACTGCTTAATGTGCTTGCGGAACTTTCGCGATACTATCCGAAAAAATTTACCGTTATGGGATTGACTTTGGATATGGGATATGATGCCGATTATTCAAAAGTACAAAAAATGTGTGATGATTTGGGCGTTGAATATAAGGTTAAGAAAACAAATATTAAAGAGATTATTTTTGATATACGAAAAAGAATCCAATCCTTGCTCATTGTGTGCAAAAATGCGCCGCGGTGCGTTAAATGATATGGCAATCGAAAACGGCTGCAATAAAGTTGCACTCGGTCATCATAATGATGATGTGCTTGAAACATTCTTCCTTAGCCTTATGCACGAGGGCAGAATACATTGTTTTTCGCCTGTTACATATCTCGACCGCACTGATATGTATCAAATCAGACCTATGATTTACGTTCGCGAACGTGATATTAGGGGTGTGGTTAAAATTATGATATTCCGTTGTTCACAATCCTTGTCCTGCTGACGGATATACGCAACGTCAATATATGAAAGATCTTATTAAACGTCTTGAAAAGGAAATGTATCCCGGACTTAGAAAAAAGACTTTTCAGAGCAATTCAAGACAGTGCAATAGACGGTTGGAGCGATTATACAAAATAAGGACGGTCATTGACCGTCCTTGTTTTTTTTTGCCACCGCTCCGTCACTTCGTGACACCTCTCCTCAAGGAAAGGTTTTTTGTATGGCTCCCATTGAGGGGAGCTGTCGACACAGTCGACTGTGGGGTGGCTTTCTTATGCTTTATGCTTTTGCCACTACTCCGTCACTTCGTGACACCTCTCCTCAAGGAAAGGTTTTTGTATGGCTCCCATTGAGGGAGCTGTCGACGCAGTCGACTGTGGGGTAGCTTTCTTATGCTTTATGCTTTTGCCACCACTCCGTCAATTCGTGACACCTCTCCTCAAGGAAAGGCTTTTTTTGTATGGCTTCCCTTAAGGGGAGTTGTCGACGCAGTCGACTGTGGGGTGGTTATCTATCTTTTTCCACTTTTCAGACAACATATCAATCTGGTCTGCGAACTTTGCCAAATCTTTATTGGCCATTCCCTCACAACTTCTTGCAACTGCAAGCAATCTTTCCGCCGCGGCAATAAGTCTGCCGAATACAGTCGCAGCACGTTTTGTAGTTTTCTTTTTCTGCACGCGTATGCCGTACGTCTGTACAACAACTTCGCCTGTAAGCAAATCGTAACAAGTACCGCTGTATGGTGCAACAGAATTATAGCCGTATTCATTTCTGATACAATCGGTAAATTCATCGCAAGACTTTTCCTCGCCATGATTAACAAAAACAATTTCAGGCTTTTTTCTTAAATGTTTTAAGCCACTTTATAAGACCGTTCTTGTCTGCATGTCCGCTTATTCCGTCAAGCATTTTAATTTCGGCATTTACTTCTATATCCTCACCAAACAATTTTACATTCTTAATACCGTCACACAACATTCTGCCGAGCGTTCCCTCTGCCTGATAGCCGACAAACAAAATCAAACATTCTCTTCGCCACAAATTGTGTTTTTAAGTGATGCCGTATTCTTCCCGCCTCACACATACCGCTTGACGATATTATAACTTTCGGCTTTTCGTCAAAATTAATTGCAACAGACTCATCAGTTGAAACGGCAAGTTTTAATCCGCTGAATGTAAGCGGATTTATACCGCTGTCCACCAACGCTCTCGCTTCTTCGTCCAGACATTTTACGTCACACTGTAAAAATATCGCGGTAGCCTCATTCGCCAAAGGACTGTCCACGTACACAGAAAAAATCACCGTAACCTTTTACAAGATTTTGTTCTTTAATCTGACGTATATAGTATAAAAGCTCTTGCGTTCTGCCTACAGCAAATGACGGTATAACAACATTTCCGCCCCTGTCAAATGTTCTCTGAAATTCCCCCGCAAAGCAATGTTATATAATCAGGTACTTCCGTATGAAATCTGTTTCCGTAGGTGGACTCTATAACAAGATAATCGGTATCGTCCGTATCATAAATCGGAGTCGGGTCTTTTATAATCGGTTGATTTGTATTTCCCACGTCACCGCTGAAAACTGTTTTCTTTGTAATACCGCTTTCTGTTATCCAAATTTCTATACAAGACGAGCCGAGCAAGTGACCTATATCGTGAAATCTTATTTCGACATTTTCCAAAATTCTTATTTTCTCATCATAATTACACGGACGGAATTGCTGAAGCACACCGATAGTATCGTCCATATCATAAATCGGAACATATTCTTCCCTGCCGGCACGCTTTGCTTTTCTGTTTCGCCATTTCGCCTCAGTTTCTTGAATATGCGCACTGTCCGGCAACATTATTTCGCATAAATCAGATGTTTCATTCGTCGCGTAAATTTTACCGCGAAAACCATTTTTGTAAAGTAACGGCAAATTGCCCGAATGGTCAATATGTGCATGAGTAAGCAATACACATTCAATATCATTTGGATTTACGGGGATTTCTTGATTTTCAAATATATCAGCACCTTGTTCCATTCCGCAGTCAACAAGAATATTTTTTCCGTTCGTTTCTATTAGCGTACAACTGCCCGTAACTTCGTGTGCCGCACCTAAAAATGTGATTTTCATACTAACGCACTTCCTTTCTATTTTATTTATACCACCAATTTCGGCTTTAGTAACAAATAAATTGTATTTTTATGTTTTAATGTATAATATTTTTGAGGTGTTTGGTATAAAAAAGAGCTTTAAAGCTCTTTTTTTATTTCCTTGAGTAAAGTAGTGCAACCTTCAAGTACATCATTGTATGTCACATCAAAATCACCTGTGTACCATGGATCCGCAATATCTCTCGGATTGTCGGACCAATCAAGTAAAAAGGTGTATTTTGTTTTCGGTATCATTCGGTAACATACGTTTCATATTGCGTAAATTGTAACTGTCCATACCGATAATGTAGTCATATTTGGCATAGTCGGATTTTTTAATTGAACCGCATATTTTCCGTCAACGGAAATACCGAATTCCGCAAGCTTTTTGCGCGTACCATAATGTACACCGTTCCCGATTTCCTCTGTACTCGTCGCCGCAGACGCTATGTAAAACTCATCACTAAGCCCTGCCTTTTTAACTAAATCTTTCATCACAAACTCCGCCATCGGCGACCTGCATATATTGCCGTGGCAAACAAAGAGTATCTTAATCATAATTTTTTCCTTTCATAAAAAGCCGTAAAATGCCGTGATTTGCCCGTATTTGCGTTGTCCTTCAAACGATTTAAAAACATGCTTGACAAGAGCGTAATCTGCAAAACACGGCAAATAAGGGCAAATCGAGGACACCGTTAGTAGTAAGATAGTAGTAAAAATCCTGAGTGTTTACTACTAAGAATTTTTTGGGGGGTATTTTTGTATTTGATTGATAATCTTGCAAATACCTTAAGCATTTGTTCTCCAATAAAGTACATCCAAAATCATACACCATTAAAATGAAGGTTTACACAATACTTGAAACAGCGTTCCTCTCGGTATGTTACTATCTGAATTTATACTATGTTTTAATAGCTCACATATTTTTGTTCGTCAATACCCTGTATATTCTCATTCAGATTAGTATTAACGTATTCTTTTTTAACACCCTGTAAGACTGTAAATTATTATATAGTATTTCTCTGTTCATTTCTTTCCTTTTACGCAATTCTTCCTCCGGAGAATCGTCCTCAATTTCTAATTCCTTTTTAACGTTTCCCACAGAATAAAATACTTTTCCTGTTCCTCTTTGGGTAATTTTAATATCTCATCCATTTCTTTAGTACGCTGATCCAGAATCTTGCGTTCTTTGTCAATATTTTCTTCGCTAAATCCGAAAATGTCATTTCGTATAATATATTCGCCAACAGTCTTGTCTTGCCAAATTTCTCAGCATTATTTTCATCAATCTGAAAACCAAGAATATTATCCCATGGTTCATATTCATAACCATAAGAAGTCGGATGCTTATAATCATTTATCAGCTCCTCTATCTCTGAATCACTTAATATATTGACATCTGATATTTTCTCGAATTTATCATTTATTTTAAATTCGGTTTTGATTTCGTTTATATTATATAATACGCAGTCTGGCATAGGCTCACCAAAATTTATCCAATCAATCCCTAATATAACATAATCGCTTATATTCGGGATACGATTTTTCAATTCTGTAATAAGAGGCGAATATGAATTATACACCTTGTCAATATTCGCATTTTCATATCCTTTTTTCCATACAACCTTTATAATATCATCAGTCAAACACTGCATTAATAAATCTTTAACTACCATAACTTCTTCCTTTTGTGTTTTGTATTTCACATTTTTTATTTTCCACTTTATCTTGATGGGTATCTTGGTGGGTATCTTGGCGGGTATTCTCCTCTTTCACTTATGAATTCTTCTTTATTGGTACTTATCATACACATAAATTTCATTTTTCAATCAGAATATACCTTTCAATATTTATATTCCTTATAACTGAAGCTAACTCATCTGCAAAATCCTCTGTGTCAGTTATTCAAATTTTTCGAATAACTGAATTCTCTTATAATTCATTGCCTTTCATTATTCCACAATCGTATAACACATTTTACCTTTAAACGCCACTCCGTATTTGATAATATTCTTATACCCTTCTTCCCTTGCTTTTGATGCATAGTCACGGTCATTTATTTGCTTTAAAGCACATTTTGTGGCATCATCCGCCGTCTCATTTTTAACGCACACTTTAAATTCTAAAATCACTGCATTTTGTGCCACATCTTGCAGATACAAAACAAATCACTTTTCTTACTTTAAAGTATAGCATAAATCATATAATATATCAACGAGCAAAGTTTATTTTGTTACATTTTTAGTTTTAAATAGCAAAACGTATATTCTTACAAGATGTATATATTTGTAAAATTTTATGCTGTCTAATAAAAAAAAAATACTTTTCTTCTAACCAGCCTTACTCATTCTCATTCATATCAATTCCATCTATTTAATTATTATATCCGCCCACATATCAATCAATAAGGCCAACCAAATTAAGCAAAAAGTACCCAAACTATAGCTTGAGTACAGTCTGTATAATATATATTCAATATAGAACCCCAGATATCTTCTGATTCACCACTTTTAGCTTTATCATGTTTACAATCTTTCGGATGTTTTAGTTTCGTCATGCGTACTAACCCTTTTTGTATGAACCACTGGTTGTTTTTCGTGCTTTGTTATATATTACAGTAAATAATTAGATTTCTAATCATTTTAATATGTTTTATAATCATTCAACTTTACTTTATCGATGTATTATGCTATAATAAATTAAGAGGTGATTTATATGTCAATAAAATGTAATTTATCAATTTTAATGGGAAAACACAAAATGACAATACAAGATGTATGCAATCAAACTGGTTTGGCTCGTAATACAGTGTCGTTTCTATATCACGAAAAACAAAATGCTATTAGCTTTAAAACATTAAATAAGCTGTGTGATTTATTTAATTGTACAACTCTTGACATCATTGAATATATGGAGGACGAAAAAAGATGAACCCATTAATTAAATGGCCCGGAGGCAAATCAAGTGAAATAAAACAAATTAAACATTTGATACCTGAATTTAACAGATATGTAGAACCATTTTTTGGTGGTGGTGCATTATATTTTTATTTAAAGCCCCAAAACGCCGCAATAAACGATATATCTGAAACATTAATGGATTATTATTCTTTGTTAAAAATCCAAGATAAGCAATTTTTGGAGTATTTAAACTTATATAATTTAAGTTTTAATAGCCTTGTTGACATATGCGAGTATAACTACTCTGATATATCGAAAATATTCTTTTCTTACAAGGATCAAAAATTAGAAGTCAACAACTTGAAAAAAACAGTAACTGCATTGGTATTAAAATTATTTGATTATGATTATTTTAAAAACATATCAAATTTAATTTTATCTGAAGATGAATTTTGGGGTTTATCATAAAGATGTCTGTCGACAAAATAAAAAGAACAGTAACTAATGATAAAAAGCTTCTTTTTCTGATGATGATTTGAAGAATAATTTAATAACCGGTTTTACAAGTGGTTATTATATGTATTTCAGAAAATATACAACGATATAAATTTAGGACGCAATACAAGTGTTTCCAAACAATATAAGGTAGCCAATTTTTACTTTATACGAGAATATTGCTACGGCTCGATGTTTAGATATAATCGCCAAAGGAGAATTTAATATACCGTATGGTGGTATATCATATAACAGAAAAAATTTTAAAGAGAAAATAGATAATATGTTCAACAATGAAGTGGAAGATGTTTTTGACGGTACTGATATTTATTGCACTGACTTTGAGGATTTTTTAGACAACATAGAACTGAATTCTGATGATTTTATGTTTTTGGATCCGCCATATGATACAGATTTTTCTAACTATGAAGGAAAGGATTTCACAAAAAAAGATCAAGAACGTCTTGCAGAAGCCTTAAAGAAAACCAAGGCACAGTTTATCCTTGTAATTAAAAATACTGAATTTATTTACTCGCTTTACAAGGATATTTTTCAAATTTTAACCTTTGATAATCAATATACTTACAATGTTCGTAGTCGCAACAATAGAAATGTAGAACACCTTATAATAACAAACCTCCCTATTTAAACTAAAGGGAGGTTTTATTCAAAGAATCTTGAATTCTCTTTTCCATTTCTAATCTATACGTATCATTCGCCTTTTGTAAATTACTATCCCAAAATTCGTGATATTCAGCCGCTCTTGGTGAAACCAAAAATTCAATTTTCTATCGATAAGTATTGGCGGAAAATTTTCATAAGAATCATAATCCTCATCAAAATCTATCGCATATAATTGCCAACATTCATAAATAAATGGATCAATTACTGAATAAATAAATCTTAATGTTTCAAGTGAAGCATTAACATCTTTTGGGATTGCTCCAAAATGTTGAATACTATTCCGAAGTTTTCCAAACCGAATAAAAACATCTTTGTTGGGTAGATGCATACTCGTAGTTGCCCACAATCTGTTAGGTAATTGAGACCATTCAATTGTATGCCCATCTTCAAATAACGATAATAACGACAAATTATCATCTGTTATTTTAGGAAATTTTTCAAATATAAGTAACGGATGTTCTTCGGCAATTTTGCTTTTTTATTAATATTTCCGCAGCATGTGCAGCTTGTAAAACAGATAGTTCTGCCCACTTATCATTAACTATGTCTTGGTATGCGGCATGTCTATTTGCATGAGTTAAAGCGCCTAAACCAAGTTCTCTCATATTTTCCGCAACATTTCTTAATTCATTATTCATTGTTTTTTACCTACGATTCTTTTAATTCTTCAATCGAAAGAGGATTTTTTTGCCTATGTATCATCCGATGACAATTTGCACACAACGGTTTCATATTCTTTACAGCCTCTTCAACATACTGTCCAAAACCTTCATCTGAATACTGATATATAGGAACTTCATGATGTATTTCTATATATCCTTTGCCAAGCTCCTTATAAACTTCCTCAAAATCAAATCCACATACACTGCATGATATATGCCCATTCTCTTTAGTAAATTTTTGAATTACAGCATTACGTAACTTTGTACAACGTTTTTATGTTTGGTTTCTTTGAAAATAGTTTTTCCTTCAACAACCATTTCCTTTTCATCATAAACTATTATCTTTCGTTTTTTTCCTTTTGTTTTGATTGTGTCAAGAGAGAGCTTTTGAATATCATCATAATCAAAAGGATTTGATGACATATATTCCATAGTTTCTATATTATCATCTAAATATTTTTTTCCCCGCTACAGTCAATGTATATATTCCTTTTTTAAAATCAGTAAATTCTTTCATCATATTATTATCGCGATGAGACACAAGATTTCTTACTTTTTTGCGAAAAACTTTGTATCCTTTCTCCCTGCTAATATCTCTGCGTCTTCTCCTGTAGGATGAAATATACTTGTTAGTTCCTTTATTAAATCAGATGTTGTAGCAGAATTATTTTTATTTATTATATACAAAGCAGGTAAAATTAATGCTTTTTCCTTTATTCCCATCTTATATCCTCCTATTATTCTTTTTTCATCTCAGTATTAACTTTGCTAATCTTATTGCTAAAGGTTATACATATTTCTCAATGTATTTTTGTTCATGAATATGCAATGTGCCATTTCTTTTACTCAGAATCCAACCTTCGAACTCATCCATAATTATTCATCTTTCAGAGTTATAATATAATTGTATCACATTTTGATTTGTTTGTATATAGTATAATATTTTTTATATGCAAATTTTTGGGGCACCTTAATAACATTGTGATGTAACATAGTTGTAACAACTTAACCTATGGGAAGCTATTTCAATACATTAAAATATGAAATGATATATCGGCACTTATCACACATCGGATAGGCTCTACGCAACAATTGAAGAAACTCTGTATGTATGCTATGAGGCACACTAAATCCTGTAGTAATATTGGGTCGTTGTGTTACAAAAAGCTTATTGAGTCGTAAAATAAATGTATGCTAAATAGCAGATAGAAATTGTATTAAAAGAATATGAACACTTAAGCTCTGTTCAATCAGTCATAAATTTATTGAAATATCCATCAAGCAGCATCTTGTACCGATGGTATAAGAGAAAACTTATAGAACAAGAACAATATTCATTTGTTCAAAAAAAGACACCTGTATGGTGTCTAATCGCAATAAAATAGGATATGTTCATATATTTTTTTCATTTGCTGAATAGTAGTAAAACTGTAGTAATGGACTTTTCCTAACGTCACTATTTGCCCCGATTTACAGAATCAAAAGCCGATACGTCTTTTTTCACTCATACCATTGCCGTATGCAACCAAAAAGTATCTTAATCATAATTTTTCCCTTTCATAAAAAGCCGTAAAATGCCGTGGTTTGCCCGTATTTGTGGTGTCTTTCAAACGATTCAAAAACATGCTTGACAAGAGCGTAATCTGCAAAACACGGCAAATAAGAGCAAATTGAGGACACCGTTAGTAGGAAAAATCCGAGTGTTTACTACTAACGGATTTTTTGGTATTTTTGTATTTGATTGACAAACCGAAATTTATAAGTTAAATTCAAACATTTTGTACTCTGTCCACCCTGTATCTTCATAAAACATTTCTTTGTTTCAACAAATTGGAATCCGCAACTTGTATAGAGATGTTCTGCTGCTTTGCATGCGCCAAGAACATCAAGCCGTACCGCCTTCTTATGCTCTGTCCTTGCAATGTTCAATATATTTTCTACCACGAGTTTGCCAACACCTTTTTCTTTGTAACTTTGGGTTAACAGCAAGTGCATGGGAGTTAGGACTTCACCGGAATCACAGATGATGCCCCATGTACAGTTATCATATCCCTTGTTGTGTTCACTGTTTAAGATAACACAGGCATATAAAGTATCTTTTTTCTGTCAAAGTATAGAGTTCACCTTTGATAAGGCTACTTTGAATAAATTTATTAGATGGATAAATACCTTTTTCCCATCCGAGATTTTCATTATTTACATTGTTCCTATGAATATTATCTATCACATCCCAATAGAATTTCTGAATAATATGAAAATCAGTTTCACTTGCTTTTTGAAATTTCATTTGCCTTTCTCCCGTACAAATTTTGATTTATCTGTCTAAATATTATACTACACTTTCTACATCCATATCAATTCGCAACCAATACAAATTATTACCAATAAAACACACATGCCCTCACGCCGTAGCCTGAGTGCCGTATGTGAAACATTATCATATAACTCTGAACATCTTCTGTGTTATTAAATTTCTTCTTGAATTTTTATCAAGTTCGTTTCTCGCATTATTCAAACCCTCCATACGTTTTAGTTCGTCCTCGGCATCTTCAAGCCCGAGATGTGTATAAGTGTTTAGTGTTACGCCTATGTCGCTATGCCCCATAAGGTACTGCAATGTCTTTGGGTTCATTCCTGATTTCGCCATGTTACTGCAATAGGTATGTCTGCAAACGTGTGGCGTAATATTCGGTATCTGTATACGGTAAATATCGTTGTATCGCTGGACCATATGGTTAAAACGATGTTCCCAGTGCATTGCTACAAGCGGATTTCCGTCTTTGTCATAGAACAGAAATCCGGCATATCCGTCAATCATTTTTTTCTCTTTGCTGCGGTTCTCTGTCCTCGATAATGGCTTGAAAACACTTTGCCACTTCCTCTGTAATTGGAAGTTTTCTTGTTCCGGCATTGGTTTTCGTTGATTCAATTACATATTGCATATCTGAGGTTCTCTGAAGCTGATGGTCAATATTTACAATTCCGGTTCTTTAAATCAATATCTTTCAGTGTCAGACCGCAGAATTCAGATATTCGCATTCCTGTATGGAATAGGATATAAACCACCTCATAATACTTACAATAGCAGTTATCATCATGCACGAATTTCAAAAACTGTCGCATTTGCTCTCTTGTTATTGCAGTTCGCGTATGTGAATCATTCACCACAACTCCGGCAAGCTGAAATTCAAATGGATTCTTATTTAAAATATCATCATCAACAGCCATCTGAAATGCAGGTCTTAGAACTCCGCGTACCGACTTGACTGTACTGTAACCTTTGCCGTCACTCTGCATTTTAATAAGGAAAAGTTTTGCATCCGATGTTTTAACGTCTGCTATTTTCGCCTCGCTAAATTCCTCTTTTTTTCAAGATATTCTTTACAAAGTTATAGTTTGCAACTGTACTGTGTTTTGCTCCTGTTTTTGTGGATAGGTATCGCTCTACAAGTTCGTTCACTGTTATATTTCTTTTCATCGGATCTAACTGCGATTCCAAGTCGTATCTATCTGCTTTTCAAGTTCCCTCAGTGAAAGACACGGTTTCTTTCCTGCAGGTAATTTGTCCGTAGGTTCAAGTTTCCAACTGTACACAAAATGCGGTTTGCCTGCTGATATGATACTTAAACTGATATTTTTCCGTCTGCTCTCATTGACTCTCCCGCTCTCAAAACTCTATGTTTTGAATCGCGTCTTATTCTTCCTCTGATCCCCCATTATCTGCACCTCCCTAAGTTCCGGATGTTTTAAGATATACCTCTCAAATGCCGTTCTGATAATCAATCTTCGACTGCCATAGAAAACGATAAAATCATGAACCGTTTTTTCTCTGATAAGAGAATGAAACTTTTCTTTGGCTGAGGTTGAAATATTCAATCGTTTCTGACAGATTTAATAAATTCTTTTTTCTGCTGTTGCTCTCTGCATAAAATTTCTTCCTTTCTGTTCTTTAATTTTCACTTTTAGTTTGATTATAAGCTTTTTATTAAGCTTTGCACTATATATCACTAAAAGCTCATAAAGTCAACTACTTACGGCAAATAAAATCAATTTATATCGTAGAAATTCGGCAGAGATGTTCCTCAAATTTAGGACGTATTATTAAATATCTGTTGCCACTGTAAATAGAGAATACCCGAGATTATCTTCCGCCAGTCTGCGGATTTTTTGATTCCGATATTGATAATATATACTTGCTTCTCTTATGGTAAAGCATATATTTTTCTCCGAGTGTTATAGGTACATTTTTTCTTCATTCATTGCAATCACCTCTGTTATTTATATATTGTGGTTCTCAAATAATAAAAATAATGCCCGTTAAGAAAATCAATCTCTAACGGGCATAAACTCAACTATTCACTTTTACCATCCCATCTGTTTTCATATACTCCCTGCTCTGTCATTTATAACAAAGACTCTCAGAAGTTCATCGGTCAAGCTCAGACAGCCGTTTTCGTCACCTTTAAGAAATCCCTTATCCATCATTTTCTGAACGGTAGGTCTTGCCCATTCAGGCATATTGTCATCAACATAATTGTAAATCATTTTATTGTTCAGTTTATTTACATCAGCCTGCAATTTTGCTATTTCTGCTTTCAACTCCGTATATTCCTTACTCATAATTTCTTCCTCGCTTTCTGCCGTTTCATAATCCGGTCTGCAGAACTTTGTTCCGCAAGATTGCTTATATAATATCCTTTTCTGCAGACACCGCCACCGTTTGCAACAACCGTACTTCCGGCTGACGTATTTCCCTCAACAGTAGTGAAATAATCACCGTCCACGCCGGTTACAATTCCCGTATGTGTAAATACCCCGTTATGATTAAATATAACAATATCGCCCTTTTCGGATTTGCGTACAATTTAAAAAGTCCTGACATTGTCGGACAATATACATACGGATAATGCTTCAATAATTGATGTGCCTTATCCACTCCGAAAACCTTGGTAAAAGCACCATGTAACAAACACCGCACACCACGGCTGTCCTTGATATTCGTTTTTATATCACGCCAATACTTAGTATAATTGTTCATACCGGCATTCGCTGTTTTATCATCAAGCTGTGAATTACTTGATTTCTCCAAATAGCCGACTTCATTATCGGCTGTCTGAATCAATTTATCTATTGCAGTCATCTCTTACTCCTTATCATCGTTAGGTGTATCGTATGTCAATGCACGTTTGCTGTCTGTAAATCCTGTTGTTGTAGGGTCTGTAATTGCGTTATATACACTGACAATTACAAGGCTCAAAATGTACGGGCTTGAAACCGCCTTTATAAGTACTTCCCCCAATACCGACCACGAGCTCAAATCCTCGGCTGTAAGTCCGAGATATGCCAGTATCGGCGTAATTACAGACAGCAATATCTGTGCCCAAAACATAGGATTTCTCATTCGTACTTTCCAGTTAATCATTTTACATATCCCCCTTCAGTTCATCAATTTGGTGCTGCTGAGATTTAAGTGTATTTTCCGCAATAGCCACTCGTTCAACAACACTGTTGTGTTTTTCTACTTTGCGTTCAAGCTGTTCAATTCTGTACAGTGTCTTATTGTTTGAAACAATACCTGCAATAATAGAACCGCCGAGCGTTCCTACAAGCGACAAAACCGCCACAACAACCGTACTTTCCATAGTCAGTACCCCCTCGTATAATATCTTTATAGATATATTTTTATATTCAAAATATCAATCGGTTTGGTAAACCTATGATATAATTGACTTGGTGTCAATCAGGTAATAGTTCTTTGTCCCCTGTTGAACCATTGCGGTTGCTTCATAATAAGTCTGTTCCCCTGATATGGATGTTAACTTCAAACCGGCTGGCTGTTTTCTTAAGCTTCGGGACAACCATTTAGCAGTGTGGTTTCGCATCTGTCCTTCTTAAGTTAGATTCTTATATGCGAGGGTGTTGATGCTCCATAATCATGGGTTTTACCAAACCGATTGAACACTTAAAATTTTAACGAAAGAAGGTGATTTTTATGAACCCACTTTACGTCGGTATTGATGTAAGCAGCAAATCCAATGTCGTTTATTTCATGCTTCCTGACGGAAGTAAACATTGTAACTTTTCTGTTGCCAACTCACATACCGGTTCTTCACAGTTGGTAAAAAGAATTCTTTCTGCGATGACATCTTGCTCCTTAGATACTGTTTTAATAGGTCTTGAAGCAACCTCTGTGTATGGTGATAACCTTGTTTATTTTCTAAGGGAAGATGCTGCATTAGCTCGTTTTAATTCAAAAAGATTCATGTCCTCAATCCTAAGCAAGTCAGTAAATTCAAAGAGGCTTACAATGACTTGCCTAAGAATGATCTCATTGATTCTTTTGTTATTGCTGATTGCCTGCGTTTCGGTAGAATCAACAAAGAGGTATACATCGGTGACTATCGTTACAAAGCACTTCAGAACCTTACACGAGCACGTTATTTCGCTGTTTCCAACCTCATCAAAGAAAAGCAACGTTTTATGAACATACTCTTTAAGAAGTATTCTACTATGACACAGGAGAAGGTATTTAGCGATACCTTCAGCACTACCGCTCTTGCAGTCTACGATGAGTTTGAATCCGCAGAAGCATTGGCAGATATGGACTTACATGAGCTTACTGCTTTTATTATGGAAAAGGGGAAAAACCGTTTTCCAAATCCCAATGCAGTAGCCAAAGCCATTCAGAAAGCAGCCCGAAGTTCTTACCGTTTACCAAAGACGGTAAATGATTCTGTTAATCAGGTGCTTTCTATATCCATAACCTCCATAAAGGCATTGGAAGCTCAAATTAAGGAGTTTGATAAAGCTATCGCTGCTCAAATGGAACTCCTCCCCAATGTATTGATATCTATTCCGGGTATTGGACCGTTTTTTTTCTGCCGGAATCATGGCAGAAATCGGAGATATCAACCGTTTCACAATCAAGCTCAGCTTGCAAAATACGCAGGTCTTGCATGGAAACAACATCAATCCGGAGATTTCGAAGCTCAAACAACAAGGCTTATTAACTCCGGTAATCGATTTTTAAAGTATTATCTGTGTGAAGCCGCATTTTCTCTTGTAAGATGCGACAAGGAATACAGCGACTTCTATCATCTCAAATACAAAAGAGGTAAACAGATATCAACACAAACGTGCACTCGCATTAACTGCTCGTAAATTTGTGCGGTTAGTCTTTCGACTGCTGAAGACAATCGTTTATATACCTCGGCAGAATAGCAAAGCTTTTCTGCTGAAATCAGGTCGCCCTGCTCATTTTTCAAAATTTGATCGACAGGGCTTAGGCAGGTGTTTTGCACCTTTTTGGAATTTGGTGAAAAATATTTGCTTTTTACTTATTTTCCTCTTGACATTTCACCGCTGGACTTATCAGTTATTTTTCTAATTTTCTACTCTTTCGAGCAGGTCTTTTATCGTATTAAAGGTATCACTCCTTCCTATACAAATCGGCTTTCCGTCTATATAGATATATTCCGCTATATCTCCGTCTTCCGTCACTATATATACGCTTCTTTCATCATCACTTTCATTACCCGATTTTGATGTTATTCTTATATTGTCAATCCCCATTCCAACACTATTTGCATACGAATAAATCTCAAGTCCCGTAACCTTACTTGCAGACTTATCATAAAATCAATCTCACCGCTTAATTTTGCTGATTCATTATTGTTTGTAATGCAATATGATACTGTTTTTGACTCGTAGTTGACTTCTATTCGGCTATGAACCCAACAGTTAAAAAAGTTGTCTTTCCACGTCAGGTCACTGTTTATGTAATAATACTTTCCATCTTTTGTGCCTTGTAAAAACAACTCCCGTACTGTCATACGAACCTCTGCTTGATTCTCCCGGACGCTGTGCCAAATCAGACAGTCCTATATACCAGCGGTCGGTATTTATTTTCGTATCAAACTCAATTATCAGTTCTTTTGCATTAGCCGTATATTTTGAAAAGTCAAGATAAGCAAAAGCATACATATTCGCTGCATTTGAACCGGTTACAATTTTTTGATACTTGTTGCCGTCACTTTCTTCCGCAACAGATACAGTACATCTATTTATAGCATTGAATTTTGAAACACCGTCTGAAAAACCAAATTCAACAGACATTGACGGCAGTACGCCTACAACTTTTTCTTCAGATACCCTTCTGTTTCAAGCATAGCCACATCAGCCTTACCGTTCCAATTTTGCTTGTCACCGGCAGTAACGTGAGTTTCATCACTGCCGATATGGTTATTCACTATATCCTCAAGTGCATCTAAATCTTCGCCTTTTTGCCAATCGTATATCTTCCGGCATACTTTATCACCCCACGCTATTCCTTTACAAAATGATCTTTAGGATTATAATAAATATAATTGTTATCCGTACTCAACCATTCCAAGAAAGCTTACTCACAATGCCGCTGCTGATACTCCACAAGTATCTATGGCGTCCATATACCGTTCCGTCCGGATAGATTACAGCCTGAACATTATATATTTCACTTTCGTCACCGGATTCGGCTGCCCACGACACTAAAAATACGGGTGCATTCGATTTATTCGGCAGTTGAGCGTTATTTCCGACCTGCACTATATCAGTCTTATATGTACCGTTTTGATATTGACTGTATGTAATTCCGAAACTGTCAATATTACTGCAAGTGCTGATATTATCTTTATCAAACAACAGCATAGCATAAGTGCTGTCCAATGTTGAAGATACCAATTCTGAAATCTTTTTTGTCCACTGCCTGCACCAAGTTCTGTACAAATGCGGTTGTTGCTATTCTCGTTGAAATATCAGATGACGGCGGAGTCGGAGATTTCGGTGTACCCGTGAAAGTCGGTGAATTTTTGTCCGCCTTGCCTGACAATGCTGTCTGTATGCCTTTATCAGTCCCTGCACAAAAGCTGTAGTAGCAATCTGCGTAGAATTTGTACTGCCTGACGCAGTCGGTGCAGTTGGTGCTCCAGTAAAACTCGGTGAATTTTTATCTGCCTTAGCAGACTCCAAAGTTTTAATAAGTTCGTCGATATTTGTAAACTTCTCATTGAGCACCTCTACATCAATAGTGTCGGACGGTGCCGGCAGTTTAAAATTATGATTGGATGTGTACTTCATTTTTCACGCCTCCTTATAAAAAATGTGCATATGGCTTATTATCTTTAAATACCACATATGCGTTTGCTCCGTTTTCTCTTAAATATACCTCATTGTTTTCTACATACAGCCACGTTCTGCCGTCATAATCTTTAACACCTCCCCATGTAAATATTTTTGCATTGCCCCATGTCCCGAGTTTTTTCTGTACTTCGCTCCAAGTATTGCTTTGAAACTCATAATTCACTTGAAGATGTGCGGGCTTAACCTCATCCACCGCTGATTTTATCTGTTCAAAATTATACGGCACTCCTTTACGTCCGCTGAATTTAACAGCTACTGTGTAATTTTTATAGTCCTCGGTTATTGTACAGCCTGTCCTGTCATACATTAAAATAAGCTGTTCAAGTTCCGATTTTGTCAGAAGATTATTTCCTTGCAGTCTTGCAATTACTCTCGCTCTCTTAGTTTCATTATCTGCCGTAATTTCAGACAGTCCTACGTCTTTTTCATGCAGCAGAAAACTGTCCGTGGTAGTAATAAACAGACGCTTATCTTCATCAGAAATATCTTCCGAAACTTTATCAAGTATTGTTTGAACGACACTGTAAAAATCCTTTACCGTCTTTGATTTTCTGTAGTAATTCGGAAGTCTGTCAATCATTTCAACACCACGCTTTCAAGCACCGGTACCGCTCCGTCCGCTATTTTGATATTTTCTGTTCCGCTGTTGACCTTTAAATCCGTATAATCCTCAACACACGATATTGATAATATAAGACTGCCGATTTTGGCATATGATATATATTCCTTTTTACTGCCTCCCCCGACAAATAGTCCTTTAATACATTTTCAAACGTTGTCTGTATGTTTGATGTATTATCAGCTGTCAGCCTAACTGATATATTTATCATAACGGGTGAAGCACTGACCACTGTAACTTCTGCACCGATTGGTCTGTTTTCCTCAATGTGCTCTTTCACTTTTGAAATAAGTTCACTGTCTGCGGGACGGTTATCAGCATCTACAATTACTACTTTTACTGTCCCCGCTCCGTTCCAAAGTGGTATTACTTTTACATCTCCCACTCCGCTTACTTCTTTTGCCCATTCAATATAATGATATTTATTTCCGCTGACATTCGGACGTGACACTTTTTCAAGGTATCGTTCCAATAAGTCTGCATCGCTCTCTGCATCATAACCGCCTGTAAAATCCGTTATATTCTGAACGGCTGTAATTCCGGGAAGTGTTATAGGAAATCGATTTATATCTCCTTTTTTCACATTGCCTGCACTTCCCGAAACAGTGCAAGTCGCACCGACTTCAACAGAACCGTTTTCGGCAATGCTCACTGTTTCATTAACTTCAAACAGGACATTATCCGCCGCAACCTTTGCACCTTTCAAAATCACCTCACCTCGGTTTCCGCTGATTAGCAGTGTACCTTTTGAATAAGTGGCTGTTTTACGAACTATATTCTGCTCAGCTGTCTTGCGGTCAAGGTATTCTCCCTCTGCCGTCACGGCAAATGTGTTTTCTGACAGTCTGCTTATCCTTTTCTGCAACAGATATATTTGTTCTGCCACCGGATAAAGAAGGTCATAAAAAAACGAGCCGACCGAAATATCATATTCTTCCGGCACGCTCGACAGCATATATTCAATTATTTCATCAAATGTCATATGGTGTATACCTCCGCACTTTTTCCGTAAGCTGTGTTCAATGTGAAAGATATTTTAAGTGTCGCTCCGACTTTCTCCGCAGAAAAACCGCTCATACTATAAATATCCTCGTTCCGCAAAAGTGCTGTTTCTATTTCTCTGCGAAGTTCCGATTCTGCGAAATCAAAGTTATATGATTTTCCTATCACCAAATCTTCAATATTTGCACCGTATTGTTTGTCTTTGTATATGGAGTATCTGTAAAGCTGTGTACGCATACATTTTGTATCCATAGCTTAAGAGCATTAATGCCCGATAAAATAACAGGATTACCGTCTTTCATAACAAATTCGCCATTACCGAAATCAAAATCAAATGTCTTTTTCATTATTCGGTTACTCCTATCACAACAAACTTGTTGTCGTTGTCATACGGCAATAAAACTACTTCTTTTCCAAGGTATTTGTATTCCGTATGATTGTCCCGCTCTTGTGTTTCATAAATATCAAAGACCGATTTTATATCACTGTCATCAAGTAAAATATTGTTTCCAAGCTGTATTACAAGTTTCGGCAGAGATATAATCCTGCCGAACATCGGTGTGTATGATGACGGATTGTCTCTTGCTTTTATGTGCCTCGCTAAATCTGTAACTCCACTCATATCATTTTTCCTTTCCACGAAAAAAGCGACTACCTAAGTAATCGCTTTACATTTTAATCTTCTTTTATATATTCTCTAAAAATATCTCTTAGCATAAATATGACATAAGCATACTGCATTATAAATTAGTTATTCTGCACCTTTTCAAACATTATTTTGATAAATTCGTCCTTTGTGAGTTTTCCGTCTAAAACTTTCATGCAAAGTTCCTTTTCGTTATCAGAAATCTTATATCCTTCCATTTCGACAGATGCCACTGCATTATTCAATGCCATTTTCTTTTCTCTCAATGAAACTTGTTTCATAAAAACTTCTTTCTTAATTGATGTTAATATTCTCATATATTTTTATCAATACATAGACTACCTAAGTAATCATTTTAATCTTCTTAATCTTCTTTTTCCGATTCTTTAATTAGGTCTTCTGCTTTTTTTGCATCCGCCTTCTACCCATTCTTCAAATTCAGTCTGTACTCGCACAGACTGATTAATTTGTTCTTCCACCGGTTACACCTACTTTACTCGTTATGAAGATTATTATACCACAACACATA
>VOFH01004246.1_pt1 | contig 25968 bp, 47 predicted proteins | sample 5384091 | NCBI WGS metagenome assembly VOFH01 (sample SAMN12384727, study PRJNA508395) | human gut metagenome | isolation source: healthy gut G | host: Homo sapiens
GGATAAGATTGGTGGTCAGGAAATTGAAAAGCTTGGGGATAAGATCAAGGAAGGAGTGACCAGATTGAGCAGATTTTGGGACTCAATGCTGAGCAGTTCAAGCAGATTATTCTCCTACCGCAAAATGATTTCAGCCGTTTCTTGAAAGAAGATTCCAAGATCAAGACTCAAATTTTGAAGAAAATCTTTGGAACGGTATTTTTGACCGTTTTCAAAAAGAGCTTGGAAGAGCGTCTTCGTCAGAGCAATAAGGATATGGATAAGCGTCAAGCTCAGCTAGATGGCCATTTTGCCAGTCAGGTGTGGTCTGAGGAGGAATTAGCCGTCTTGGCCCAAACGCCAGCCTCTGAAAAATTAACACGTCTTGAAGAACTTTTGGTACAACGGCAAGATAATTTTAAGAGCAGAAAAGCATCTTGAAGGATGCCCATGAGGATTTGGCAAATTGCAGAAGAGCTTGCAAACTGCCCAAGATTTGGCAAAGATTTTCCAAGAATTGGAGCAAGCCAAGGAGCGTTACCGTCTGGAAATTGAGGAGGTGCTCAGGAACAGGCAGAAGCGAAAGCGCATCTGGACGAATTGCAGTTTGCCCAAGGATTGCAGGAAACCATTAGCAGTTTGAAGCAGTATCAGAAACAGTTGTTGCAATTAGAGCAGGATCTTGAAATCGCTCAGGAAGAATTGAGTGAAAAGCAGCAGGCTTTTGAGAAAGTAAAGGCTCAAAAAGAGGCACTTGCAGCCCAATCTAAGGACTCTCTTCAAAAAGAAGAGGAGCTTGGAAACTTGGAAAGAGGATATTATCTATGCTCAGAGTCTTGTCCGAGAGCAGGAGAAAATCAAACGTTCACGTACTAACTACAAGCAGTTGGAAGAAACCTATCAACAGGCGTCGAAAAAGATTGAGACGCTTAACAAGTCCTTATCAGAATTGGAGGCTAATCGTCTTAGTTTAGATAGCTTGCATGAAACTGAAAAACTCCTCCAGTCTGTGGGCTACAGTGTGGATAAGCAACTGGCTCAGGACCTAAAAGAGATAGAGGGGCTTGAATCAGGAGTTGGCCAAGACGGAAAACGTCAACAAGGGTTATCTTTGGATATTGACCAAGCTCAAGAAAGTCTCAAGGAATTGGAAGACCAGTTAGCAAGGACTTTAGCCTCACGCCGTCAACTCATGATTGCTCAGTTACAGGCAGAATTAGAAGATGGACAGCCCTGTATGGTCTGTGGTTCGTTTGACCATCCTAAGGTAGATGGGACACAAGCGGATGAAGCAGCCTTGAAGGAACTCATGGATCAGGTGGAGGCACTTCAAGCTCAAAAAGAAAAGGCAAGTGGCTACCTTGTCAAATCGTCAGGCTACCTTGAGCGAGGTTGAATCTAAACGTCAAGATTTGCTTGACCAAGTAGCTAAAGTTAAGTTAACTCTTGAAAAACACTATCTAGAACTCCAAGAGCAAGTTAAGGGACAATTTGATTTTGATTTTGCTGAGGACTATGAAGCAGACTGTGGACAAACCTTACTCTGAAAGGTTGAACAGTATTCTCAAGAGCTACACAAACGCTTTGATAAGGAAGAGGCAGATTGTCTCCATTATCAAGATGAGTTAGCCAAGGTTCAGGAAAATCGATAGATTTGGCTAAAGCCTATCAAGAAGCTAAAGGCGGCGCTTGACCAAGCTAAGGAACGTCTTAAGGAGTTACAAGAAGCTCATCAAGAGCTTGAATCTGTTGAGGTTTATCAAGAACGTATTTCCCTAGCAAAGCAGGAGTTGGACCTCTACAATAAGCAAGTCAAGGAAAAATAGTGAAGCCTACAACCAACTTCATGCCGACATTCAAGGAATCAGGGGGCAACTTGAGAGCCTAACCAAGTCTAAAGAAAATGCTAGCCAAGAAACTAAGCGTTTATCGGCTGAACTAAACCAAAGTCTTATGGCTGAAGGGGCCCTCACCAATGACCTAGAGCAAATCCAGCTTTGGCTTCTTGAGGTGAACAAGCAAGCGATCCCTGAGCTCCAGGCTCAATTGACAAGCTACCAAACTCTTAAACAAGAGTTGCAGGCGCAGATTGTCAAGGGTCAAGAGCTTATCGAAGACCAAGAAAAAGCCGGACCTTGGCAATCTAACACAAGCAGTAGAGGATTGTCAGGAGAGCTATGATAAGCAACTGGCTCAGGTTTCTGTCATGGAGCAGGGGCTTAAGGATGCAACGGCTACCTACCAAGCGGCCAAAACCCTTCAAGACAGTAATCAAGAGGCCTTTAAAGCTCACCAAGAACTCTCAGTGATCTGGTTAAGGTGGTCAAGGGAGAAAATACAGCACTAACTGGACGACTCAATCTTGAAGTCTATGTTATCCGTCAGTATTTCCAACAAATCTTGGACTATGCCAATGCCAACTACATCGGTCTCTTAATGGATAACCGCTATTCCTTTGTTCTGAGTGAAGAAGGTCGTAGGGCGCGTGATCACTTTGGTTTGGACATCAACGTCTATGACCAGCTGACAGGTAGCGAGCGTTCCGTCAAATCCTTGTCTGGAGGAGAAACCTTTATCGCTGCACTGGCTATTGCCCTATCCCTCTCAGAGGTGGTGCAAAATACTAGCAAGGGTGCTGTTGTTGAAGCTCTCTTCATCGACGAAGGGTTTGGCTCACTGGATAAGGAAGCCCTGACCAAAGCCATCGCTGTTCTGGAACAAATCGGTGAAAACCGTGTGGTCGGTGTCATCAGTCACGTGGACGACATGAAAGAAGGCATCGCCCAACAATTAGCTATCATCAAGTCGCATGATGGCAGTAGCAGTATTAAGATTGTGGATAAAGGGTAAGAGAAGTCAAGGGGTTAAGAACTCTCGTCAAAACGTTTTAATTATTCTAAGAGATAGTTTCTCATCGGGGCTATCTCTTTTTCTATCCACTTATTTCAATCTTCCTAACTATCAGTTTTTTTGAAAATAAAAGGAAATTTATTTGAAAAAATCCCTCATGGAAAAAAGTTAATCTATTAGAAAATTAAGTGATACTATGTTATAATTTAATATGGTTAAGTCTCGATAAAATCAAGGAAAAAGTGTATAGAATGTGTTTACAATCTTTAATCTTGTGACCGTAAAATGCTTGTCAGATTCTTAGACTGTTCCTTGCTATCTTATGAAAGTTTGAGACAGGAAAATAAAAAATGTATTAGCTAGAAAAAATAAGAAATAAAAAATGACAGAAAAAAATTTCCGTAATTATTCCCGTTTACAATGTAGAAAATCAACTCCAGACCTGTTTAGACAGTGTTTTTGGGTCAGACATATCAAAATCTTGAAATTATTCTCATCAATTATGGCTCAATAGATAATAGTGATGCCATTTGCCGTAGTTATGCTGCTAGGGATTCTCGTATCCTCTATTTTAAAAAAGATAATGGAGGGCTTTCAGATGCTCGCCATATTGGTATTCGTCAGGCTAAGGGAGCTTACGTCACCTACGTGGATGCTGAGGATTGGGCAGAGTCTACTTATCTGGAGGAACTTTATAAGACTCTGCAGGCCCACAAGGCGGATATCGCAGTGGCCAATTACAGTGTCTATAAGGAATCGGAAGATCGCTTTTTATTTTTATATCAAAGATGAAGATTATTATGAGCAGGTTTATTCACCGGCTCAGATTATTGATGGTCTCTTTGAAGAAACCAATAACATTAACATCGCTCTGATTTCTGCGACAGGCAAAACTCTACAAACGTTCCTTGTTTAATGACTTACTTTTCCCAAAAGAGCATGCAGGAGAAGATGGTTTTTTCAACCTTAAGGCCTATCTCAGGAGTGAGCGTACGGTTTATCTCAACAAGGGACTTTATGTATATCGTGAGAGTCCAGAGATGCCATCAGCGACTTGGATGCAAGACTGGATGATGACCTTTGGTTTATGCCATGGAAGAACGCTTGGCTATTGTTGCTAGTCATGGTTTCCCTCTGGAGAAATACATGGTCACCTACCGTCAGATGCTAGAGGCTTGCTTGAAAAATGTGGAGGAGCAAGGTCTCACGGATTCTGATGCCTACCGCTCCATTCAGGAGAAATTCCAGGTCTTGAGTTTAGCTCCTCAACGTTATGAGACTAAAAAGCGTGCTATTGTTCTTGCGGCTAACTATGCCTATGTTGACCAAGTGCTTACGACCATAAAATCTATCGTTTTCCATCATCGCAACATTCGTTTTTTACTTGATTAACGATGATTTCTCTCAAGAGTGGTTTAGGGGGCTCAACCGTCATCTAGCTGCTTTTGGCAGTGAAGTGATTAACTGTCGTGTGGATAGTAGTCATATCAAGCAATACAAGACTAATAGCAACTATGCAAGCTATCTTCGCTATTTTGTGGCGGACTTTGTATCTGAGGAACGGGCCCTCTATTTGGATAGTGACATGGTGGTTACCGGTTCTCTAGAGGACCTCTTTACCCTTGATTTGCAAGGTCGACCTTTGGCTGCCGTGCGTGATTATGCTATTCAGGTTCAGGACCGCCAGGCGATGTTTGATGCAGGATTCATGGTGATTGATACGGCTTATTGGAAGCAGTACAACATGAGACGTCACTTTATTGACATGACTAGCGAATGGCATGATAAGGTACCATTTGCAGAGCAGTCCATTCTAAACATGGTCTTCCGTAACAACTGGTTGCCCTTGTCTTTTGACAACAACTATGCGGTTACCAAGTCTAGTTTAGCTGGTTTCCATCTGCCAAATGGTCAAGACTATCCTAAGGTTGTGCATTATGCCTCACACCGTAAGCCTTGGTTACCATTGGCTTGCCAAGCTTATCGCGAGGTTTGGTGGTTCTATGCTCAAATGGATTGGTCAGGGGTTGCTGAAAATGCCGCTTTATTGCCACTTTCAGAGGACATGATTTATCCTAAGGGCCGTCCATTTACTTGTTTGGTTTATACCAACATTTCAGAAATTCCGCATTTGACGGACCTTATCTCGGCTCTTCCTAAGGTACAGTTTAAAATTGCCTCTCGACAGCATGTGTCAGATAAACTGGCCCAATTGATTACCTATCCAAATGTGACGGTTTACTCAGCCATTGCGGGCTTAAATGGGCTAGATTTGGAATTGTTGCGTACCAGTGACTTGCTTCTAGATATTAATCCAGGAAGAAAAGTAGTGGAGATTCTTGATGCCTTTAGGTTTGAAAATAAACCGATTTTAGGGTTTGAGGACCTTCAAGTCAACCAAGCATAACCAACAAACCTACTCAAGAGATCGTTGGAAAGAGATGGCTGAGACCATTCGCCAAATGCGTAAGAAGAGCCTGTAATCCTTTGCTTGGATAAGTAGGCTGAAATGGCGTTTCTGTCTCGTTTCAATCGAAATAACATCAGCCTGTCTATGGGCAGGAAATAGGAGTAATAGTGAAAAAATTAGTCAATCGATAATCACCAAACGTGTCTTATGGACCCTCTTTTTTCCTCTTTATTTATTGTTTGGGAAATCAATTGGTTCTACCTGTTTGTGGATTTGAAAAATGCAAATATCTTTGGGGAGCCATAGGTTCCTTGGCTTTCTCTAGTGCCATGATGGGGGGAACCTCAGGTCCATGTCTCTATTTTCAGTGGGCTTGTCGCCCTGGATGTCGGGCCATGATTCTCTGGCAGATGTTTTCTTTTCTAAGAAAATGGGCTTGAAAATCTCCCCATTGAGATTCAGGACCGTAGACGCATGTATTTGGCCCTGGGATTGCCATTGTTCAATCTTTGGCAGTATCCTTGAATTTACCTATCGTTTCAGGGGTTAATGCTAGTCTCGCCATTTTCATGAATACCATTTTATTGATTGCGGGGACCTTTTTCTTGGTTTGGCTATCAGACCTCAAGTCCCTCTTTGGGATTGGGGGGTTCTATTGTCATCTTGATGGCAAGTATGATGGCCAATCTGCCCTATCAAATCATGGATAGTATTGAAAAGTTAGGTATCGGTTGGGATGTCTTGCTTCCTCTGATTCTATTCAGTTTGGTCTTCCTCTATATTTCAGGGGTTGTACAGAGGGCTAGATACCGTATCTCAATCAATAAAATCAATATTCATAACCGCTTTTAAACAGTATTCTTACTTGGATATTATGTTGAATCCAGCCGGAGGGATGCCTTTCATGTATGCCATGTCGCTGGTTAGTATTCCGCAGTATGTTTTTATGCTGATTCAATTTATCCATCCTGAAAACAAGTGGACCAGTGGTGCCATCAAGGCCTTGACGGTCGGTCAACCTCTTTGCTGGTTGTTTACCTGGTCATGCTCTTCGTTCTAGGGTTAGCCTTTGCCTTTGTTAATGTCTCTGGTGAGCAAATCTCTGAGCGTATGCGCAAGTCAGGTGAGTACATCTACGGCGTTTATCCAGGTCAAGAAACCAGTGCCTATATCAACCATTTGGTGCTTAGACTTGGTTTCATCGGTGCCCTTTACATGCTCTTTATGGCAGGTGCTCCAATGCTGATTATCTTGGTCAATCCAGATTACCTGCAATTGAGTATGATTCCTGGGACGTTCTTGATTTTTAGCGGTATGATTTACAACGTTAACGAGGAAATGAAAGCCTTGAAGCTTAACACTTCCTACACCCCACTTTTTGAAAAATGTATAATATCTCACCCCTCGTGGGGTTGAGAGGCAGGCTGGTGATGCGTGATCGGTCTGCCCTCAATCTCAAGTATTGTGATGAAAAGACAATGAAGGAGAACTCATGTATTATTTTATTCCAGCTTGGTATGGACAGACGGACGAATTTTGGAAGACGGTCATTGATCCTGGTACTGCATCCGCAAAAAAATCGAATTTGATGACAGCTTGCACCAAGTTCGTATTTTTCAGGATGAAGATTTAGCGCCTCAGCTTTTTGCTTTTGGCCTACCAACCGCATTTGCGTTATTTCCTGCATCGTCATGATGTCTTGGAAGTTGGCTATACGGGCTATTTTTGACTTGATTCAGGGTATCACTAATGAAAATATGAAAAACCTTCAAGTGACAGACCTGGAATGGCCAGAAGGGTCTACCTTTTGTTCACACACCATTTGCTATCGTGGTGCAATGCCAACACAAGCGTTATGCCGAGATTGAGTTCGGTTCAGAAGGCTTTATTGGCATGATTCGCTACTATAAAGATGAGCAAATCATTCGTGAAGACATCTATGATGACCGCGGCTTTATTTCAAGTAGTCTTTATTATGAAGATGGACAACCAAGCTTATCGAAACTACCTTTAATGCCAAGGAGTTTGGCAGCTTTGTCATTTCTTTGATGGTCGTGGGATTGTAGCCAATCCTCGTACGGAAGGTCGTTTTAATAAGAGTTACTACGGTGACCTTTCAGAAGTTATCTGGGAATTTTTGACTAAATTCTTGAGGAAAAGGTAGAAGCAGAGGACCGTTTTGTTATCGCCTCAGATTTGCGCCATAACAAACACCTCTTCGACCACTTGCCAGCAGCCAACACTAAGATTTTGACTTGGTTCGCAGAACGTAATCAGGACGATAGTATTGACACCTATGCAGCCTTTCTGCCACAAGTGGACTTGTTGATTGCTGATCGTTACGATTACTTGGAGCAACTTCAAGTTGCCTATCCAGAAGAGGCTAAGAAACTCAAACACATGGCTTCCTTCGATACCCGTTTGGCTTTTGGGAACCAGTCAACGTGTCAAAGAATCTAAGATCTTTTATCAGGTTGACTTTGACCAATTGGATTTAGAGGCGATTTATCAGGTTCTGGCTTTTGTGGCTAAGTATCCAAAGACACAGGTTGAGTTTGGGGCTTTTAATGCTAATCCAGAGCAACTTGGTAGCCTGCAAAATCAAGTGGAAAAATGATTGAAGAACGATTGAGTCCAGAAGCCTTTGAAGAGGTTGTCGAAAGTAGTGGTGCAGAAAATAAATTGAAGAAAATAATGAGATCGTAAGCCGATTTTCTTTCCAAGACCTGCGTGACGAGACTGCCCTTATCAAGTCCCTTCAGTTTACACGACTCATTGTCGACTTGAGCAAGGAACCTAATCGTTATACACAAATTGCAGGGATTAGTGCTGGTATTCCGCAGATTAACCGTGTGGCGTCTGAGTATGTGACCCACCAAGAAAAATGGTTATATCTTGAAGCACTTGTCCGATTTTGAAAAAAGGGGCTTACTACTATTTGGGACAGTTGAACAACTGGAACCGTTCCCTTATCTACTCAATTGAGAAAATCAAGGAAAACACAGGAGACCGTTTGGTACAAAAATGGGAAAATTGGTTGAAGGAGGAGCAGAATGACCAAGGATAATCGCCTGAAAATACTACAAGTTGGACCATCCAACTGGTCAGAAATTCAGGAAATTCCTGAATATATGAAATGGTATTATTGCAATCTTGGTCAGCTTGAGACCTTGCAAGAAACCATCGAAGAAGACGAAATCAAGACTTTCACAGCTGTCATTGTGGACAGTCTTGCAGGTCTTGAAGAATTGATGGCTATTAAAGAACATTTGATTCCTCATACTATTTTCTTTGATCAAACGATTGAAGTGACAGATGAGATACTTGCTCAGTTCATCAAGGAAATGTGTGCTGTGCCAACTGATTTTTCAAATCAAGGACAGTTGCTCTTTACCCTTTCAAAAGCACTTTTTCAGGGCAGTACGGGGGATAAGATGTTTCCGTTCACGACCCAGGTTAACCCCAATTTTACTGGCCAAGTGACATACCATGGTTATGAAAATGTCATTTTAAAAGGGGATTATGGTCAAGATTTCAGCCCTGTCTTGGACTGGACCTATAATGTCAGAGCCAGCAAGGAAAATCCTATCGAGCTTTTGGTTGGAGTTTGAAAAAAGAGGAGACTTGTGAGTGACGCTTGATTCTTAATCTTTTGCCAGAAGGATCGGTCGCAGGTATTTTCAAGACCTATATCGTTTCAGAAGAAGAAATGCGCAAGGGAGCCATCGTCCTTGATGAGGACACGACCTTCCTCCTGTCTGCTAGTCTTGAGATGAAAGGCCAAGGTCAGATTACAATCGGTGGGCTCCACCAACGTTTGACTCGTTTCAATTCGGGAAATTTGTACTTGGTGGTGGAATTCTCCACGATAGCAAGCGTCAGGAAATCAACTATTTCTTTTATCCTGGGGACTTCAAGCCACCTTTGTCAGTTTACTTCTCAGGTTTCCGTCCTGCCGAAGGTTTCGAAGGTTTCGGAATGATGAAGGGATGGGAACGCCGTTCTTGCTCTCTTTTCAGACCCTCGTCTCCAAGGGGAGCCTTCTATATGGGAACTGAAGAGCTTGAAAATAGCATCAAAGACACCATCCAACATTATTTGGACTACCTAGGTTTTGACAATAGTCAGCTCATTCTCTCAGGAATGTCCATGGGAACCTTCCCATCAATGTACTATGGTGCGGACTTTGAGCCTCATGCCATCATCATTGGAAAGCCTCTAGCCAATGTTGGTACTATCGGTAATCGTGTTAGACTCTGGCGCCAGAGGAGTCTTGGAACAGGGATTGATGTCAGTTGCATTTGCAGACAGGAGTGTCTGGATAATGAAGGTGTCGAGGCCCTCAATCAAGTTCTGGGATAAATTTGAAAAAGCAGACTTCTCAAATACAACTTTTGGTCTTTCCTACATGAAAGACGAGGATATGGATCCGACGGCCTACGAGGACATTACCAAGTCTCTATTACTCAGGGGCTAAGATTCTCAGCAAGGGAACGTCAGGTCGACACAACGATGATTCTTATACGGCGACAACTTGGTTTGTCAATTTTTACCGTATGATTTTAGAAAATGATTTTGGAAGGAAGGAGTAAGAATGTTCAGAAACAAGAAATCAGAAATCTTGTGGGGCTTAAACCACAAAGCCTACATGTATGGCTCAAAATTGTTAAGCGCCAAGATGGTTCTGTGCAATTTTACAATCCTTTGGTGCCATCAGGAACGGAAATCCAGTCTTGGGTGGCCATCCAAACTACCAAGCTGGTCGTACCGTCAACCTGCCCTCCCACTTTTGAAAAAAGGGCATAGATTATGACTTGACGGCCAATCTTGAAGCTGTCCCAACAGGCTCAGTCTTTTTGAAAGTCAGCTTTTGGACCGTTATGACAATGAAATTAAACAGTTGATTGAAAAGATACACCAGATGACCTTTGTTTACCCTCACGAGGCCTATACCTACCGTATTTCCCTCTTGAGTGCTGGGGTCAAAGAGCTAGATTTCTACAACTTAAAAACTGGAAGAAACAGGAGAAGAACATGTTTAAACAACTGAATCCTATTCTCCCTGTTAAGGAGATACTCAAGGAAATTAACGGCCTAGCTGATGAAATGGCTGGTTTGAGCAACCTTGAGTTGAAAAATAAAACGCAGGAATTTAAGGAGCGTTTGGCTCAGGGAGAAAGCTTGGACGACCTCCTGCCTGAAGCCTTTGCGGTTGTTCGTGAAGCGGATAAGCGCGTGTTAGGCATGTTCCCTTATGATGTTCAGGTCATGGGAGGCATTGTCATGCACCAAGGTCATATCGCTGAGATGAATACCGGTGAGGGTAAGACTTTGACGGCTACCATGCCAGTCTACCTTTCAATGCCTTTGTCAGGTGAAGGGGGCTATTCTGGTTACGACCAATGAATACTTGGCAATCCGTGACGCTGAGGAAATGGGTCAGGTCTACCGAGTTCCTAGGGTTGACGATTGGTGTTCCCTGTGTGGAAGGCAGCAACGAGATGGAACCGGCAGAAAAGCGTGCTATCTATCAATCAGACATCGTTTACACGACCAATTCTAGCTTAGGCTTTGACTATTTGATTGATAACCTTGCTTCTAACCAAGACGGAAAATACATGCGTCCCTTTAACTATGCTATTGTCGATGAGGTGGATTCTGTTCTTCTTGATAGTGCACAGACGCCTTTGATTATCTCTGGTGCACCCCTGTGTTCAGTCTAACTACTATGGGATGATGGATACGCTTATGACCACCTTGGTCGAGGGTGAAGACTATATCTTCAAAGAGGAGAAAGGTGAAGTTTGGTTGACTACTAAAGGGGCTAAGGCTGCTGAAAATTACCTTGGTATCGGTAACCTCTACGATGAGGGAAAACAGCACCTTTGCCCGTCACCTGCTCTTTACAAGCCCACTTGCCTTATAAAAGGATAAGGACTACATCATTCGTGATGGCAAGAAGGGGCCTGAAGTGGTACTTTGATAAATCGACAGGTCGTCTTTGGAATTGACCAAGCTCCAAGGTGGACTCCACCAAGCCATCGAAGCCAAGGAATTAGTGGCCTTGTCACAAGAAACCAGAGCCATGGCTTCAATCACCTACCAAAACCTCTTTTAAAAATTCAAGAAAATTTCAGGGATGACTGGTACTGGGTAAGGTTGCGGAGAAAGAATTTCGACACTTATGGTATGAAGGTTATTCAAATCCCAACCAACCGTAAGAAACAACGTATCGACTACCCAGATAAGATTTATGCGACCCTACCAGAGAAGGTCTTTTGCTTCTTTAGAGTATGTTAAGCATTATCATGAAAAGGGAAATCCAATCTTGATTTTCGTTGGTTCGGTGGAAATGTCAGAGCTTTATTCTTCTTCTTTTGCGTGAAGGAATTGCTCACAACCTCCTAAATGCTAACAATGCGCCACGTGAGGCTGAGATGATTGCTGAGTCAGGACAAATGGGTGCCGTGACGGTTGCGACGTCAATGGCTGGACGTGGGAACAGATATCAAGTTAGGAAGGGTGTGGCTGAACTCGGTGGTTTGGTCGTTATTGGTACCGAACGGATGGAAAGTCAGCGTATTGACCTCGCAAATTCTGTGGACGTTCTGGACGTCAGGTGACCCTGGTTTGTCCAAATTCTTCGTCTCACTTGAAGATGATTTGATTAAAAAATGGGGTCCATCTTGGGTTCAGGTACTTACAAAGAATACGCCATTAGTGATCACATCGAGCCTAAAGAATTGACAGGCGTAAGTATCGTAAATTGGTTGAAAAAGCCCAAGAAGCCAGTGAAAGTTCTGGTCGTACTTCACGTCGTCAGACCCTTGAATTTGCAGAAAGTATGAACATCCAACGTGAGATGATCTACGCGCAACGTGATCGCCCTCATCTATCACAATCAAGGTTTGGACACTGTTATCGACGAAGTTCTTGATGACTTTATCGACCAGGCTATGGCTGAGGAAGATTTCTCAAAAAGCGGAAAATCTTTACCACTTTATCTTGCGTAATATCAGCTTCCGCATCAATGAAATTCCTAAGGATTTGGACCTCAACAATCGTGAGGAAGTCTTGGAACTCATCTACCAGTTTGCCTATCGTGAACTTGATGCTAAGAAGCAGGAGTTGAAAACCAAGGAACTAAACGAGTATTTCCAACGTCTATCCATGCTTAAGGCTGTGGATGACAACTGGGTGGAGCAGGTAGACTATCTGCAACAACTCCAAATGGCTATTGGTAGTCAACAACTTAGTCAAAAGAACCCGATTGTCGAATATTACCCAAGAGGCTTACAAGGGCTTTGAAGCCATGAAACGTCAAATCAGAAAGGATATGGTTCGTAATCTTCTCCTTAGTCAGGTGCAGGTCACTAAAAAAGGAGATATCATCAGCCATTTCCCATAAAATAAGGAAATTATGACAGTATATAACATTAATTTAGGCATAGGTTGGGCCAGCAGTGGTGTCGAATATGCTCAGGCCTATCGTGCTAAGATTTTCAGGGAAATGGGGCAAGAAGCAAAATTTGTTTTTATGGACCTCATCCTTGGGGATAATATCGAGCATATGACTAGCAAGATTGGTTTTTGCAGACGACGAAATCATCTGGCTCCATAGCTATTTTTACAGATGTTAAAATTGCGCCATCGACCATTAGCCTAGCGGAAATCGAGACCATCTTACCTGCCAATCCTGAGCGCAAGGAAGTTGCTGGTCGTCTCATTCGTTACCATTATCCACAGGATGATATGGTAGTGGCATGTAACCTTCGTGCGATGGACGAAGATGCTGTGGAAACCGTGAGCTACTTTTGTCAATGACAAACTCTTGCGCAAGGACTTTTTACTCTTACACTCGTTATTGCAGTGAGTATTCTGCGCCTAAGGACAATCAAGCCAAGGTTTACCAACGCCGTTTTTATAACGAAGACGGGTCTACAGCCTATGACATGATTGTAGGAGACAATAATCAAGATATCTATCGTTTTCCCTGATCAGGTCCTCTATGGTAAGCAAGAATTTCTTCGCTATTTCTTCAAACGTCTGCCCCTAACCAAGGATGATGTGGTCATTTTGGACCGTGAAACAGGTATTGGTCAGTTGGTATTTGAAGAAGCGCAGGCTGCTCGCCTAGGCGTCGTTGTTCACGCTGAGCATTTTAGTGTCAATCAAACTGATGACAACTACATTCTCTGGAATAACTATTACGAGTACCAATTTACTAATGCGGACAAGGTTGATTTCTTTATCGTGGCGACTGATCGTCAGAAGGAAATCTTACAGGAGCAGTTCCGTCGCTACACCAACCATGATCCAAAGATTTATACCATTCCGGTGGGAAGTCTGCCTGAATTGGTTGGACAAGACAAGCCACGTAAACCATTCTCAATGATTACGGCCTCACGTTTGGCCCAGGAAAAACACATTGACTGGTTGGTTCGTGCGGTTATTGAGGTTCATAAGACCTTGCCAGATATCACTTTTGATATCTACGGTAGTGGTAGTATGGATGCCAAGTTGCGTGAGATTATTGTTGAAGCACAAGCTGGCGACTATATCCGACTCATGGGTCACGCTGACTTGACTGACATTTATAGCCAGTACGAAGTCTATCTGACAGCTTCAACCAGTGAAGGTTTTGGACTTACTCTTATGGAGGCGGTTGGCTCAGGTCTTCCGATGATTGGATTTGACGTTCCTTATGGGAATCAAACCTTTATTCAGGATGGGGCCAACGGTTATCTCCTCCCCGTCGCTGAAAATCACGTCGTGGATGTTATCACCAAGTCCTATAAGGATGCCATTGTCCGTCTCTACGAAGAAGGTAATATCGAGGCCATGCGTCAAAAATCTTATGACCTTGCCAAAGGCTTCTTGACTAGCAAAGTCAAGGCAGCTTGAAAACAGTTACTTGAGGAGGTACGCTCATGATATTCTTATGTGATTACTACAATCAAGCCAGCAAGGATTTGGCTTACTCTCTTCAGGCAGCAGGCTACGATGCCACAACAGTTGTCATCAATCCAGATGGTTTTCCTCCCTCAAGGAGCTCTCTCTCCTTTCACCTACTATGTGGAAGCAGCAGAGAAACTGGCAAACCACGCTTTTTCAATCAAGTTCCTGTGCCAGCCTTTTGGGAAATTTCAGGGAACAATCAGATGGCGCGTGTGTCTAATCTCACCGAAGAACGTGCCCGCATCACCTACCCAGAAGGTAGCAAGGCTCGTATCGTTAAAAGTGTCGAATGGTTAGACAAGTCAGGAAAGATTCGCCAAGTGGACCACTATAACAAATACGGATTCTGCTTTGCCAAAACCACTCATGATGAGAACGGTCAGGCAGTCTTTACCAGCTATCAAACCAAAGAAGGTGATGAACGTATCTTGAAAATCATCTTACCAGTGATATTCTCTTGACTCTACCAGGACAAGCCCTTCGTCGTTTCGCCAACCGTACCGAATTTGTTAAAGCCTTCCTAGCTCAGGTCTTTGGTGATATCGATCACATTATCTTTAATAGCTTGGCAACACCTTTCGTCGTCTCATGGACTATGCAAAATAAAGGGTGCCACTGATGTCCTTGACTGGCAAGAGCTACTGGTGATATCCTACCAGGCAATATGAATGGTATCTTGAGGATATTCCTGATTCAGCCTGGACGCTGGTGCCTGAGGATAAAAACATAGGTCTTTGTCACAATGCCATCATCATTCCTTTGCTCGATGATGCGTTATTCAAACGTTGTGCTCCATCCAAACGCTAGTCACAAGCAGTTGGACAAGCCTCTATCAAGAGTCTGACCTCTACTTGGATATCAATCATAATGAATTGTACAAGGGCGACGCGAACTGCCTTGAACACCACTATTGGATTTTGGCCTTTTCAGAAACAGCTCATGGACCTGTTCACAGCACCAGAGCATCTACGCCAATCGAACTATCTCAGCTATGGTTGCCAAGATTAAGCAGGTTCTAAGGACATCAAGCCATGCAGGCCATGCAGCTCAAGAAGCCGCTTCTGGTCACCTAACTGCTTCTGAGTTGGCCGACCGCTTACAATCACTTTTAGGAGGAAATCATGTCTAAAAAGATTTATTCTACGGTGACGTTGAAGGTCGTATGGAAGAACTCAAGCAAAAGCCTATCACAAAAGAAAAAGAAACCAGAGGAGAGAAGATTAACAAGAGCTTTTCAATCATGCTCGGACTTGTTATTATCATCGGTTTGATCTTCACCCTTATTGGTTTGTTGAGGTAGTCTTTACATGTTAGTATTTATGGTTCTAGCAGTGATTCTTTTCTGGCTGCCCTTATCGTCCTAGTGACCATCCAACCGCGTCAAACGCAGATTTTTTCAACGGATGCCACTAGTAATATCGGTAAAACAGTTATTGGGCTAGCCAACCGATTCGAAAAATGTTGACCTTGGCTATCAGCATAGCCCCCTTTTTATCCTCTTACTTATTTTTATGATTGTTTTCTTATAAGCAGAGGACCTCCTACTATATAATAGAAAGAAGTATGTCGCAAGCGTACATTTTATAAATTTATTTGGCCAGTCCTCACGTAGTGTGGCCTTGATTGCCCAAAATGATACCATGAAGATTGCCAGAGAGCTCAGTTGGTGCTAATGAATTAGGAATTTATTTCTATGATAGTAGCCAAGAGCCAGATGGAGAGCTTAATTCCTGCTTTGATGGGATTGTAGCAGGACTGAGCGTTGGAGATATCGTTTTCTTCCAGTCTCCATCATGGAATGGTAGTGAGTGGGATAGCCGATTACCCGTAAATTCAAGGCTGTTAATGCTAAGACTGTTATGTTTATCCATGACATCCCACCTCTTATGTTTGATAGTAACTACTATCTCATGTCTGCTTATATGACATGTACAATCTCTGTGATGTCGTCGTGGTGCCTTCTGAAAAGATGCGTGATCGTTTGATTGAGGAAGGGTTAACAGTTGAGAAGATTTATCATCCAAAACTTTGGGATTTACTCACAGTCTTGACTTACACCAACCTAGTTTCCAGAAGAAGATGATTTTTGCTGGGAACCCAACTCGTTTTCCACACGTCCTAGACTGGAAACAAACCACACCTCTCCACGTCTACGCTGAGAAACAAGAAGATAAGGATTATTCCAAAGTCCACCTCGAAGGTTAAGGGAAATAAACATGAGCTTTTTGCTAGAGCTATCTAAAGGAGGCTTTGGTCTGGTCTGGGGTAATTCAGAAAATCCAGAGGATGAGCCTGACTACTATAAGATGAATATCTTTTTATAAACCTCGACATACTTAGGCAGCTGGTTTGCCGGTCGTAGTGCCTAGCTATCTCCTCAAATGCAGACTCAGGCCAAGAACATGGTCTTAGGCTTCGTTGTTTCAAGTCTGGAAGAAGCAGACTGTTGCGTATTCAAGAATGTACGGAGGAGCAGTATGCACAGATGGTGGCTAACGTCGCCACATTGCCTACCTCATCAGTAACGGTTACTTCACCAAGAAACTTTTCATCGATGCTATCATGGCGTTGAGTTAATAACGAAGGATTATCGAAGGTAACTTTTTGCTACAAAGTCTGAGCATATATCTTGACTATTTATGAAAAACCAATAAATCATTTTCACTTTATACTTAAGGAGTTAAGAAAGACCTGTCTCTAATTAGGACTAATGTTAAAAAAATCACTTGACAATCTACTTGTAAAATGTAAAAATAGCCCTAAATAATTGATTGTAATTGTTCGACAATTTACTACAAATCGAATTAGAGAAAAATTTAAAAGTAAAAGTGATGACTTTAAAAATGAGAAAAACCTAGAAATGAATAGCGTAAAAACAAGTATTTAAACCGTTTTGCTTCTAAAATAAGATCAATTAGTGTTAAAACAGAAAATTCAGAATTGCGAAAACCTTACATTTTTAGAGAAAATGAGAAAAAAAGAACAATTTTTAGTCAACTTGTGTTATATTATAAAATGTAATTTCCAGATTAGGAAATGACTCATATTTTTAGAGGTAAATATATTTTTAGACGTAACGAGGGGAGAATTCCGTGAAACAGATCGCGTGACTCGCTTCAAACTTATCAAATCGGGTAAAAACTGGCTTCGTGCTGCAACATCTAACTTTGGACTTTTCAAAGTTGTTAAAGGTGGCGCAGATGCTCCATCAGTAACAGTTCAAAATGTAGAAGAAAAAAATCTTCACTTCTTTTCAGGTACAGCTCTTCTTAAAGGGATTGCAGCAGCAGGTGCTGTGGCAGGTGGCGCAGTAGCAACTTACACTGCTCAAGCCGAAGAAACAACTACACCAGCTATGGAAAGCCAAGCAAACTACAAAACATGATATCATTGCTAACTCTGATTCAGTTGCCTTGAGGCGCTGCTCCAGTATCTGAAACAGTAGCTTCAGAAGCTCCAGCATCAGCTAGTCAAGAGTCTACAAGCTCTTCAGTTGACGCTCAAGCAAGTACAGACGCTTCAGTTTCAGTATCACAATCTGTATCAGCAGAATTGTCACAAGCTATCTCAAGAATCTGTATCACTTAGCAAAGTGAACTCAACATCTGAAAGCCAATCACACACTGAAAGCAACAGTGGTTCACACTCAGAATCATCTTCAGCTTCAGAATCAGCAACTTCAACAGCTGCAACTGCATCAGAAACAGCGACTCAAGAAGATGAAAAAACTATCTTGGATCAAAACGTTTCAGAAGCAGAATTGCTTGTAGGTATCGCTAAAGATTACCAAGCTAAAGTTGACTGATACAGCTGCTAAAGCTGAAATCCAAACTGCTATCGCAACAGTTCAAGAAGAAGTTGCTAAATCAACAACATTGCTTGCTGCATCAGCAACAAACGCTGCTTACGCAGAACAACGTGAGCGCCTTGGTAACGCTGTTGACAACATGATGACTAAGATCACTGACAACGGCTTCACAGGTAACTCAGTAGTTAACGGTGTTGCAGCAGTTACTGCACAGTTGTCACCAATCTCAACAAGCACTAATGGAACGACAATTCCAGTTATTACAGATGCGAACGGTGCAACAATTGAAGATGCAGCCTTTAACAAGTCTGGCTATGCTTTTGGATCCAAACGCTGATCGTTTCACTTTCGGTGTATGGCAATTCCTTAAAACAAACCATTCTACTGGGGCTAAAACAAACTTTGATTACTATGCTACTCTTTCAGTAGACCGTTCTGCAATCACTGGTAGTCTTTCAGCTAACCCAGATGTTTACTTGCGTATCGTTAAGAAGTCTGATGGTTCAGAAGTTTACACTCGTACAATCAAAGCGGGTGAAAGCAACATCTCACTTCAAGCTACATCACAAACAACAACTCTGATGTAACCAACACTTTGACTTATACAGGTGCTAACGGCACTGATCCAGGAAACGTTACCTTCTCATTGGTAAATGCGAACCTTGAGTATGAAACACTTCAAATCCGTGATACTAACTACCCAGGTAATGGTGAAGACAAACAAAACGTTCAAACTTCTGTTCCTTATGCAACAGTTGATCAAACAACTCACTATAAAGCTTATCCAAGGTAACTCTACTCCAGGTCAACTATACAAACCTACTGGAAATGAAACAGATCTTGCAAGCTACACACAAACAGGTCTTGCAGGACAACAATTTACAGCTTCAAACAACCGTGATATCCCTGGTTACAAAGCATGTAGCTGCTACAACAGATTCTACTCAAAAAACATCTGGTATCCTTGGTAAAGGGTGTTGTCGGTCAAAAACTGGTCGAACTTCAAGGTGGAGCCAACCACTACTATGTGAAACGTATTTCTGAAATCGTGGATACAAATGGTTCGACTGTAACGAAATTCTATGCTCTTGATCCATCTCAAGTGAACAATTTTGCTACATCTGATATTGGTACTGAAGATGTATCGAAGTACACACTCATCTACACAAGTAAAGTTAATAAGGCTGGTGAAGAGTGGAAGGCTGACGAGACAAAAGTTACAAAAGTAAACAGTAAAAATGGTGATTACTATCTTGAAGTCAACGAAACTGCTGGAAGCAAATCACTCATTATTACTGGTTGGTCGTCTCCTACTGAGACAGATACTTATAAACAAATGGACGGAACTCTACATACTTATCCACGTCCATTCAAAGGTGCCCCAAGTACTTCATTGACACCTGCTGGAGCTGGAAACAACAGTTACAACGTAATCGCTGGTAAAGTTCCAGAAATCTAAGCAGAAGGATCTGTTGCGAATGATCCAACAGCACCAAATGGTAAAGTATACTCTGGATTTGAAGGGTTACACATCATTCTCTAACAACTACTCAATTCCAACTGCGATTAAACCATCAACTGATGTAAATTATTACTTTGAGAAAATGGGTGATTCTGAGTCTGCATCACAATCACAATCATTCTCAAATTCTGCTTCAAACTCGCAATCGAGTCAGAAGTAGTGTCTAAATCACAATCTGTCATCAGAGTCAGAAGTAGTATCTAACTCTAAATCACAATCAGAATCAGAAGTAGTGTCTAACTCACGATCTGTATCACAATCAGAGGCTGTTTCTAAGTCACAATCAGAGTCAGAAGTCAGGTATCTAAATCACAATCTGTATCACAATCAGAGGCCGTTTCTAAGTCACAATCTGTGTCACAATCAGAATCAGTAGTGTCTAAATCGCAATCTGTATCACAATCAGAGTCAGAAGCACCATCTAAGTCACAATCTCAATCGAATACTGAATCAGCTTCACAATCTATTTCAGAGTCACTTTCTGAATCAGCATCAACATCAGCACAAGAATCAGCAAGTGCATCAGCATCTGAGTCAATCTTCTACATCAGTCACAAGAATCTGCATCAGCGTCTGCATCTGAATCAGTCTTCTACATCGGCTCAAGAATCAGCAAGTGCATCAGCATCTGAATCAGCGTCTGAGTACATCAGCACAAGAATCTGCATCTGCATCAGTCTGCATCAGAATCAGCTTCTAGCATCATCGGCATCAAGAATCAGCATCAACGTCATCAGCATCTGAATCAGCTTCATTCAGCATCAAGAATCAGCATCAGCGTCAGCATCTGAATCAGCATCTACATCAGTAAGTGCAAGAATCTGCATCAGCAATCGCAAGCAATCAGCATCATCTGCATCAGAATCAGCGTCTGAATCAGCATCAGCATCAGCTTCAGAATCAGCAAGCACATCAGCATCAGTATCTGCATCTGAATCAGCAAGCCATCAGCTTTCAGCATCTGCATCAGAATCAGCAAGCCAATCAGCTTCAACATCAGCAAGCCAATCAGCTTCAGCATCAGAATCAGTATCATCAAGCCAATCAGCGTCTTCAGCGTCTGAATCAGTATCAGCGAGCCAATCAGCTTCAGCATCTGCATCAGTATCAGAATCAGCAATCAGCTTCAGCATCTGAATCCAATCATCATTGAGCAATCGGCTTCAGCATCTGAATCAGTATCAGCAAGCCAATCAGCATCTTCAGCATCTGAATCAGTATCAGCAAGCGTATCAGCATTCAGCATCTGAATCACATCAGCATCTGAATCAGAATCAGTATCATGAAGCCAATCAGCATCATTGAGCATCAGCATCTGAATCAGCATCAGCATCAGTATCAGCGAGCCAATCAGCATCATTGAGCGCGTCAGCTTCAGCATCACTTTCTACATCAGTATCAGCATCAGCATCTAACTCTTCATCAAATTCAGAAAGTGAAACACCTAAAAGTTGGTGAAGTAATCATCACTTATCCGTGAGATACAAATGGTAAAAGTGATTAAAGATCCTCGTCAAGACACACCAAACTCACCATATGACACACCATATAACACAACTGAGGAAGGTGAAAAACCTAATACTATCAAGACTCCAGACGGTAAGACATATAAGATCGTACCGAAAGGTGACTACCCAGTAGGTAAAGTTGATGGCGACGGACACCTTGGAATCATCTGATCCAATTAAAGGTAAAGTTGATAAACCTAAATCAACAATCACTTACGTTTATAAAGAAGTGAAGGTAACGTTTACGTTCACTATAAAGATACTGAAGGTAACACAATTAAAGATGATGTCACTGATGAAAATGATCAACCAGTTGATAAAGATTACGATACAGTAGTTGACAACCGTCCACAAACAATCGAATTACAATGGTAAGACATATGAATTGGTACCAGCAGGTAACTACAAAGTAGGTAAAGTCGACGAACAAGGTCACTTGGACATGATGATGCTACAACTGGTAAAGTTATGAAAACGTAAGAACGTAACATATCTACAAACTCAATTGAAACAACCTAAGGGTAATGTCTACGTACACTATGTTGACGTTAATGGTAACACGATCAAAGCATCTGTAACTGATGAAAAAGCATCAACCAGTAGGTAAAGACTACGATACAGTCGTAGACAACCGTCCAAAAGAAATCGAATTCCAAGGTAAGACATACGAATTGGTACCAGCTGGTAACTACAAAGTAGGTCAAGTCGACGAACAAGGTCACTGGACAGGTGATGACGCTACAACTGGTAAAAGTTGTTGAAGGTGATAAGAATGTCACTTACGTCTACAAACTGAAAGAAGATCCAACGAAAACCTAAAGAAGGTGACGTCATCATCACTTATGTAGACGAAAATGGTAAAGAAATTCAAAAACCTCGTCAAGATACACCAAACTCACCATATGACACACCATATAACACAACTGAGGAAGGTGAAAAACCTAACACTATCAAGACTCCAGACGGTAAGACATACAAGATCGTACCGAAAGGTGACTACCCAGTAGGTAAAGTTGATGGCGATGGACACTTGGAATCATCTGATCCAATTAAAGGTAAAGTTGATAAACCACGTTCAATCAATCACTTACGTTTATAAAGAAGTGAAGGGTGACGTTTACGTTCACTATAAAGACACTGACGGTAACACAATTAAAGATGATGTCACTGATGAAAAGATCAACCAGTTGATAAAGATTACGATACAGTAATTGACAACCGTCCAAAAGAAATCCAATACAATGGTAAGACATATGAATTGGTACCAGCAGGTAACTACCCAGTAGGTAAAGTTGACGAACAAGGTCACCTTGAGTCATCAGACGCTACAACAGGTAAAGTTATCGAAGGACGTAAAGATGTTACTTACATCTACAAACTCAAAGAACAACCAGCACAACCTAAGGGTAATGTTTACGTTCACTATGTAGATACTGATGGTAATACAATCAAAGCATCTGTAACAGATGAAAAGATCAACCAGTAGGTAAAGACTACGATACAGTTGTAGATAACCGTCCAAAAGAAATCGAATTCCAAGGTAAGACATACGAATTGGTACCAGCAGGTAACTACAAAGTAGGTCAAGTCGACGAACAAGGTCACTGGACAGGTGATGACGCTACAACAGGTAAAGTTGTTGAAGGCGACAAGAACGTAACTTACGTCTACAAACTTAAAGAAGATCCAACGAAACCTAAAGAAGGTGACGTAATCATCACTTATGTAGACGAAAAAAGGTAAAGAAATCAAGAAACCTCGTCAAGACACACCAAACTCACCATATGATACTCCATATAACACAACTGAGGAAGGTGAAAAACCTAACACAATCAAGACTCCAGACGGTAAGACATACAAGATCGTACCGAAAGGTGACTACCCAGTAGGTAAAGTTGATGGCGATGGACACCTTTGAATCATCTGATCCAATTAAAGGTAAAGTTGAAAAACCACGTTCAATCATCACTTACGTCTACAAAGAAGTGAAAGGTGACGTTTACGTTCACTATAAAGATACTGAAGGTAACACAATCAAGACTTCAGTTGTTGATGAAAAGATCAACCAGTCGATAAAGACTACGATACAGTAGTTGATAATCGTCCTAAGACTATCACAACAACTGATGGTAAAGTTTACGAATTGGTACCAGCAGGTAACTACACCCAGTAGGTAAAGTTGATGGACAAGGTCACCTTGAGTCATCAGACGCTACAACAGGTAAAGTTATCGAAGGACGTAAAGATGTTACTTTACATCTACAAACTCAAAGAACAACCAGCACAACCTAAGGGTAATGTTTACGTTCACTATGTAGATAAAAAATGGTAACACTATCAAACAATCAGTAACAGATGAATTTGGTCAACCAGTAGGTAAAGATTACGATACAGTAATCGATAACCGTCCTAAGACAATTGTTACTGCTGATGGTAAAGTTTATGAATTGGTACCACAAGGTAACTACCCAGTAGTTCTGTAGATGGTGATGGTCACTTGACTACAACTGACCAGTAACTGGTAAAAAGTAATCGAAGGCGATAAGAACGTAACTTACGTTTACAAACTTGTCGATACAACTCCAGAAAAACCAGTAACACCAACTCAGGTAAACCTGAACAACCAACCCAGGTAAACCAGTTGATCCAGCTCCTAAAAGCTCCAGCTAAAGCTACTCCAGTTAAACCCTGCACAAGAAAATGGCACAATTGCCAAACACTGGTGAAGAGTCTAACGTAGCAGCTACAGCAGCTCTTGGATTGCTTGCAACCGCATCTGGATTGGCCTTGCGGCAAAACGCAAAAAACTGAGGAATAATATTCCTTCGACTTACCCCTAAAACTTATGAGTGATTAGTCTAATAAAAACTAACTACTCTTAAGTAAGAATAAGCCGATTAGTTTCGTTCTAAAAAAAAGACACATTCCGATATGGGGTGTGTCTTTTTTGTCGTTCTGAAAAAGAGAGAGGCTATCTTAATTGTTAGTCTAGGTCTCATTTGGTCTTAGTATTATAGAGGAGAGGATTAGTTTAGTAAGCTGAAATCTTAGATGTAGAAGAAGTAGACGTTGAATTTTAAGATAACTTTAAGTTTTGTTTTGGAAATGTAAGATGGTTGAAAAATGCTATAAAAGGAAACAAGCATTTTTCAGTATTTGCAGCATAAAGCGTTTGCAATCATTTTTTGAGGAAATAGTAGTTTATATTAGAACTTACAAGAATATTATGATAAAAATTTCGGTGAGTTTTAATTCATAAAACAAGAATGGAGTAGATATGTTTTTTTAGAAGGAACGAAGAATACCGCTGAAACTGATCCGCGTGACTCGTTTAAATTGATCAAATCAGGTAAGCAATGGCTTCGTGCTGCGACATCAACTTTGGACTTTTCAAGGTTGTTAAAGGTGGGGCAGATGCACCATCAGTTTCAGCGCAAAGTGTTGAAGAAAAACACCGCTTCTCTCAGGGCAAGCTCTTCTTAAAGGGATTGCAGCGGCGGGAGCAGTGGCTGGGCGCAGTGGCAACTTATACAGCCAAGCGGAAGAAACGACAACTCCAGCTTTGGAAAGCCAAGTAACTGCTAATCAGTCTTGGCAGTCAATAATCTACAGTCAGTTGTATTATGGTGCGACGCCGAAACTTTGAGGCTTCAGCATCAACAAGCCAGAGTCTACAAGCTCTTCGTGAATGCTCAAACAAGCTTTTAGGAAACGCTTCAGTTTCAAAATGTACAATCATCTCTCAATCTCTTTCTGCTGAATTGTACGAATATCTCAGGAATCATCACTCAGCAAGGTACTCAACTTCTGATAGCCAGTCAGAAACACAAACACAAATGGTTCAAACTCAGACTCGGCTTCTGATTCAGCAACTTCAACAATCAGTTGCTTCAGAAACTGCAAATGAAGGATGAAAAACTGTCTTAGCGGTCAGCGTTTCTGAAGCGGAACTGTCACGTTATCATGTGCTAAAAACTACCAAGCAAAATTAACAGACGCAGCAGCAAGGCTGAAATCCAAACGGCTATTACAACAGTTCAAGAAGAAGTCACTACCGTCTAACAACGCTGATCGCGGCATCAGCAACAAATGCAGCTGCGCAGAATCAGCGTGAGCGTCTTGTGTACTGCTGCCGATAACATGACGACGAAACTTACAAATGCTGGTTTCACTGGAAACTCTACGAGTGAATGGCACTCGGCTATCACTTCAAAGCCTTAACCTTGCGGACTGGTGAAAGTAAGGAACTTTGCACAGGAGCTGGAACAGATCTCAGTTTATAATGTCCCAATTTGTGGTACCTCGACAGTGATAAATGAGTGGATTCAAAACTGGTCTTTGTCTATATACTATTTCGTATGACAATCCAGCAGCGCTCGACTGTTGAGAAACAAATCAGTAGATACAAACCATACACTCTGTACAATGCTGGAACATCTAGACAAACAATGTTTACGCTTGAGAAGGTTTGGGTGCTCCTTCAAGTGTAACAAGTTATCTTACTGAATTCTTCAGATTGCTACTTTGCTAATAAAAATAAACTTAAAAGACTCAACAACGCCGATAACTGGCCGAATAGAGTAAAATTGGTATCACACCTGGGTAATGGAGCACAGATGACTGCTACTTTTGCAAAGCAAGGCAGTTATGGTTTAATCAGTCAACGTGACTGTTCCAATCACTGGTGATGACATTTCCTTTACATTTACACCTCCATGCAGGTGCGATGATGTCACTTCCTTTACCAATTATTTTAATACTAAAATTACAGAGTCTGAATCTGATGGCAGCGTGCGTCTCTAAGTACTTCTCAGAGCCTCGTGAAAGTGCGTGCTTCAACAGTAGGAGGTCGATCTGTATCAGCAGTAGAGGTAGAATCTGCATCAGTTTCAGCATCTGAGTCAGAGGTTATATCTTGTAATACGTAACTTTA
>VOFH01002065.1_pt1 | contig 25944 bp, 48 predicted proteins | sample 5384091 | NCBI WGS metagenome assembly VOFH01 (sample SAMN12384727, study PRJNA508395) | human gut metagenome | isolation source: healthy gut G | host: Homo sapiens
ATGGATTTTTTCATCACAATCTCTAAGTGCTCCGATGCAATCTCGTTTGCGGTCTGATCGCCTCTGCGTCATCCTTTGCCACTAAAATATAACCATACTGGTCTAAAGACTTCTGGATGATCTCTTTTCTTGAAAGCTGTTTTACAAAACCGTCGATCTCTTTAGAGACTTCTTCTGCTAAAGTTTTGTTTGTGGTCACAAGGATGGCAGATGCCATTTCATCATGCTCTGCCTGTGATAACAGGTCTGCAGAACAAAACGCGGATTGGCAGTTCTCATCTGCTAAGACTAAGATCTCACTTGGTCCTGCGATCGAATCAATGCTGACATGACCGAATACGGCTTTTTTTGCTAAAGCGACATAGATGTTTCAGGTCCTGCAATTTTGTCTACTTTTGGGATGCTTTCTGTTCCAAAAGCAAATTGCTGCGATTGCCTGTACCGCCCACTTTATAAATTTCATCTGCACCGGCTTCTTTTGCTGCAACCAGGTGGATGGACAGATTTTTCCATTTTCCAGGTGGTGTTGTCATACGATCTGGTCCACCAGCTACTTTTGCCGGAATGACGTTCATCAATACACTGGATGGATAAACTGCTTTTCCTCCTGGAACATAGACACCGACCTTTCAATGGTGTTGCTTTCAATCCAAGGGGTTCCATTTTCTTCGAATCAAAAACCAGCTGTTCTTTTTTGTTTTCGTGGTAGGTACGGATGTTAACAAATGCTTTTGCGGATAACCTCTAACAAGCTGCGGATCAACATTTTCATAAGCTTCTTTTGATTTCTTCTTCGGTTACTAAAATGATTGGCATCTATCTGTTTTTGTCAAACTCTGTATAGGCAAATAATGCAGCGTCTTTTTTGCCCGTACATTTTCTATGATTTCTGCTACCTGGCTTTCATATTCGCCATAGCTGTTTGGACTTCTTTTTAAAAGATTTTCTAAGATATCTGTTTTACTTTCTTCTGTTAACGTTACTGTAGATTTTCATCTGTCTAAACCTACCCTTCCACTGATCAATGGACTTTAAGTCGGCAATCATTTTGTAATACGTTCATTTTCCATTTTCATACTGACCTGGTTGACCACCATTCTTGCAGATAACGGTACGACTTCTTCTAATACAAAAAGTCCGTTTTCACTTTAAAGTAGAACCGGTCTCTACAATGTCAATGATCACTTCGGAAAGTCCGACGATTGGAGCTAGTTCGATCGGAACCGTTTAACTTGATGATCTCTACGGTCTGATGTTTTTATTATAAAATAATCCTTTTGCAATCTTTGGATATTTGGTTGCAACGCGGATCTGTTCTCTGTGCTTTAACAGTTCTTCGGCTTCTTTTACCTGACACACATTTTACATTTCCAAAGCCTAAGATCTAAGACTTCATAAATATTACGTCCTTCTTCTAAAATCGTATCTCGCCAACAATACCAATATCTGCTGCACTCCGTATTCTACATAGGTTGGAACATCCGGACCTTTGGCTAAGAAAAAAACGTAATTTTAGATCTTCATTGACAAAAATCAGTTTTTCTGGTATCTTTTGTCTTTCATTTCTTCGCAGGTAATGCCTATTTTTTCAAACATATCCAGGGTTTGGTTTGCCAATCGTCCTTTTGTAAGGCAAATGTTAAATATCTTTGTTCTTCCATTTTTATTCTCCGTAATGTAATCTGTTTGTATGCGATATCTGTTTGCAATATTCAGCAGTCGAGTTTTGGCAGGATCCATCAAAAACAGCCGTTCCTTTTTTCTAATTTCTTCTGCTTTAAGAATGGCTTCGCCGATTAGCTTTTGGATATATAAGATGATTTCCGGCTGTCTGTTTTATTTCAGGAAGTTTTTGTCGTTCTGGACAGAGCCATAATGAGATGGATCGACCAGTGATGCCAAAACCAATGGAGGTGCAGGTTTGCCAAAAATGTTTAGTAAACCGTCATAACGTCCTCCTTTTACGATAGGTTCTCCGGTTCCATAAGTATATGCCTGAAAATGATACCTGTATAATATCGAAATTTGCTAATCATACCGAAGTTCAAAGCTGAAATATTTCATATCCATATAACTTTTAATAATTCATCAAAGATTTCTTCCAGATAAGAAAGTGCATTTGATTGCACAGATTTTGTCTGTCAGTTTGCGTGCTTTCTGAATTCTTTTGGAGAAGCCGAACATTGTAAAAGTTCATAGAAAATTTTTGGCGTAATTCGGAATATTCTGGCTGCGTAAAGATTCTTCTACACCGAAAAATAGTTTTTCTGGGAGATCAAGGGGAACGGAGATTTTCTTCTTCTTCATGAAGTCCAGATTGGCTTCCATCAAGAAGAAATAAAAATAGTCAACCTGTCCGACACTGACCTGAAATTCTTTTAATCCGGCTTTTAAAAGGCATTCAACTGTCATGGCGAGAAGTTCTGCATCTGCTTCGGCAGAATTTTCACCGATACGTTCTACACCCATCTGGTGGTCTCTTTTGAATCTGCCCTGATAACTGGAATTATTGATAAAAAAGTGTTTCCTGTATAATAAAGCGTTGGTTCTGGTCTCTATCGGAAAATATTTAGCGCAGGCTCTTGCAATGGATGGCGTCATATCGGGCGTAGTACAAGCGTATTTCCTTCACGGTCAAAAAATTTGTAGAGTTCTTTGGATGGTGTAGTTCCCACTTCCTGTCAAAAACATCAAAAAATTCAAAGGAAGGAGTTTCAATCTCCGATATCCATAAAACTGAATAACGTCTGATTTCTGTTTAAAATGTAATGTTTCTTTTTGCACTCATCCATTATAAATATCGCGAACACCTTCCGGTGCATGTAATCTTTTCTTTTGCATTTTCACCTCTCTGGCACTTTACTGGTAACGCAGTGCTAAATAACTAAATTATTCATATGTTATAAAAAAAAAGCTAACATCTCTGTCAAGTTTATCACGCGAAGGACAAATCTTTTTGGAATGGATCTAAATAAGGAACGAATAGTCACGGTTTTGCTGAAAAAAAAAAGCCTGGTCAATTCTTCGCGGCGAAAACTTTTCCGTCCGCCTGTCTCCATACGATTCAATAGCGCATCAGCTTTTGATGACGTAAATAATAAAATTCATCACGCTCAGTAAAATAAAGTAATAAAAATGCAATACCAGCCCTGCTGTTCAAATGCCTGCATAAAAGCTAAGCTGATGTTCATGAATGTTCTGCAATGGAAAGATCGCTATGACACTCTTTTTGCATCAAAGCAAACAGGTGCCCTGTACACAACACCTATATAATCTACCGTACTTTTTTGTCAAAATATGCTGAGGGTAATGTGTCAGGTGTCCTTATCGATATTGATTGGTGTGATTGGTGTCGGTATCTTTTTGAATCAGGCGTAAATTGCTGTTTGATAGATATATCGTTGGTTCGATTGATTAAATCTTCAAAGGTTGAACCTCTTAAACCTCTTGAATTCCAAGTTGGCATTACAGGATTCCTTTCAGCGGCAACATCACCTTCGTAATAAATTTTTTCCATATAGGCAGGGTTAAATTTTCCGTCTTTTAAGGTCACTAAATTCATACAGCGGTTTTGGTTGATGAATCTCCCAGTAACGGTCAATATCCCAACCTAAGACGTTGAGTAATAAAGCACGGATCAATCGCCCGTGGCAGACGACCAGTACATTTTCATAAGTATGCTCTAACGGTCGCAGTTCGTTTTCTAAGAAATCTTTAGCTCTTGCCATAATATGTTCATAGCTTTTCGGCTCCGTCTTTTGCCTGATATTTCGATGGAATGTAAAACAGTATTTCAGATTCTGATTTTCCGGTTTTTTCATTAATATCTTTTATCGGCAGCATACCTTCTGCTTTTCCAAAATTCATCTCTCGATCCGGTCATCAATGACGATTTCGGTTGTATGTGTACCACGGACGATCTCAGCCTGTTTTTACGGGCTCTTGATAGCAGACTTGCATAAATAATATCAAATTGAAGTCCCTTTTTCGATGCCGTCCCCTTGTGATCTTAGCTAATTCAATGCCGTATTCATTTAACGGAATATCGGTACTTCCCTGGATTCTTCCTGCTTTGTTTCGTTGGTTTCTCCATGTCTTAAGATATAAATATTCATGTTCTCCACCTCTTATTTTCTCTGCCGGTCCTTTGACATTCTAAGGCACGTTCAAATTCTTTCAGGGCATCTGCCTGTATCTTGGTCCCATCGGCTAAAAAACAGGCGGTATGCATGTAATAACTGATGTGTCACACATTTTTTTAAAAATTCTGGTTAAGCCTCGGATTTCCGTATTTGGTATCGCCTAACAACAGGGTGACCGATCGATGCTAAATGTGCACGGATCTGATGGCTTCTTCCGGTGATCATCAGATGAACTTCAAACTCCGTGTAACCGCCCATACAGCGAATCGGTTTATATTCCGTCTCGATCGGCTTTGCATCATTAGAAGGTTTTGTCCTGGATCAAAACCTGATTGGACGATTCATCCTTTTTTAAAAACCTTAAGATCCGTCTTTTTACCGTCCCCTTTACGATACAGCGGTAATTTTCCTGAACCGAACGTTCCCGAAAGGCTTTTGCTCATCTGCTGCAAGTCCATTTAAGGTTTTTTCCGGCAACTAAGATTCCGGATGTATTGCGGTCTAAGCCGGTTGCAGACCGATGGCGGAAGGTACGGAGGCTCTTTCCTTGTTATTGTACCCTTCGCGATCAGATATGCAAGAATATATTCGTTTGCGGAAATATCTTCTTTTTTGGCTTCTGGGAAAGCATGCCGGCCGGTTTTTATTGATAAAAATCACATCTTTATCTTCATAATCAACTCGGAAGACGTTTTCTAGTGTAAAATATGCGGAACGGAAACAACGGCCTCGAATTCAGTCTGTTGTTTGCCGCTTCCAATTTTTCAAAGGTCTCATCCGAAAAAATAATTTTATATCGTCGCCCTGATTAATTTTTCGGTTCCGTTGCCTTTTTTTCCATTTAAAGACAATATTTTTTTCGGAGCATCTTATAATAAAAGCTGGCGGCGCATTTTTAACAGCTTTTTTAAATATTTATCAAAGCGTTGTCCGGCTTCGTTTTCATTGATTTTAAATTCACGCATTTCTTTCTATTTCTTTTTATGGATATTGCCGGTTTTTTTTCTTTGGCGACATTTCGGATTGTTTTTTCTGCTGCGGTTTTTACTTTTGCCGGATTGACCGTCCGTCTGTTTGTGATGTTTTTGCTTTGGAAATTTTCCGGTCATTTCCTTTTTTTGAACTGCTTCTGTGGGAATTGTTTCCTCTGTCATTTTTCGTGTCATTCCGATGAGACTGGATGTTCCCTTCTCGGACGGATCAGGCAGTGTTTGTCAATCCGATCAGGTCTGTTCTGCCAGCCTTATGGAGTGCTTCCACCACCAGATCATAATTTTTGGTTCCGATACTGGATCAGCGCCCTCTGCATCGCTTTTTCATGTGGATTGACAGCGACATAAACCGGTTCCATCGTGCGTGGATCCAATCCGGTATAATACATACAGGTTGAGATCGTAGAAGGTGTCGGATAAAAATCCTGTACCTGCTCCGGCATATAGCCGAGGTCACGCAAAAATTCAGCCAGTTCTACAGCTTCCTTTAAAGTAGAACCCGGATGGGAGGACATCAGGTATGGCACTAATACTGTTTTTGCCAAGCTTTTCATTCATGTCCTTATATGCCTTCACGAACTTTTATATACTTCCACGCTCGGTTTTCCCATCTTCTCCAATACCGCATTGGAGATATGTTCCGGTGCAACTTTCAGCTGACCGCTGACATGGTGCTCGCAAAGTTCACGTAAAACGTGCGGTCTTTATCGTAAATCAGGTAGTCAAACGGATACCGGAACGGATAAAACTTTTTTCACATTCGGGAGCTGTCTTAATGTTTTCCGGAGCAGCGGATAATCTTTGTGGTCTACTTTCAGATTTTTACAAGGTCTGCGGGAACAGACACTGTTTATGCGGACAGACACCTTGTTTTGAGCTGTTTTCACACGCCGGCGCACGGAAATTTGCAGTCGGACCTCCGACATCGTGGATATATCCTTTGAAATCAGGTTCCTTCGTCATCATTTTTGCTTCTTCGATAATGGATTCATGGCTTCGTACCTGAATGATCCTGCCCTGATGAAAGGTTAAGGCACCAAAAATTGCAGCCCTCCAAAACATCCACGGTTGCTGGTAAGACTGAATTTCACTTCATCAATCGCAGGACACCGCCTGCTTTTTTCATAGGAAGGATGATAAGTGCGCATATAAGGAAGTGCATAGACATCATCCATTTCTTCGATCGTCAGTGGATGGACGGTGGATTTTGTACCACAAAGGTTTTATAGTCATAGCTTTCGCTAAACGCTTTTGAAAACGGGTCAGTATTTTTGATATTGCACATAAAAACTTTTGGCATAATTCTTTTTATCTGCTTTCAGTTCTGAATAAGTCCGGCAGAAAAATTGCATCATAAATATCTTCTTTTTTCTTGTTTTATAAACAGTTCCATCAATAAATGTAATATCACGAACCAAAAAGCCCGCTGTTTAGGGCATCTGCCACTTCAACAATGCTTCTCTCCCATTCCATATGAGAGCAGATCCGCACCGGAATCTAATAAAATGGAACGTTTTAAGGAATCAGACCAGTAATCATAGTGGGCAAGCCTGCGCAGACTCGCTTCAATCCCGCCAATGATGATCGGTGTTTTTTATAATTGCGTCGGATCAGATTACAATAAGTAATGGTGGCATAGTCCGGCCGCTTTCCCATGACTCCGCCCGGTGTATAGGCATCTGTGGAACGTCCTTTTTAGAAACGGTATAGTGGTTGACCATAGAGTCCATATTTTCGGCGGCAACTAAAAAAGCCGAGTCTTGGTTCGCCTAAAATAGAAATAATGTGATCATCTTTCAGTCCGGCTGTGTGAAATGATCCCAACGGTATATCCATGTTTCCAGTACCCGGCTGATGATGGCATGTCCAAAGGATGGATGGTCAACATAGGCATCGCCGATCACATAGACGAAATCCAGTTGCTGAATATTACGCTCATCCATATCTTTTTTACAAATGGGTAAAAATTTATTTTTCATGTCAGATCCTCATAAGATTGCCATTTAAAATTTCCTCATAGGAAGTAATGTAATAATCAGAAAGTTCTTTTTTAATGGATTCTGCTCGGTGGAAAATTCATCTTCTACGCCACAGACTTTTCATGCCGGCACTGATCGCCCGCCGCATTCCGTTTGGAATATCCTCAAAGACCATGCAGTGCTCCGGAGCAACCCCAAAATGCTCCGCTACCATCAGATAAATGTCCGGTGCAGGTTTTCCATTCGGGACTTCATCGGACGTTAAGATATAATCATCCTCTAAAATATCATGTGCCTTTAGACAGGCTCTGGTCAGCTCGCATAGGAATTGCTGGTTCGATACCGACGCGGATTCCTTTTCTTTTAATAAGTCTAAGAACTGCTTCGCTCCCGGTTTTAACGGCACTTCTTTGCAGTATTTTCATAAGCCATGCCGTTCCAGATCTTCATCAGTTCCTTGGAGTATCCTTTAAGTTGAACCGCTTGATAAAATAGTCGGCAGTCTGCGCAAAGCTGATACCTTCTATCTCATATTTCCAGATTTTCCGGCATTTCTAAAAAACCGCGTGCGGTTAAAAATTCAATATCAATGGATTCCCTACATCCACATGGAATCTACTAATGTTCCGTCTGGGTCAAAAATGACTGCCCGGATATTTTCTAACATATTTTTTACTCATTGTTTTTCCTCTATATTGTTCTGTTTTTCAGTGCAGATAATTCTTCTGTGGTAAGTGCCCGGTAGCTTCCGGGGAGTCAGGGTTTCATCTAATTGTAACGTTCCCATAGAAAGCCGTTTTAAAAAAAGAACCTGTTTTCCGACCGCTTCAAACATCCGCTTGACCTGATGATATTTCCCCTTCTGTGATGCTGACACGGATTTCTGAAATATCATCCGATTTTTTCAATAACAAGGGTTGCAGGAAGTGTCGGTTTCTCTTCTTTGATATCTAATCAAAGGGAAAAGCGCTGGACATCTTCCTCGTAACTCTTCCCTGTACCTTTGCAAAATAGGTCTTTGTCACATGCTTTTCGGGCTTAGAAGCTCATGGGCTAATGTTCCGTCATTTGTGATCAGCAAGAGTCCTTCCGTGTCAAGATCCAGCCTGCCGACCGGAAACAGGTTATAGCCTTTGGATTTTTCAATAAAAGAAAAGGACGGTCGGATACAGATTGTCTTTGACTGCCAAACACAATGCCCGGTTTGTTTAACATATAATAGACACATAGGGTTCATAGGCAGCCGTTTTCCCTGATAACAGACGGTATCTTTTGTTATGTCAACCTTTGCTTCGGGCTTGCTTATCGGCATGCCATTGACGCTGACCTGTTTTTTTCGTATGATGTTTTTTTACCTCCGAACGGGTTCCAATGCCCATATCGGCTAAATATTTGTCCAGTCGGATCATAATACTCCTAGAATGTAAGTGTTCTTTTTTTGTTTTCTAATTTCTGTAAAACCTGATAGGGATTGATGGCATATTCTTTTCCGTTTTATCATTTAGATAAATGCCAAAATGAAGATGCACGTCAAAATTCCCCGTGGTTCCTTCTATCTCACTATAGCCGGTATCCCCATAAAGCCAATGATTTCTCCGGCACGGATCTGCTCTCCGATTTGGTATTCTTTCATATAATCGGACAAGTGTGCATAGTAATAATAGACACCGGTTTTACTGGCGTATGAGCCGCCGCCATCCGCCCTGGGGGCAGACCAGCCGATCTTTTCTAAGGTACCGTCACAGACACTGACTACCGGATATACGCCCCTGTGGTTGTAGGGATGCCATGATGTCACAGCCTTCATGTCCCCTTTTTCCACCGTAGGTACGCTCCATCATAAAACTGTCTCCGTAAGCGACTGTTTTCGATCATCCCATTTCGACTCCCTGCTACCGGAAAATAAGCCACTTCTTTTTTGATCTTTGGGTAAGGGTCTTTGTATTCCGTAACAGTTCCTTTTCTTTAGAAATCTGCAATATCTTCTGTACGCCTGCACTGTCGGCTGCAACAAGGCAGATAAACAGCAGGATCACTGCAAATTTTCGATACCACATAAATTATTTTGCTCTTTTCAAAACTCTAAAATGAATTTCCATAACGCTCGGTAGAAGAGATCGAAAGTCTTTCTTTTGGTGTATGGATGTCAAAGTTATCCGGTCCGAATGAAACACAGTCCAGATTTTCAATCTTTTCAGAGAGGATTCCACACTCTAAGCCGGTATGAATTGCCTCAATCTTTGGTTCTTTCTGATATAAATCCCGATATACCTCTACACTAGTTCACGGACTTTGGAATCTTTTTTGTACTCCCATGCAGGATAATTGCCGGTAAAGGTAACCGTACCGCCTAAGAACTCGGACAGATAGGAAGACGATCCATGACTTCTTCTTTTCTGCTCTTGACACTGCTTCTTACGGAAAATGATACGAGAACTCTTCCTCCGTCATTTTCATAATTCCGGCATTGAGTGAGGTTTCAGGGAGTCCCCGGAATCTCCATACTCATATGCTGGATGCCATTTGGCATATTCCGCAGGAAGAAAAGGATTCTGGACTGGGAGCGGCAACCCAGTACCTGTGTTTTCTTCGTGCCGAGTTTTTCGAATCTTAATACGATATCGGGATCACTTGCCTGGTATTCTTTTTTCAGTATATGATTCAGTGCGAAAACCGCATCTTTCTAACTTCTTCTCCTCTTCCGGCGTAACTAAAATATCACAGATGCACTCTCTTGGAATGGCATTGTCTTTAAACCACCGTTCAATGCCAGATGCCCATTTCTAAGGTATCATCTAAATGTTTTAAAATTCTTCCGATCTCTACAATGGCATTGGCGTTCCTTATCAATCTCACCACCGGAATGACCGCCCATTAATCCGGTCAGGGTCAGACGATACTGTAAACCCTCTGCTTCGTCAAAGACTAACGGAAAACTGCACTTCTGCCGTTACTCCGCCGGCACAGCTTGTTAAAAAGGTTCCCTCTACATCCAGGTCAATATTTATGCCTGATGTCCTTTTAACATGGAAAGGTCAATTTTTTCAGCACCAAGCATGCCGACTTCCTCATCTGCGGTAAAGACACACTCTAAGCGTGGGTGTGCAATGTCATCCGAATCTAAGATGGCTAAGGAATAGGCAATGGCAATACCGTCATCTCCTCCTAAGGTTGTTCCTTTGCCTTTACGAAGTCACCGTCGATAAAAAGACAAAGTCCCTCGTTCTCGAAGTCGATCTCTGTATCGTTTTCTTTTTTCGCAGACCATATCCAAGTGTCCCTGAAGGATGATCGGTTCTGCATTCTCATATCCGGCTGTGGCTTCTTTGATAATGACCACATTATTATATGCATCCTGATAAACCTCTAATTCCGTTCTTTTGCAAAGTTCATACAATAGTCACTGATGGCTTTTTGTATGATAGGAACCGTGTGGGATTCCTGCAAGTTCCTCAAAATAATAAAATACTTTTGTGGCTGCACATTTTCTAATACTCTCATATTCTTACCTCCTGAATTCATATCTTTCTTAATTTTTAATATATTTAACTATGAAAAAATCATAAAACTCTTACTTATCTTCATATTGTGTTACATGTTAATAGACCCCGTGCATGGAATGGAAGGTGTAAAAATGGTCTTTTACTCTGGTATGACCGCATTTTACCGGCATTACTGCCATTTTCCATTATTTCCTATATTCTGGTGGCATCGGATAATCTGTCTTTTTTTCAGCAGAATCTTGCATCCTGTGATCAAAAAACTCATTCCTGTATCGCCGGACGGTGTCTATCCGCTGTTAGCGGGATTTTTATTTGGCTTCCCGTTAGGAAGTAAAATCATCGGTCAGTTATCCGAAAAACGGACAACTAAGATCATCGGAAGCACAGATCCTGCTCTCTGTCTGTAACAACATCAGTCCGGTCTTTATTACCGGCTATATGAGTACACCAGTGTATCCGGATGTGATGCATATATGCTACCTGCGATCCTGTGCATTTATCTGCCGCCGCTTTTTTGCAGCTATCCGGCTGCGGTTTTTGCGCGAACGGCTTCTGATAAAAAAAAATGAGGCATCAGATCTCAAATTACCTTTAAAATCATTGATGCCGGAATTATGAACGGTTTTGAAACCCTGCTCAAACTATGCGGTTACATTGTGATTTTTCTATTCTATGCAAACCGCTTTCACTATTAAAAAACAGTATTCCCTTTGTCAGCCTGTTTGGCAGTATCTTGTAGTTACAAACGGTACATCTCCTGTATTACCGGGCATGGCTTTTCTAAAAACAATGTTCTTATCGTTGGTCTGCACCTGTGCCTGTGCAATGATCTGATCCGCCTTCGCCTGTGCATCTGCTAAAATTGCTTCCTTATTGCTGATAATCTTCTGATAACGCTTTACTTCTTCCGGTGTTTTGGCGCGAAGTTCCGCAATAAGTTCTTCTAATTCTTCTTTGTTGACAATAATCTTTGTACTTGAGAGCGGCTGGAATTTACAGCCATCAATATACTCTTCGATTTCCTCAATAATCTGTTCCATCTTACTGCTCATAGTGAAAATCTCTCCTATCTGTTCTCATATTTCTTATAAATCCGTTCAATAAAACGTTCCGGTACAAAGTTGGAAATATCTCCACCGTAGGACGCAAATTCCTTGACAATTGTCGAACTTAAATAGGAATAAGAAAGATCACTTGTCAGGAAAATGGTTTCAATATTAGAATCCTGCACATGATTCGTCTGTGCAATCTGAAGCTCGTATTCAAAATCCGTCACAGCCCGAAGCCCACGCACGATAATGGTAGCATCTATTTTGTTCATAAACTCTACCAGCAGACCTTCAAAGGACGCCACCGTAACGTTTGGAATATCCTTTGTCATCTCTTTTATCATACTAACACGTTCGTCAAGAGAAAACAACGAATTTTTTGCACTGTTATTAAGTACTCCGACCACAAGCTCATCCACAATTCTTGAAGCACGGTTGATGATGTCCATATGTCCGAATGTCAGTGGATCAAAACTTCCCGGATAAATTGCTTTTTTTCATGTTTGTTATACCCTCTTCTGTTGAATAAAGACATGCATGTTTGTCTTATATTTTTTGAACTTTATCACGGAAAATCCCAGCTCATCCAGATAAGAAAAATCCGTATCCAGCGATGCTTCCACAATAATCATGGTGTCAGGTTTCAACACACTTGATTTTGAAAGGAAACGCAGCACATCTTCTTCAAGTCCCTGCCGGTATGGCGGGTCCATAAAAAATAATATCAAATGTATATTTTCCCTCCAGACTGCTGATTCCGCTGATCACATCCGTGGTAAGCAGTCTGGATTCCTTCGTAAATTTTGTGAATGCAATATTATCTTCAATGCATTTGGCCGCTTTCCGGTTATTCTCAATAAAAACCGCATACAAAGCTCCGCGGCTGATTGCTTCTAACCCGATCTGACCGCTGCCCGCAAACAGATCCAGGAAATAACATCCCGGCACATCATTCTGCAGCATATTGAATAATGTCTCTTTGATCTTGTCTGTTGTCGGGCGCGTTTCCAGCCCCTCAATTGTTTTCAGCGGCAGGCTGCGCGCTGTTCCTGCTATGATTCGCATAAGGTTCCTCCATATGTTTTGATAATACACCGCTCCAGAAATGCAATGGCATATGCCGCAGCCGCATGTCTTATTTCACTTCTTGTACCGGTAAAATGTTCTGTCCCGGAAAATATCTTTCCCCGCACAAAACATCCAAAACAGACCGTTCCCACCGGAGTCTTTAAAGTTCCTCCCCGGGTCCGGCAACCCCGTTGTAGCCACCGCACATCCCGCGTGTGCCTGTTTTGCAGCACCTTCCGCCATCTCCCGTGCGGTCTGTTCACTCACGACACCATAATCGGAAATGGTCTCCGGCAATACTCCCAGTATCTTTTTTCTTTTGCTTCGGGAGCATAAGTGATATATCCCTCTTTAAAATAATCGGAAATTCCCGGAATATCTACCAGTGCAGACGCTACCAGTCCTCCGGTACAGCTCTCGGCTGTCGTCACCAGCAGCTGGTGTTCTGCCAGAAGTCTGTCAATTTTCATTAGTTCTGATCCTTTAATACTTCTTTGTTTTTTGCGATATAATCAATCAGAGATACGACGGTAAGTACCAGGGAAATATAAATAAATACCGTTCCGAGTACTGTAAATACCGTATTTTGAATATTCAGTACCAGAAGAATCACGGTGACCATCTGGGATGCGGTTTTAAACTTGCCCCAGTAGCTTGCAGCGATCACTACACCATTGTCTGCAGCAATCAGACGGAATCCGCTGATAATAAACTCGCGGGAAATAATCACAATCACAATCCATGCCGGAATTCTGTCAAGTGCAATCAGACAGATCATCGCAGAGCACACCAGAAGCTTGTCTGCAAGCGGATCCATAAACTTTCCAAAGTTTGTGACAAGATTGTACTTTCTTGCAATTTTACCATCCAGAAGATCGGTAAGGCTTGCCACAATAAAAATAACAAGCGCAATGTAATTTCCGTATCCTTCAAAGTATGGAGCTAACAGAAAAAATACAAAAAACGGTATAAGAATCACACGGAAAGTCGTTAATTTATTTGGTAAATTCATAATTGTTCCTCCTATTTTACGATCGTAGCGATCAGGTCATATTCATACGCACCGGTAACTTCCACCTTTACAATATCTCCGGTTAAAAGTTCTTCGTCCGTATTGATAAAAAATATCCGTCTACATTTGGAGCATCCCGGTAGGTTCTGCCGACGTAGGTATTATTTTCATCCGCAACCTGTCCTTCAATAAACGCATACAAAACCGTACCTTTCATGGCTTCATTCTTGTCAAAAATCACTTCTTCCTGAAGTTCCATGACGTCTGCCTGCCATTCCTCTTTTTTGTTCCTGCGGCACCTGATCCGGCATTTCCGCTGCCGGTGTTCCTTCCTCCGCGGAATAAGTAAACGCTCCGAGACGGTCAAATTCCATATCATTGACAAATTGCATCAGTTCCTCGTGCTGCTCTTTTGTCTCCCCGGGAATCCGCAGATCAAAGAGGTTCGCAAAGTGATATCCGGGACACGTTTTCTCAAATAATGGATTCTCTCGATCAATTCTTTTTTATTTGTTTTTCTTCCCATGCGCTGCAAAATTGTATCGTTGCAGTGCTGGATCGGCATGTCCAGATAGTGACAGACCTTTTTATCCTTAATCATGGAATTGATCAGTTCCTCATAGATTTCCTCCGGATAACAGTACATAATACGAATCCAGAACAGACCGGAAATCCCGTTCAGGCGGTCTAACAATTCATGCAGGCATTTTTCCCCATACAGATCCACACCGTAAAGGGTGGTCTCCTGCGCAACAAGGATCAGTTCCTTTACGCCTCCTGCAACCAGTTCTTCTGCTGACGTAACCAGCTCGTCCATCGGAACACTGCGGTAACGTCCGCGCACAGACGGGATCACACAGTAGGTGCAGTTTTTGTTGCATCCCTCTGCAATTTTCAGATATGCATAATGTCCGCCTGTCGTAACCGTCCGTTTGGTCGACAGCTGCGGCAGTCCGCTGAGCGTATGAAAATTTTTATAAAATTTATGCTGCAGGGTCTCCTCGAGAGCCTCTACAATGGAATCATAGGAATTGGTTCCTAAAATAGCATCTACTTCCGGTATTTCTTTTTTCACTTCATCCTGATAACGCTGTGTCAGGCAGCCGGTGACAATGAGTGATTTACAGCAGCCTGTTTTTTTCTGCTCTGCCATTTCCAGAATGGTGTTAATGCTTTCTTCTTTTGCATCGCCGATAAAACAGCAGCTGTTGACAATAATGATATCCGCTTCCGTTTCATCATCCGTCAGTTCAATTCCATGACTGGTAAGCATACCGATCATGTACTCGGAATCTACCAGATTTTTGTCACATCCGAGTGAAACAAATAATAATTTCATATAACCTCTCACTTGAAAAAGGGAATGACAGCTGTCACTCCCTTTTGGTATTTCTTAGTTTTCGTCCTCTCCAGGTACAATCTTTACTTCTCCGCGGTATAACTCTTCCACGGCAATGGAAAGCGGCTTGTTGCAGACCGGATCATCAATCAGTGGTTTTGCTCCGGCAATGATCTGTCTTGCACGCTTTGCTGTGGCCAGAACAATGGAGTAACGGCTGTTTACAACCGGCTCCTCACCAATTTCCACACCGTCGTTTACTACTTTCATTAATTCTACATAAGATGGATGTATCATATTCATTCTCCTTTCGAAAAGCTTTTGAGATTTTCTCTCATTTGATTAATAAAATCTATATTAGCAGATACCCGATACTCCTGATCCCTTCCGGTATTTTGTGACTGCTCATCACAGATCAGCTGATCAATCAAAGCCGATGCGTGATCCACCGTATCGTTTACCACTAAATAATCATAATTTTCAATTCCTTCGGATTCCTCACATGCACGTGCAAGCCTTGCTGCAATGACCTCCGTAGTCTCTGTACCGCGTCCGACCAGACGGTCACGCAGTGTCCCGGCATCCGGTGCCGTAACAAACATCAGGACAGCATCTTTTATTTTTTCTTTTTACTTTTAATGCTCCCTGTATCTCAATCTCTAAAATTACATTCTTTCCGAGATTTAAATTTTCCTCCACATAAGAACGAGGAGTTCCATAAGAGTGGCTGACATATTTTGCATATTCTAAAAAATCATCCTTCTGAATCATGGAATCAAACGTTTCGTCCGTCACAAAAAAATAATCCACACCATCTTTTTCTCCCGGTCTCGGATCTCTGGTAGTTGCGGAAACCGACAGTGCATACCTGTCCGGATGTGCTGCCAGCAGTGCTTTCATCAGAGTTCCTTTGCCCGCTCCGGAAAATCCGGAAATAACAACTAACTTTCCTTTCTGTTCCATAACGCGCTTCCTTTATTCTATATTTTGGATCTGTTCGCGGATCTTTTCGATTCCGGTCTTCAGATTAATTCCCACATCTGAAATTTCAATATTATTTGCCTTTGAGAGAATCGTATTTGCTTCACGGTTCATCTCCTGTGCAATAAAATCGAGTTTGCGTCCTACCGGACCGCCCTCTGAAAGTGTCTCCTTCATCGAGGTAATATGGCTGCGCAGACGCACGGTTTCTTCATCCACACACACCTTGTCTGCATAGATCGTAACCTCTGTCGCAATTCTTCCCTCATCGATCTGGGTATCTCCCAAAAGTTCCTGGATCTTTTCCGTCAGATGGCTGCGGTATTCCTGCATAATCTGCGGAGAACGCTCCTCAATGAAATCCACTCCGGCAAGCAGGTCATCTAACTTCTCACAGAGATCCTTCTTTAAGTTCTCGCCTTCCCGGATACGGGTCTCAACGAATTGTTCACATGCTCCGCAGATTGCCTTCTGCAATCCATTCCAGAGCTCTTCTTCGTCCATTTCCTGTTCTTCCATAACAAAGACATCCGGATAACGGGACAGTGTGCTTACCCGCACATCATTTTCCAGATGGAATGTTTCTGCCATGGCATTCAGATATTTTAAATACTCACCGGCAAGTCCCTCATTATACTTAAGTGCATAATTGTCCTCCGTATAGTCCTCATAGGAAATATACAGATCCACTTTGCCTCGTTCAATATATTTTTTAACAGACTGCGGATCGCACTCTCAAAAAAATTTAACTTTTTCGGCATCTTCATGTTTACATCAAGATACCGGTGATTTACGGATTTCAGTTCCACGGTAAATTTGCGTTTTTCATCTGCAATCTCACAGCGCCCAAATCCGGTCATGCTTTTTATCATTTTACTTTCTCCCAAATATCATGCACATATCTATGCATAGATAAATGTATTATAATGCTTCTTTGCCGTTTCGTCAAATGTTCTTGCAAAAAATGTATACAAAAGATATCCACTTTCTGCATATAGACAAAAGACGTGGAAATTACTATAATGATTCATGAGTTTGAAAAACACTATAATCATGAACAGGAGAATTTCCATGGCTTTTGACGGAATCGTAATCGCAGGTTTAGTCCATGAACTGAACCAGACGATTTTAAATACAAAAATCAGTAAAATTGCGCAGCCCGAAAATGACGAGCTGCTTTTGACATGCAAAGGAAGCAGCGGACAGTTCCGTGTATCCATTTCAGCAAACGCTTCCCTTCCTTTTTTATATCTGACGGACACCAACAAGACAAGTCCCCTGCAGGCGCCTACATTTTGTATGGTTTTACGCAAACATATCGCAAACGGGCGGATCATAAGCATTACCCAGCCCCATATGGAGCGCATCATCCATCTGAAGATTGAACACCTGAATGAAATGGGGATCTCTGTCATAAGACCCTTGTCATTGAACTGATGGGAAAACATTCCAATATTATCTTTTGCGATGAGGACGGCACCATGATCGACAGCATCAAACATGTCTCTTCCGCCGTAAGTTCCCTGCGCGAAGTGCTTCCAGCCGCCCGTATTTTATTCCTGCCACACAGGAGGACAAATTCAATGCCATGACTATGGATGCCACACAGATCTGCGATGCCATTAAAGCAAAACCGATGTCCATCTGCAAAGCGATCTATACAACATTTACCGGTGTCAGTCCGCTTGTTGCATCCGAACTGGCATACCGGCCGGGATGGATGCAGATCAGTCTCTTTTGGCCTGTACCGATGATGAAATCCACCATCTTGCAAACCACATTGCATGGTTTTTGATGAAATCCGCCACAACGAATTTCATCCGGTGATCGTAAGAAAAGACAAACGGCCGATCGAATTTTCTGCAATTGAACTGACCATGTAGCAGGATTATGCGATGGAACATATGGAAAGCATCTCGCAGATGCTCGAAGTTTTCTATGCAGAGCGCAATATTTATAACCGTATCCACCAGAAATCCGCAGACCTGCGAAAAATCGTCACAACTGCGTTAGAGCGCAACCAGAAAAAATACCAGTTACAGCAAAAACAGCAGAAAGATGCCGAAAAACGGGAAAAATATAAACTGTACGGAGAACTGATCAATGTATACGGTTACAATCTGCAGGACCAGGCAAAAGAACTGGTCTGTGAAAATTTTTATGACAACAATAAAGAAATCCGTATCCCGTTAGATCCGCAAAAGACCGCACGTGAAAATTCCCAAAAATACTTTGATAAATACGGAAAACTGAAACGGACTTCCGAAGCTCTTGAAGTCCAGCTTACGGAAACCAAAGCGCAGATTGACCATCTGGAGTCCATCCAGAATTCTTTGAACATTGCACTCTCCGCCGATGATCTGGTGCAGATCAAAGAGGAATTGATGGAATACGGTTTTATCAAAAAACACAAACACGGCAAAAAACAGAAAATCAAAAGCAAACCTTTCCATTATATTTCATCCGATGGCTATGACATGTACGTCGGCAAAAATAACAGGAGAAAACATCCAGTAACCCACTTGTCCCAATGTATAAAAAGCAGGTCTCTGTCACGGAGACCTGCTTTTTTTTTGCCGGAATCTACAAATTCATTTTTGAAAGCTGTTCTTCCTGAAACTGCATCATTTTTCTTTTGCAGAATGTGATGTCCGGGTTCTGTCAGTTCCGGGTCTTCCTCAAGAATTGTTTTTACTTCTTCCGAAGCCTCCTGCAGCACCGCCGCATCCTGGTAAATATCCGCCAGCGCAAATACCAGATCTCCACTCTGCCGGATACCGAAAAATCTCCCGTCCGCGTAATTTCAAATCCTCACTCGCAATAAAAAAGCCATCGTTTGATTTATTTAATATTTCCAGACGTTTTTGCCGTCTTGGCCGAAGAGGCATTGATCATAATACAATAAGACTGTGCATCTCCTCTTCACACGTCCACGCAGCTGATGCAGCTGTGCTAAGCCAAATCCATTCGCATTCTCGATCAGCATCACGGTTGCATTCGGTACATTAACCCCCACTTCCACTACCGTGGTGGATACAAGCACCTGAATTTTATTTTCCGCAAATTCCTGCATAATTTCATTTTTCTTACTGCTCTTCATCTTTCCGTGAAGCACGCCCACCTGGATGCCGGATGGCAGTTCCTCCATAAGCGTTTTCGAGTAATCAATTACATTTTCTCCTGTGTCTCTTCGCTTGCCTCCACAAGCGGACAGATCACATATGCCTGATGTCCTTTTTTTACCTCATCTGCAACAAACGCATATGCTTTCGGCCGGTATGCCGTATTAACCACACAGTTTTTGATCGGAAGCCGTCTTGCCGGCACCTCATCCACAACCGAAATATCCATATCTCCGTAGATAATGATCGCAAGGGTTCGCGGAATCGGTGTTGCACTCATAACAAGAATATGCGGCATATCCCCTTTTGCGCAAACTCCTCTCTCTGCCGCACGCCAAAACGATGCTGCTCATCTGTGATCACAAGCGCAAGATTTGCATATGTCGGTTTTTCCTGAATCAGCGCATGCGTTCCTACAATCAGGGCATTCTCATACAGTTCTAACCGTTCATACGCACTGCGTTTTTGTTTTGCCGTCATGACCCCGTCAGAAGGATTACCGGAAAATGCAGTCCAAACTGCTCACAGAGTTTCTGGAATGTTTCATAATGCTGCTGTGCAAGTACTTCCGTCGGTGCCATGATAGCAGACTGATATCCATTCTGTGCGCACCACGCCATTGCCAGAAAAGCCAGAATCGTTTTACCGGAACCCACGTCTCCCCTGAATCAGGCGCTGCATGGCATACGGTCCCTGCATATTTTCCGTCACATCATGCAATGCTCGTCTTTGTGCTCCCGTCAGTTCATACGGAAGCTTCTGAATCAGATCTTCCACGAACTCCGGATGTTCCATCACAAACCGGTTTTCCTGTCTGGTTCTTCTCTTTTTTTCTGGTACTGCATGCCCATGATAAATAAAAAGAACTCATCAAAAACCAACCGCTTTCTCGCCTCGATCAAACGTTCCATCGTATCCGGAAAGTGGATCTGTTTGACCGCATAATTATACTCACAGTTTTCTGCGCGTACGAATTTCTCCCGGAAGAAAATCCGTAAGCAGTTCTTCCTCATCCAATGCCTGCCGCATCGTTTTTATCATGAGATTGTTGGTGATCCCGCTGGTCAGCGTATACACCGGAAGAAAACAGTTTTCGATTTCCTGATAGGCCTCCGGCGTATACACCACCGGCTGTTCCATCACAAATTTGCCATCCTTAATGTGAACATTTCCGTAAAAAACAAAATATTTGCCATGTGTCAATGTATTCCGTATATAAGGCATCGATACCAGATCAGCTGGATCTGATGTCGGGGGTTCCAATCACAAGAAGTGTCACCTGCATATGTCTGCCACTTCTCGTTACCGGTGTACGCTCAATCCGTGCAACAATCGCAAGCTTATCCTCTGTCTGCATATGTTCCGCTGTCATCTCATCAATCGGCACCGGATGGGGATACTGTATATAATTTCTGGGAAAATGAAGGAGTATATCACCTACGGTGTATACTCCCATTTTTTCGAATAATTTTTTGTTTTTTCACCAATGCCTTTGATTTCTCGAATCTGACGAATCTTATTCGTTTCTGTCTGCATAAATTAACTTTTATTCTACAGAAATAACAAAATAGTAAATCGGCTGACCACCACAGTTGATCTCTACCTCAACATCCGGATACTTTTCTTCGATCATTTTCCGATTTCCTGTGCATGCTCTTCTGTCTCATCCGCACCATAATAAATGCTGACAATTGCAGAATCCTCATCTACCATCGCATCAATCATCTTCATGGTTTAAGGTCTCTTTCAGATCCGTGCCGACCGCAAGAATTGCCTTATCGCCAATTCCCATATAGTCATTCTGTCTGATCTGCATGCCATCAATTTCAGTGTCGCGAACCGCATAGGTCACCTGACCGGTCTTTACACTATCGAGTTCTGCCAGCATGGCTTCCTTATTTTCCTCCGCAGTATAATCCGGAATATAATTTACCAGAGCCACAATTCCCTGTGGAATTGTCTTGGTCGGAAGTACAATAATATCTTTATCCTCTGTCAGCTCCGCTGCCTGATTTGCCGCCATAATGATATTTTTATTGTTTGGCAGAATAAAGATATGATCTGCATTTACATGATCAATCGCTGCAAGCATCTTCTGTGCTCGGATTCATGGTCTGTCCACCCTCGATCAGATAGTCTGCTCCCAGTCCGCGGAAAATCTCATTCATTCCCGCACCGATGGAAACGGCAATAAATCCCATTGGCTTCGGGGTTCCTTCTTTCTCTGCCTCCTGCTTCCTTCTGCTGGGCAGCCGCTTTTTCCGCATCCTTAATCAGTTTTTCCTGATGTTCCTCACGCATATTGTCGATCTTGATCTTTTGTAAGAGAACCATGGGTCAGTGCCTTGTGAATGACAAGTCCCGGATCGTTGGTATGTACGTTAGTCTTTACAACCTCATCGTCTGCTACCACAACAATCGAATCTCCGATAGATTCCAGATAAGATTTGTATTCCTTTTCTTCTTTTTCAGACAATGGACGTGTTAATACAATAATAAACTCTGTGCAGTAACCCTATTTAATCTCCTGCTCAGCCGGCTCTGAAACTTTTGCCGTGCCTGCAGACGCCGGAGTCTCCTCAATGGAATAATCAATTTCTTTCCGAGAAGGGAATCATAGGCTCCCTTTAACACCTGAACCAGTCCCTGTCCGCCGGAATCCACTACCCCTGCCTGCTTTAAGACCGGAAGCATTTCCGAGTTCTTTTAAAACATACGGTCCGCATGTTTGATCACTTCATCGCAGAAATAAACCAGATCCTCTGTCTCCTTCTGCCAGATCAAGCGCTTTGTCTGCCGCACCCTTTGCAACGGTAAGAATCGTTCCCTCTTTTGGCTTCATAACTGCTTTGTATGCTGTTTCTACCGCTTTCTGGAATGCATCACATAAAATCAGAAACATCTACCTCATCATACTCTTTGATAACTTTACAGAAACCGCGGAACAGCTGGGATAAAATAACGCCGGAATTACCTCTTGCCCCACGAAGGAACCGGAAGAAATTGCTTTTGCAAGTTCTTTCATTGTCGGATTGACAACGCACCGACTTCACGTGCTGCTGACATGATCGTCATTGACATGTTTGTACCGGTATCTCCATCCGGAACCGGGAAAACATTCAGTTCATTGATCCATTCTTTTTTGCCTCCAGATTCTTTGCACCTGCAAGGAACATTCTGGACAAACTCTCCGTATTGATACTTGTAATTTCCAATTTTTATCCTCCCTAGTCAATCACGCGGACGCCTTCGACGTAGATATTGATCTTATTGATCTTCATGCCCGTAAATCTTCCACTTTATATTTACAGTCTCGATCAGGTTTTCAGAAATCGTGCAAATGCTTACGCCGTAAGCGACAATCACATGAAAATCAATATTGGATCAGATTTTCATCTTCAATTGTGACACTGATACCATGTGTCAGATAATCCCTTTTCAGCAGCTTCACCAGTCCGTCTTTCATATTAACAGCTGCCATACCGACAATACCAAAACATTCTACCGCAACAGAACCTGCGTAAGTGGCAATGACATCGTCTTCCACTAAAACGACTTTCCATATTGGGTATCTATCTGTCCCTTCATACTTGTACCTCCATATTCATGTAAACCATCTCATAGGTACTTACATCATAGTTACTAGCGTATTATAACCATTTTTTCCTGCAAATGTAAACCAAATGTAATTTATTTCATTTTTTTTAGTTTTTTCCTTGCATTTACAGAAGGAATCTGTTAATATATCTTATGTTGTGAGCTTGAAAAGCTTAGTGAAATGCAAGGAGGTGCAAAATCATGGCAAAGTGTGCAATTGTGAAAAAAGGTGTACATTACGGAAATAATGTCAGCCATTCTCATAGAAGATCTAATAGAGTTTGGAAATCAAACATCAAATCTGTTAAGTGTAAGGTAAACGGTACACCAAAGAGATTATATGTATGTACTTCTTGTTTGAGATCCGGGAAAAGTTGAAAGAGTTTAGTTATTAGCTTGGTAAAACTTTTATCTTTGATGAAGAAACGAATAAAAAAGACTGTCCTAGATAGGGCGGTCAAGCATGGTACTCACCGGCAGCAAACAGATTGTAGCCGATGATCAGACACAGGAAAACAAGGATAAATCCGATGATCTCATTTCCGATCAGGATATCCCATCCAGAGAACAACAGAATAGCCCAAAACCCAAACACGTTTCATTTTTCCCAACAGGAGCATATATTATTTCTAATATATGCTCCTCCCGGTTTTAAATGTTACGATTCTGTTCTGTTTGTACTTATTCTTCTTATTCTTCAGACGGATTGACTGCATCGGTTAAGATGTCTTCCATGCTTTTCTCATCCTTGGCTCTTTTCTTTGGATGTAAATTTGTTTACAAAATCCAGGAACCATATCTAAGACTTTTGTGATTCCATCCTGATTTTTGATATTGACTAAGTTTTGTACTACCATTCTGGATGACAAGAACAGCGCTTGGATTGATCTTTCCTCCTCCCATACCGCCACCGCCGTTGTTCTTCTTTCATCGGAAAATGCTCCTGCTCCGACACCAAAAGATACACGTCTACTAACGGAAGAATGATCGTATCACCGATATGTGCCGCATCTCCTACAACGGTCTTAGTTGTAATAAAGCTGTCCATTCCTTTTAAATAATGATGCTACTGTTGATTAAACTGTTGTCTGCCATGTAAAAACCCTCCTATTTGAATTTTTGCATTAATTTTCTTAAATCTTTATCTCTATATACGGATAAAATGCCAGACAGATGAAATACCGAAAATGACCGTTTACCCAAAAGTTTCCCTGGATAAGAACCTGTCTTGCGGTAAAATCCGGAACCACATGGATGCCTTTTTTATAAAAAGGGATGATACTGCAAAATACTCAGTCACCTGCTCCGGTTGTTCCGGGATCTCCGGTAGAATATAAAGCTGCGCCTTTCCACGCCTTGGTCAATGATGAACCAGATGTCTTTAACTCTTTAAAAATATGACTTACCGCATTTTTATTAGTTTCATCCGTCTTTTTTATGTTGGAAAAATTCTCTTTGAACGTTGAATTTTTAATCTTTTTTGAATCCATGTTTTAATCTCAAAAAATGGACGAAACTTTGCAAAATATTGCGGATTTTTCTTTGAAAATCCGAGTCTGTAAAAAAACCTGCATCTGCCGGAAAAATGGACTTTGTTTATGGCGGATGAGGATAAAGAAGTTCTGTTGTCCGGATCGATGCAGAATCGTCTGCGCAGATGTTTGTCATGCTCTTTTCCATTGCCGCAAGAGACGGTGCCATCCTGTTCTTCCGGTTTTGTATGTTTTTGCGGAGAGTCTTTGATCTGCGTTGTTTTTTTTTTTAAGCTTGCGCTGCTTTTTTTCTGCAGATAAAGGACTTTTTTAAATCTAAAAAATCCGCACAGACAGAATCCTTCTTCGCTTTACTGCACAGAGCCCCAGCAAAAAACAGCCAGATAATCGTCCGTGGATCTCATTTTTTCATTGAAAATCACCCTCTACCCGGTAACAGATGGAAAAATAATGCCAAAAGCACTAATGCAAGCAAGATCGCAAAAGCAGGATTCAGCAAAGATCCCTATGATTTTCAATATAGATAGGAAAATACTCATCCTGTTCTTTTGATTCTCCGGCGTTTTCCTTTAAATATTGATTTTACATTTGTGCTGCCTGAATTCTGATATGGTTTCTATAACAATGGTCGCTGCCATGGTAACAGCTGCATATCCCTTTGCAGATGCCGATGATCACAAGATTTTTCTTCGGATAATACCGCTGCATCAGTTCCTTTGGTACTGATGATCTATAACAGACTGTCATTTGTTCTGCAGGTTGATCACACGCAATCAGCATTAGCATTGTGCTGATTTTCCATGATCTTATCTTCCACTTTTTCAATGTTTTCCGATAGGAATCGTCATACCAAATCATGAATATCCTCATACTGTTTCTGTGGAAAAAAAGCAGTTCTTAACAAACTGCTTTTTCTAAAGTAATATTGTGTTCCCCATAAAGTTGCTTTTTTCAGATCCAGATACTCATTAAGCCCGCTCCAAAATCTGTTTTTCATTGGAAAATTTCAACAGATGGATATGCTTCATGGAATTTGTAATAGCCCGGAATCCAAAATATTCTTCTCGTTGCGGTTTACTGTAATAACTGTCGCCATCATCAGATACCAGTGGACACTTTTTTCCACCTCGTGTTATCCGGTATCGTGAAAGTGTATTGGCCTTTCCAACGTATTTAATGATATTTGTCATACGCTGGTCTCTTCCAATACTTCTGCTGCAGTATCCATACTCTCCGGGTTCTTACGGTTCCTTTGAAAACCCATCCTCGTACTTGTTCTTATAATTTTATACAAAGACCAGTATCTTTCCACGAAATATTACCACACCACCACAACTTGTCATCATTTAACCTCCCATGCATTGAAATTCATCATCTTAGTATAACCTTTTAGTAAGTTGCAACAAAAGCCGAAGATTTACTGTACACGCATCAATACCTGCTTTAGATCGAGCCGCGAATTTTTCCACCGGTTCCGGCTTCTTCTGCAATGACAGTATCGGCAATATCTCGGTTTACCGGAGTTCCGCTTTGCTGCAAATCCCGTAAACCAGGCATGGCCGTCACGGTTGCTGCGATCTCGGCAGAACCGGTTTTACCATGCGCTGTATAGCTCTGTCCCTTCAAAGCGCTTGCGGTTCGCGCTCTACTAACCTCCTGCATATACT
>VOFH01004333.1_pt1 | contig 25925 bp, 23 predicted proteins | sample 5384091 | NCBI WGS metagenome assembly VOFH01 (sample SAMN12384727, study PRJNA508395) | human gut metagenome | isolation source: healthy gut G | host: Homo sapiens
CCCTCCTTCGAACCACCCCCAAACGGAAACCCGACGACCTTCTTTTTCACGCCCTCCTCGGCCTCCCCGACCGGCGTCCCCCGGAAGCGCTTTTTCTCAAGTCCCGTCATCCGTTCGCCACAACTTTTCTTCCCCCGGGATTTGACAGCCGGCGAAAGCCGTGTATAGAGTGAAAAACGTGCGCTCCGGACGGGGAAGCCCCGCAAGGCCCCCACGAGAAACCCGCACCACCCCAAACGAACACGACATCTCGGACAACGCCATGATCCTCCGTACGAACAACAAGCCGAGCCGCGCGACGACGTCGCTGCGCTGGTGGTGGCCGCTCTCCTAGCGGGCACCTGTTCGTCGTACGCACGAATTCATTTCAAGACACAAGGCCCGCGGACGCTGATCGCGGGCTTTTTTCGTATCCGGCCACAGGCCAACCCCCTCCCCGCTTCGGCATCCGCAGGTCCACCAAACCTCCAGGACCAGAACCATGTCGAAGTTTCAATCCCTCCGCCGCATCCGGCCCGAAGCGCACCACCGATGGTGCTGATTCCTTCTTTCTGCCTCCGCAACCGACACGTTATGTCGGCCGACGGCCTCCGCCGTCACCCGAACCTCCGGCGCGCCTCAACGCAAAGCACTGCAACCGCGCCGACTGCGTCACCCAAGACACCAGAAGGAACCGCACCATGCAGCTCAACCCCTATTTCGGCCGTTTCGGCGGTCAGTTCGTCCCTGAAATCCTCGTCCCCGCCTTGGACGAACTCGAAGCCGCCTTCATCGAAGCGCAGGCCGATCCCGAGTTCCATCGTGAGCTCTCCGAGCTCCTCACGACCTACGCCGGCCGCCCGACGCCGCTCACGCGCGTGCGCCGCCTGACGGAAGGCACCCGCACGACGATGTACCTGAAGCGCGAAGACCTCGTCCACGGGGGCGCGCACAAGACGAATCAGGTCTTGGGCCAAATTCTTCTCGCCCGCCGCATGGGCAAGACCCGCATCATCGCGGAGACGGGCGCGAAAAAGGCCAGCACGGCGTCGCGACGGCCTTGGCCTCCGCGCTCTTCGGGATGGAGTGCCGCATCTACATGGGCGCCAAAGACGTCGAGCGCCAGAAGCCCAACGTCTTCCGCATGCGCCTCATGGGCGCTGAAGTCGTGCCGGTGACGGCGGGCCGCGGCACCCTGAAGGAAGCCTGCAACGCGGCCCTTCGCGACTACGGCGAAAACTTCCAGACGACCCACTACATGCTGGGCACGGCTGCGGGTCCGCACCCCTTCCCGACGATCGTGCGCGAGTTCCAGAAGATCATCGGTGAAGAGGCCCGGCGGCAATTCGCCGAGGTCGAGCACAGCACGCCCGACGCGGTGATCGCGTGCGTGGGCGGCGGCTCCAACGCCATCGGCATCTTCACGGACTTCAAGGAAACCCCCGCCAAACTCATCGGCGTCGAACCCGCCGGCCTCGGGATCCATACGAAGGAGCACGGCGTCACGCTCGGGATGGGCACCGAAGGGATCTTCTTCGGGGCGCGGTCTTTGAACCTCCAAACGAACGAAGGCCAAATCAACGAGAGCTACTCGATTTCGGCGGGGGCTCGACTTCCCGTCGATCGGCCCCGAACACGTCCACCTCCAGGACATCGGCCGCGCCGAGTACGTGAGCGTCACGGACGAAGAGGCTCTGGCCGCCTTCCACGAGCTCTCGCGTCTGGAAGGGATCATCCCGGCTTTGGAGAGCAGCCACGCCTTGGCCTACGCCCTCAAGATGGCGCGGCAGAACCCGGAGCGCGAACAGAAGATCATCGTCAACCTTTCGGGCCGCGGCGACAAGGACATCTTCCAGGTGGCGGCGCGCTTGGAGGAAGAGGAACGCACGGTCGACGGGGTCCTGAAGCCCCTCTCGCCCGCCCAAACGCTCGCCGCCTGAGGAGGACCGCGCCATGAACGCCATGCACGTGACGAACCTCACGCCCATCCAGAACATCCCGAACGCCCAGCCGGAGACCGCCGCCATGACCGCCCAGACGAACACGACCAAGAGCACGAACCGCTTTGACCGACTCACCCGCTTCACCGACCGCGCCGCGGTCGTCCCCGCCGTGACGCTCGGCGATCCCACGCCCGAAGCCTCCGTCGAGGTGCTCCGCGCGGTGATCCGAGCGGGCGCGGATGCGCTCTCGTTGACGCTTCCCTTTTCGGACCCGTGCGCCCACGCCCCCGACTGCGCGCACGCCTCGGTGCGGGCCTTGGAAGCTGGGGCCGACCTGGAGCAGTCGCTCCGCCTCGTGCGCACGATCCGCGACGAATACCCGGATCTTCCGGTCATGCTCACCCTCTACGCGAACCAGATCGTCGTCCTCGGTCTTGAAGCCTTCACGGCTGCCGCGGCGGATGCGGGCGTCGACGCGCTCTACATCCCGGACCTTCCGGTCGGGATGCGCGAACTCGAAACGGCATTCGACGATGCCGCCGCGACCGAAGGGCTCGCCTTGGCCGGACTCCTGCCGCCCAACGCCGACGCGGCGCGCGTCGGGAAGCTCGTCCGCATCGTGACGGGGGCGATGGTGGCGCCGATGCCGGATGCGGCTTCGGCCGGGGCCGTCCGGGCGCAGTTCCGGGTGATGGAAACGGAAGGCGTTGAGCTTCCCGTCCTCTTCGACGCGGACCTCTCCCGCATTGAGAATCCCGAGAACGCAGCCGCCCTGGGCACCGCTCTCGTGAAGGTCCTCCCCGAACTCGTGGGCCGACGGGTGCCCGTTGCGGTCGCCTTCGGCGTCGGCATCGCCAAGATCCTCGAGGCCGCCCCGGTCGAGAACCGTCAGGTCACGGCGGCGACCCTTGAGCGGGTCGAGACCTTCGTCGGCGACGTCGCCCGCATGATCCGCGCCGTCCGAACCGAGGCGCCCGATGGCAGGGAGGCGGCGCGCCGCCCCCGGGCCGCGGCCTCCTGACGGGCTGTAACACGACACCCAGCACAGAACCCCAACGGGAAGGCGCCGGACCGCGAAAAAGGCGTCCTTGCGGTCCGGCGCCCTCCCTCCTTCCTCTCCTTCGTCTCCTTCTTCTCCCTTGGTCTCCGCTTCCTCCCGCCCCGTTCTCACGTCCGCTGTCGGAGGAAGACGTCAGGGAAAACGTTCCAAAGGCTCACCACCACGGATCCGTTCACGCGATTCCCTTCGCTTTGGGGTATGCTCACCTCCTGAACACCCCGCCATTCACCGAAACGCATGCCCCAAACACTTTCGACGTCCTCCTCGTCCGGCGCTCCCGCGCCGGACAACCCAGGGCCCTCAGGCACCGTTCCGCCTTTGTCGGCGATGCCGCCGATCACGCCCGTCGCCGGTCCGTCCGGCGTCCGTCAGGCGCCGCACGCCGCACAGGCCTGCCTCGTCATCGTGCGGGAAGCGCTCGCGGCGAAGCCCCTTGAGCGTCTTCGCCGCGTGGTCGCGGAACTTCATGAGCGGCGCGTGCCGATCCTGATCGAATCGAACGGCCTTTCGCCCGAAGCCCGCAAGGTCCTCGACCAGATGTCCGCGCCCGACCTTCAGGTCGTGCACCACGACGGCTTCAACAAGCTCAAGCTCTACCGCGAGGGCTTCCGCCGCATGGCGAAGCTGGGCGTGCGGGGCGTGCTCGTCATCGACGCCTCCGGCCCCTTCAGCTTCGGGGCGGCGCAGCACTTCATGCGCCTGGCGCGAAAGTTCCCCTCGCAGCTTCTCTGCGGGTATTCGGTGAAGATCGAAACCCCGATGCGCCGCCAGCGCGTCACGGGCCAGCACCTCATCGACTTCTCGTCGGGCTTCTGCGGGCTTTCGCTCTCGCACGAAGACGCCCTCTGCCCGATGAGGCTCTATCCGCTGGAAGCGACGTTGTCGGTCCTCATCAACGCCGAACTCGTGCCCGAGGACGGCTTTGAGACCGAATTTCTGGTGCGGCTCCTCTGGGCGGGTCTGCGCGTGAGGAACCTCCCCGTGCCGGCGAGCCGGGAAGAGCTCATGCGCAGACCGAGCTGGTGGACGATGGCGCCGCTCTTCACGAAGCTCTTCCTCGTGATGCTGACGCGCCTTCCGATTTTGGTGTGCTCGCGCGTCGTCGGCTGGGCCCCGGAAGAACAGAGCCCGGTGAAGACCAAGTCGGAGAGAAAGGCCGAGAAGCTGGAGCAGTTGGAGGCGCTCGCCCGGGCCGAGAAGGCTGAAAGGGCCGCGGCCTGCGCCAAACCCGGTCAGGCCCGCAAACCCTGCTGCCCCCACGTCGACCCCGAGGTTCGCGCCAAGGGCGAGGCGGCCGTGGAAGAGGCGCGTCTTCGCGCCGAAGCGGCCCGCGACGAACTCACCAAGGGGCAGCCCAAGGTGGAGAAGGCGAAGCTCTGACGAACGCCGCCTCTTCCCGGCGAAGGGACGGCGGCCCGAGCACACACGGAGAGCCCGGTTTCAACCGGGCTCTCTTCATATCCGTCTTCCTGCCGGAGGCCGGATGCGGCCGGAGAGTCGACGCCTTTCCGGACGCCCAAAAGCACGACGCCCGCCACTCTCGTGACGGGCCGTCGTGCCGTACGGGACGCATCCAAACGCCCGCGCCGGGACCGCGACCATCTCGCGGGTGCCTCCGGCGCTCGGAGGGCGCTCGGGAATCAGGCGGTGTTACTTCTTGCAGCCGCAGGATTCTTCAGCGTGGCCTTCCTTCATGGCGTCGAGGAACCAGAGTTCCTTCTGGAAGGCGGCGATGTAGCCTTCGAAGGTGGCCTGCACCTGGAAGTCGTCGCGTTCGGCGGCTTCGGCGCGGATTTCCTTCGCGAGATCCTGCATCTTCTTCATGTCGTCGTAGACCATCTGAAGCGCTTCGCAGCAGGAGAAGGCGCGCGGGGAGACTTCTTCGATCGTGGCGGCTTCGAGGTAGTCCTTCATCGTCGAGAGCGGGGTGGCGCCGCGCATCTTCTGGATCTCGGCGACTTCGTCGTAGGCTTCGAAGCACTGGTCGTAGAGGGCTTCGGTGTATTCGTGGACCGGCTTGAAGATCGGGCCGACGACGTTCCAGTGGATGTTGTGCAGCTTCACCGTCCAGACCATGAGGTTGGCGACGTAGGTGTTGAGCTTGCAGGCGTTCTTGTTCTGGCAGCAGGACATAGGTGACTCCTTATGTTTGGTTGGCCCTTCGGAGAATCCTCTCCACCCATCATTTTAGGGAAGTTCGAAGCGTCTTTTCAAGCAGATTCCCTGAAATTCAGCTTCGTACAGCGGGGAAGTCCTTCTTACGAGGGGAGGTTCAAAGAAGACTGATCAGCGTTTCCTATCGCTTTTCGTCTTTCGTTGGACTCATTCTATAACAGGTCTTCCGTAATTGCAAGATCCTAACGATTTTTCAATTTTGATAGATGTCGCCAATTGTGAAGGGAAAAATGAAGGCTGAGGGACGCGTTCGGAAACGCCTCCCGCAGCCTCCCGCTCGATGAGACCAGATGACGCTCCGAAGAGCGCTGCCTTTCGGTTCGGACGGCCTTCGGCCGCCGACACCGAGCCGACCCAACGCACGCCAATCGTTGCAATCCAAAGCGTACTTTGCCGACCGTCTGCGAAGCAAAAACGCGAATTCTATGGATCGGGCCCGGCGTCGTCAAGGTGAAGGCGGGATCGGCGGGCGACCGGCGCGAAGGCACCGGCCGCCCGTTCAGTGGGAAGCCTTCTCTGACGGCGGGCGTCAGCGTCGGCCGAACCAGCGTCGCTTCAAGGACGCCAACTCGGCGCGCGCCTCAGGCCATGACTTCACCGCGCCCTTCGCCCCGCGGGAAAGCATCCCGACGAGCGTGGCGACGGCCAAGGGGAAGGCGTAGGTGAACGAGAAGATCACCCACCAGCCGCAGCCTTCCGACAGGTACCAGGAAACCAGGCAACCCGCGAGGATGTCTCCGAAAGGAATCAGCCAGATGAGGCCGGTGACCGCCACCAAGACGGCGACGACGTGCCCCCAGGCGATGTCGAAGGCCCAGTTGATCGCGAACCCCGCCACGATCACGTAGCTCAACAAATAGACGCCGATCAGCGCCGCCTCCGGGCCGGAGCAGTCGCCGCCTCCGGCGAGGCCGGGAAAGAGACTTTTGAGCCGTGCGCCGATTCCGTCCATGAAGGCGTTCGCGCGCTCGGCCTCCCATTCGCCCTGCAGCCTCCCGCTCTCCCGGACCCTTTCGTCCAAAGACGAGGCAGAAGCTGAGGATGCGGGCGGCGCGGGCAGGCGCCGGGCGGCTTCAGAATCGCGATCCCAATCGCAATCCCAAACGTTCACCACGGTTTCATCCGTGCGCGCGCCCCTGGCGGGACGGTTCGCCGTCGGCGTTTCCCGTCGTCCGGACTGCTCGGACCTCACCGCATCCTTCGCGGGCTTCCATACCAAATAGAAAAAGAGCAGGAAGTTGAAGAGCGGCAGGAACGCCAGCATGGCCCAGGCGGTCGCGATCCCGGCGTCGCGGCAGCGCTTGATCGCCGCGAAGACCGAAACCAGGCCGACGGCGACGATCACCGCGAGGAGGATCATCGCCTCATTGGGCTCCACGAAGATGTTGCTCAGCTCGATGAGGAAGGTGTTGAGGATGGTGGCGGTGATCCACACCAGGGCGAAGGTCCACCGCCCATGCGCCCGCGGGGGCTCAGGAGGTTCTTGTTCTCGCGGGATTCGGAGGCGCCCGGCGTCCCGGGCGTCTCTTCGGTCCCAACCGCCGCTTCCGGCCGGAAGGACGGATCGTTGTTGTCGAAGTTCTTGTTGGTCATGATTCTCTCGAAAGAAAAACAGGTGGTTCGAACCGTGAACGCCACCCGGCGTTCACACCCAAGGTCACCAACAATTCCCATGGGCTCAGCCAAGTTCGAACCACCCTCAAAACCAACACAACTTCAGCAAAATCAACGCACTGCTGTTGAAAACACCCCTCTTCTTCTCCGAACCAACGTTGTGAGGCACGTCTCTTGAGCCTCTCATGCGCTACGCATGCGCCCCGCAAACCTCCCTCACGCCTTATTGAGATAGTCGACCAACCACCCGATCGCCTCCCGGTAGCCCTCGATCCCGTGCCCCATGATCCGGTGCTTCGCCGCGAGCGCGACGTAGCTCACCCGGCGGAAGTCCTCCCGGGTCGAAACGTCCGTGATGTGGATCTCCACGGTCGGGATCGCGGTCGCCTTCAAGGCGTCCAGAATCGCGACGCTCGTATGGGTGTAGGCGGCGGGATTCATCACGATCCCGTCGACCCCTTCGAAATAGGCCTCCTGGATGCGGTCCACGATCGCGCCTTCGTGGTTCGACTGGAAGTAGTCGTGCCCGACGCCCGCCTCCCGGCACCAGTTGGCGAGCAGGCCAACGAGCTTCTCGTGGGTCACCGCCCCGTAGAGGTCGGGCTCGCGGATGCCGAGCATGTTGAAGTTCGGTCCGTTGATGATCAGGATCTTCTTGGGAGCATTCATCTTCTTCACGTCTTCCGTCTCCATTTCGTCGCCTTTTTCATTCTTCTGCGCGCTTTCGCCGTCAATCTGCGCACATCTTTCTTCATTCGACCAAAACCACCCTCCTCCCTCACGCCCGCATCAGCCGTCCGATCACGTGCTCCGCGACGGCTTCGGCGCCGGCCAAAAGGTTCGCGTCGACTTCGAGGTGCGCGGCCGCGCGGTAGATGGGTTCGCGTTCGGCGTAGAGCTTCTCGACGCCCTTGGCTTCCGAGAGCGGTCGGCCCTCGGTCGGGAGGCGCGAGAGGTCCCGCTGCAGCCACACCACCGTCCCGCTCTCCCGCATCGCGCGGCGGTTCGCTTCGCGGAGCACCGTGCCGCCGCCCGTCGCGATGACGGTCCCGCGCCCGCGGGAGGCGGTCATCGCGGCCTCGGCTTCGATCTCTCGGAATCCCGCTTCGCCGCGCGTCCTGAAGATCTCGGGGATCGGCATCCCGGCGACCCGCTCGATCTCAGCGTCGAGGTCGACGAAGGGACGGCCCAACGCCTGGCCCAAAAGGCCGCCGACGGTGGTCTTTCCGACGCCCGGCATCCCGACCAACCAGAGGTTTTCTTCGCCCAGACGGATCGCCGCCTCGATCGCCGCGCAGCGCTTGGCGTCGTACGCGGAGCAGCCCCAGAGTTCACTCGCCACCGCCGCCTGCACGACGAGCATCCTGAGGCCGTTCACCGTCCGGATCCCGCGCTTCTCGGCGTCGGCCAGAAGCTTCGTCTTGGGCGGGTTGTAGATGAGATCCAGCACGGCCTCCAACTTCGGGAAGACCGACAAGTCCTCGACGGGACTCGCGTCGACGTCCGGGTACATCCCGACGGGCGTCGCGTTGACGAGGAGCGCCGCGTCGGCGTGGCACGCGAGGTTTCCGTAGTGGTCTTCACCCCTTCGGGAGACGACCACCACCCGCTTCGCGCCCATGCGTTTGAGCACCGCCACGACCGTCCTCGACGCCCCGCCCGAACCCAGCACCACGCAGGTCTTGCCTGCGGGGTAGACGCCGCTCTCTTCCACCATCGCCGTGAAGCCCGCGTCGTCCGTGTTGTCGCCATGGAGCGTCCCGTCGGGACGGCGTACGAGCGTGTTCACCGAGCCGATCGCCTTCGCGCGCGGCGAGAGCGTCGCGCAGTGCGCCATCACCGCCACCTTGTAGGGAATGGTGACGTTTAGACCGTCGAACGGCGTTTCCTTGAGGAACTTTTCAAGATCCTCTTCGTTCGGGACCTCGTGGAGGTCGTAGTCGTAGTCGCCCAAAGCCGCGTGAATGGCCGGGGAGTACGAGTACCCGAGCTTGCGACCGAGAAGCCCGCAGCGCGGACGCGAGGGAGCGCTCTGTTCGGCGGCCTGTCCAGTGGTCATTTCAGCCGCCATCTCAGCAACCTTCTCCATCTCGGGGATCCGCACGCCCTGGGCGGTGAGATCTGAAAGCATTGAGGGCGCCCAGGCCGACCCCTCCGTGACGGAGATCGTCATGCGACGCGCCGCGCCGTCCCAGGTCATCGCGGCCGGCACGCACTCGTGCACCGCGAGGATCGTCGTCACGGTCGTGAGAAGCGCCGCATCGGGGAGCTCCAGCGTCAGCGTCTTCGGAAGATCCGTCTGAGCGGTCTGATCCGCCTGATCCGCCGCCTCATGACGGTCTTCGAGCCCCTCCATCCGTCGGGCGGCCGCCGTCATCACGCGCCAGAGGGCAAGAGCCGCCGGGGCCAGGTCGCCCGCCATTTCTGAGATGCGCGCGTAGAGGGCCGCCTCGCGGGCGGCGTCGTAGACGGGAAGGCCCGCACGGCGCTTCGCCTCGCCGACGGCGGCGACCGCATTGAAGCGCTCGCGCATGGCGGCGAGGATCGCCCGGTCGGCGGCGTCGATGCGGACGCGCTCGCGGCGGATCACCTCCGCGGCATGCGCCGGCTCTTGGATTTCATCGTGGGAAGCGGAGATGACGGTCTGGTCCATGGCGTTCTCTCTTCTCTTGTGCTGTGGTCTTGGTTGGGTTTGGTCGTGCAGGCCGCGGTGGCCGGGTTCAAAAGGCTTTGGCTTCAGCCCTCCGGCACCCGGGGCAAGTCCCGCCGCGGGGTGTCGGGAAGGACCGCCGGAGCGTCGAGCAGTGCGTCCAACACCGTCAGCGCCGTCACGGCCTCCACCACCGGCACCGCGCGGATCACGATCGACGGGTCGTGGCGGCCGCGGATGCGGAGTTCCGCCTCACCGCCCTCCGCCAACGACACCGTCCGCTGCGGCTGCCCGATCGAGGGCGTGGGCTTCAACGCACACGTGAAGATCAACGGCAACCCCGTCGTCATCCCGCCCACGACGCCGCCCGCGCGGTTCGCGGCGGCCGTGACCGCCCCGGCCTCGTCCCGGCACCAGGGGTCGTTCATCTCGGAGCCGCGCATCCTTGCCGCCTCGAACCCCGCGCCGAACTCCACCCCTTTGACGCCGGGAACGCCGAAGACCGTGTACGCGATCCGCCCGTCGATCCCGTCGAAGAGCGGACCGCCCAACCCCACGGGGAGCCCCGTCACCATGCATTCGACCGTGCCGCCCACGCTGTCGGCGGCTTTCCTCGCGGCCTCAACTTCCGCCGCCATCCGCTCGGCCGCTTCGTCCGAGAGCGCCGCGACGGGACGCGTGAGACGGGCGGCCAAAACCGCATCGTCCTCCCCCATCGGGTTCATCGGGCGGTCTTCCGCCGCGCCGATCGAGCGCACGTGCGCCGCCACGCGGATCCCGCGGCGCGCGAGGATCTGCATCGCGATCCCGCCCGCGACGCAGAGCGGCGCGGTGAGGCGCGCGGAGAAGACACCGCCTCCGCGGACGTCCTGCCAGCCGCCGTATCGGACGTGCGCGGGCCAGTCGGCGTGCGACGGCCGGGGCTTTTCCGCCGACTCCCGGTAGTCGCGGCTCTTGGCGTCACCGTTTCGGATCACGGCCGTCAGGGGCGCGCCGCAGGTGACGCCATCAAGGAGCCCGCAGAGGATCTCGGGCTCGTCCGCCTCTCGGCGCTGCGTCGCCAACTTTCCGCCCGGCGCGCGGCGCGCGAGTAAGCGGGCGAGCTCCGCCGCGTCGACGGCTTCCCCGGCGGGAAGCCCGTCGATCGTGACGCCCACCGCGGCGGCGTGGCTCTGGCCGAAGACGGAGACGTGAAGGTTGCGTCCGATGGTCGACATGGTTTCGTATTCCTTCTTCTTGGGGTTCAGGGGTTGGATTCGTGGATGCGTGAATTCGGTTCGTTCGGGGGCTGGGCCGGAGTATTCGGGGAGGCTCTTTTGAGGAGATCTCCGCTTCTCAGAAGACTTCAACCCGTCCGCCCAGCGCGGCGTAGTCCCGGAAGAAGTCCGGGTAGGACTTGCGGGCGGCGCGGGCGCCCTCGATCACGACGGGGCCCGAGGCGACGGTCGCCGCCACGGCGGCCGCCATGACGATGCGGTGGTCGTTCGCGCCCGAGACCGTGCCGCCCGTGAGGGGCCTGCCCGCACGTCCCGCAACGGTGAGCGTGGTTTCGCCCTCCGTCACCTCGACGCCGAGCGATCGCAGCATCGCCGCGGTCGTCGCGAGCCGGTCGCTCTCCTTGATGCGCAGGCGCCCGGCGTTGACGAAGGTCGTCACGCCTTCCGCGCACGCGGCCGCGACGGTGAGCACGGGGACGAGATCCGGGATCTGGGCGGCGTCGACCGTGAGGCCGTGGAGGCGCCCGTTCTTGGGCGGCCGCACCGTGACGGCGTCGCCCGCGACCTCCGCGCCCATCCGCGCAAGGATTTCCGCGACGGCGCGGTCGCCCTGGGCGGAGTCGGGCCTCAAGCCCGTCACCGTGATGCCGGCGAGACCTTCACGGCCCGCTCCGACAGCACCGACCGCACCGGCGACCAACCAGAAGGCCGCGTTCGACCAGTCGCCCTCGACCGCCGCCCTGCCGGGCGAAACCAATAGGCCCGAGGCGTCCGCCCCGCGGACGACGTACTTCCGTTCGTCACGGCTCACTTCGACCTCCGCCCCGAAGGCGCGGAGCACCTCCTCCGTCATGCGGATGTAGGGCGCGGACTCGACCGTTCCCGTGAGTTCCAGCGTGCTCACCGCGTCACAACCAACCGATTCGCCCGCTTCGACCAATTCGCAGGATTGAAGCGAGAGCGCATAGAGGAGCCCGCCCACGAACTGGCTCGAAACGTTCCCGGCGATCGCGTAGTCGCCGACCCCGATCCGGCCCGCGACGTGAAGCGGGAAGACGCCTTCTTCCGAGAGCGAGACGCCTGCGGCGCGGAGGACGTCGGAAAGCGGCGACAAGGGGCGCTCGGCCAAGCGGCCCGCGCCGGTGACCGCGGCCTTCCGCCCCAGGGCCGCGACGATCGGGAGGATGAAGCGCTCGGTCGTGCCGGACTCCCCGCAGTCGAGCGTCACCTCATCGAGGTCTTCGGGGCGAAGGCCCTTCTCTGCGAGGCACATCCCGATCGGCCGGACGAGAAACGCCTCTCCCAAGTCCTCAATCTCCGCCCCCAGCGCGCGCATCACCCGCACCGTCGCGAGAATGTCGGCGGAACGCGTGCGGCAGCGGATCCTTGTGGGGACGTCGGCCAAGGCCGCCGCCATCAGGAGCCTGTGCGCGTAAGACTTGGCGTCGACCGCGGGGATCGTGCCGGTGAGCGCCGCCGGGTGAAGGCGGACGCACTCCGGCGTCATGGTCGTTTCAGGGAGGTTCGGGGATTCGGAATGCATGGGTTCTTCTCGGATTCGTCGGGTTGGTTCGTGAATGGGGATCAGCAACTCTGCGGCGCGTCGGTCGGGATCCCGATCTCGAGGAGTTTTCGGAAGTCCCCGAAGCGGGTCGATTCGAGCCGGCAGTCGCCCCAGCCGCAGGGGAGCACCAAGGTGACGGATCCGCCCGTCGACTTCTTGTCGGCGCGTGCGGCTTCGAGGAGCGCGTCCGGACCCCAGGGGCACTCGGCGGAAAGCCCGAACCGGTCGAGCAGTCGAAGAAGCCGCGAGAGCACCTCGGGCTTCGCCCTCCCCGTTCTCACCATCGCGCGCGTCAGCACCGCCAAACCGACACCGACAGCGCGCCCGTGGGGGACGCCGTAGCCCGTGACGCGCTCAACCGCGTGACCCACGGTGTGCCCGAGGTTGAGAAGCGCCCGGGTGCTCCCCTCGCGCTCGTCCGCGGCGACGACGTCGCGCTTCACCTCGACGCAGCGGGCGATCAGCGCCGTGAGCGCATCGGGGTACTCCGACGAGTCTTCTTCGGGCAGGTCTTCGAGCATCTCCGCGACGCCTCGGTCCAGCATCCCGTACTTCACGATCTCGGCCCAGCCGTTCGCGTACTCGTCCACGGGGAGCGTCTCGAGAACGTCCGGGTCGCAGACGACGGCGACCGGCTGCGAGAAGACCCCCATCAGGTTCTTCCCCGCGGGGAGGTTCACCGCGGTCTTGCCGCCCACGCTCGAGTCGACCATCGCGAGAAGCGACGTCGGGACCTGGAGGCACGCGACCCCGCGGCACCAGAGCGCGGCGGCGAGACCCGCGAGGTCTCCGGTGACGCCGCCCCCGAGCGCGACCACCAGATCGCGCCGGGAGAGGCGCAGTTCCGCCGCGCGGTGGATGAGCGCCATGAGCATGTCCGGGGACTTGCTCTGCTCGCCCGCCGGGAAGGTCCAGTCGTGCACCTCGAAGCCCGCACCCTCCAAGGACCACCGGACCGGCAGCCCCCAGAGCGGCGCGACGTTCCCGTCCGAGACCACGAGCGCCCGGCGGCCCGTCACGCACGCGGCCGCCGTCGCGCCCACGCGGTGGATGAGGCCGCGGCCGATCGAGACCGCGTAGGGTTCGCCCGTCGGGACGTGGATCTCGTAGGTTTGGTCGTTCATCCTCGGCTCCTTCGTGAGGTCCTCAGGACGCCGCACACGTGCGGCAGGCCGAACGGTCGCAGGCGGCCTCGGTGAGCGGCGCATCGTGCGCACCGACCGAGCTCACCGCACCCCGCACGGCGCGCACGAGCGCCGCCGTTTCGGCGAATTCTTCCGGAGTGAGCGACTGCGCGCCGTCGCAAAGCGCGGCCGCGGGGTTGTTGTGGACTTCGATCAGGAGCCCGTCCGCGCCGCAGGCCGCGGCCGCAGCCGCCATGGGCTTCACGTAGCGGGCGACGCCCGTCGCGTGGCTGGGGTCGACGATCACCGGCAGGTGCGTCTTTTCATGGAGCACCGAGACGGCGGAGAGGTCGAGCGTGTTGCGGGTGGCGGTCTCGAACGTGCGGATGCCGCGCTCGCAGAGCATGACCTGGGTGTTCCCCGAGCTCATGACGTATTCGGCCGCCATGAGGAGTTCCTTGATCGTGTTGGCGAGCCCCCGCTTGATGAGGATGGGCTTCTCCAGTTTGCCGAGTTCGCGGAGCATCTCGAAGTTCTGCATGCTCCGCGCGCCCACCTGAATCACGTCCACCTCTTCGAAGAGCGGGAGGTGGTTGATGTTCATGATCTCGGTGACGATCGGAAGACCGGTCTCTCGCTTGGCTTCGAGAGAAGGAGCTCGATCCCGTCCGCGCGCAGGCCCTGGAAGTCGTAGGGCGAGGTGCGCGGCTTGAAGGCGCCGCCCCGGAGCATCCCGGCGCCGGCGGCCTTCACCGCCCGCGCGACCTCGAGAATCTGGTCGCGCGACTCGACCGAGCACGGGCCCGCGATCATGGCGAAGTGGCCGCCCCCGACCTTCGCGCCCGCGACGTCGATCACGGTGTCGTCCGGATGGAAGGCGCGGTTGGCGCGCTTGAAGGGGTCGGAAATGTGCTTGACTTCGGCAACGATCGGGTGACCGAGGAGCCGGTCGTCGTCGAGGCGGCGCGTGTCGCCGACGACGCCGACGATGGTCTTTTCCGTGCCGACCACGACGGTGGTCTTGAGACCCTGGGCCTCGATGTCGGCGACCAGCTGCCGCAGGCTCTCTTGAGAGGCCTCGGGTTTCGTGATGATGATCATGGCGTGTCTTCCTTTTTCGCTTCGGTGGGTTTCTGTGGAACCCTGCGGTGAAGACACGTCGGCGGTGGGGATCGGCTTGTGCGGGGAAGGACCTGCGGAGATGTGGTGAGGGACCTTCCTAAAAACCGAGAACCTGCGGGGACGTGAATTCACCGCAGGTTCTTGGGGGTTGGGACTTCAGAAGGGTCCCGTTCGTGCAGCGCAATTCACTTCTACCGGTAGTAGCGGTAGAAGCGGCTAAATCGCTGACTGCGTCGAACGGAATTCATGTCGTTTCTCTCTGAAGTCCAAATGGGGGTTTGGGGGTTGTCGGTCAGGCGAGGATCGGCGTCCGACATCCTCGGTCTCTACCTCGGTCTCAACGTCGTGACGCCTTTCCTCGCGCCGTGAGTTCAAGGTACCCGAGATCGGGCCGTTTGTGGGCGGCTCTTGGACTTTTCGACGGGATCCGGCGGGTTTTCTTGGCCGAAACCGGACGAATGTCAAAGGTTCTTGGGCATCTTCTCTAAGAGGAAGCCCTGAGGGGCGGAGGTGTCTTCGGCGACGGCGACGGTCATGCCCCGCTCACGCTTCGGGCTTCTCTTCGGGCGAGGCTCCGCATTCGTCTTCTGGCTCGGGATGCCTCAGCACGTACCAGATGCCCCAAAGACCGGGGATGGCCAGGATCACGAGGAGGCCGATGACGCCGGGCAGATTTTGCATGGTTGACCTCCTTCTCAACGCTTGACCGAGTTGTAGACGGCGTGGCAGACGGCCGCGTACAGCATGCACGTCACGCCCAGCGCGAGCCCCGTGAGAAGCGGGACCTTCTCAATGATCGCGAGGACGATGACGATCCCGCCGAAGCACCCGAAAAGCCGGTATGTCGACCAAATCGCGCCCAAAGCGAGGCTTCTCGTAGACACGTACCACGGGCTGGATGCCCACTTGGATTTCGGCATGGGAAGCTCCTTTGGTCTTTGGTTTCTTCCGATTCTAGGTGAACGCGGATTCGGACGCGCGGGGGTCGCTGAGCCCTCCGCGGCACCTCGACCGCACCACCCCGAACGTCCTCCTCCCGGCCCGAATACAATTCCGACCATCCGCAAGCACACCGCGCCGCCATGCCCAAGCTCTTCCGACATCTCCTCCGCACCCTCCGCCCCGCCCGCCTCCTCGCGGCCGCGGGGCTCGGCGCGCTCATCCTCTGCGGAGCCCGGGCGGCGGAGCCGCTCACGCTCACGATCCTTCACGCGAACGACACGCACAGCTTCGCGGCGGGCGTGATGCGCCGCGGGGTCGCGGCGGATTCGGACGAGCAGTCTACGGGCGGCTACGCGAGGCTCGCCGCGGCGGTGAACGCGGAAAAAGCGAAGAACCCCAACGTCATCGCCCTCGACGCGGGCGACCGCTGGCAGGGAACGCTCTTCTTCAGCCTCCTCGGCCCCGACTTCATCACCGCGCTCACGAACCGCATGCCCTGGGACGCGATGACGCTCGGGAACCACGAGTTCGACCTCGGGTGCGAACGTCTCGCTGAAGTCCTCCCGCAGGAAAAGCTCCCGATCCTCGCCGCCAACATCGCACGCCGTCATGAAGGCGAAGACGCCTGCCCGATCGAAGGCAGACTCCCCGGCACGATGGTGAAGACCGTCTCCGGCGTCAAGGTCGGGATCTTCGGGATCGCGAACGACGAGGTGAAGGTGGTCTCGAAGGCCTGTCCCGCCACCACCTTCGACACCCGCGAAGACGCGGCCCGGAAGGCCGTGGCGGCGCTGCGCGCCCAAGGGGCGGAGATCATCATCGCGCTCACCCACATTGGCTACCCCGCCGACCGTGAACTCGCCCGATCGGTCGCCGGCATCGACGTGATCGTGGGCGGGCACACGCACAGTCTTTTGGGGAAGAACCTCCGCGGGTCCGAGGGTCCCTACCCGACCGTCGAAATTTCGCCCGCGGGCGAGCCGGTCCTCGTCGTGCAGGCGAAGCGCTCGACCGAATACCTGGGGCGCCTCGTCGTCGCCTTTGATGAAAAGGGCCGCGCCGCCGCGTGGACCGGCGCTCCGGTGCGTTTGACCTCTGAGAAGCCCCGCGATCCGGAGCTTCGCGACGCGGTCGCGAAGGCGGCGGGGGTTTTGGAGAAGGCCCGCACCGTCAAGGTTTCGACGAACCCCAACGAATTTCCCGACGGGCTCGATCCCTGCCGCTGGGGTGACTGCCTCGCCGGCATGGTGACGGCGGACGCCTTCCTTGACTTCGCCCGCCCCTACGGCGCGACCATCGCGCTTTTGAACGGCGGCGCGGTCCGCTCGGCGCTCCCCGTCGGCACGGTCGACCGCGGGAGCTTGGAAGAGATCCACCCCTTCGGGAACCTCATCGCCGTGATCGACGTCACGGGCGAGGCGATCCGCACGGCGTTGGAGAACGGCGTTGCCGACCCGGACGTCGGCGGCCCGCACCTGCTGCAGCCTTCGGGCCTGCGCTACGCGGTCGATCCCGCGCAGCCCGTAGGTCACCGCATCCTGTCGGTCGAGACGGTTGAAACCGACGAAGCCGACGAAGCTGGGAAAGGCGCCTGGGTCCCGCTTGATCCCGCGAAGACCTACCGCATCGCCACGGTGAAGTACGTCGCCGACGGCGGCGACGACTTCGCGATGTTCGCCGACGCGCCGCGGGTGCCCGCGAACTACGCGCTCGAAGTCGACGTAATGGACGCGTACCTGCGCGCCCACGACCCGCTCCCGATGCCCGCGGCCGGCCGCATCACCGGAATGCCCGAGATGCCCGAAGCGGCGGAGTGACGGAGTGTCGGAACGCCTCTGCCCCTTCCGAAGCCGCCGAACTCACCCCCTGAATCCCTTTTGCTTTTCAAGCCTCCCCATGACCGAGCCCCATTTCCTTCACCTCATGCCTCCCGAAGGTTTGGACGTCCCCGCGCGCCTTCCCAACCTTTGGTACGGCCCGCCCGCGCCCGTCGCGCGGTGTGCGGCGACGCTCATGCGCACGGCGCTCCCCGACGGCTTCTCGGGCCGCGTCGGGGTGGTCGTGGCGGTGAAGGCGTCGGGCGCAGATGACGCCCCGGGCATCGTTCACGCCGCCTGGGCGGCGGAACCCGCCCACCGCCCGGGGGTGGGCGTCTCCCCCGACCACCCGACGCTCCCCGCCGCGGACAGGCTCGTCGAACCCATGGAGGACGACGACTTCCAAAGGGCGGCCGCCGGCCTCGTCATACCCTTTGCGGACGGCACCTCCCGCACGCTCTCCTCGACCTCGCCCAAGAGCTCACCGCCGGGAAGCCGAAGTCCATCGCCCGCGGGGGCGGCGCGGGGCTGAAGCTCACGTACCGGCACTGGAACCGCGCGATGGCGGACGCCTTCCAAACGCCCGCCGTGCGGCTCGGCATCCTCATGAACACCGAAGGCGTGCGTCTGGGGCTGCGCCCCGCCGCGTATTTCGAATGGTGGGCGGGTGAGACGCCCCCGCACGACGTCAAATGGGACGGGATGCCGCTCTCGCCCCGCACCACCGCGAAGCCCGTGATCGAGCGCCTCTGGGAGGCGTGGTCCCCGGCGCCCGACCCCCCGCTTCACCGACCCCGCCGTCGCGGCGCTCGCGCCCCGGATCATCGAAGAGGCCGAGGACTGGATCGTGATCGAGAAGCCCTCGGGGCTCCTCTCCGTCCCGGGCGCGATGGGGCTTCCCGACGCGATGAGCATGACGGCCAAAGTGACGAACACCGTCCTCGTCCCCGTGCACCGCCTCGACATGGACACCTCGGGGCTCTTGGTCTACGCCAAGACCGACCGCGGCACCAAGGCGCTGATGGCGGCCTTCCGGGAGGGGCGCGTCGAGAAGCGCTACCGGGCTTTGCTTGAGAAGCGCCTCCCGGACGCGTTGGGCACAGAAGGCGAAGTGCGCTTTCCCATCACGACGAATCCCCTGGACCGGCTCCGTCAGTGCGCCGCCGTGGGCGGGCGCGAGAGCATCACGCGTTGGAAGGTTTTGGGAAAGAGCGCAGAACGCACGCTCGTGGAAATGGAGCCCGTCACGGGCCGCACGCACCAGCTGCGGCTCCACGCCGCGCACGCGCTGGGGCTGAACGCCCCGATGGTGAACGACCCCTACTACGGCTTCGACGGGATCGCGGCGGAGACGCCGGCGACGCCCCTCAATCTGCACGCCGCGATGCTCGACTTCCCGGACCCGGTGACGGGCGAGCGTCGGCGCTTTGAGACCGAGCCCGCCTTTCACCTCTGATTCCTCACGCCTCATATCGCCTCATATCGCCTCATCACGACAGGAAGACCGCCATGATCACGCTCATCACGGGTGCGAGCCACACGGGGAAGACGCTTCTCGCGCAAAAGCTCCTCGAAGCCCGCCGCACGACCGTTCTCTCGATGGACCTCCTCAAGATGGGTCTGATCCGGAGCGGCACGGCGGCGCTCTCGCCCGAAGACGACGCCGGCGTCGAGGCGGTCCTCTGGCCCATCGTCGTCGGGATGATCCGCACCGCGATCGAAAACCGGCGGGACCTCATCGTCGAAGGGGGCTACGTGCCGGGGAACTGGGCGGAGGCGTTCACGGCGGCGGAGCGCCGTCAGATCGAAGTGCGCGTTCTCGTCATGTCGGACGACTACGTCCGGGAAGCGTTCCCCCGCATCAAGTCGGAGGCGTCGGTTGCGGAAGACCGCGGCGACGACGGCTGGGCGACGTTGGCGTTTCTGCTGGAAGACAACGCGCGCTTCCGGCGGGCCTTCCCGGAGGCTGAGGTGATCGCGTCGGAGGCCGACTGGGTGAGGCTCACCGCGGTCGGGCTCTGACGCCGGAGGTGTCGGCAAAGGCTCCGCCTTTTGCCCCGGGAAGCCTCTCCTTTCGGGCTATGTCTCTGAAGCGGCTCCAAGGTTTATCATCCTTCCAGACAAGAACCGTTCTCAACTGAGAGCCTGAGGACCTGATGGACAAGAAGGACCAAACCATCGCCCCGGCGACCGCGCCTGACACCGCCGTCGCCGCCCCCGAAGCATCCGCCCAAACGGAAGCGGTTTGCCCCATCACCGCCGCCGAGCCCGAAACGCTCCGCATGGCGGTCTCCGGCATGACCTGCGCCGCCTGCTCGGCGCGGGTCGAGCGCGCCGTCGCGGAAGTCGACGGCGTCGACGCCGTGTCGGTGAACCTCCTCAAGAATTCGATGAGCGTCACCGCGGCGCCCGGTGCGGACACCGCGGCCCTCCGGGCCGACATCGTCCGTGCGGTCGAGCGCGCGGGCTACGGCGTCCCCGGCGCGAACGCCCCGGCGGGCGCCCCCGGGAACCCCGCCGCGGCGATCGACGCCGACGCGGAAGCCGCCAAAGCGCTTCAGGCCGACTACCGTCGGCTCATCACGTCGGTCGTTCTGCTGATCACGCTCTTTGCGATTGCGATGGGCCCCATGGTGGGCGTGACGCTCCCCTTCGGGCTCGGCAACCCCGAAAACCGCCTGGTTTCGGCGCTCCTGCAGCTCTTCCTCGCGGTCCCGATCCTCTTCCTCGAGCGCGGGTTCTTCATCCGCGGCTTCAAGGCGCTCTGGATGCGCGCCCCGAACATGGATTCGCTGGTCGCGATCGGCTCGGGCGCGTCGCTTCTCTACGGCCTCTGGGTGATCCTCGCGATGGCGCACGCGCTGGGTCTCGGTGACCAAGAAATGGTCGCCCACCTCGCGCACAGCCTCTACCTCGAAGGCGCCGCGATGATCGTGACGTTGGTCGCGGTCGGGAAATACTTGGAAGCCCGCGCCAAGGGGAAGACCTCGGAAGCCGTGGCGGCTTTGCTGAAGCTCGCGCCGCCCACGGCGGTGGTCTTGAAGGACGGGAAGGAAACCCTCGTCAACCGCGACGACGTGGTTGCGGGCGACGTCCTGGTGCTTCGCACCGGCTCCACCGTCCCCGTCGACGGCGTGATCCTCACGGGCACCGGCACCTTCGACGAATCCGCGATGACGGGTGAGAGCCGTCCGCAGGAAAAGGCCGAGGGCAACACGGTGCTGGGCGCGACCCTCGTCACGTCCGGCCACATGACCGCCCGCGCGACCCGCGTCGGGAACGAAACGGTTCTGGCGCAGATCATCCGCATGGTGGACGAAGCGACCTCCTCCAAAGCGCCGGTCGCGCGCCTTGCCGACCAGGTGAGCGCCGTCTTCGTGCCCTTCGTGATCGGCGTCGCGCTCCTTTCCTTGGCCATCTGGCTTCTGATCGGTGCGACCTTCGAGGTCGCGCTCACGCACGCCGTCGCGGTCCTCGTCATTTCGTGTCCGTGCGCCCTGGGGCTCGCCACCCCCACGGCCGTGATGGTCGCGACGGGTGCGGGCGCCCGCCGCGGGATTCTCTTCAAGAACGCGGCGGCGTTGGAGCACCTCCGCAACACCACGCACGTCGTTCTCGACAAGACCGGGACGGTCACGTCCGGGAAGCCCGCCGTCGTGGGGCTCGTTCCGAAGGAGGCGGGGCTTGAATCGCCGCTTCTCATGATCGCGGCGGCGCTCGAAAGCAAGTCCGAACACCCGCTCGCCCACGCCGTCACGACCGAAGCCGCGGCCAAGAACATGGCGCCGCTTCCCGTCGAGGACTTCCGCCAGACGCCCGGGCGCGGGATTTCCGCCCGGATCGGTGCGAAGACCTACTTCGCCGGGAACGCCCGCTGGGCGGCCGACTGCGGCACCAACCCCAAGGACCTTGAGGTCGAAGCCTTTGAGAACCGCGGCGAAACGGTCCTCTACGTGGGCCAAGCAGGCAGTGAAGGCGCGCCCGGGACGCTTTTGGGCGCCATCCGCGTCGCCGACCCCGTGAAGCCCGACTCCAAGGACGCGATCGCGGCCTTGAAGCGCATGGGCCTGCGCGTGACGATTTTGACAGGCGACGAAAAGCGCACGGCCGAAACCGTCGGGCGCGACGTCGGGGCCGACCACGTGATCGCAGGCGTCCTCCCGCAGGAAAAGGCGCAGCACGTCGACCGTCTCCAGAGTGAGGGTGAGCGCGTCCTCATGGTGGGTGACGGCGTGAACGACGCCCCGGCGCTCGCCGCCGCCGACGTCGGCGCCGCCATCGGCGCCGGGACCGACGTGGCCTTGGCGAGTGCGGACGTCGTCCTCATGAAGAATTCGCTCGCGGACTTGGTCGCCGCGGTCGAACTCTCGCGCGCCGCGATCCGCAACATCCGCCAGAACCTCTTTTGGGCCTTCGCCTACAACACCGCCGGGATTCCGGTCGCGGCGGGCGTTTTTGCGGGCGCGGGGCTAAGCTTGAATCCCATGATCGCCGCCGCGGCGATGAGCTTGTCGAGCGTCTCCGTCGTCTCGAACGCGCTGCGGCTGCGGCGCTTCCGCCCGTCGATGGGCGGGGCGCTCCCCGACACCACCACTCCGAAGGAGAAGCAAACCATGAAGAAAACGATCCGCATCGAAGGCATGCACTGCGGGAACTGCACGGGCCGCGTCCAAAAGGCTTTGGCCGCGCTCCCCGGCGTCGAGTCCGTCGAGGTCTCTTTGGAAGGGAAGTGCGCGACGGTCGTCGTCGACATCTTCGTGACGGACGAGATCCTGAAGAGCACCGTCGAGGGTCTCGGCTTCACGGTGACCGCGATCGAATAAGGTCGGAGCGAGATCCGGATCGCTACGACGAACGCCCCGGGCTTCTTAGGAAGCACCGGGGCGCATCTTTCTCCGAAAGGCGGAGCTTTCCGTCGAGAAGCCCGAAACCACCGGCCCTTTCGGGGAAACGCGTAAGGCTCTACCTCGGTCTACTCCCTCTCCTCCCAATGGCGTAGAAAGAATTAGGGATAGTCCCCATTTTCGCCTCCATAGTGCTTGGGTTTCGCATCCCGCCCCCGATTTCTACACTCCTCCTCAGACCATACAGCTCACAAGGAGGAGCTTTCCATGACCACGAATCTTTCCCGCCGCACCTTCTTCGGCGCCGCCGCCGGCACGACCGCCCTCGGCCTCGGCATGTTCCGCACGGTTTCCGCTGCGGAAGCGAAGGACATCAAGTGGGACGAAACCAAGAAGTTCGTCATCATCGGCACGGGCTTCGCCGGCCTCGCCGCCGCGCTCGAAGCCTATGAAAACGGCCTCAAGGCGGACGAAATCGCCATCCTCGAAAAGATGCCGACCCCGGGCGGCAACTCGATCATCAACGGCGGCGCCGTCGCCGCGGCCGGCACCGACATGCAGGAAAAGGAAGGCATCAAGGACAGCCCGGACCTCCTCTACGCCGACATCCTGAAGGCGGGCGGCGGTCTCGCCCACCCGACCCTTGCGCGCCGCATCGCGGACGAATCCGTCCAGAACTTCTACTGGCTGCGCGACAAGGTCGGCGTCCAGTTCAAGGCCGTCACGTTCCACGGCGGCCACTCTGTCAAGCGCTCCCACGCCGTCACGAACAACTCGGGTTCAGGCTTCATCAACCCGATGCTCGCGAAGTGCAAGGAATACGGCATGGAACCGCGCCTGCGCACGATCGTCGACGAAATCATCATCGACGACCAACGCCGCGTGCTGGGCGTGCGCGGCCGCACGAACTACCGCTTCGGCCGTGAAGATTCCGGCCGTCCCTTCACGATGCGCGCCACGAACGGCGTGCTCCTCGCCTCGGGCGGCTTCTCGAACAACGTCCAAATGCGCATGTCGCACGACCCGCGCTTGAACGAAAAGTTCGACTCCACGAACCATCCGGGCGCCACGGGCGAAATGATTCAGGCCGCGCAGGAAATCGGCGCCAACACGATCCAGATGGACTGGATCCAGATGGGCCCCTGGACCTCGCCCGACGAAAAGGGCTTCGGTCTCGCGCCGCTCTTCGTTGAATCCTGCCTCGGCTACGGCCCGATGATCGACCCGGTCACCGCCAAGCGCTTCATCCAGGAATCCGGCAACCGCAAGGTCCGCGCCGACGCCATCGTCGCGATGGGTCACCCTGCCGTCATCTACACGACGCTCGAAAATGCGAAGACCGCCATCATCGGTCAGAACATGACGCAGGAACTCTACGACCGCGCCCGCAAGAACAACGTCATCAAGGAATATCCGACGTTGGATGCGATGGCCGCCGACCTGAAGATCCCGCTCGATGAACTGAAGAAGACCAACGACACCTTCAACAAGTACATCAAGGATCAGAAGGACGGACTTTAACTGCATGATGTTCAAGAACGCCAAGCCGAACGTCGAGGGCCCCTTCCTCGCCGTCCGCCTCTGGCCGCGCGTCCACCACTGCATGGGCGGTCTTGAAATCAACGACAACGCTGAAGTCCTCAGCTGCCGCGGCAAGCCCATCGAAGGCCTCTACGCCGCCGGCGAAGTCACGGGCGGCGTGCACGGCATGGTGCGTCTCGGCACCGTCGCCGTCGCCGACTGCATGATCTTCGGCCGCGTCGCCGCGCGTCAGGTCGCCGCGAAGAAGTAATCAGCCCACTGGGCAGCGGGGTCCCGGCTCCGGCCGGGGCCTACCCCGCAAACCATCCAGGGCGTATGCTCTAGGGCATGCGCCCCTTCTTTCCCCAAGGAGAACCCACCATGCAATCGAAGCGCCTTCTCGCTCTCGTTCTGGCGACCGGTCTTCTCGCCTTCGGCGCCGCTCATGCCGCCGACTTCGGCTCCGATCGCCACGTCGCCCGCGGCGTCCAGTGCCAGACCTGCCACGGCCCCGACCTGAAGAACCCGGTTTGGCCGGAAGAAAAGGTCTGTCTCGGCTGCCACAACCGCGACGACATCGCTGCCAAGACCGCCTCGAAGCTGAACCCGAACCCGCACAAGGCGCCGCACAACGGCGACTGCACGCTCTGCCACATGCAGCATGAGCCCGAAGTCGACTACTGCGCCCAGTGCCACCAGTTCAACTTCCAGATGCCCAACGGCAAGAAGCAGTAACCAACCTGCGGACGCTTCCCCCGCCCCGGCCGACACGACTCGGACCTTCGGGATTACGCGGGAAGACGCTCAGAAGGCCGCTCCTCCGGGAGCGGCTTTCCGTTTCGGAGAAACCACACGACGGCCAAGAATCCGCCTCCCGCAAGGCGACCCGACACCCCCGGGACACTCCAAAATCCTCAGAGATGCCTGATTCAAGGGTGATTTTGATGATTTTCGAGACACCCTAGGGTTTCCCTCGAAAATTGCCCCCATATCGCTTGGGTTAATGCTGACGGACTAAGTACCTATCCTTCGGGAGGAACGCGGGTTAGATGCCCGCAGCTCTCCGCGGCCGGGGATGCAGACCCGCCCGGGATCCGGGCGATTCCCTGCGTGAGAGAGGACTCTTGACCGGTCGGCGGACGCCCTAAAGAACGTCCGCCGACCGTCAACCACAAATAGAGGAAGACCCAATGAAAAAGACTCTGCTTGCCGCCACGATCCTCGGTGCCTTTGCCTGTGCCGCCTCCGCGGCGAACGTTCAGGTCTACGGCCTGATCGACACCAGCCTCTCCTTCGTGCATTCCGACGCCGACATTTCCGGCGTGGATTCGAAGAACTCCTTCACGATGGAAAACGCCGAACAGTTCGGCTCCCGCTTCGGTCTCCGCGGTTCGGAAGACCTCGGGAACGGCATGAAGGTGAGCTTCGTCCTCGAATCGGGCTTTGAATCCGACACCGGCGCCCTCGACACGAAGCAGCGCGGCCGCCTCTTCGGCCGTGAATCGAACGTCACGGTTTCGGGCGGCTTCGGCGACGTGACCTTCGGCCTCATCCCGATCTTCGGTTCGGTTCTGGGCGCCAACGGCCTCTTCCGCGCCTCGACCCGGTGACCGCCAACTACACGGTGGGCTTCGGCTCGGGCTTCGCCACGGCCTCTTCGATGACCCGCGTCGACAACGCGATTTCGTACAAGACGCCGACCTTCGCGGGCTTCACGGGCTACGCGATGTATTCGTTCAAGGTCAACGGCAAGGACGGCGCCGGTCAGGAAGGCGACGGTTCGACCGACCGCTACGCTTCTCTCGCCGTGCGCTATCAGCAGGGTCCGCTCGAAGCCGTGCTCATCGCCGACCAGACCCGCTACGGCAACGACCAGTATCGTGGCCTCGACGACGGCTCTACGGTCACGTTCGGCGGCAACTACACGCTCGACAACGGCCTCAAGCTCATCGCCTTCGGTCAGTGGTTCGACTCGATGATCCTCAGCACCGTCGCGCGCGCCGGCGTGGCGCTGGACGGCATCATGGCCACCACCTCGCTTGACCCGAACTCCACGACGGACGCCCACAAGGGCTACGGCCAGGTCGACGGCTACGGCCTCTCCTTCGGCGTGAACTTCCCGCTCGCGGGCGGCGTCGCCAAGGCGAGCGTCAACTACCGCGACATGGACAACACGGACAACGTCGACTTCACGCGTTGGACGGTCGCCGGCGGCTACGACTATCCGCTCTCGAAGCGCACCACCATCTACGCGATGGGCGGCTACTCGCAGGAAAAGGTTGAAAACCACGTTGAAAACAAGGAAGCGACCCCGGGCGGCTACCAGTTGGTCGCCGGTCTCCTGCACCAAGCT
>VOFH01001440.1_pt1 | contig 25923 bp, 34 predicted proteins | sample 5384091 | NCBI WGS metagenome assembly VOFH01 (sample SAMN12384727, study PRJNA508395) | human gut metagenome | isolation source: healthy gut G | host: Homo sapiens
CTATTTTTGAGTTGGGAGTAGAAGGAGATTATGGTGATTGCTCATTCTGACTGTGGGAGCTTGCCCATGCATAGTGAGGAGATGCTCGGAAAAAATGAAAGCGCGGGGGATCAATCCGGATTATATTGACATGATGCGTTTTCTGTGGAGTGGATTTTAATTCCTGGTTGGACGGTTTTGAAGATACGGAGAAGTCGGTAAGAGGAACTGTTGATTTTATCGTACACCATCCTTTGATTCCTTCGGATGTGAGAGTTTACGGATTTATTATTGATTCTACGACCGGAGAATTGACGAGAATAGTATAATTGCATTATCTTTGCATACATTAATCAGATGAAACCGGAAATGATATGGAAAATTTCAGTGAATTGATAAAGAACCGTCGCAGTATGCGTAAGTTTACTGATGAAGAACTGACTCAGGATGAGGTGGTTGACTTGATGAAAAGCCGCTTTTGATGTCTCCCTCTTCCAAACGCAGTAATAGTTGGCAATTTATAGTTGTTGATGATAAAGAAATATTAAAAGAGCTGTCTCACTGTAAGGAGCAGGCCTCTTCCTTTATTGCTGACGCCGCTTTGGCGATTGTTGTAATGGCTGATCCGTTGGCGAGTGATGTTTGGATTGAAGATGCTGCGATTGCCTCCATTATGATACAGTTGCAGGCCGAAGATCTCGGCTTGGGAAGCTGCTGGGTGCAGGTCCGCGAACGTTTCACTGCTACCGGAATGCCTTCCGATGAATTTGTTCATGGAATCCTGGGTATTCCTCTGCAACTTCAAATTCTTTCCGTTATTGCTATCGGACATAAAGGGATGGAACGTAAACCTTTCAACGAAGAACATCTTCAATGGGAGAAAATTCATATTAATAAATTCGGAGGAAAATAAATATGGGAGCTGCTAAAGCGAGTAACAGCAAAGATACTTATTTGGCTACTGCTGTTACCTTTATCGTTATCGGAGCACTTTATCTGATTGATAAACTGATTCATTTCTCCACCCTCGGGTTGCCTTGGGTGATGAATAAGGACAATTTGTTGTTGTATGCCTCTATCAGTTTTCTTATTTTCAAACGCGATAAATCAATTGGTTTTTGTGTTACTTGGTCTTTGGCTGGTGATGAATATCAGTCTGGTAATATCATTGCTGGGTTCGTTATCCGGGTATCTGCTGCCATTGACTTTGCTCATTGTCGGCATCATTTTATTCTGGTTTGCAAAACGGTAAGGAAATAATGAAGAGAAGTATAGAAGATACCCCCGATTGTATTTATCGGTGCCGGGAATTTGGCCACTAATCTGGCAAAGGCGCTTTATTACAAAGGTTTTCGTATCGTGCAAGTGTATAGTCGGACGGAAGAATCTGCCCGTGCTTTAGCCGAACAGGTAGAAGCCCGATATACGACGGATTTACAGGAAATATCAAAAGAAGCCCGATTATATATTGTATCTCTGAAAGATGCGGCTTTTGTTGAATTATTGCCTCAGATAACGGAAGGAAAGCAAGATGCGCTGTTGGTACATACGGCGGGCAGTATCCCGATGAGTGTTTGGGAGAAATATGCGGAACGTTATGGAGTGTTTTACCCCATGCAGACTTTCAGTAAGCAACGTGAAGTTAATTTCCGGAAATACCCTTCTTTGTTGAGGCGAAAAGACCGGAAGATGTGGAACTTCTGAAAGCGATAGCTGCGACTCTTTCGGATAATGTGTACGAGATAACTTCCGAACAGCGTAAGAGTCTTCATTTGGCTGCTGTCTTTATCTGTAATTTTACAAATCATATGTATGCCTTAGCGGCGGATTTGCTTGAAAAGTATAATCTGCCTTTTGATGTTATGCTTCCGTTGATTGATGAGACTGCGCGTAAAGTACACGAATTGACACCTCATGAGGCACAAACCGGACCGGCAGTGCGTTATGATGAAAATGTGATAAGTAATCATCTTGCTATGTTGGTAGATTCTCCGGCATTGCAGGAAATATATAAACTAATGAGTAAAAGTATCCATGAGCACCATCAACTATGATTTATCCCGTATCAAGGCTTTAGCTTTCGATGTTGACGGAGTCTTGAGTTCGACCACAGTTCCCTGCATCCCTCCGGTGAACCGATGCGTACTGTGAATATTAAGGATGGTTATGCTATCCAACTTGCCGTAAAGAAAGGGCTTCATATCGCTATCATTACCGGAGGGCGGACAGAAGCCGTACGTATCCGCTTTGAAGGCTTGGGAGTGAAGGATTTGTATATGGGCTCTGCCGTAAAGATACATGATTATCATGCGTTCCGTGATAAATACGGATTGTCTGATGACGAAATTCTGTATATGGGCGATGATGTGCCTGATATAGAAGTGATGCGTGAGTGCGGTCTTCCTTGCTGCCCGAAAGATGCTGTTCCAGAAGTAAAATCCGTAGCAAAGTACATCTCTTATGCTGACGGCGGTCGTGGCTGTGGACGTGATGTGGTGGAGCAAGTATTGAAAGCTCATGGGCTGTGGATGGCACAGGATGCTTTTGGTTGGTAGTACACAAAAAAGAACAAACAGAATAACTAATTGTAATTGATAAAGTAATGCTTTGATAATTTAAAAGAAATATCAGATCATATTAGCTTCCAACTCGCCTCGTCGGAAAGAGCTAATGTCGGGTTTGGGAGTGGATTATGTGGTCAGGACATTGCCGGATGTGGACGAATCATATCCGGATACATTGGCTGGAGCGGAGATACCCGAATTCATAGCCCGTGAAAAGGCGGACGCCTATCGGTGCAATGATGAAATCGGGAGAATTATTAGTGACTGCTGATACCATTGTTTGGTTGGATGGTCAGGTTTTGGGCAAAACCGGAAGGGAGAGAAGGGGCTGTTGAAATGCTCCGTTCTTTTTCGGGGAAATCACATCAGGTTTTCACCGGTGTTTTGCCTGACTACCACTGAATGGCAAAAAAGTTTTACCGCATCTTCCGATGTCCTGTTTGATGTCTTGTCTGACGATGAAATACAGTATTATGTCGATCGTTATCAGCCTATGGATAAAGCGGGAGCGTATGGAGTGCAGGAATGGATCGGATATATAGGGGTAAAGTCTATTTCGGGCAGCTTTTATAATATAATGGGACTCCCCATACAAAACTGTACGGGGAGCTGAAGAAGTTATAATAAATCCAGCATTAACGGGATGTCCTCTTCTTGAATACCTTGTTTGAGAAGAGCTTCCTTGTCTTTCGAAACATCTCCAGAAAGCGTTCACGGTTTCGTTGGCTGTGATTGACTTGCCGTACAGCGGCCGCTTTCTGAATGTCTCCCATTGTCCATGCGACGTGTCCGGCATTCATATAGTCGATAGCCAGTGGCTTCTGTTCAATGATTTTTCGTAATATTTCATGGCTTGTTCGTATTTCCGGCTGATGAATGAACACCACCCGATGCCGCGCCATGCTTTTATGCAATTACTTTCGATGAAATCCAGTTTGAAAAAGTAGTTGGCAGCTTCTTCGTATTGTCCGAGTTCGGCCAGGCAACTGCCGATATGGAAAATAACATTGGTATCTTCCGGTGTAGCTTCTTCCACCTTTTTATAATAGCTCAATGCAGCCTGATAATTTCGGTTTAACCGGTAACAGATAGCCAGATGGCGGTTGTTCCAGATGTTATCCGGTTTCAGTGTATCCGCTTTCAGATAAGCATCGATCGCTTCTGCATACTTCTTGTTTTTTTGCAGAGCATATCCCAGTTTCTGATAATATTCCGCACCTCTTCCCTGAAGTGCTCCGATCGTTTCCATTTCCTCGTACACTTCTATTGCCTCATTCCAGCGTTCTTTCTTTAAATAGAAATCTGCGATGCGGGAACAGGATATCTTCACTATATAATACGTTACTAAGTGCAGGAATGTGGTGTAAATCGAGTTTCTCCTTAAAGATGTCCCTAAACTCATGGCGGCGTACACTGAGTTTGAAGAAACGGTACAGGTCATGCAGATATTGATTGCTGACGGGTTCCCGGTCGCTCATTGAATTTCTTCATTGTTTCCGCACTCGACTTTTCGGACAGCTCTGCCACTTGCTGTTCACCGAGCTGGCTTAGCATCATGTCTTGCTGTGCCTTTGGCAACTGCCGGATCGTAAAGAAGAGTGAATATCTTATCACTGTTACTGAAAAATCCTGATTGAAGAATTAAATCCAGCAATGTATTTTTCTCGTTACCTTCCTGTTTCAGTTGCTTGATGACATCGGATTGCTGCTTGCTGAACGGGTAAAACCAATTCTGTACTTCCGGAAGAACGGATAACTTTTCAGTGCCGCAAATGTACTCATGTATACGTCGGCTCCTTCCAGTTGCAGTTCATTCATTTCGCGCAACTTGTCTCCCAGTCCTGATTGTTCGAAAGCGTCCGCCCAATCCGGATTCTTGTCATCGTTCTCATCCTCATTCTCCTCAAAGCCGAATCTCATGTTCCGCACCACCACCGATCAGTAAAGTTATCGAACTCAAATACACCGGCAGGACCGTTCCAAAGAATAGTCTTAGCATCTTCAATAGCAGCAGCAAATGCTTTCTGAGTTTCAGGACCTGCATCCAAACCTTCCCATCCGTCAGGAATATTATTTGCAGGAACAACCTGAGTATGAGCATCGTTAGAGAATGCATCAGCAGCCACACAATCAGAGCCCAATACCAAATTCACACCTTTAGCCTTAGCCTTAGCGATGATATCAAGAGCCAATTCCAATTTATCATCTTCTACGATAGAATTACCAATTTTACCACCCTGAGCTTTAGCAAAAGTATAAGTCATACCACCGCAAAGAATCAAGTTATCCACTTTATCCATCAGGTTTTCAATGATACCAATCTTAGTAGACACCTTGGAACCACCCATAATAGCCGTGAACGGGCGCTTGATATCTTTCAGGATATTATCAACAGCTTGAACTTCTTTTTCCATCAAATAGCCCAACATCTTGTTGTCTGCATCGAAATAGTCGGCGATAACAGCTGTAGAAGCATGTTTACGGTGAGCAGTACCGAATGCGTCATTGATATAGCAATCAGCATAAGAAGCCAAAGTCTTGGCAAATTCTTTCTGAGAAGCCTTCATTGCCTTCTTGGCATCTTCGTATGCAGGATCTTCTTTGTCAATGCCAACAGGCTTTCCTTCTTCTTCAGGATAGAAACGCAAGTTTTCCAACAACAGGACTTCACCCGGTTTCAAAGCAGCTGCAGCATCACCGGCTTTCGCACAATCAGGAGCAAATTGAACAGGTACACCTAATTTTTCAGAAACAGCATCGACAATCTGACTCAATGAATATTTAGCATTTACCTTACCTTTGGGTTTACCCATGTGTGACATGATAATCAAGCTGCCACCATCAGCCAACACTTTTTTCAGTGTAGGAAGAGCACCACGGATACGAGTATCATCAGTAATTTTACCATTTTCGTCCAAAGGTACATTGAAGTCCACACGGACAATTGCCTTTTTACCGGCAAAGTTGAATTTGTCAATTGGACCTGAGCCTGATGCCAAGCAGGGGGCAATTCCAAAAAACAATTGTTGCATGCCATGCTGTTCCATTGAATGATGATATACGCAGGATGCTAACAGGAAGAAAACTGAAAATGACCAAGATACAGTCCGGCGGAAATTACCTGCGTTATTTTCCCCCGATCCACCAACTGCCGGAGAATATCCGGGAAATGGCCATGCCGATCGCCATAAAGTAAAAAAGAATCCGTTTGTGTATGGATATTCTATTTGACGGGCATACATTGCAACGTAATTGGTGGTCATGCCATAAGGGATGGAAAGCAACAACAGGCTAAGTCCGGCAGGCAATCCTTTTTAGCAAAATAAACCGGTCGGTGAAATAGGTTCACGCTTCCGGAGGTTTATAAGTGTTTTACTAAACTGGCGGAAATAAATCCCAATACAGGAACCGAGCGCATAGCAGAATATTGTAGCGAAAAGAGACTCCGCGTCATGTAAGGACATAATCGAACATCGGTCCGATGGACATGGCTATATTGTTGGCCAGCCCATAATACCCAGCCCTTCACCTCTGCGGGAAGAGGGCATAATGTCAATGACGACTGTATTTCCGCCCACGGTGATCATGCCGAAAGAGACGCCGTGTATAATACGAATATGATAAATAAGGTCAGTGAACCGGCAATCAGATAACCGCCGAACATCATCATAAAAGATGAAATAAGCCAACAGATAAAGTGGTTTGCGGGCAAAGGTATCTAACAGATAGCCGGAAAACGGACGGATGCAGAGTGCAGCTACCGTATAACAGGAAAGCACGATGCCGATAGTGGAATTTCCTGCCTGGAAAGAACTCGGATAAATAGAACGGCAAAACAGGGAATCAGCAGCCAGAAACCGAAGTAGAGCCATCTTTCATTGGCTGCCAAGATGAAACAATAACTAGGGAGTAATGAGTCTATCCTTTGCCATAAAATGAATGTATTTGTTTCACCACAGAGGAACGGAGTCTCACGGAGTTTTTCTTTTAATGACTTTCTATGAAATGAACGAGCCTAAAAATAAATAGTAAGTGAGACGGCTGAAATAATTGGCATGTCCTCTGCGTCCTCTGTGGTGAAATCTAAATTTAGTAAGCGCTTTCAAATTCTTTCAGGAAGCGCGTATCGTTTTCCGAGAACAGGCGCAGGTCGTTTACGCGATATTTTAAGTTGGTGATTCGTTCAATACCCATTCCTAAAAAGCATAACCGCTGTATATCTTGCTGTCAATACCGTTCAGTTCCAGTACATTGGGGTCTACCATACCGCAACCTAAGATTTCGACCCAACCGGTTCCTTTACAGAAAGGACAGCCTTTGCCGCCGCAGATATTACAGCTGATGTCCATTTCGGCACTGGGCTCTGTGAAAGGGAAGTAAGAAGGACGCAGGCGGATTTTGGTATCTTCACCGAACATTTCGCGGGCGAAAAGAAGCAATGCCTGTTTCAAGTCGGTGAACGATACATTACGGTCTATAAACAACGCTTCTACCTGGTGGAAGAAAGCATGTGCACGATAGCTGATAGCTTCGTTACGGTATACGCGTCCCGGACAGATAATGCGGATGGGCGGTTGTGTATTCTCCATGACACGGCTTTGCACGCTGGATGTATGTGTGCGCAGTATGATATTGTGCGATACATTCTCGGCATTGTTTTCAATGAAGAAAGTATCCTGCATGTCGCGTGCCGGATGGTCTTCGGCAAAGTTCATGGCGGAAAATACATGCCAGTCGTCTTCCACTTCAGGACCGTCGGCGATGTTGAATCCCATACGGGCAAATATATCGATGATTTCGTTCTTTACGATGCTGAGCGGATGGCGTGTCCCTAATTTCACGGGATAGGCCGAACGGGTCAAATCAATCCGTCGCAACCGTTGTCTTGGTTTTCAAACTGCTCTTTTCAGCGCATTGATTTTATCCTGCGCTTTCGTTTTCAGTTCATTCAGCCTCATGCCGACTTCCCTTTTTCTGCTCAGCCGGTACGTTGCGAAAATCTGCCATTAAGTCGTTAATAAACCCTTCTTGCTAAGGTATTTGATGCGGAGAGCTTCGAGGTTCTTCGGCATTGGAGGCGTGCAAGGCTTCCACCTCTTTCCAAGTTGTTCAATCTTAGCTATCATATTTTTGATATATTGTTATTCAGTTTCTTGGTAAAAACCTTGCAAAGATATAATATTTATTTCAGTTAGTAAAATCTATATAGACGTTTTTATGGGTTCCTTACTTTGGGTTCGGATTTAAAATCGCATCCTCGTAGGATGGGAGCGTACATTTTACTATCATCCCATGTACCGTCACGGGCACCGCTTCATTTCTCTCGATACCCTCCGCTACTTTTTATTGGCGGGTTCTCCTTACGGGATTCAAAATGATCCTTATAACGGTACATTCTAAACATATCCCTGGCTCTGCTGGCGATTCCTCCCCCAATAGTATCCCGCCATTTCCCAGCCATGTTCATCGTAAGCCGCTTCCGCCAGTTTAGGGGCATACCAGCAATATACTTGCGAAAGAAGTAACAACTGGAATGTTTTCTCACCCGACGCATTGACTACGGTAGGATTTGTATAATCAAATTCTGTTCCACGCACCGCTCCTTCTGCTGTTTTCATAAAGACAGGGGCGACTACTTCACGAGAAGCAGGATCGGTATCATACCACCAATCATATAGTTTCGCCGTCGCTAAGCATGATTTTAGGAAATACGTAGCATCTTTACGAGGGCCTTCAGGAAAGTTCTTCCAAAATTTGATCTCCCCATTCGTATCTCCCCAACCGGCCTGTTTCATATCCTGAAGGAAATCAGTTAAAGGAGCGGCCTGCCCCATCGCATCCCTGTTATAGTAGATACCTAACAGCAGCTCCGTATTCTTATTATTGTACTCCCACGAATATACCTGGACTATATTCCGGTAGCAGTTTATAATAATAAGTGCCATTATCTGCACCGTCTATCACTTCTTTGGCTTTAGCGGCAGCCAGTTTATAATATTCAACTCCTTTATTAAGCGGCCACCCCGCCATACACATATAAACATAAGCCATTGTTGCTTTCACAGCTCCTTCACTTACGGCAATATTCATTCCGTTTCTGGCATAAGGTTCTTTTTGTATACATTGCGGGACAACGGTTTCGGCTATTTTCAGGTCAGACAGGATCAGTTCGTACACTTCTTCCTCTGTCTTTAAGGGAGCATTATAATCTATTTCTTCTTTCAGCATAATGGGAACTCGTCCCCAAGTCGTCACCAGATAAAAATAAGAGTAGGCTCTCCAATAATGCGCCTGTGCAATAGCCACCTTAATATCCTCTTCGACACCTCCGGCGTACGCTCCGCATTATTAATGATAAAATTAGCGGCCTTGATAACTTTGAAACGCTGTTCCCACATACTGGACAACCACGAGTTATTGTCTTTCACATCAAACTGATCATGCTCACGGAGAGGCTGCTTATTACTTGAAGGATGAGTGGAAATATCGTCTCCCACCAAGAAGTTCGTACCACAAAGGTTATTACTAGCCTGTGAACTTGCTATCACGGAATAGAGAGCCGTCAGTGAAGCATCCAAATCTTCCTTGTTGCTGAAATAGGTATCCGAAGGCAATTGTCCTTTCGGATCTTCTTCCAGGAAATCACTACACGAAGTCCAACACAAAGCTGCCAGAAGAGCAGGCAAAATGTCTTTCATTATAAAGGTATATGTTATTTTCATACGGTTATTGTACTTAATAGGTGGTTTAAAATCTGATTTTAGCACCGAAAGTTAATCGTCCGCGGAATCGGATAAGCGCCATAGTCCAGTCCGTCATAACTGGTATACACTTCGGGATCCATTCCTTTATAGCGGGTGATCGTAAAGAGATCCTGTGCGCTGACAGACAATTGTACACTTGCAAACTTTAATACACGACGAGGAATGCGGTACGAGAGACTGATATTCTTCAACTTAATAAAAGAAGCATCTTCAAGCCAGAAATCTGAATTGGCATAACTCTTGTTATCGGTGTTAGTGAGACTCGGATAAAGGGCGTCAGCTTTGTTAGCAACATGATCCCAGCCTTTGAAGTAGGCATCGCGCAAGGTAATAAAACGAGAGATTCCAGTCATGGATGCCGCCATAAAACGGCTGATATTCAATCGGTCATATCCGGTGGCAGCATTAAAAAGACATTCAGCGTCCAGTTTTTCCAAGTAACAGTGTTATTCCAACCTACTGTCCATTTGGGACTTGCCTGTCCTTTCACGACCAGATCATCGGAAGTCGGATTCGTTGTCAGACTACCATCTGCTTTCTGATAAAGATTGGCGCCTTTATCATCGAATCCTTTCCATTGATAAACATAGAAAGATCCCATAGGATAACCGGGCTTCATAATTTGCATCGCACCGCCCAAATCGCTGTAGTTGGCTGTCAGTACGAAGTCACTGCTTAAGCAAGGTCGGTTACTTCATTTTTCACATAAGCGGCATTGAAACCGGTCTCCCAAGTCACCGTTCCTTTCACCGGGAAGGTGTTGACCGAAATTCAACTCCCGTGTTCTTCAGTTCACCCTGATTCACCCAATAAGTACCTCCACCGTTGTATTTGGGTACTTGTTTTTGGAAGAGCAGGTCTTTGGTTATTTTCTTGAACCAATCGAATGTAATGTTGAACCCGCCCAAGCTTAAATCTACTCCCAAATCATATTGGTAGGTTTTTTCCCAAGTGATATCGGGAGTAGGGAACTGGTTACCCCAATACCCTGTGTAAGCATTGGAAGTACCCCAGCCGTAAGTTGCGCCCGATAACATTCCCAGCGTACTGTATGCGGCAATGTCCTGATTACCGGTGACACCGAAACTACCTCTTAATTTCAATTGTTCCAATATATGTTGGTTGCTCATGAACTTCTCCTTTTGCTATATCCCAAGCTACTGCTGCGGATGGAAAATATCCCCATTTTTGTTTCCTTGAAATTTGGAAGAGCCGTCCGCTCTTAATGCGGCAGTGATGAAATACCGTTTCTTGTAGTCATAGTTGGCACGTATGATTCCTGAAGCAAGAGACGCTTCTGTGTACGAGTTCCTTGCATTTCATATGGCGGCATTGGCGATATTCCAATATCCTCCGCTCTCATTGTTCAGATTCGAACCGGTACCTTGCAAGCCCGTATCCCACGTGCGGCTGATTTCCCATACGGCCATTGCCGTAACGTTGTGGTCACCGAATTGTCTTTGCCAGGTCAGGTTATTGGTATTCTGCCAATAGTTATGCATATTGCTGGTGTTGTTCATGCTGTTGATTGCACCAGGAGCTTCCAATTTCGATTTGAAAGAATAGGAAGGGCTGTGGTCGTAGTCGTATCCACCTTGTACGGAGAACGTAAGCCCTTTCATTATCTTGAATAATAAGGTCAGGTTAGCATTGAGGTTATAACTGTAACTGTCACTGTAGTTAACCATCAGCTCACCGTATGGATTCGAGCCGTTGGCGATGTTATACGGGTCTCTGTTGTATATGCCGGTTTCCGGATCTTTCATTTCCATCGTAGGGGAGAAGTTGGTGATATGAAACCAGTTGGCACCGTCGTTATGCTTATGCAGACTGCTGGCGTTCATCTTGGCGGAGATAGTCAGCCAGGGTTTTACATCAGCATCGATGTTTGCCCGGATACCATAACGTTTGTAATCCGTCCTGATAGTGACGGCTTCCTGATCCAGCATATTTCCGGAAATAAGATATTTCACTTTGGCGTTTCCACCGGAGATGCTTAATCTGTAATCCTGCGTGATACCGGTGTGAGTGATGAGGTCAGCCCAATTGATTCCTTTTGTCCCGTTTTTTTGTAGGCTTCGAGGTCTTCTGCTGAAATCGTAGATGAACCGCGTATATCATTCAGTGCCGTTGCATATTCATATGCGTTCAGTAAATCATATTGTTTTCTCACTGTGGAAAGACCTACGGAAGCATCGAACGTAATACTGGCTTTTCCTTCGCTACCGCCTTTGGTGGTGATCAAAATAACTCCGTTTGAACCTCGCGAGCCGTAAATAGCGGTGGATGAAGCGTCTTTCAGAACTTCCATCGATTGGATATCCGACGGATTGATACCGTCCAGCCCGCTGGAAGAGATGATTCCGTCTATCACGTACAACGGGTCACTACTTTTATTGATAGAGGTAGTACCGCGTACACGTACTTTCATGCCTGCTCCGGGCACACCGCTTGTCGCAGTAACTTCCACACCGGGTGTCCGGCCTTGAAGGATGTTTTCCACCCGTTTTACCGGCTGGTTCTTGAATTGCCTGGTCGACACACCGGAAACGGAGCCCGTCAAATCGCTTTTCTTGACTGTTCCGTATCCTACCACCACTACCTCTTCTAGTAGCTGATTGTCTTCTTTCAGTATGACATGAAGGGCTGTTCTTTTTCTTATTTTTATTTCCTGCGGATGATATCCGATATAAGAAATAACGAGGGTGGATCCTTGGGGAACACTCAGTGTAAATTTGCCGTCCATATCACTCGTTGTCCCTGTCGTTTCTTCTCCTTTTATTAATACAGAGGCACCGATGATGGTTTCTCCTTGTTCGTCATAAATAATTCCTTTTATGGTTCTGTTCCCGCCTTCATCGGTTTCGTCTTCTTGCACTTCCGTCACCGGCTCTCCCTCTGTCGAGGCTTCCATCGGCATGCTTGCTGCTTGTGAAAACAGATGTGATGGTAAAAGGAACACAAAAAGAATGCTTAACAACCGTTTGCTTTTTCTTGTCACTTTCATGTTTATTTAAGTTTAGATTTTCTTATAGGGATTGAATTCTGTTAATAATTAGCAAGCAGCGTGCCAGACCATTCTATATACTGTCCGGATAAAACGTAAATAATTGATTTTTATTGTTATAGTATTTAAGAAATAAAGTGTGTTTTTTTAGAAGTGTGGAATTGCAGACTGTGGAATTGTGTAAAAATTCCACAGTGTGATGAGAGTATATTCCCCATTGTTTTATCGGTACGCATTGAAATAATTCCTATCTTTGCACCGTTATATACCGAAAATCCGGCAACTTATGAAAAGATTGTTTCACTCTTCTAATTTTGGCTTTTTCTTTTCGCCTTGCGGCCCAGACAGACTATTTGGAGCCGGTGCGATCTTTCTCTACTTATAAAGGCGAGTTGGGTGAATATTATCGTAGTGTATTCTCTTTGTTAAATACAGGTTTTCAGAAACAGCCTTATGCACGTTTTACAGCTATTCCTTCCTTTTCGCCCGAATATGCCATGTCGGTAGAAAAGAAGAACGGACGTTATTTTCTGATATCGAACACGCTGTCACGAACTTATTGGCAGGCGGAGAAAGGAACGGTGAAAGTGGAGACTAAATCAGTTGCCGTCAGTCCGTCGCTTTATCGGTCTTTGGGAGCTATCTTTCATATAGCCACTGAGCAGATACAGGATTTGGATGGTTCCAGTGCCGGTTTGGATGGGGTTGTCTATTATTTTTCTTCCACCAATGAGAAAGGGAAAGAGCGGATGGGAAAGAAGTGGGCTCCGGAAAAAAGGAACTTTGATGGAGCGTCTTGTGTTGGTTTGCCAGTCGGCTTATATGTTGTCCAAAGGTGGAAATATATCGGAGCAGACTTTGGCAGAAGAAGCCGCTTCTCTGTTGAAGGCCCTGCAACAACGCAGCAAGGAAGCTTCCCGATGCATATAAACAACCTATATATGTTGGAATTTATCAGGTAGGTCCCCGCTCGAGAGCACTTTCTGGAAAACGGATAGAAGAGTTAGCTCATTTTCCGGATATGACTCCTGAAGAATATATTGCCGGACAGATGGTGTATCCGGTCGATTTATTGGAGAAAAATATTCCCGGATTTGCTTTGTGCGAGTTTACTATTGATAAAGAAGGAGTTATACTTCGTCCACATATAGTACGGTCTACGCATCCGGAGTTTGCGGAAGAAGCTCTCCGCATTGTAAAAGGAATGCCGAAGTGGGCTCCAGCTCTTGTAGAAGGTAAACCGACAGATAGTAATTATACTTTATATTCCTTTTCGACCGCAGAATTATCGGGCGAAATAACCTTCCTTCCCTAGTATAAAAACACAAAAATCACCTATCACCTGTTGCTCTGAATTCCTTTTATTCTCAATAAGGTGATAGGTTGTGTGTAATCTATACCTGTCACCTATCACCGCTTTCTCTGAAAACAGTAATCGGTAGAATGTCTTTCTTACTATTTATTATTTTGTTTCATAGCTATTTGAAACATTTTGTTTAACGGTGGAAAACATTATGTTTCACGCTGCTAAACACTTTGTTTCGCACTGTCGAACACTTTGTCTCAAGCCGTTGAAACACGACTCTACTCCGTATGCTTGGGATGAATTATATGGTTGGTTTAGGTGAATCGTATGGTTAGTTTAAGTGAAACGTATAGTCGATTTAGGCAAATCGTATGATCGTATTGGGTGACAGATGTTTTGGCAAGATAGTTACTCATGTATAATCAGATTCAAAAATCATTAAAACAAAGAACTTTTCTTGTTCTTGATTGTCTTATGACCATAAATATATAAAATGAGAACTTATGGATGATATGATTAACAGACACGATTCGATTGCAGAAGAAAATATCGAACCGAATGGTCGTCCGGCCACGAATGATTTTGAAGAATGGAGCAGTGAAGTTTCTGACCGTGCAGACAATGTTTTCAAGAATGATACGAAAGACGGTCCCGACAAAGGCCGTAAGAAACGTATGAAGGAAATAGATGAAGTGATAAAGAAGGACCTTGAATAAAGGCCCTTTTTTTGATAAAAATCTGAATCCTGTAATTTATTAACATTCCAATATTGGAAAGGAAGTGGAGCGTATCGGACTCGAACCGATCACCTTAACACTGCCAGTGTTACGCTCTAGCCAGATGAGCTAACGCCCTTTTTTCTCTTATATGATAACGTTTGTAAACGAATCTCTTTTGTTGCCGCAAATATAATGCAATATTCTGAAATAATTGCTATGTTTGCGGTAAATAATCTATTAGAAGGAAAAATATGTTGATTTATAACACCACTTTTCAAGTGGACGATGATGTTCACGATAATTTTTTGATTTGGATAAAAGAATCTTATATTCCCGAGGTACAGAAGCACGGAGCGCTGAAAACACCACGTATTTGTCGTATATTGAGCCATCGGGAAGATGGGAGCGCCTATTCTTTACAGTGGGAAGTAGAGAGTAGTGGATTGTTGCACCGCTGGCATTTGGAACAAGGGATACGATTGAATGACGAACTGACTAAGATATTTAAGGATAAAGTAGTCGGATTTCCCACATTGATGGAGGTATTGGAGTGATTCAGCCGGTAAAAGAAAAGATTATTCTGGGCATTGATCCCGGTACTACAATCATGGGATATGGAGTGCTGAGAATAAAAGGAACCAAACCGAAATGATTGCTATGGGGATTATCGACTTGCGTAAGTTTGCCAATCATTACTTGAAATTGCGCCATATCCACGAACGGGTGCTTAGTATTATCGAAAGTTACTTGCCCGATGAACTGGCAATTGAAGCTCCTTTTTTCGGCAAAAATGTTCAGTCTATGTTGAAATTGGGACGTGCGCAAGGAGTAGCGATGGCAGCAGCGTTAAGTCGTGATATACCGATCATCGAATATGCCCCGTTGAAGATAAAGATGGCTATTACCGGAAACGGACAAGCATCTAAGGAGCAGGTGGCGGATATGTTGCAGAGAATGCTTCATTTCTCAAAAGCGGATATGCCCACTTTTATGGATGCGACCGACGGTCTGGCTGCCGCCTATTGCCATTTCCTGCAAATGGGACGGCCTGCTGTAGAGAAGGGATATAGTAGCTGGAAGGATTTTATAGCGAAGAATCCGGATAAAGTGAAGTAAACTTTAACAATAAATCAGATTACGAAAAATAGTATCATAGGAGAGCTTGAGATGAAGATAGGAATTAATTCAATAATAGGAGTGACTACAGTGGCAACAGTGATGAGTTGTTCTTCTGCGAAAAAGGAATATGCTTCCTTCGAGTTGTATCCCGTCCGTACGGGAAGCCTTACGGAAATGGAATATACTCCGGAAGCTACGAAATTCACCCTTTGGTCACCGACAGCAGAAGAAGTGCGCCTGATGCTTTATGATGAAGGTGAAGGAGGTCATGCTTATGAAACAGTGAAGATGGAACTTTGGAGAGGATGGAACTTGGGCAACTGTGGTTAACAAGAATTTGCTCAATAAGTTCTATACTTTCAATGTAAAAATCAATGATAAATGGCAAGGGGATACTCCGGGAATTAATGCTCATGCTGTCGGGGTGAATGGAAAACGTGCCGCTATTATCGATTGGAAAGCAACGAATCCGGAAGGATGGGAGAATGATCAACGTCCTCCGATGAAATCTCCTGCCGATATGGTTATCTACGAAATGCATCATCGTGATTTTTCGGTCGATTCTACTTCAGGAGTGAAGAATAAAGGAAAATATCTGGCACTGACTGAACATGGAACGATGAACTCCGACAAGTTACTGACAGGAATCGACCATCTGATAGAGTTGGGTGTGACGCATGTGCACATCCTTCCTTCCTATGATTATGCCTCTGTAGATGAAACAAAATTGGATGAAAATCAGTACAATTGGGGATATGACCCGTTGAATTACAATGTTCCGGACGGCTCATATTCAACAGATCCTTATCAACCCGCCACTCGCGTGAAAGAATTCAAGCAAATGGTACAGGCGTTGCATAAAAGCCGGCATCCGGGTGATTCTGGATGTGGTTTACAATCATACGTTTAATACGGCGGAGAGTAATTTTGAACGTACAGTACCCGGTTATTTTTATCGTCAGAAAGAAGACGGGACATTGGCGAACGGTTCGGGTTGTGGAAATGAAACGGCTAGTGAACGTCCTATGATGCGTAAGTTTATGATAGAATCCGTGCTTTACTGTATGTAGGAATATCATATCGATGGTTTTCGCTTCGATTTGATGGGAGTGCATGATATTGAAACGATGAACGAGATTCGGAAGGCAGTGGATGAAGTGGACTCTACTGTTTGTGTTTACGGAGAAGGATGGGCTGCTGAAATGCCTCAATATCCTGCTGATTCTTTGGCTATGAAAAGAATGTGGCGTATATGCCCGGAATTGCAGTCTTCTCGGACGAGTTTCGTGACGGACTTTGCGGTTCTGTTTGGGAGAAAGGTAAGGGAGCTTTTCTTGCCGGAGTGCCGGGAGGGGAGAACAGCGTTAAGTTTGGTATTGTGGGAGCTATCGAACATCCGCAAGTACGCTATGATTCGGTGAATTACAGTCGGCAAGCCTGGGCCGGACAGCCTACCCAAATGATTAGTTACGTTTCCTGCCATGACGGTTTATGCCTTGTTGATCGCTTGAAAGCAAGTATGCCAGAAGCTACTCCCGAGCAACTGGTCCGGCTTGATAAGCTTGCGCAGACGGTAGTCTTCACTTCGCAAGGTATTCCTTTTATCTATGCAGGAGAAGAAGTGATGCGCGATAAACAAGGGGTGGATAATAGTTATAAGAGTCGGATGCAGTCAATGCTATCGATTGGCGACGCAAGACGATGAACGGAGATGTTTTCATGTATTATAAGCGGCTCATAGATCTGCGTAAGTCCCATCCCGCTTTCCGTATGGGAGATGCGGAAAAGGTTCGGAAGCATCTGGAGTTTCTTCCAGTGGAAGGACAAAACCTGATTGCATTCCGCCTGAAGGATCACGCGAACGGAGATAGTTGGGAAGATATTATCGTGGCCTTTAATTCCCGTATGACCCCTGCGCGTTTGGCAGTGCCTGCCGGAAAGTATACAGTGGTGTGTAAAGACGGGGTGATAGATGTTCGCGGACTGGGAACACAGACGGGAGCGGAAGTGATTATTCCCGGTCAATCGGCTTTGATTATGTATCGGTAGCCAGCTTTTTCAGCTTGAATGTAACATAACAACAACTATTTGTAACATATGCATACGATGATGTAACAGACGAGAAACAATCTGAATCGTAATTCTTCGGTGGAGGGCAAGAAACTTCTTAAGTTTGCAACGTGATAGTCGGCAAGATTCGTCATTTTTTCTAACTATCGCGAAATAACTAAGAAGTAAAAGAAAAGACAGAATGAAATGGACTCTACAATGAAAATGAATGACGCTAAAAAGGTTTCTACAAGCTCTCCTGGCTCCAGCGTATAGGATTCGGCTCCGGTGATTTGGCGCAAAACCTTAATCTATCAGACCGTATGTATGTATTTGCTGATTTTTATACGAATGTATATGGTCTCAAACCGGAGGTGGCAGCCGTGATGTTCCTTATCGTCAGGATAGTGGATATCATTTGGGATCCTCTTGTAGGGGCTTTTGTTGATAAGCACAATCCTAAACTCGGCAAATACCGTTCATACCTTATATTGGGAGGGATTCCATTGACAGATATTTTCTACAAAGCGGGTATGGCTCTTGGAGGTGTGGTGCCGGGACTTGTCATGGCATTTGTCGGATTTGATCAGACTAATGAGGTGTCACAATCACCTTTTGCCGAACAGGGGATACTGTGGCTTGTAGCTGTTATTCCTGCCTTGCTGCTTCTGGTGGCTATGTTCATTATATCTAAGTATGGACTAGAGGACGATGTGATTGATAACATCAATAGAGAGATAGAATTACGCCACAAAGGGGCGAATAAATAAAAGAATATTTACTTAAAAATTGTTGTATATAAAAACAAACGGATCAATATTTTTTTTTGCTTGTGATGGCGGCATTTCTTACTTATGGTGGTGAAGTAGCTTTTGCGCAAAACAATTCCGTTGGCTTTTCAATATGCACATGAGGCTGATCCGATTCTGGCGTAATGATTGGCCGATGGCTGGGCGTAACTATTATATCTATTTTGGTGGATTGTGGGGCGGTCAACTCAACGTTACAGGAATAATAAGGCGTTGGAATCTGCCATTTTGCCGGAAGGTATGGAAGAAGCCTTGCCCACACGTGTAGCCGTTTGAGAGAGGACATGATGGAGTTTGCCGAAGAACCACGCGGTGGTGATAATCGATAAAAATGGAAACCGTTGACAGCCGGAGATACGGCCGCTGTTTTTTTGAAGCTTCGTGGATGCACAAGTATAACGGAGATATTATTTCTCTTATTCTACAGGAGATACCCATTTGCTTTGTTATGCGATAGGTGATAATCCATACGGACCATTCACTTATCAGGGAGTGTTCAGACTCCGGTAGTAGGATGGACTACACATCATGCCATTGTTGAATTCAAAGGAAAGTGGTATTTGTTCCATCACGATTTGTGTGCCATCAGGAGGAAAACTTGGTTGCGCAGCATGAGACAGCAACGATGGAATGCCCATGATTTGGATGAAACCCCACTGGTACGTGATTTGTTGCCCGAAGCGACCGATTCAGGCCTGGAAAAGGCTTTGTATGAACTGTTTGGCATGGAGAGGATGCTGGATAAACATATCATTCTGCTTTCCAGTGGTGAGTTACGTAAGTTTCAACTGACAAAGACTTTGCTGAGTAATCCGCGTGTACTGATTATGGATAATCCCTTTATCGGACTGGATGCGAAGACGAGGGACCTGCTTCATACATTGTTGGGTGAACTGACTAAAGTAACCCATTTGCAGGTAATCCTTATCTTGTCTAAGTCCGATGATATTCCTGCTTTTATCACTCATGTTATTCCTGTGGAAGACAGGGTGTGTGGTAAAAAGATGACTTTGCAGGAATATTTGGCGGTCCGTAAGTCGATACCGGAACGGATACTTTCCGAAGAAAAGGAGGCACGGATTCTGAATTTGCCTTACGGCGGTGATTTGTATCACACCGAGCACGTAGTCGATTTGAACAAGGTAAGCATCCGTTATGGCGAGCGTACCATTTTGAAAGATTTGGACTGGACAGTGAAATGTGGCGAGAAATGGGCTTTGAGTGGAGAGAACGGTTCAGGAAAGTCTACGTTGCTGAGTCTGGTCTGTGCAGATAATCCGCAGAGTTATGCTTGTGATATTACCTTGTTCGGCAGAAAACGCGGTTCCGGAGAAAGTATTTGGGAGATAAAGAAGCATATAGGATATGTCAGTCCTGAGATGCATCGCGCTTATCTGAAGAACCTTCCTGCCATAGATATTGTGGCAAGCGGGCTACATGATTCTGTGGGGTTGTACAAACGTCCGCGTCCCGAGCAGATGGCGGCTTGTGAATGGTGGATGGATATTTTTGGTATTGCAAATTTGAAAGACCGGAATTTCTTGCAGTTGTCCAGTGGCGAGCAGCGTCTGGTGTTGTTGGCCCGTGCTTTTGTGAAGGATCCTGAGTTGCTTATTTTGGACGAGCCTTTGCATGGGTTGGACTTGTACAACCGCCGGTTGGTGAAAGATGTGATAGAAACTTTCTGTCGTCGTAAGGACAAGACCATGATTACTGATGAGGAAATTGTAAAACTGAATCTGCCTACTGCCGTTCCTTATGTATTCGAGTTTGACGAGAACCTGAATATCTCTAATGATTATTTTCTTGGAAATGCGGAAGAAATCAAAAAATGATGGAAGCGGTAGCCAATCAAAGGAAAGAAAAATAAAGTGTTGTATATTAAAAAAGTAAAGTTATGAGTAAAGTAATTGATTTGTTAGGAGATAAAGCCGGATATTATCTGGATCACACTTGTAAGACGATTGATAAGTCTTTGATTTATGCCTTCTCCCGATACGATAGATAAAATATGGGTTGATTCCGACCGTAATATAAAAAAGTGCTGAACAGCTTGCAAGCTATTCTCGTACATGGACGTTTGGCTAATTCCGGTTATGTATTCATTCTTCCTGTCGATCAGGATATTGAACATACTGCCGGGCGTCTTTTGCTCAAATCCTATCTACTTCGATCCGGAGAAATATTGTAAAATTGGCTATTGAAGGCGGTTGTAATGCGGTCGCTTCTACATTCGGCATTCTGGGAGCGGTGGCACGCAAATATGCCCATAAAATTCCGTTTGTGGTTAAACTGAATCATAATGAATTGCTGACCTATCCTAATTCGTATGATCAGGTGATGTTTCGGCACAGTGAAAGAAGCATGGAATATGGGAGCTACGGCTGTCGGCGCTACTATCTATTTCGGTTCGGAACAAAGTCGTCGCCAATTGGTGGAAATCGCTGAGGCTTTCGAGTATGCTCATGAATTGGGGATGGCCACTATCCTGTGGTGTTATCTGCGTAATAGTGATTTTAAGAAAGATGGTGTGGATTATCATGCTGCTGCCGACTTGACCGGACAGGCTGACCGTCTCGGAGTTACGATCAAAAGCAGATATTGTCAAACAAAAACTTCCTACGAATAATGGTGGTTTCAAAGCAATTGGTTTCGGTAAGACGGATGAACGTATGTACACCCAACTGGCTTCGGAACATCCGATTGACCTTTGTCGTTTTCAGGTTGCCAATGGTTTATGGGGCGTGTCGGTTTAATCAATTCCGGTGGTGAGTCGCACGGAGCTTCCGACTTACGTGATGCGGTTATTACAGCCGTAATCAATAAGCGTGCCGGAGGTATGGGGTTGATTAGCGGACGTAAAGCGTTCCAAAAATCGATGAATAAAAAGGTGTCGAATTATTGAATGCTATCCAGGATGTTTATCTTGATCCGGCAATTACTATTGCCTGATTACTGATTATAGGAAAGTGAATATTCCGGTGACTGTGTCAACAGTCGGTGAATATTCACTTTTTTTCGTTTCTTTGTATTGTGTGGGAGTTTCCCTGTATATTGTTTTGAAGGCTGTACTGAAATAACGTGAAGTGGTGAAGCCGACCTTCTCAGCTATTTCTGTAAATGTCATATCCGTTCCGGTAATGTATGTTATTGCTTTTTCTCCATTCTGAACTTATTGATATAATCATTAGCCCCCATATCGGTCAGGGCTTTCAACTTATTGTAAAGTGAAGCCCGGCTCATACCGATTTCTTTGCAGATAAAGGCTATATCCAAACTGCTGTTGTCCAGATTTTCTTGAATGATCTTATTCAACTTGAGCAGGAAGGTCTCGTCTGCCTGGCTAAACGTACTTTCTTCCGGTGCAGGGATTACTCCGGCATTTAGGTATCTTTTCTTGGTAGACTCACGGTTTTTCAATCGGTTACAAATGATTTCCATAAGCATTTCTATTTCAAAAGGCTTTGTCAGATAGGCGTCCGCACCGTTTTTGTAGCCGCTCATCTGACTTTGTTTGTCGTCTCTTGCCGTCAGCAGAATAATAGGGATATGGCTGATTGTGATATCTTCCTTGATACTTTTGCAAAGTTCATATCCATTCATTCTAGGCATCATTACATCGCTGACAATTATGTCGGAGTGTGACTTCTGATAAGTTGAAGGGCTTCTGCGCCATCCGAAGCTATCACTACCCGTTTAAAGTATTCTCCCAACGATTTTTTCAGGAAATCTGTTAAATCCGGATTGTCGTCTACAACTAAAACTGTATATGGAGTTGTATCGAAATCATCATTGCCGGGTGCTTGTTCATGGCTGTCGTCGCTCATTAGTTCATTCAGATAGGCTTTTGGTTGACAGATGATTTCTTCTGATTCTCGTCTCAACGGCAATTCAATGAAGAAAGTCGCACCTGCTTCCTGATTGTCGTATGCGCCAATGGAACCACCTTGCAATTCAACCAGAATCTTTGAATAAGACAGTCCGATTCCTGTTCCGTTTTGTTCTCCCGTGCCTTTTGATAGAAGCGTGTGAAAAGTTTTTTGTGTGTTGACTTGTTTCAAACCGCTTCCTTGGTCAGTGATAGAAATACGTACTCTGTCTTTTCAGGAAGCAATTCTGATATAATAGTGATTTCCGTATTCTCCGGGCTGTGTTTCAATGCATTGATAAGCAAGTTCTCAAAATAATTTCGCATTTGTCTTTATCGAAACTTACCGTTTCTATTTGTGGATCCAATTGATATCGGATACGTACGTTCTTGGCTTCTCCTTCACTGATGAAATCCTGTGAGATGTGTTCTATCCATTGGTTGAGGAAGTGAGGCTGTATCTGTATTTTTACTTTCGCCCACTTCCATCTTTCGTACGTCAAGTACCATATTAATCAGGTTCTTCATCCGTTGTGACTGCCTGTAAATCGCCTTTATAGGAAGATATTGCGGCTCTTCGGGAGAGAGTGATTTCAATATCCGGCTAAGTGGGGCGTGTATCAATGTCAACGGTGTGCGTAGTTCGTGGCTGATGTTGATCAGGAAACGTACTTTTTCTTCGTACACCTGTTGCTCATGCTCTTTCATGGCCCATTTTAACTTTTATCTTCTTTTCGCTTCAAAGTCCTTCTGAAAGTCTCGATAATAACGACAGTAATGAGAACCGCACAGCTATGATGAACCACCATGTGCGGTACCAGGGAGGAAGATAGTCAATGCCAATACTTGTTGATTGGGAATCCAACTACCATCTTTTGCTGTGCAGGACGTTGTGATTTTATAACTTCCCGGAGGAAGTGAACGTATAACCAATTCAGGGTTGTATGATTCTATTTGTTGGTCGTTCAGTCCTTCTATTTGATATCGGTATACTTTCTGTCGGAAGATGTCTTTTTTCTGGACGCAGTCCGAATGATTATATTGTTGTTCCAAGGGGCAAATACTCGTTTGATTATTGTTTGCTTATCATTGACGGACTCACCATTGATGATGACATCCGATAGTTGAAGTTGGGGGTATTTCAGTAGTGATTAAGGGTAGGGTACTATTGATGTGTAATAATCCTTTCACTCCCGCCCATATAGATATTGCCTTTGTGAACTTAACAAACAGGGTTTGGATAGGTACTCGTTTTGAATGACAACCGTCCGTCGATTCGCCGAAAAGCACCAAATTTCTGTTCTTTGATTAGCCAGGCGAACAGCATATTATTGGTTCCTATCCATACTTTTCCTTGTTGGTCACACACAATCGATGTGACTTCGAGAAAGGGGAGGTAGATATGGAGTTTGTATTTTTTCATCGGGATTATAATGAAACAGCCTGCAATTATTTCCTATCCAGAAATGCCCATGTTCATCTAATGAAACAGAATTGATAATAGTGTCCTTGTGGCATTGATAACAGAACTTCAATCGGTTTGGTGCGGTTATCCAACCGATAAAATGGCTTTATGTCGTTCAGATAAGTATAATTCCTATAATTTATTGGTAAGAAATTGATAATGTCCAGTCCTTCTTGTTCGGTTGCAATATTGAAAGTGTGTTTCTTCAAGTCATATTGATAGACATGGTCTCAAGTAACAGAATGCTATAGGGGTTAGTTGAAAATAAATTGACTGTCTTTCCCCGCTTTTCCGGACGCATGGAAGTTTCGAATCTACTCAATCATGAATGGCGTTTTCTTGCCTGTTGTCAGGTTGAATACAGAATATTCCTTTTGAGAAAATGAAACTAACAGATTGCCAAGTGAATGGACAAATGGAAGCGATTTTGTCTTCCCAAGTGGATGAGTAATGGGTGAATTTCTCTGTGATAGGATTAAAGAGATTAATACCTCCACCGTCTGTGCCCACCCAGATGCGGTCGTTCGATTCCTGATAAAGACTGAGTACGGTATTATTACTTAATCCACGATTGCTGCCCGTCAGGACTTCCGTATAGGTTTTTCATGGAAACTTCCGGATATTGATCAATCCGTTGCGGATACTTCCTGCCCACATATTATTATCCTATCATTGTAGAGACAAAAGATAGAGGTGGCGGAGGTGAATAGTTATCACCTCCGGGAATGTGTTCCAACAGGATAAACGTCCTGTTTCAGGTTCAAGGATATTGATACCTCCGTCTGTTCTATCCATATTTTTCCTTCCCGTTCAGCTAAAGACTTAAAACGACGTTGTTACTTAGGTCGGAATTGTGAGTAGTATAGGCTTTTACCAGTTCTCCGTTATGGGTGAACATTTTATTCCTTCATTGTGAGGGCGATCCATATTCTGTTTTGTGAATCGATCAGCATATTCATGATTTCCTTTCGCAATCGAAGGCGGAAGGCGATGCTTTTCCCGTTTTTCAGATCCAGTAAAGCAAGACCTTTGCCACCGGCTGCAGCAAAGAACAGTATGTTCGTTCCATAGAACTTAGTAAAGAGATATTAAAATTATTCCTTTATTCAACTTTTTGCAGAAGGCGAAGAGAGAAGAATCCCGATAACTATAAAGTATACTTTGTCTTTAGAACCAAACAATACCCCGTCTTTTGAGTCGGCCAGGTTGAATGAGACGATAATAAGTTACCTTTTTTCATCCGTAGGTGAAAGTCATCACTTTGACGTTGATAGCAGGCTATTCCTTTGTCAGTCAGAATCAAATGTTGCTCATTTCATCTTCTGCAATCCTGATGGATTAAGTTATTGGGAATCGAATGAAGTTGTTAGAGAATGGACGTATTTCTTTTAGCTCATGTCCATCATATCGGCTTATTCCAGCCTTCGTTCCTATCCATACAAATCCCTGTTTGTCTGTCAGGATACATCTTGCAGCTGGAAGTCACCCCATCTTTAAGGAGGCTGTTTATAGTAGTAATGGCTGGCTTTTTAGGGCGTGACACCGGTAAACTGCATAATAGCTGTCAAACATAGTAGGACAAAAAGATTTTTTTATTCTCATGAGATTAGGTCAGTTAAATGAAAGCAAGGTATTATTGTTGTTTTATGAATTATCTTTGCTCGAAAATATGTAACTATGATTACCGAAGAACTGCAGAAACTTATCAGTCATATGCAGGGTTCCCACTGAGAATATAACAGAATTACCTTCCTCCGGCTCCAATCGCCGTTATTTCCGGCTGACAGGGCACAAACACTGATGGAGTATATGGAACTTCTGTTGATGAGAATGAAGCTTTTTTATATGGCAGAACATTTTTCGCAAAAATGGGCTTCCTGTTCCCAAAGTACACATTGTGTCGGAGATAAAATGTATTATCTGCCAAGAGGATTTAGGAGATACTTTACTTTTCATGTCATTGAAAGGACGTGCTACCAGTGTATTTTCCGAAGAAGAGAAAGAGGTTAGCTTCGTAAAACGATCCGTCTGTTGCCTGCCATTCAGTTTGCCCGGTGACGGATTTGATTTTCCGTTATTTACATCCCAATCGGAATTCAATCAGCGTTCCATGCTGGATTTGAATTGCTAAATATTGTTTTCCTTAAAGGCTACCGGAATGGAGTTTCAGGAAGAAGATAGAAGCTGGAGGATGATTTCAGAAAATGAGTGATGTTTAATGATTCTTCCGCTACTTTTTATGTATCGTGATTTTCAGAGTCGCGATGTGATGAT
>VOFH01004077.1_pt1 | contig 25913 bp, 32 predicted proteins | sample 5384091 | NCBI WGS metagenome assembly VOFH01 (sample SAMN12384727, study PRJNA508395) | human gut metagenome | isolation source: healthy gut G | host: Homo sapiens
CCAGTTACGTATTGCTCCTGAGGGTACTTCTTTATGATGGTTTGCAAGAATGCGGCAGCGGTGAAAGAGCGGTCGTCCCCGTCCATTCGCATAACCCATTCATGAGACGCCAGGAATACACCTTTCCAAATGGTCAGTGATACCCATGTTTTGCTCATTGCGGTTTAATTTGATGGAATGGGAGCCCCGGTACGCCTGCTCCATTCCCTCATGATTTGGAAAGTTCCGTCGGAAGATGCATCATCTGAAAAAAATATATTCAGCTTCCCGATGTAATCCTGATTCAAAACACTCTCAATCGCCCCCGGATGCTACTTTCCTGATTAAATCCTGTTACAAACAACAGTCAAGGCAGGCAATTCATGGAATGTATTTTGCATAAACACAGCATTCTTTTATCATATCTACATTCCTCCTTGAAACAAACCATTAGATAATGGCGTCTCTGATGCACATACCGGATTATGAATCCGAGTCCAGCTACAATTCCAGAAGGGACCTGCGGATGCACGGCTGCATCCAGAAAACTCCGTGCAACAGAGAAAATGGAACGTTCCCCTTGTTTCATCAACACGCGCATCATGATCAAATCCTTCTACTTTTTCCAAGGGCGCATTCAAGGCTGTGCATTCTTTCCTCCCTCCCCCGGCTTTTGTTTGAAAAATGCGCCTTGCCTTCCACTCAGCGCAGCTCGTACAGCTTGTCCTTGGCGGCACGGCCGTAAGCCGTGTTCGGGTATCTCTTGACAGCCTCCTGCCAGTATTTCACGGCCTGCTCCGGATTATTGAGCAGGGAGGAATAAATTCCCCCTATTTTATACAGGAAAAGGGCGCGGTCCTCCTTCCTCCATCTTCGGGATGCCAAGCCTTCCTGTAATAATTCAACGGATTCCGCGTACTTGCGCATATCATTCAGCAGACCGGATTCCATCAGCCAGGGACGCACCATTCCGGGATTCTCCCTGCGATTGCGTTCCAAAAGCTCCAGGGCGCCCGCCGCGTCTCCGGCTCCCAGCATGCGCCGGGCCGCGTCCACCAGCACTTCCTCGTCCGTGGTGATGTTGGACGCATACAGGGTTTTCGTGACCAGGTCGCTCATGCCCGGAAGCAGGTATTTGACCACCAGCCATATTTCAAAGATAATGACCGGAATCAGTCCGCACAGGGCCTGGAGCGGACTCAGGGGAATGGCCCGCACCAGAAAGGCAAAGATCCCGAGAGGGAGCAGCAGCCACAACAGGCGTGATGAAGGTATGGCGGGCAAGAATAAGAATCGTTTTCCACATGGCGGCATCTTTCATGAATCATACGTTATTCCCCGGACAGAGCAGGAAACGGCACATGCCGCCGAGGGTTTTCTTCCTCCCCGGACGGGGAGGAAAGACGCCCCCGGAGGCCGTTGTCAGAATCTGTACACGGCTTCCACGCCCACGCGGATGCGGAAGTCTTCAATGGTGCTCATGCCGGTATAGCGGCGGATATCGGAACGCGTGTTCCCCGCCCAGTCAAACTGATGAAGGGAATGACGCGGAAGCCGTTCTGCGAATCCACGCCGGAAATGCGCACGGGAGCCGCCAGCTTGATGTTGAACTGGTCGAATCCGGCCACGCCGGCGCCCCAGTAGCTGGAGGAATAGCTGGTGCCCGCGCTCAGTTCCAAATCCACCTTTTCATGAATCAGGCCGCTCCAGCGCCTGCCCGCATTCAAATCGATGCGCCAGCCCGTCATGCCGTAAAAACCGTACTGGACATCCAGAGCGCCGAAATAGCCGTGCCCCGGATCGTCGTACGCCAGCCCGGCGGTAAAGGATTGGGCCACGGAATGGGGGCCTTGCCCGTGTATTTGCTCAGATAGCCGGGAAGACCGCCGTAATTGAATTCATAACCGCCCCGGAAAGTCAGGTTCGGGAACAATTCCTTCACGGCCTTCCAGTCCGCGTCAAAGCGTTCTTGTCGCTCAGCAGACCGTCGCAGAAGGCCAGGTATTCCGCACCGATTTCCTGCTTCCAGTCCTTGACAAGGTTCAAGTCCACTTCCCGCCGAAGGTGAACACGCCGCTGCGATTCAGCAGGAGGAGGCTACCAGGTCCTTGTAGGCATAGCGGGAGTCGTAGCCAATTCTGGCCGCGCCGCTGATCGTATCATTGTAGGCACTTGCCGGCCGGGGATCATATCCGTATCCGTCATAGGCGCCGGCGGAAACCGCGGCCAGGGCTCCGGCCGTCATGAACAGGGCTGTTGCTTTCATAGTAAACTTATCTTAACCATTCCACGCCGTCCAAAGCAAGCAGAATCCCGGACGCACGCGGAAAATGCGCCAGGGGCCATTTCCACCGCCGGAGCATGGTGAAATAATGCAGGGTTAGCCTTGGAGAACAAGCCCGTGACCTGTATGCTGGCGCCGTCATGGAGTGGAATGCGGATTTTTATGAAGACAAGCACGGCTTTGTCGCGGACTACGGGAAAGACCTGCTCTCCCACGTTCCGGACAATCCGGGACAGGCCATTCTGGACCTGGGCTGCGGCACGGGCGCACTCACGCAGGAACTGCTGGCCAAATCCGCCCATGTCGTCGGGGCGGACGCTTCCCCGGACATGGTGCGCAAGGCGCGGATGCTTCACCCGGACATCGACTTCCGGGTGGTGGACGCCTGCCGGATGCCGTGGTCCAACCGGTTCGACGTCGTTTTCTCCAATGCCGTTTTTCACTGGATTTCCGATCAAAAGGCCCTGCTGGAAAACATTTTCCGCGTGCTGAAACCCCAAGGCAGGCTGGTCTGCGAATTCGGCGCCGTCCGCAACATACACCGCATCCAGCAAGCCTTTCAATCCAGCCTTTCCCGGCAGAAAAGGCATCATGAAAATCCCTTTTACTTCCCCACCGTGGAGGAATACCGGAAACTGGTGGAACAGGCCGGACTGCACCCGGAACTGGTCATGGATTACGACCGCCCCACGCCGCTGAAGGACGGGGAGAACGGCTTGCGCAACTGGGTGCGGCAGTTTTTTGCCTCCGACCTGTCCCCTCTGCCGGGAGCCGGCCGCATCCGGATTCTTGAAGAGATGGAGTCCGCCCTCCGGGACGAGCTGTGGGACGGCACCCAATGGGTGGCCGACTACCGACGCATTCGGGTCATAGCCGTGAAATGACATTTTCCGCACCCGCTTTTCCATGAAAGGAAGGTTTCCTTTCCGTGCAGAGCTGCCACGGAAGCACCGGATATCCGGCTAAAGGAGGTTTTCGCGGAGCCACGCCCGGGCTTTTCCTTCTTTTCCTTCTTTTCCTTCCCGCATCCGGTCATTCCGGGTAAAAAGGGGAACTTCCGGAACTGCATGCGGGGTACGCGCATAATGCTTGAGAGTTCTCCGGTCATTTTGTACAACCCCCGGCAATGAGTACGTTCACTCCTTTTGAAGAAAAGATGGAGTCCGCGGGCATCTCCACCGCAGCCATCAAGGCATTTTCCCGCTGTTACGAAGCTCTCGTTTCCAACCATTCCGGCATGATCCCCGAAACGGACATCAGTCCGGCGGACCAGGTGGCGGACTGGACGAACATCACGGATTCCACGGCACCGGCCGGGAAAGACCTGATTTCCCAGTGCGTCTGCATCAAGCTCAACGGCGGCCTGGGAACGAGCATGGGACTCCAGAAGGCCAAGAGCCTGCTCAAGGTGAAGGGGGGAGGACACTTTTCTCGATCTCATCGTCAGGCAGGTGAAACACCTGCGCACCGTATCCGGAACCCCGGTGCGCCTGCTGCTCATGAATTCCTTCTCCACCAGTGCGGACACGCTGGCCTATCTGGAAAAGTATGCGGCGGACGGTTTTGCCGACGCCCATCAGGTGGAACTGATGCAGAACCGCGTGCCGAAGATTTTGGCGGATACGCTGGAACCAGCCTCCTATCCGCAGCAGCCCGAACTTGAATGGTGCCCTCCCGGCCACGGGGACCTGTACCCGGCCCTGCTGGGTTCCGGCTGGCTGGACCGGCTTCTGGAAGACGGCGTCAAGTATGCCTTTATCTCCAATTCCGACAATCTGGGAGCCCAGCCTGACATGAATTTCCTGCGCTGGTTTGCGGAAAGCGGAGCCCCCTTCGTCATGGAAGTCACGCGCCGCACGGAGGCGGACAAGAAAGGCGGCCACCTGGCCGTCAGGAAGTCCGATGGTCACCTGATCCTGCGGGAGGTAGCCCAGTGCCCGGACGCGGACATCCCCGAATTCCAGAACATTTCCAAGCACCGTTATTTCAATACCAACACGCTCTGGATCCGCCTGGATTCCCTCAAGCAGATTCTGGACGCCAACGGAGGCGTACTCCCCCTTCCCATAATCCGGAACAGCAAGACGGTGAACCCCAGGGACCCGAAGTCCGCCAAGGTGTTCCAGCTGGAAACGGCCATGGGCGCGGGCATCGAATGCTTCCCCGGCGCGCGCGCCGTCAATGTGCCGCGCTCCCGCTTTTTCCCCGTTAAAACCACCTCCGACCTGCTTTTGCTGCGTTCCGACGCGGTTTCCGTAGATGCAGACGGCAAGGTGGCCCTGGCTCCGGAACGGAACGGAACCGCCCCCATCGTGGACCTGGACCCCGGGCTGTACAAGCTGGTGGATTCCCTGGACAGCCTCGGCCTGCCTTCCCTGGTGGGGCTGGACAAGCTGACCCTGCGCGGCCACTTCCATTTCCAGGACGGGGCCGTCCTTCAAGGCACCCTGCTGATGGAGAATAACACGGAGGAAACGAAGGAAATCCTTCCTGGCGTTTATGCTGGAGCCTGAACATACATCATCCGAAACACTTCCCAGTCCGGTGAAAACCGGCCTGGGGGTGGACGATATCCGCCACATTCCCGTGCAGGAGCGGGAATTGCGCTTTACGCGCAACCGGGCGGGAGCCCTGCTGACCGGGTCGGCTTTCCTGCTGATTGCCATAGCAGGCTTTCTCCAGCTTGCGGGGCACGGCACCATCACACCCTATCTTCCCGCTCCCTTGTGGGCCATGCAGGCTGCGGCCGTGGTCCCGGCCGTCCTCTTCCTGTATCTGGGGCTCCGCTGCCTGAAGCATGCGGCCGTCATCGTCACGCCTCTGGGCGTGGAAATTCTCCCCTTTGTGCGTCCGCGCCACACCATGCGGTGGCACCTCTGGCAGCAGATATGCTCCGCAGAGCGGGACGGAACACGGCTGACGCTCCGCCTGGCGGACGGAACAAACGCCGTCATCGGAATGGCTCCCCTGACGGCGGCCAGCCGGGACATGCTGGTCCATGCCGTTCAAGCGCGCCTCAACTCCCTGCATCACTCCGGTTATGGTAAGGCCTGAAAAACTCGCCGCCCTGAAGGAGCGCATGGAATCCCTGGGAATCCGGGAGCAGGACCTGGAGGAAAGTTTTGTTAGAGGCGCCGGGCGCGGCGGCCAGAAGGTGAACAAAACCAACAATTGCGTTTATCTGAAACATGTCCCGACGGGCATCGCCGTCAAGTGCCACGTGGACCGTTCCCGGGAGCTCAACCGCTTTCTGGCGCGCCGGGAACTGTGCGACGCCGTGGAACGGCAGCAGACAGGCCAGTGCGCCGCAAAAGCCCGCGTTATCCAGCGCATGCGCAAACAGAAGGACAGGCGCAGAAGGCGTTCTTCGGCGCATTCCCGGCCGCCAGCGGAAGACATGTAAGCAATCCCCGTGGACGCACCGCTGCATGTATCCCTGCTCCATGGGCAATTTCCGGTAGTCCCCGTTCTGCCGGACGGAACTGGTTTCTGTATTGACTTTCCGGTATGTCCTGATATTTTTAGTCCGAAATCAGACCATTTTATTGCATGCACCTCGACCTCAAATCCACGATCAGGCGTTACTACCAAATCTGGCTTGAAACCAACAATCTTTATTCCCAATGGGCCGAACAGCACGGAATCACGATCAACACACTTCTGGTGCTGTACATGGTGCGGAATACCGAACGCTGCACCCAGACGGACCTATGCAGGATACTCATGCTTCCCAAGCAGACGGTGAACAGCATCCTCAAAAACCTTGAAAGCCGTGGTTACGTTTCACAGCAGACGGATAGCGCCGACAGGCGCAGCAAGATCATCATTTTTTCCCCTGAAGGCAGGGATTATGCGGAACACGTCCTGGCCGAACTTTACGAGGCCGAATCGGAAGCGTTCAATGCCATGAGCCCCGAAGAGGTCAACGGATTGATCAGCCACAGCGGCGCGTACCTCCGCCATTTCCGGAAAGCCGCCCACCAATAGGAGGACGCCATGCCGTATTTGTATTTGCTGCTGTCCATAGCGGGAGAATTGATGGGGACTCTCTGCCTGAAATACGCGGAAGGGTTCACCCGTCCCTGGCCGACGGCAGGAGCCATTGCCGCCTATGTCATCTGTTTCTTTTTCCTGTCCAAATCCCTCAGGGGCATCGAGCTGAGCATCGCGTACGCTTCCTGGTCCGGCATCGGAATAGTGGCCGCCACCTGCCTGTCCGTATTCCTGTTCAAAGAGCATCTGAATGCCGCAGGCGTTTTTGCCATCGTCCTCATTGTGACGGGCACCGTGCTTCTGAATGTTTCCGGCTCGGCGCATTAGGGAGGAATTTTGGGCCGTCAAGGTTCGAGGGACTTTCCCCGGGCGGACGGCGGAAAAGGCACGGCAGACTTCCCCGGAAAATTCTCTGCGAGGGAAGGAGGCAAACCGCAGGGAATCTTCCTATTGGCCGCCCTGCCGGCGCATTTCCTCCGTCAGGGTTTTATATTTCTTCTTGAGCAGGGCGAACACGTTCGGGGGAACGTAACGGCTCACCTGGCTTTCCCATCCTTCCGGCCCGATCAGGCCCTTGATCATGCTGGAGGACAATTCCGCCGTATCGCGCGGGGGCATCAGGAACACGGTACAAACCTTGGGAGCCATATCCGCATTGATATGGCGCATCACGCGTTCATATTCATAGTCCTGAGTGGAACGGATGCCGCGCAGCATGAAGGAGGCCTCATGCTCCTTGGCAAAGTCCACCAGAAAGCGGTTGTGGAATTCGGCAATGCGGACCTCCGGCATATCGGAAAGCGCCGTACGAAGCATGTCCATGCGTTCTTCATGGGAAAACGTGTAATGCTTTTCCGGATTGTCGCCGATGGCCACAATCAGCTCATCAAACATCCGCGCCCCCTGCCTGATCATCCACAAGTGGCCATTGGTCAGGGGGTCGAAACTACCGGCGTACACGGCGATGCGCTTCATCCGTGCATGCTATACGCCCTCTTTTGGAAAATACAATCCTTTTCCATCATCCCTTGTGATCCCCTTTGCGAACATCATGGCCGAACCTCCGCTTTTCATCGGAATCCGTCTTGACAATTTTACGAACAGCTTTAAAGAGGAACTGTTCCCTGTGCAGCCGCGTGCAGGGAATCCTTCCTGTTCATTCCTCTCCCGACAACTCCCATGGCAGGCCAGCCCTCTCTCTTTCCGGAACGCCCGGCGTTTCCGTCAATTCCAGCAGACACGCCCGTCCTTCCTCCGGCTCCGGACCTCCCCCCTTCCTGGTGGAGGCACGGGAACATACCGCTCGTTGCCCTGGCATGCAGCGGCTTTGCCGCGGATTTCATGTTCGGCACCCTGCAAGGGCTGGGAATCGGCACGGCGCTGGGCATCCTGCTGTACACCGCGGCCTTCCTCATGCTGCGGACGGATATCAGCCGCAAGGAACAGTGGTTCCTGGGCGTCATGGCCGTTCTGAATGCCACCGCTGTAAGCCTCAATCTTTCCCCGGATTCCCATTACAACTTGCTTGTCGCCATGTTTCTTCCCCTGGCCATTATTTTCCTGCCGCGGAAGGAGGGTAACGGCTACGTTCCCGGAACAAGATATACTTCCTGGCTGGAATACAGATTTTTCCGCATGAACCAGGTTCGAAAGGCGGCGCAGAGCCTCAAGGGAAAACTTCCTCTTGCCGCCAGCGTCGCCATCGGCATATCCCTGTTTCTGTTCTTTCTCTCCATTTTTGCGGACGGGAATCCTGTCGTCGCTTCCGTCAGGACCGCCATGAACGAGCTGGCCGTCCGCTACCTGTCCTGGCTGCTTCCCAGCAGGGAGATGTTTATTCACTTCCTCCTGTGGGTACTGGGTTCCCTGTCCTTCGGCATTCTGACCATGCACCGCAGATGCGCCCCCTTTGGCGAGGACCGGCCCATCCGGCCGGAGAAGCCGTGGCTGCCATCCCTTCCGGTCATTTCCCTGCTGTTCATCAACCTGGCTTTCCTGGTCAATAACGGAACGGACATCTCCTTCTTGTGGAGCGGGACGGTGCCGGAAGGTATTTCCCAGACAGGCTACCTGCATGAAGGGGCGGACTCCCTTACGCTGGCAGCCATTCTTTCCGGCTTGATCCTGCTGGTCATGTTCCGCTCTTCCGGGGCCGTAAGGGCTTCAAAAACGGGGACCGTCCTCGGCTTTATTCTCGCTGTCCAGACAGGGCTGATCGCCGCCAGCGTCGCGATGAGGCTGTACAACCAGATAGAAGACTTCGGCTTTTCCCCCACGCGTGTTACGGCCGGAATTTACCTGCTCCTGGGGGCCTGTTTCCTGGGCCTTCTGTTCGCCTACATGGCCGGCAGCGGCAACTGGGAACGCTACGGGGTGCGCTGCGGGGCCTTGTCCCTCGTCTTCCTGTGCCTGGCGGGATTCCGCAGCCCTTCCCAGTTGAGCGGGGACCTCAACCTGATGACCATGGACAGCCACCCGGAGTGGTATTTCAGCGACGGCGACCTGTCGCGCTTTGAAATCCGTGACAATTTTTCTTTTGCGGCAGCTGTTTACCAAAGGCTGGGAGCGGACACCGTAGCAGGAGCCAATGTATACCAGATGATTAGAGAGTCCATTTTTTACTATAAGATTTCCAACTGGAGATCCTTCAATTTGCAGGGATGGCGCAAAAAATGCCAGGACGAGGCGTTCAGCCGCCTTCCCGTTCCCACGGCGGAGGCCACTTACGAGACCGATGCCTGGAAACCCTCCCGGCGCCCCACGGGCATGAAACCCGAGGCTTAACGGAAAACCTCCCCGCTCCGCCACGGCAAGATTTTCATCCCCCGGCTTGTCAAGAGGCCGTATTTTTTGCATCATTCTTTTCCGTTATGCAGAAACGACGCGTCGTTATCCTGGGTTCCACGGGTTCCATCGGAACCAGCGCCCTGAAAGTAGCCCGGGACATTCGGGACAGAATGGAAGTGGTGGGCCTGGCCGCCGGCAGCAACGCGGAGGCCCTGGCCCTCCAGGCACGGGAATTCGGCGTTCACAACGTCTGCATTTACGATCTGTCCAGGGCGGAGGAACTCTCCCGCGCCCTTCCCGGTGTGCAGGTTGAAACAGGGGAAAAAGGCCTGTGCCGCCTGGCACAGCTTCCGGAGGCGGACATGGTGCTGATTTCCATCGTGGGCACAGCGGGGCTGCGCCCGGCACTGGCCGCCATTGAGGCGGGGAAGGACCTGGCCATCGCCAGCAAGGAAATTCTGGTCATGGCCGGACAGATCGTGATGGAAAAAGCGAGGCAGGCCGGAGTGCGCGTACTGCCCGTGGACAGCGAGCACAACGCCATTTTCCAATGCCTGAACGGCAACCACGGGGGGCCGGAAGCCGTCTCCCGTCTGATCCTGACAGCCTCCGGAGGCCCCTTCCGCACCTGGAAGAAGGAAGACCTGGAACACGTCACTCTGGAACAGGCGCTCAAGCACCCCACCTGGACCATGGGCCGGAAGATCACCATCGATTCCGCCACCCTGTTCAACAAGGGACTGGAGATGATCGAAGCCCGCTGGCTGTTCGATGTCCCCATGAACAAGGTGGACGTGATCGTGCACCCGCAAAGCATCGTGCATTCCATGGTGGAATACATGGACGGCACCGTTCTGGCCCAGATGAGCAGTTCGGACATGTGCTTCCCCATCCAGTACGCCGTCACCTGGCCCGACCGCGTTCCCAATTCCCTGAAACAGCTCAATTTCGCGGAGATCGGCCAACTGGTTTTCGAGGCCCCGCGGCCGGACGCCTTCCCCGCCCTGGACCTGGCGCGCAGGGCCGGAGAATGCTGCGGCACGATGCCCGCCGTGTACAATGCCGCCAATGAAGTGGCGGTGGACGCCTTTATCCGCGGCGATCTCCGCTTCACCGGCATCTGGAAGCTGGTGGAAGCCGTCATGAACGACCATGCGAACACGGACCCCCGCGGAAACCTGGCCCCCATTCTGGAGGCGGACGCCTGGGCCAGGGACCACGCCGCCGCACTGATACCTTCCATGCACTGATTTTTTCCTTCTCTCATGACAGCCCGGAGTTCCTCCGGGGCCCCCGCTCCCGCGCCCCGGATCACCATTCTTGACATTCTCAGGGCACTGGCCCTGCTGGGCATCGTCATCGTCCACGCGCACGACCATTTCAACCTGTACCTTCCCGTTCTCCCCGCTGCGGGATGGCAGGCGGCGGCCAACGGAGCCGCGGACTGGCTCTACGAACATCTTTTCGTCAGCAAGTCGTTCCTTCTCTTTTCCTTCCTGTTCGGCCTCAGCTTCTTCATCCAGCTGGACAGGCAGGAGCAAAGAGGCGTGGATTTCCGGAAAAGATTCATGTGGAGGCTCGTTCTGCTGTTCCTGCTGGGCCTGGTCCACACCCTGTTTTACGACGGGGACATTCTCACCATCTTTGGAGTCCTTGGGTTCGCGCTGGTTCTGCTGTACAGGCGCAGCACTCCTTTTCTTGTCATTCTGTGCCTGCTGTGCCTGATGCAGCCCGTCAACGTCATGGATGCGCTGGCCCGGGCCGGAATGGCGGAGGGCTGGCCCCATTCCTCCGGCTGGTTCCTCCCGGATTCCCCGGCGGCGGGGCCTTCCCGGGAATTCCTGTACGCCGGCGACTCCTGGGGGGAGGCGGCCTGGTGGAACCTCACCCGGGGGCAGCTCGGGAAATGGCAGTTTTTCCTGCTCAGCGGCCGTATCTGGCAGACGCTGGGGCTGTTTATTCTGGGCATGCTGGCAGGCAGATGGAGGCTGTTTGCGGACGCTCCCGGCAAGCGTGTTCTGTTCCTCCGGCTGCTGGCAGTTTCCCTCTTGCTATTCCTGTCCCTGCTGGCCGTGCGGACGCTCCTTGTTCCGCTGACGTCCTCCCCCGCGGGTTCCGACCTCCGGCACCTTGTCCTTCAGTGGGAAAACCTTTCCTATGTAGCGGCTTTCGTTTCCGGAGCCGTCCTGCTGTTTTCCCGCCCCGGGCTTCCCCTGCCCTCCGCCCTGCTCAGCAGCACCGGAAAATGCACGCTGACCTGCTACGTAACGCAAACGCTGATATTCACGTTCCTGTTCTTCGGCTGGGGCCTGGGGCTGGCGCAGAGCATGGGGCCATGGATATGCCTGTGTTCCGCCGTGGCGGTCTTCTGCCTTCAGGCATGGGTATGCCGCCAGTGGCTGAAGCACTTCCTGTACGGCCCGCTGGAATGGCTGTGGCGCACGGCCACCATGTGCCGGATGCAGCCGTTCATCAGGAAATAAGGCCAGCACCTCGCACAGGACTCCCTTCCTCAAGCCAGGGAAGCGCGGAAAGCGGTTTTCCCGTGGAACGGCGGCGGATTCACAGTCCCCACACGGAATAGCACAGGACAAGCACAATATTGACTGCGGCGGCGAGAAAAAAACGGCCGATTTTCAAATAGCCGATTTTTCCCAGCACGAGCGACAACAGCAGAAAGGTGGAATACAGGGCAATCCAGATTAGGGCGAACGCCGCCAGGGCGCTGCCATTGCCTCCTCTGTCAAGGGTCATGTGCCAGCCGGACAGAATCAGCGAGAGTGCGGGCATGACCGCATAAACGGCATACACCCAGTTCCGGACTACCGGTCTGGAGGTGACGACCAGCGGGTCCTTGTCAAAAAGAACGTGGCCGGACTTGATCGCAGTCCCGGTCTCCCTGCGCAACGCAAAGGGTAAATAGAACGGTACCAGCATCGGCAGAAGGGCGGGCCATCCGTACACAATCGCCCCCAGGCCGATGATGAAGGCTAAAACTGAAACAAGAATGACCGGCGCCAGTGCGATCAACAGGAAGACGAGGCCCGTTTTGCGATCAGCCCTGTCCCCCATTTTCAGGAATGTCCATGAGATATAAGCCATAAGCACCAGTCAGGATGTTCTCCTTCCGACCTTATTACGATACAGGCCCCAAGCATGGATGGCAAGAGATTTGCAGACTTCACGGATTGGGAATCCGGAATATATTCTGAAAGAAGCTGCCGCTCTTTTTTCTGGTTGGCACCAAACGGCATGTTTCGTTGAACCATCAAATCCGATTCGTTTTTTCAACAAGGAAGAAATATACTGCAAATAAATTGTTTCTGCCCTTCACCAAACCAGGAAAGGTCGAAAAATGGAGGAGAATTACCCTGCCGCAGCGCTTCGAAAACCATTCGGTTCCGAAAGCCGAAAGTCTTCCGTTCCCAGTGGAACTCCTTCAGATAAATAAAAAGGAATTTTACTCCAACTGCTTTTCTATCAAAATTGCATGTTGACTTCCGGATTCCCAATCCTTACTCTCCGATAAAGGATTTCAGGCTTGTACTGTTACCGCTTTTTCCAGCCAAAATAATATCTTCTCTTCCCAAATGGTTGTCTTGAACAGCAAATCTTGGATTTTCTTATCTATTCTTTATCTTGCGCTGCCCGTCATGATTTGGCTTTGTGGATGGGTTCAGCCTTCTTTCTCGCTACCTCTTCTGGCGGTTTTGACAACAGGTATTTTTCTTGTTTACCGCAAGCTTCCTTCGGAACAGGCTTCTCTTCCGCGTCTTCCTTTCATTGCATCTCTGGCAATTATTTTTTGCGCAACGGCCATCATCGGATTTACAGGACATTTTGAACAGAATTCGGATTTTTTCCTTAGAAATCCCATTTACAGTAATTTGGTGCGCTATGACTGGCCACTTGTTTTTCCGGACGGAAACCTGCTTGTCTATTACTTCGGGTTCTGGCTTCCTCCCGCCCTGGCGTCCAAATTCTTTCCCCTGGGATGGAGTCCGTACCTTTTATGGCTGTGGAGCCTGACCGGGATGGTGCTGTTTACAGGAACCATGTCCTTTTACTTTAAAAAGCAGGATATGGATTTTCATCCTCGTACTCTTTTTCCCTGGCACCTCTCAACGTAGTGATCAACAAGACGGGAATCGTCTATTTTTTGCTGGGAGTGAAAGAAGTTGGACAAGACCTGCACTGGAACTGCTGCATGGCTCAACTGGTTTGCACATTCAACCACTTTATTCCCTGCCTTGTGTTTGGAGGGGTTTTTATCAACAGGATGCTCGATAAAGGCAGCCTGCTTTTCTTCAGCAGCCTTCTCCTGTTGTGCTCCCCATTCGGAGGGATCGCCTTCCTGCCTTACCTGGCGGCCGCCATTTATCCGGACAAAAGTTTCTTTTCCGACATGTTCCGTTCCTGGAACGCACGGTCCTTTTTCCTTACGGCGTCCGCTTGCGGAATCGTTCTGGTGACGGCTTTATTCATGTCTGGAGCCGGTTCCATGAACGTCCTGCTGCTTTTCCAGAAAGAAACGGATGAGTCCATGATCCTTCTGGGCAGAACCATCATTTTCCTTGCTGCCAACCTGGTCATTCCCGCAATTCTTCTTTACCCCGTTTTCCGGAAATCCTCCATGTTCTGGATAACGATCTGCGGTTTTGCAGCCTGTACACTCATTTACGTGGGAGTTCGCTACAATGAGCTTGTTTTCAAAACATCAGGCGTTTTCTTTTCTTCCTTGCCATTCTATGTACACAGGCTTTTCCCATGCTGGGGAAAGTTCGGAAATCCTCCTTGTTGCCTATATCGCCCTCTGCAGCATTTTTCCGATCAGGCTCTTCATGCATCATGCCAAGACATTTTCAGTCACCCCGGTAGGCATTCAGAAGAATATCCGCAATGAATGAAAAGGCTCCCTTTACCATCCTGAACACATTGCCTACTGGTCGATCGTGAAAAAGCCGACCCCGTTGGAACAGTTGCTGTTTTATTTCCGGGAAGGGGAAAGCGCCAAAGGAGTCATGGCATGGTGCCGCACAGAACGGAACATGAGTACTCCAGTCCAACCTCCCGCAGAAGGAGGAAGCCATCTGGAAACGGCAGTTCCGCAAGACAAATAACGCCCCTGTTTGATATTGCCCCCCATGCCCCGGCGCGCTATCCTTCTTGCATGGCATACCGAATTTGCAAATCGATCGAGCTGGAGAGCGGACACCTTTATCCAAGCATCCGGGCAACTGCAAATTCCCCACGGCCATACCCGTTCCGTGGAGATGGTGTTCCGCGCGGATTCCCTGGACGCCAGCGACATGGTGCTGGATTTCAAGGCCGTCAAGCAGATGATGGGGGATTTTCTCCAGCAGTTCGACCATTCCCTGTGCATGAATACGGAAGATCCGAACTACGGGACCTTTCTAGCCGCGTACGGAGACCGCATTATTCCGTTTGACCGGGAAGACCCCACCAGCGAGGTGATGGCCCGCACCATTTTCATCTACGCCCAGGAAGCCCTGGAAAAGGCCAAGAAAACTTTCACGGAATACCCCGTCAGGGATTGCGTCACGCTGGAGCGCGTGCGCGTCTGGGAAACCAGCAGTTCCTGGGCGGAATACGGAGAATAGGGAAAGAACAGGGCATTCCGGTCCCGGCAGAATGACCGTTCCTCTGTTAAAACGGATTCAGCGTCATCATGTGCTTGTTCGTCCTGTGCCCGTAGGCGGTGGAGTACACATCCGCAATTTCCCGCGCCCATTCATCAATGGTATGGTGATGATGGGCGTATTTTCTAAAGTCTTTGGTGTCCACGCCCAGCAAGGAACTGTGGTCTTCCTCATAATCCGCGAATTCCGGAGACCACCCGGCCCCGGTCGTCACGCACGCGACCGGCCATGGCTATGTGCCCTTTCTTGATGAAACGTTTTGCCAGTCCGCCGCCCTTGATGCCGCTTAACGCCGTTACGAAAATCCCGGCTTTGGCATTCGTCGGCGTGATGGAAGTGATCGCCAGCTCCAGAGTATATGCCCCCTGGTTCCCAGCGGTACCATGCGGAAATGAGGGGTTTTTTTCCGCGGTTTTTTTCAAGCTGGAATTCACGCTTTTCCGGAAGTATTCCGCCAGGTCACGCAAGGCCTCCTGACCTTCCGGGTGTCCGGGCGCACGTCCATGTGCCCCCGTGTCGACGGAAGCCACGGCCAGCAGGTTTTCCTTGCCATGCTCACCTTTACCCGTTCATTCCAGGCTTTTTCATCGGGGGCGTTCCAGTACGCATCAAAGGGGATGTGGGAATCCCCGTTTTTGACGTGATGGGTTACAAATCCCGTCTGAGGCACCTTCTTGAAGTTATTGGAACAGGAGACCGCCGTCATGCAGACAAGCAGCATAAGCATCATCACGGAAAGCAGGGACAGGAAACGGCGCATCTTCATCATCAGTCGTCAATTTGATCCCTTTCATACCCAATACACCCTTTTTGTCAATAAAACCCGGCTTATGCCGGGCATTCGATCCGGAAACGCCCCTTTTCCCAATTCTCCCTGAATGGAAGCAGCATTCCCGGAAAAACCGGGGACGGCGCTCCTCAGCCATGTTTGCGCCGATTCCGTCGTCCGTTAGGAGAAAGGCTACCCGTCCTCCTCGTCCATGGGGCGGTATTTCACGGCCAGCTTTTCCAGGAGTTTCAGGGCCAGGGCTGCGCGGCTGCGGAAGGATTTGTAATCCCTGGGGTCGCAGTCGCTCCAGGCCCGTTCCGCCAGAGCCAGGGCACGGGGCCATGCCATGTATTCCACCAGTCCCATGTCGTAAAGGTATTCCGTCCAGATATTGGCCTGGAGTCCGCGGATTTTCCGGGCTTCCTCCGGGGCCAGTTCCGGCAGTTCGTAGCCGTAAACCTGCCTGAGGGGTATGAGGCCGCCAATGGCCTTCGGTTCCGCGGCGGAGGCGGACTGGTAGTAGTCAAAATAGAAATGGGAGGAAGGCGAGAGGATGACGGAGTGGCCCTTCCTGGCCGCTCCCGCAGCGACATCATTGCCGCGCCACGCCATCACAAAGATGTGTTTGTCGGCTTCCAGTTCCCCGCCCTCGTCCCAGACGATGGCGTCATAGCCTCCCTGCCGCACATAGGACGCGACCTGTTGGAGAAAGTCCCTGCCGAGGGCTTTCAGGCTGTTTTCATTCAATTCTTTCAGACGGCTTTGGCAGTACTTGCAGTTCCTCCATGATTCCGTGGACACTTCATCATGCCCCAGATGGATGGGGGAACCGGGTGGAAAGATGGTCTTCAGTTCATCCACCACGTCTTTCACGAACCGGAGGGTTTCCGGCCGCCCCATGCAAACGGTATCCCGACCCTTCTTGCCTTCCACGGGAAAGTTGACTCCGTCGCAGACCAGTTCTCCGTAAGCGTGCATGGCGGCATACGCATGGCCGGGCAGCTCTATTTCCGGAACGACGGTCACCCGGCGGCTCCGGGCATACGCGATGATTTCCTTCATCTGCTCCTGCGTGTAGAATCCGCCGTACGTCGCTTCCGGATCGTTTTCCTGAATGGCCAGCTTTACTTCCTGCCAGTTCCATTCCCCGCTGGCCAGCGGCACGCGCCAGGCGCTCATGGCCGTCAGGAGCGGGTATTTTTTGATTTCCAGCCGCCAGCCGGGACCGTCCGTGAGGTGCAGGTGCAGCCGGTTGAGCTTGAAGAGGGACATGGTGTCAATCATGCGCTTGACTTCCGCCATCGTGAAGAAATGGCGGGAGACGTCCAGCATGATGCCCCGCCATTCGAACTGCGGAACATCCCTGATGGAGAATGCGGGTACGGAAAAGCCGCCTTCCGTCCGGTTGGCGTTCAGTATTTGCACCGCACTCTGCCACGCGTAGAAGAGCCCCTGCGGAGCCGCCGCGCGCAGATGCAGGACGCCTCTTCCTCCCTTCCGGTTTTCCAGGCGCATTTCATAGCCCTCTCCCGTTTCTGCGGACTCGCCTTCCAGGGAACACAGCACGTCCGCGGATTCCCTGTCCCCGGTCATGGAGAGTCCCGTGACAATGCCCTGGGCATTCAGAACATTCAGCAGGGCTTCCACCGTTCCGGCGTCCCTGCCGGGGGCATAAACGGCCAGGCGCAGAGGCAGGCGCACGGGAACGGAGGCGTCGGACCTGCATTCGGACGGCGCGGGAAGCAAAACGTCTTCCGCAGGGACGGGAGCTCCTCCCGCGGCCGTCAGGCATGCCGCCAGAGCCAGAATGGCGCTCATCCGGTGAAAACGTTCCCTGGTCAGCCTCATTCCGGGTTTACGTTTCCAGAGGCAGAACCCTTTCACCCAGGGAAAACAAAAAAGGCGCGGCATGATGCCCGCGCCTTTTTCAAAACGGTTATTTGCGGCCGCCGAACAGGCCCCCCAGACCTCCGCCGAGGCCTTTCAAGGCGCCCAGGCCTCCTCCCATTCCGGGAAGGCTGGGCATCTTGCCGCCTTTCATGGCCCCCATCTGCTTCATCATGGCGCCCATTTTGCCCTTGCCGGACATCATCTTGCGCATTTCCGAAAAGTTCTTGATGAGCTTGTTCACCTCCATCAGGGAACGACCGGAGCCGGCGGCAATGCGCCGGCGGCGGACGGGTTCAGCAGGTTGGGGTTGCTGCGCTCCTGGCCGTCATGGAAAGGACGATGGCTTCCATGTGCTTCATCCTTTTGGGATCAAGCGCGCCGTCCGGGAGCTGCTTTTTGATTTTTCCGAAGCCGGGCAGAAGTCCCAGCAGCCCTTCCAGGGGACCCAGGTTCTGCATCATTTTCATCTGGTCCAGAAAGTCGTTGAAGTCGAATTTGCCGGACATCATGCGGCTCATGGATTTGGCCGCCTGTTCCTCGTCAATGCGGGCGGCGGCATGCTCCACCAGGCCCACGATGTCCCCCATGCCCAGAATACGGTCCGCCATGCGGCCGGGGACGAAGGGGCCGAACTGGTCCAGTTTTTCCCCTTCCCCGGAGAATTTGATGGGCTTGCCCGTCACGGAACGCATGGAGAGGGCCGCGCCGCCGCGAGCGTCGCCGTCCAGCTTGGTCAGGACGATACCCGTCACGTTGACGGCCCGGTCAAAGGTCTGGGCCACGCCGACGGCCTGCTGCCCCGTGGCGGCATCCACCACCAGCAGGGTTTCACGGGGAGAGAGGAAGGAGTGCAGATGGCGCAGTTCGTCGATCAGCGCCTCGTCCACTTCCTGGCGGCCCGCCGTGTCAAAGATCATGACGGTTCCGTTCTGGGTTTTGGCCCATTCCAGGGCTTCCCGGGCCACGGCCACCACGTCCCGGCTGCCGGGCGCGGGCTTGTACACGGGCACCTGGATCTGTTCCGCCAGGGTAGCCAGCTGGTCAACGGCGGCGGGGCGTACCAGGTCGCAGGCCACCAGCAGGGGGCGGCGCCCTTCGTTTTTCAGGCGCAGGGCCAGCTTCGCGCTGGTGGTGGTCTTCCCGGCGCCGTTCAGGCCCACCACCATGATTCTGGCAGGGTCCGTCAGGTCCAGGCCTACGGCATCGCCGCCCAGCAGGGAGGCGATTTCATCACGGAAGATTTTGACGATCTGTTCTCCGGGCTTGATGGATTTGAGCACTTCCTGCCCCATGGCGCGCTCCTTGACGCGGGCAATGAAGTCCCTGGCCACGCCGAACTCCACGTCGGCTTCCAGCAGGGCCAGCCGGATGTCGCGCATGGCGTCCGCAATGTTCTTTTCAGAAATCTTTCCCAGGCCCCTCAGCCTCCGGAACGTGTTGTCCAGTTTATCTGCTAAAAGTGAAAACATAATCGTGCGGTGTGCCAGACTGTGCCACAATTCCCCGCCTCCGTCAACAGGCGCGGCCTGCATCAGGACATGATGCTTGACTTGCCGGGGCTTCCGTCCCATCTTTTCCCGCATGGCACCCGTTGACCTGAAAGAGGAAATCCTGCGCTTGAAGAAAGAGCGCAACGCCATCATCCTGGCGCACAGCTACCAGACGGCGGATATCCAGGATATTGCGGATTTTGTGGGGGATTCCCTGGGACTGGCCTACAAGGCGCAGAGCACGGACTGCCGCGTGATCGCCTTCTGCGGCGTTCACTTCATGGCGGAAACCGCCAAGATTCTCAATCCGGATAAAACGGTCGTCCTGCCGGACGCCGACGCCGGGTGTTCCCTAGAGGCCTCCTGCGACGCCGGGGACCTGGCAGCCTTCCTGAACGAGAACGCCCATAGGAATTATTATGTCGTGGCGTACGTCAACTGCTCCATAGGCGTGAAGGCCCTGGCGGACGTCATCGTCACTTCCGGGAATGCCGTCAACATTGTCTCCCAGGCTCCGGAGGACCGCCCCATCCTGTTCGTGCCGGACCAGAACCTGGGCGCGTGGGTAGGCCGCCAGCTCGGCCGCCCCATGGAGCTGTGGAACGGCTCCTGCCACGTTCACATGGAATTCACGCGGGACCAGATCCAGGCCCTGAAGGGCCGGCACCCCGGCGCCCTGGTGGTGGCCCATCCGGAATGCACGGAGGCCGTGCGCCTGCTGGCGGACCACATCTGCTCCACGGAAAAGATGATTCCCTTCTGTACGGAGAGCCCCGCCTCCTCCTTCATCATCGTGACGGAATCCGGCATCCTGCACCGCCTGCGCAAGCTGGTGCCGGGCAAGGAGTTCATCCCGGCACCCACGGAACAGTGCTCCTGCAGCACCTGCCCGTACATGAAGATGAATACGCTGGAAAAACTGTACCACGCCCTGCGTGACCTCACCCCTGCCGTGGAATTGCCGGAAGACCTGCGCAAACGGGCGGAGGCCCCCCTGCTCCGCATGCTGGAACAGTCCAAATCCTGACCGCCGTTCCCGGACATGATACGCCTTTCCGACCACATCGCCGCAGCCGGGGGCTGGCTTTCCCTGGAAGCCTTCATGCAACTGGCCCTGCACCATCCCGAGGAAGGCTATTATTCCACCGCCATTGAAAACATCGGAATGCGCGGGGATTTTTCCACCACGCCCACTCTTTCCCCCATTCTGGCCAAAGCCATCATCGCCCGCTGGAAGGAGGCGTGCGCCCGCTGCGGCACGCGCCTGCCCCTGCTGGAGATAGGAGCCGGGTCCGGCGCCCTGGCCGTCAAGATCATGGACCAGCTGGGCTTCTGGAACCGGCTGAACACGGATTACGTGATTGTGGAGGCGTCCCCCCGGCTCCGGGAGTTCCAGCACCTTTTGCTGGGCAGCCAGGCAAAAATCTATTCCGGCATGGAAAAAGCCCTGAAGCATTGCGGCGGAAAGGCCTTTATTTTTTCCAATGAACTGGTGGACGCCTTTCCCGCGCGGGTGTTCGAATACACGGAACAGGGCTGGCAGGAAGTCGGCCTGACCGTGAAGGACGGCGCCATCCGGGAGGAATTGCGTCCCGTCCTTCAGAAGCCCCTGTTTTCCCACATGCTGGAGTACGATTCCCAGCCGGGCCAGCGTATTGAAATCCATGATTCCTACGCCAAGTGGTTCACCGCATGGCTTCCCCTGTGGAGTACGGGCTCCATGACGGTCATCGACTATGGCGCGGAGATGGAATACCTGTACCATCGCCGCCCGAAGGGCTCCCTGCGCGGCTACAAGAGCCACCAGGTACTGAGCGGGGAAGAGCTGTACCGCTACCCCGGCATGACGGACATCACCTGCGACGTCAATTTCACGGACCTTCTGGAACTTTCCCGCAATTGCATCGGGGACCGGGTCACCCTGACCACCCAGCGTGACTACCTGCTTCCCTACGCGGAAAACACGCCGCAGGACGCCTTCCTGACGGACGAATACGGCGCGGGCAGTCATTTCCAGGTGCTGATTCACGAACGTTTGCAACCATGAACTCTATTTCTCATGACCATTCTGAATTTGCTGCTGGACCTTATTGATTCCCTGTCCCTGCTTTCCAGCCTCAATCCCTGCGCCCTCTATCCGGGAGAGTTTCTTTACTGGCGTCTTGGGGGCATCATCCTGCTGGCTTTCGTGCCGGGCGTATGGCTCTTCAGCGGCATGCTGGGGGACACGGCGTGCGTGGCGGCAAGCATTATCTCAGGGCTCTGGCTGATTGTTCATCTGGCCATCCGTTCCAGCCTTGCCTCCCACTACGAGAGAGGACAATCTAACAAGAATTATTGAGTATCAATACTCGAATTGCTCGTGTCATAATTTCTTCAACTTTTTTGAACGTCAAACCGTCATGCGGACTCTAACCTCCATCAGCAACAAACCGGACGGCGGGAGGTAGAGAGACCGCCGTTCATAATGGGGAGTTCTGAGTTTCATAGGTAATATAGTTGGATAAAAACCCGCACGGGGGCAACCCCGTGCGGGTTTATTCATCCCGTTCCGAATGGTTTGAAAGACCAGGCGGAACGGGGCCGTAGAAAAACATGACTGAACCAAATTAAGGCTTGAGAGTTGAAGGCAGGTCGCTAATCTGGCTCCAGCAAGATTTATCTATCATCATGGTCACCACAAACGAACCGAATATTTACGAAACAGGAGTATTGGACACCAATGCGGAAGGCAATTTCGTCTACACCACGCTGGATGCCGCCATCAACTGGATTCGTAAAAATTCCCTCTGGCCCATGCCGATGGGGCTTTCCTGCTGTGCCATCGAATTCATGGCCGTGGCCTGCTCCCGGTACGATCTTTCCCGCTTCGGCTCCGAAGTGACGCGCTTTTCCCCGCGCCAGGCGGACGTGATGATCGTTGCCGGCACCGTGACCTACAAGATGGCCTTGGCCGTGCGCCGCATCTGGGACCAGATGCCGGAGCCCAAATGGTGCATTGCGATGGGCGCCTGCGCTTCCACCGGCGGCATGTTCCGCTCCTATTCCGTGCTGCAGGGCGTGGACAAGATTCTGCCCGTGGACGTTTACATTTCCGGGTGCCCTCCCCGGCCGGAAGCCATTCTGGAAGCATTGCTCACCCTGCGCAAGAAGCTGGACACCCAGCATCCCGCCCGCACCTTCTTCAAGAAGGATGAACCCAGGGAAGCCAACTCCCCCATGCCGATTTCCACGGAAATGCCCATCGAATAATCCTTCCCTCCTCCACCTTTTAACTCCTTTTCTCCATGCCTTCTTCAGAATCACAGATCAAGACCGCCGCAGACAGCGTCCTGAACCGCTTCGGCAGGGACGTCATCACAGACCGTTATGAATTCCGCGGAGACACCACGCTGACCGTGGCCCGCAATTCCGTGGCGGAAGTCGTCCGCTGGCTGCGGGATTCCGCCGGGTTCGACATGCTGGTGAACCTCTGCTCCGTGGACAACATGGGCGAGAGCCCCCGCTTTGAAGTCATCTACACGCTGACCCAGGCGGAAACGGGCGTGAACCTGAGCCTCAAGACGAAGGTGGACGACGGCGAGGAAGTGCCCAGCGTCTCCGGGATTTTCCAGGGCGCCAACTGGCACGAACGCGAAGTGTGGGACCTGATGGGCATTAAATTCTCCGGCCATCCGGACATGCGCCGCATCCTGATGTGGGAGGGCTATCCCTATTTCCCGCTCCGGAAGGATTTCCCCGTCCAGGGCCTGCCCACGGAAGTGCCCGGAGTGGCGTTTACGGAAGCAGCCCCCACCCAGGGAGCGCCGTTCGCCACGGAACAGGGCGCCTGCCCCAGTACATGCCGCGAACCCAGGTCACACAAGTTTTAGCCCCGTTTTCCGCCCTGCGAGCCAGGGCCCGCCCCATGATCCGTTTCGCCTCCATCCTGTCAGTATGCTTCATCAGCCTGCTCGGCAGCTGCCAGAACGCCAATCCGGCAGAGCAGGAATGGAAGGATCAGTTGTATAAAAATCTGGCCCTCGTCGGAGCCAGGAATTGGATTGTCATTGCGGAGGCCTCTTTCCCGGCTTATACGGGCCCCGGCATCAAGACCATGGTTTCCGACAAGAAGTCCGACGAAGTTCTTCTTGAGGTTCTGGACATTCTGGAAGAGGAAGCCCACGTGCTGCCCCGCATCATGATCAGCTCCGAGCTGCGCAGCGTCACGGAAGACTACGCCCCCGGCATCAAGCGCTACCGCAACAATATCAACAAGATGCTTCCCGGACGCCAGCATTTTGAACTGATGAGCCGCACGATCAATTCCCTGATCGAGGACGCTTCCAAACAGTTCAATGTATTGGTCATCAAGACCAAAACGGCGCTTCCCTATTCCAACATTTACATTGAACTGGATTCCGGCTACTGGAATTCGGAGTCGGAAACGGCCCTGCGCAAAAAGCTGGAGGCCAGGGACGCCGCCAACCGCCGCCAGGCCGGGGATACCGTTCTGGACGTTCCTCTTGCTCCTGTCCCGGTCCCCAATCCCGCAACCGCACCGGTGCAGCCCAGTTCCGAAGCCCCGCCGCCGGCCGTTCCCGCCGCATCTCCTGCGGACAAGCTCCCCGTGCTCCCCAAAGACGGCGGACAACCGGCCCCTGCCGCGCCTCCGGCCGGAGACAAGGCGCCCGGTATCGCCCCGCCGCCCATCAAGGACCCGCTGGGCGGCAAGTCAGCCATCGCCAGATTTTCATGAACCGACATATCGATAAGGCTACCGAGGAACGCCTCCGCATTGAAGCATGGGTGGGCGACGCCATTCTGGCGCTCTACGTAAGGGAGTGGATTCTGGCGGAGGAAGGAGCCATCAACGGCAAGCTCTTCGTGGAATTCACCAGCAATGATTTCCTGCGCCGCACGGGCAACGCCACGGGAGTGGAAGCGGAAATAGGCCGCATGTTCAAGGCGGAGGGACTGGAAGCCGCCTACGCCTGGATTGAACAGAATTTGAGACCCCGCATGGAGGAGCGCTGGCATACCCTGCGCCGGAAAGCCCTCAGGTAATCCCGCCGCCATGCCCGCTACCGGAACACCCATGCCCTGGGAACAAAACGCCGGACCGTGCGTGATGGCGCCTCCGCACCTGTCGGAATGGGCGCGCCGCGCCGCCGCTTTCCTGGAGCGGCAAGGCATGGAAGACCTGATCGCCTTCGCCACGTCCGGTTCCTCCGGCTCCCCGCCCAAGGCCGTTTTGTTTACCCGGCAGGCGCTGGACATCTGTGCCCGCGGCGCTCTGGAGCACCTGCATGCGGAACGCGGAGACTGGTGCTGCCCCCTGCCCGTCTGGCACGTGGGGGGCGCCATGATTTACCTGCGCGCCGGGCTTGCCGGCACGGCCGTGCATGCCCTGGAGGGCAAGTGGAATCCGCGTGCCTACGCGGACCTGATGAAAACTTCCGGAGCGCGGTGGTCCTCACTCGTGCCCACGCAGGTCGTTGACCTGGTGAACGGGGAAATACAGGCTCCCCCCGGCGTCCGGTGCATCATCGTGGGCGGCGGCGCGCTGGATATGGAGACGGGCAGGCGCGCCCGAGCGCTCGGCTGGCCCGTGGTTCAGAGCTACGGCATGACGGAGTCCGGCTCCCAGCTGGCTACCGCCCTTCCGGATGAACCCTACCATACGGACCGGCTTTCCATTCTCCCGCACTGGGAGGTGGCGGCGGATTCCCTGTGCCGTGCGCGCTTCCAGGGGGAAGGCAAGCTGTGCGGACGCCTGCTGACGCAGGACAACGGCGAATTCCTGCTGGAACACGTGCCGTCCCGCGATTGGTGGACTACCTGCGACCTGGTGCGCCTGGAAGGACGCTTCCTGACGTTCCTGCGCCGGGCCGACAGGCTCGTCAAAATCCTGGGGGAACTGGTTGATCCGGATGCGGTCCAGGAGGCCCTGCAGCGCCGCGCGCCCGGCGCCGTGGTGGAAGCCACGGCCCACCCGCGCGCAGGCGCGGAACTGGTGGCCTGCGGTCCTTCCATGGCACGTCTGAAAGAAGCTTCCCGCGAATGGAATGAAACGGCGCCCGGCCCGCAGCGCATAGGCTCCATCATGGAAACGCCCATACCCCTGACAATCATGGGAAAACTGGACCGCACCGCCCTGCGCGCCATGATGCGGGAACATCCTGAGAAACGGGAGCGGGTGGACTTTCCCCGGTAGGAACGCATCCGTTCCGCGGCTTTTCATTTCGCCCTCCGGAGTGCCGGCAGAGGCATATCCGCCACTCCCGGAAAAAGAACGTGACATAATAAATATTTAAACATCAGGGCACGTGAAAAACGCTTGTAGGGCATAGGTTTTTCCTGTTAGAAAAGAACTAATCCATGCGTGCCCGTCTTTTGCTTATTCCTTTTATTTTTTCCGCCCTGGCCAACGCCCAGGACGTTCCCGCGGCATCGATGGAGACGGCGTCCGGAAAACCCGGACAGGTTCAGTCCCCGCATCTGGACCAACTGCCCATGGACGGAGGGTGGACTTACGGAGAACTTCTCGACAAGGCCCTGACGGGCGATTTTCGTGCCAATATGCTGGCAGGGGAGTACTGGATGGGGTTTTATTACCTGAACCGGGGCGACCTGCCCCTGGCCTGCCTGGAGCACATGCAGAGCTTTTTCCAGAAAGCGGCGGAGAAGTCCGGGCATCCGGCTCCGCGGCTGATGATGACGGACCCCTACGGGATTTTCGGGATTTTCAAAACCGCCCCCATGCGGCCGGAACATGCGGAATGGCTCGCCGACTGCCGCAAGCTGGCGGAACAGGGGGACATGGATGCCGTGACGGCCCTGTACACGGTTACGGACCTTCCGCGGAAGATTTGAAGCGTTATCTCGCGTCGCTGGAAAAGGCGGCCAAGGGGGACCAGGACGCCCTGGCTAACTGCCTTCGTAAAACAATGACTGGCTGAAGGAAGACCCGGCCGCCACTCTTGCCCTCTGCAGAAGCACGGCAGAAATGCCAAACCGGTCCTGCTGGCGCGGATGGGTCAGCTGGCCTCTGCGCGCAATTCCGTTCCCCAAACGATCCG
>VOFH01001539.1_pt1 | contig 25912 bp, 26 predicted proteins | sample 5384091 | NCBI WGS metagenome assembly VOFH01 (sample SAMN12384727, study PRJNA508395) | human gut metagenome | isolation source: healthy gut G | host: Homo sapiens
TGAGCCCTGAATGACCCGCATCTGCTCGTCGCTGAGGTCGATGCGGCCGAGATCGGCAATCCGCCGGATGTCGTCCATGCTTAGGGACATAGTCTTGCTTTCCGTGAGGGAGTAGGAGAGAGGCCGCCGGGAACGGGGTGAAATGAGGCATGCGTCGTGCAGCAACACTCCCATACAGCTCCGCGGATCACACCGCGGGTCCTCCGGCGACGACGGTAGGTGGCTTAGTTTATCATTGACAATCGGCCTTGCGGGCCGCGTCCGGCGCGCGCGGCGGGCGTTTCTGCGGTCCCTCAGGGATTCCCGGAACACCGCCATCCAACCTCAAAAATCCGAAGACGAACATGTTTGGTTTTTTCCGCAACTACTTCAGCAACGACCTCGCCATTGACCTCGGTACGGCCAACACGCTCATCTACATGCGCGGCAAGGGGATCATCCTCAACGAGCCGAGCGTGGTCGCGCTCCGTCAGGAAGGCGGGCCCAACGGAAAGACCACGATTCATGCGGTGGGCCGTCAGGCGAAGCAGATGCTCGGCCGCGTCCCGGGCAACATCCAGGCCGTGCGCCCGATGAAGGACGGCGTGATCGCCGACTTCACGGTGACCGAGCAGATGCTCAAGCAGTTCATCCGCATGGCGCATCCCTCGCGCCTCTTCGCGCCCTCGCCCCGCATCATCATCTGCGTGCCCTGCGGCTCGACCCAGGTCGAGCGCCGCGCCATCAAGGAAAGCGCCCTCGCCGCGGGCGCCTCCGAAGTCTTCCTCATCGAAGAGCCCATGGCGGCCGCGATCGGCGCGGGCCTTCCCGTGAGCGAAGCCGCGGGTTCGCTCGTCGTCGACATCGGCGGCGGCACGACCGAAGTGGGCCTCATCTCCTTGGGCGGCATGGTCTACTCGGGTTCGATCCGCGTGGGCGGCGACAAGTTCGACCAGGCGATCATCAACTACATCCGCCGCAACTTCGGCATGATGATCGGCGAACCCACCGCCGAGCAGATCAAGAAGACGATCGGGAGCGCCTTCCCGAGTTCCGAAATTCTGGAGATGGAAGTGAAGGGTATCAACACGGCCGAAGGCGCCCCGCGCACCTTCACCGTGCACTCGAACGAAATTCTCGAAGCGCTTCAGGAACCCTTGAACCAGATCGTGGTTGCGGTGAAGAACGCGCTCGAAAAGACCCCGCCCGAACTCGGTGCGGACATCTCCGAGCACGGCCTGATGCTGACCGGCGGCGGCGCGCTCCTGCGCGACCTTGACCAGCTCCTGAAGGAAGAGACGGGCCTCCCGGTGCACATCGCCGAGGAGCCGCTCAACTGCGTGGTCAAGGGCTGCGGCATCGCGCTCGAAAACATGGACAAGCTCCACACCGCCTTCGCCGTGGGCTGAGATGGAATACGGTCCACCGCCGCTCTTCCGGCAGGGGATGTCGGTCAGAATCCGCTTTCTTCTGAGCGTTCTGGCCGCCATCATCCTCATCCTCGTCGACGGACGCCTCCGGGCGGTGGACGGCTTCCGGAGCGCGCTCGTGAGCTTCACGACGCCGCTCGTCGAAGTGGTGGCCGCGCCCGCGCGCTTCATCGGTGAGTACGAAAACTACTTCACGAGCAAGCGCACGCTCTCGGACGAGAATCAGCGCCTCAAGGAAGAAAACCAGCTTCTGCTCCTGCGCGCCGCGCGTCTGAACGAACTCGAAGTCGAAAACGCGCGCTTGCGGAGCCTCGTCGAGGCGGTCCCCCGCACGACGAGCCACACGAAGACCGCCGAAGTTCTGGGACGCGTCTCGGACCCCTTCGTCTCGCGCCTTCAGATCAACCTGGGCGAGCGCGACGGGCTCGTCACCGGCATGCCCGTGATCGGGGTCTACGGCGTTTTAGGGCAGGTCAACCGCACGGTGCTCCACCAGGCCGAAGTGCGGCTTCTGACCGAGCAGCACCAGCAGATTTCCGTCGTCAACGAACGCACGGGCGTGCACTACATCGCGACCGGCACGGGCGAGCCCGAGCTCGACCCTCCTTCGTGCGCCAGGACGACGACCTGCGCGCCGGCGATCGTTTGGTGACCTCGGGCTCGACAAGATCTTCCTTCGCGCAACATCGCCGTCGCGACGGTGACCTCCGTCACGCACACGCCCGGCGAAACCTTACCAGCGCGTGAGCGCCTCGCCCGGCGCCATCACGGACGACATCCAGTTCGCGACGGTGATCCTCGTCGACCCGAACCCGACGGCGGCCCTGGAAGCCCAAACCGAAGAGAAGCAGCCTTTTTGAGCGGAGACGCCGCCGATGAGCGCATACGACTTTTCCGGTCCCGACGCCCCGCGCGAAGAGCTCCGCCGTCCGGCGGGCTGGCGCTGGATCCTCTTCACGTTCTTCGCGGCGTACGTCCTCAACATCGCGACGATGAGCGGCGAGCTCATGTGGACGCCCGACTTCATCGCGGTGACGCTCGTCTACTGGTGCATCTGGCAGCCGAGAAGCGTCGCATGTTCGCGGCCTTCGCCTGCGGGCTCCTCATGGACGTTCTGAACGGAAGCGTCCTGGGGCAGCAGGCGCTCGCCTACGTGACGCTCGCCTACCTCGCCTACTGGCTCCACCGGCGCGTGCCCTGGTTCGGCCCCGTCGGGCAGGCGCTCCACGTCCTTCCGCTTCTCTTCATCGCGCACCTCACCGTTCTCGTCGTACGTCTCTGGTTGGGACAACATCCTTCCCGAGCCGATGTGGTTCCTGCAGCCCGTGACCGGCGCCCTCATCTGGCCCCTCTGGTCCTACGCGCTCCAAACCTCGCAGCGCCGCTCGGCGCGGACCTGACGCCATGGAATTCGACTTCAAGGCCGAAGACCCGAGCGTGCGCCCCTTCCGGGTGCGCCTCGTCTGGGCGCTCGGCATCGCCGTCTTCCTCTACCTGGTGCTCTTCACGCGCTTTGCGTGGCTGCAGCTCTTCAACCGTGAGAACTACGCCGAGCGCGCGGAGAAGAACCGCACCGTCGCCGTGACGAGCCAGGGTTCGCGCGGGCTCATCTTCGACCGGAACGGGACCTTGGTCGCCGGGAACGAACTCGAGTATTCGCTCGAAATCACCCCGGACCGCGTGAAGGACATCGAGAAGACGATCGACGAACTCTCGACGGTCGTCACGATCACGCCGGCGGACCGCCGACGCTTCAAGCGCCTGCGCGAAGACTTCAACCGCTACGACTCCATTCCGATCCGCACGCAGCTCACCGACGTGGAGATGGCCGTCTTCACCGCGCAGAAGCATCGCTTCCCCGGGGTGGAGATCAACCAGCTGGAGCGCCGCATCTACCCGAACGGCGCCGTCGGGAGCCACTTCATCGGCTACATCGGCTCGATCTCGCAAAACGACAAGAAGCGCCTCGACGAAGAAGGCTCGCTCGCGCTCTACGAAGGTTCCCGCGACATCGGGAAGGTGGGGCTGGAACGCAGCTACGAGGCGGAACTCCACGGCACGCCCGGTCACGAAGTCCTCGAAGTGACCGCGGGCGGCCACGCCGTGCGCTCGCTTTCGCTCGAAGCCCCGAAGCCCGGCAAGAACCTCACGCTCACGGTTGACATGAACCTGCAGCGGGTGCTGGAGAACGCGCTCGCGGGCCGCACCGGCGCCGCGATCGCGATCGAACCCTCGACGGGCGGCATCCTCGCGATGGCCTCGATGCCCACCTACGACCCGAACCTCTTCCCGGGCGGGATCGACCCGGAATCGTGGAGCCAGCTGAACACCGCCGAGACGAAGCCGCTTCTGAACCGCGCCATGCGCGGGATCTACCCGATCGGCTCGACCTACAAGCCCTTCATGGCGATGGCGGGGCTGGAGACGGGCGTGACGACCGTCGACTACGAACTCCTCGACACCGGGAGCTTCATGGTCGGGAAGCACCGCTTCCGCGACCTGACCGGCTCGCCCAAGGGCCCGGTCAACGTCCGGAAGTCGATCGAGGTCTCCTCCGACGTCTACTACTACTGGCTCGCGACCCAGATGGGCGTCGACCGCATCCACGACTTCATGGAACCCTGGGGGGTTCGGTCAAAAGACCGGGATCGACCTCGTGGGCGAACAGACGGGGATCCTCCCCAACCGCGCCTGGAAGGAGCGCCGCGTGGGCGAGCCCTGGTACGTGGGCGACACGCCCTCGATCGGGATCGGTCAGGGCTACAACGCGTTCACGCTCCTGCAGCTCGCGCACGCGACGGCGACGCTCGCGAACCGCGGCGCCGTCATGACGCCGCACCTGGTCGAAGCGCGCACCGACGTCGTCACCGGGACGACCGAACGCGCCTCGCGCGAGCCGAAGCTCCGGATGGACCTCAAGCGCGCGCATTTGAACGCCGTCATCGCCGGCATGGTCGACGTGACGAAGAAGGGTACGGCCCGCGCGGTCTTCCGCGACGCCCCCTATTCGGTCGCGGGCAAAACCGGCACCGCGCAGGTGGTGACGATCGCACAGGACACGCGCTACGACGAAAAGAAGCTCCGCCGCGAGCACCACGACCACGCACTCTTCATCGCGTTCGCGCCGGCCGAAAAGCCCCGGATCGCGATTGCGGTGCTCGTCGAGAACGGCGGCTTCGGCGCGAAGGCCGCGGCCCCGGTCGCGAAGACCGCGATCGACTATTGGCTGACGGGTGAGAACGCCCTGGGGCTCCCGCCCCCGAAGGGCGTGGCGATGCCCGCCCACAGTGCGGGCGCCGCCAAGCCTGCGAAGGCCGCCTCCCGTCCCGCGTCCCGAGCCTCCGCCCCGAAGAAGGAGAACACCCCATGAAACGGTTCGACTTCCCGCTGCTCCTTCGCCGGATCGTCTTCCGGCTGATGCGCGTCGACCTGATGCTCCTCGGGCTCGTCATCACGCTGACGACGATCGGGTTCGTGACGCTCTTCTCCGCGGGCTACAGCTTCCCCTGGCGCATCGAAGGCCAGATCCGAAACATCGCCGTCGCCGCGTCGGTGATGTTCGTCGTCGCCGCCACCCCCGTGAAGTGGTTCGAGAAAAGCGCGCTGCCGCTCTTCGTCCTCGGGTGCCTGCTTCTGGCGGCGACCCACGTCGCAGGCGTCACCGTCAAGGGCGCCACGCGCTGGCTCGACGTGGGCGTACGCATTCAGCCCTCCGAAATCATGAAGCTGGCGCTCCCGATGATGCTCGCCTGGTACTACCACAAGCGGAGCGAAACGGCGGCGTGGTGGGACCACCTCGCCGCCTTCGCGATGCTCGCGGTGCCGGTCGCCTTCATCCTGAAGCAGCCCGACCTCGGGACCTCGATTCTGGTCGCCACCGCCGGCTTCGCGGTGATCTTCTTCGCGGGACTTCACTGGAAGGCGATCGCGGTGCTGATCGTCGGTGGGCTGAGCATGCTCCCATCGTCTGGACGATGATGCACGACTACCAGCGCGAGCGCGTCCTCACGCTTCTCGACCCCACGAGCGACCCCTTGGGGAAGGGCTTCCACACGATTCAGGCCCTGATCGCCATCGGCTCGGGCGGGCTCTCCGGGAAAGGCTGGATGGAGGGCACGCAGGCCCACCTCGACTTCATTCCGGAGCGCACGAGCGACTTCCTCTTCGCGGTCTACGGCGAAGAGTTCGGCTTCATCGGCTGCTCGCTTCTGCTCGTCCTCTTCACGTGCCTCGTCGCGCGCAGCTTCTACATCGCCTCCCAGGCCCCCTCGACCTTCTCGAGGCTGCTGGGCGGCGCCTTGGGTTCGATCTTCTTTACCTACTCCTTCGTCAACATGGGCATGGTGAGCGGCATTCTCCCCGTCGTGGGCGTTCCGCTTCCCTTCATGAGCTACGGCGGGACGGCGCTCCTCATTCTGGGCGTCTCGACCGGGATCCTGCTCTCGATCTCCGCCGAAGTCAGGGCGAACCCGAACAACTAACCGACCGGACTTCTTCCAGAGGTGCACACATGCGTCAACGCCTCATCCGCGTCGTCCTCACGGGCGCCGCGGTCTCGCTTCTCTCGGCCTGCAGCTTCTTCGGCTCCGACAACGGCTACTACCAGAACGACGGACCGCCCGTGCTGGGCGGTTCCGCCGCGAACGGCGCGTCGCCCAAGGTCGAACCCTTCTACAAGCCTTCGCTTCGCCCCTACACGGTGCTCGGCAAACGCTACGTCCCGATGACGGCGGACCTGCCCCTCGTGCAGGAAGGGATCGGCTCCTGGTACGGGAAGCAGTTCCACGGCAACAAGACGAGCACGGGGGAAACCTACTACGACATGTACGCGGCGAGCGCCGCGCACACGACGATGCCGCTGCCCTCGTACGCGCGCGTGACGAACCTCGAAAACGGGAAGTCGATCGTCGTGCGCGTGAACGACCGCGGGCCGTTCCTCCACAACCGCGTGATCGACCTCTCCTACGCCGCAGCGAAGTCCTTGGGCTACGTCGAGAAGGGCACGGCGCGCGTGCGCATCGAGCGCCTCACCAACGATCAGATCGCCTCGGGCGCCTGGAAGGCTCCGTCCCGCACCGCGGCGACGAAGGTGGAAAATGTGGTTCAGTCGGCGGCGTCGAACGTCTCCTCCGTCGTCACCGCGCCCCGCTCGGGCTGGTCGACGCAGATCGGGAGCTTCTCGAACGCCGGGAACGCCGCGCAGTTCGGCGCGCACGCCGAAGCCGTCCTGGCGAGTTCGGGGCGCGCGCTGCGGGTGCGCATCGTCAAGGACGGCAACCTCTACCGCGTCGTCGTGGGCGAAGGGATGAGCGTCGAAGCGGCGCGCTCCACCGCCGCCGACGTGGGCGCGCGCCTCGGCGTGGGCGCCTTTGCGGTGCAAAAGTAAGGATGGGCAGTCATGCGGAACGTTTTCAGAAAGATTGAGGAAGCCTGGCAGGGCGACGCCTTGGAGGCGCTCGCCGAATTCGTCCGGCTTCCCGCAAAGAGCCCGGACTTCGATCCAGACTGGGAGCAGAACGGGGTCCTGCTGCGCGCGCTCGAAGACGCTGCGCGCTGGGCCAAGGTGCGCTTCCCCGAAGGGACCTTTGAGATTCTCTCGGCCCCGGGCGTCACGCCCGTCCTCTGGGTCGACATTCCCGGGACGCGCCCGGGCCGTCCCGCGCTCTTTTACGGGCACTTCGACAAACAGCCCGAAGCGGGTGAATGGAGCGAGGGGCTCGCACCCTTCGAGCCGGTGCTGAGGGACGGGCGGCTTTACGGCCGCGGCACCGCGGACGACGGCTACAGCTTCTACGCCGCGCTCACCGCGGCGCGCGCGATGGATGAGGCGGGCCGGAAGCGCCCGCGCATCATGGGCGTCTTTGAAACCCGCGAAGAGTCGGGCTCGGGCGACCTCCCGCACTATCTCCCGGAACTCTCGAAGCGCGCCGGGCGCCCGTCGGTCCTCACCGTGCTCGACCTCGGCATTCAGGACAAGACGCGCCTCTGGCGCACGCAGAGCCTGCGCGGCGTCGTCACGTTCACCCTGAAGGTCGAAGTGCTCGAGTCGGGCGTGCACTCGGGTGTGACGAGCGGCATCGTGCCGTCGTCCTTTGCCGTGATGCGCACGCTCCTCGACCGCCTCGAAGACCCGGCGACGGGCCGCGTGAAGGTCGCGAGCATGCACGTGCCGGAGCCCACCCGCCACATGCCGGCGCTGCGGCGCTTGGCGGAACTCTCGGGCGAGGACCTCTGGAAACGCTTCCCCTGGGCGGGCGAGACCGAACCCCGAAGCTTCGATCCTCTGGAGCTGCTCCTTAAAAACGGCTGGCAGCCGACGCTCTCGATTCTCGGGGCGGAAGGGCTCCCGCCCGTCAAGGAAGCCGGGGCGCTCATCCGTCCCTCGACGACGCTGAAGCTCTCCTTCCGCATTCCGCCCGGCGTCGACGCGCAGAAGGCGGCGGAAGACGCGGTCGCGCTCGTCACGACCAACGTGCCCTCGAAAGCGAAGGTCACGGTCGCAAACCTTCATGCGGAGCCTGGGTTTGAAGCGCCTGCAGGCGCCGAGTGGTTGGACGCCGCCTGGTCGAAGGCGAGCGAAGAACTCTTCCGCGAAACGGCGGAAGACGTCTTCGACGGTGCGACCATCGGGATCCTGCCGAAGTTCGCCAAGGCCTTCGGCCCCTGCCCCTTCCTCTGCACGGGCGTACTGGGGACCGAAGACAACGCGCACGCGCCCGACGAGAGCGTCTCGCTCGAGTACCTCACGAAGCTCACCTGTGCGGTCGCGTCGGTGCTCGATGCCGTTCCTGAGGAGGAGTAGCCGATGCGCCGCGATTTGGTCACGCAGGTCATCGTCGAATGGGCGGACGGCGAAGTCGACAACTTCGCCACGCCCTTTGAGGCCGAGCGCTACATCAACGCCATGCTGGACGAACTCGACGTGCCGACGCGCGCCTGGTTGGAGGACATGGCCGGCAACAAGAAGTGGGATTACGACATCGTCGAAGACGACGACGGCGTGATCCGGCTGATCGACTGAAGAGGGAATCCACCATGAGCGAATGCCCGCTTTGCGCGCTCCCGCCCGAAGCCTACGTTTGGCGGGGGCGGCACTTTGCGCTTCTCAACGTCTCGGACGACGTCTTTCCCTGCTACTTCCGCCTCATCGCGCGTGAGCACGTGCGCGAGGTGACGGACCTCTCTCGGGAAGTGCGCGCCCAAATGTGGAAGCTTTTGGAAGCCCTGGAAGAGGCGATGCGCGCCGAGATGCGCTGCGACAAGGTGAACTGGGCGCAGTTTGGCAACATGGTGCCGCACGTGCACTGGCATCTGACGGCGCGCTGGGCGGACGACGACCGCTTCCCCGCGTGCCCCTGGGAGCCCGTGCGGCGCGAGGTGCCGGAAGCTTTGATTCGTGAGCGCCGGGAGGCTTCGGCGCGGCTGGCACGAAAGCTCCCGGAGATTCTGAGCGCGGTCGATCAGTCGAACTGAGGACAGACCTGCGGACGGCCGAGCGTCGAGAGCGCCCCGCGGACCTTGGCGTTTTCGTCCGGCGTGAGCGGCTGGAAGACGAGCCGCACGGCGTCGGCCTCAGGCCGCTCGTGGCGAACCGCCGGACTCGTGATCCGGCAGCGGGGCGCGGCTTCCAGGAGCCACGCGGACGCGTCGGCTGCCGACGGGAAGGTGCCGAGGCGAACGCCCCAGCCTTCGCGGCGAACGAAGACCGGCACCGCGTCGGCGCAGCCGCGCGAAGCCATCTGTGAGGCGGCCTTTCGGGCCGCCTCTTCATCTTTGTAGGGGCCCGACCAGGCGGCGAAGTGTTCGGGCACGCTCAGCATGCGCATGCGGTCGACCCAACCGATCTCCTGAATGGCCGGACGCACGCGCTGCAGATCCGTCATGCCGACGGGCCCCCATTCGAGGCAGGCCGCGTCTTCAAGGGCCGCCTGAGGTTCGGGCGCCGCTTCCGCCGCAGCGGGAACGGTTTCGGCCGCTTCAGCCGTTTCAGCCGTTTCAGCCGTCTGAGTTTCTTGACCCGCTTCCGAGGCGGCGTAGGTCGGCTGCTCGCGGCGGATGCTCTCCACCTTGACGGGCGAGGAGAGCGCGAAGCCCGCAAGCGACGCCTCCACCCGCTCGGGCACGTTCCCCGGGGCGGGCGCGCGGGCGCCGGTCCAGACGACGCCCCAGAGGGCGGCGGCAAGAACGGTCAGCGTGATCGGAACGACGTGCCTCATCGGTGGTTTTCCTTCTCTTCCTTTTGGGCGGCGCGCGCCGCAAGGCCGCGCAGCACGAGATTGTGGTGAACGAGGAGGTCCGGAACCTCCTGGCGCAGGTGCGGCGCAAGGTACGCGGCCGCGCCCCCGGCCATGATGACGCGGACGGGCCTGCCGGCCGTGCGCTCGAAGACGTGCTTCGCGCGCACGATGAGCCCCACCTGGGCGTCGATCAGCCCGGTCGCGACGGCGTCCGCCGTCGATTTCGGCAGATCCGTCGCCTCGCCCATCGCGTCGGGCAAAGTCGGGATGCCTTCGAAAAGGCCCTTCTGCATGAGCGTGATGCCGGGCGCGATGCGACCGCCCGCAAAGGCGTAGCGGCCGGGTGCGGTCATCTCGATCGAGTCGACCGTCGTCGCCGTCCCGGTGTGCACGACCAGAAGGGATTCGCCCGGCGCCGCATGGACGGCGCCCAGGGCGGCGTGCCAGCGGTCCGCACCCAGCTGCATCGGGTTGGCGTAGCGGTTTTCGAGCACCACCTCGTCCGACTCGAAGACCTTCTGCGGACGCACCCATTCCCAGGGAATGCGGTGGTCGTTGAAGAACTTCGTCGCGGAGAAGGCGAGCGCGGGGGCGGCCACCGTGCAGCCGACGACACGCGTGGGATTCAAGGCGAGCCACGCGGCGTAGAGATCCTTTTTGAAGTGGCTCTGCGCGCGGTGCACGACGGTCTTCGGTTCCTCTTCGGAACCCAACACGCTCCACTTGAGGGCCGTATTGCCCAAATCAACGAGAAGAACCGTCACATCCAACCTCCAGCGGCATTGACGAGGGAGGTTCCCCCGCCCAAAAGAAGCTCGCCCTCTTCGGTTTCCACCCGAAGGCGGCCATCGGCGTCGACCCCCCGGTCGACGCCTTCGGCGAGCATGCCGCTCCCGGCATCCTGCCAAAAAACCGAGCGGCCCGCAAAGGCGTCCGCATCCGGAAAGTCCTGAAGAACGGTCTCGACGCCCTCATCCTCCGCCCGGCGGAAGGCCGTGAGCATCGCGGCGGCCATGTCGGTGAGCATCGCGGTGCGGCGCGCGGGGTCGTTTTCAAAGGGAGACTTCTCACCCACCGCGAGCGCGCTCATGCGCCAGCCGCTCGTCGTGACGGCGGCGTGGTCCGCGGGGAGCGTGACGTTCAGGCCCACGCCCACCACGACGGAACCGCGCCCTTCGGCATCCCGAACGATCTCGGAGAGAATGCCGCCCGCCTTGCCGCCCGAAACCCAGATGTCGTTCGGCCACTTGAGCGCCGCGTCGAACCCGGCCGCGCGCAGCACCCGCACGACGGCGACGCCCGCGGCGATCGAGATCAACCCCGGCGCACGGTGCCCGAACTGCGGGAGCGCGAGCCCCAGCGAAAAGAGGAGCGCGTCGCCCAAGCGGCGCCATTGGCGCCCCCTGGTGCCGCGCGCGGCGGACTGCCGCGCGACGGAGAGAAGCACCGGGTGGCCAAAGGCCCTCCGCTTCCCCGCGGCCTTGAGATCATCATTGGTCGAGCCCGTCTCCCAGCGGAAGTTGACTTCCGCGCCGAAGCGCCGGAGCCCCTCCTCGGCCGCCCTGCGGTCGAGAAGCGCCCCGATCACGCCATCCTTTTCCTCCACGTCCCTCTCCCGGGAACACGATTCTTCAGGAACCGTGCTTGTTTTTGCTAAAATATTCGGTTTCAAATTTCGACCGATCCATTCGGGGATTGTGTCACAAAACCTCCCGCCGGGACCCCGTGCCGCCGGCGACATCGACCGCCGCCACATGAACTTCGCCCAACTCCTCGGCCGGATCCTCTGCGCCGCACTGACGGCCGCCGCCCTGGCGCTGCCCGTGCGCGCCGCGGACGCCGTGCGCCTGCTCCTCGACTTGGAGAGCCGCCGGGCGATCAGCGCGGAAAACGCCGCCCAAGCGGTGCCCGCGCAGGCGACCGTCGCCCTGATGACGCTCTACGCGTCGATGACGCTGATGCGCGAGCAGGGCGTCGAGCCCGCCGCCGTGGTGGAGCTCGCCCCGGCCAAGGTGACGGAAGGCACCGGGCGCCGCGCGAAGACGAAGACCGTCCCGAGGAGTGCAACCGTTGAGGAGCTCCTGCGCGCGCTTCTCATGTCCGGCGACGACGAGGCGGCGCGTGCGTTGACGGCGAAGCTCTCCGCGGACGAAGCCGCCTTCACGGCGGTGATGAACCGGGAGGCGAAGCGCCTGGGGCTCACCCAGACCGTCTTCACGACGCCTTTCGAGACGCCGGACGCCGCGCAGACGACGAGCGCGGCGGACCTCGCGGTCCTTGCCGAAGCGCTGTTCCGGGACCATCCGGAAGTGCGCGCCTGGGCGAAGACGAGGACGGCGGAGCTGGCCGGGCGCACGGTGACCAACACCAACACGCTCCTTGAGCGCAGCAACGCCGTCACCGGGGTCTTCCGGAGCGTGGGCGAGCAGGCCGCGGACGCCGTCGTGCTCTTTGAGAATCCGCGCGCCAACGGCGACGTGCGCCGCCTGATGGCGGTGATGCTGCGCGCCGAGGACGCGGAGGATCTCGACGAAACGGTCTTCGGGATGCTCGGCAACGGTTACCGCAACCACGAGACCGTCGGCGTCTACGGCGCGGACGCGCTCGTCGCGCGTCTGCCGGTCCTGAAGGGCGTTGCCCCGGACGTCGCGGTCGGCACCGACCGCAAGGTGCTGATCACGGTCGAACGTGCGCCCCTTTTGGAAGCCCCGAATTCGCGCCTTCGCGTCGAAGTGATCTACGAAGCGCCCCTGACGGCGCCGCTCCGCAGGGGCGACCGCGTGGGCGACATCCGCGTGAGCTTCAACGGCGAAGAGGCGGCGAGGGTGCCGGCCGTGCTTCTGGAAGACGTCCCGCAGGGAAGCTTCTGGGCGCGGATGGCCGACCAGATGCGGCTGGCGCTCGGTTGGTACGAGAAGAGCAACGTGACGTCGCCCGCCGAACGGCGCACCGAAACGAACACGGAACCGGAGCCCTCCGAGGACGCCGAAACGGGCGCGCCTGAAAAGGGCGCCGCAGAGGCTGCCGAAGCCGACCTGGCGGAAGAAACCGCATCGGCCGGGGACGACGCCGCCCCGACGGAAGACGCTCCCGGCGGGAACGACAAGAAAGAGTGAGAGAAGAACAAATGACCGAACAGAAGAAGAACGGGACGACCGACGTGACCGACGTTGAGGTTCAGGAGAGCCTCATCACCTATCCGACGATGTTCCCCATGAAGATCATGGGCGCCGCCAAGGACGACTTCCCCGAAACGGTCGCCTCGATCGCGAAGGCGCACTTCGACGACTTCGACGCCTCGACCATGAAGGTCGGCTACTCGCGCACGAAGAAGTACATGGCGGTCTCGATCGAAGTGTTCGCGCGTTCGCGCGAACAGTTGGACGCGATGTACCGCGCCTGCACGAGCCACCCGGACGTGAAGGTGGTGCTCTGATGCACAAGGCCTACGTCGGCGAACAGATGGAGTACCCGGGCCTCATCAAGGCCTGGCTCGCGTTCGTTCGCCCGAAAACCTGGCAGATCGCCATCATGCCGGTGCTGGCGACGATCGCGCTCGCCTACAGCGAGCGCCACGTCTTTCACCCGCTCATCTTCCTCTGCACGATCTCGATCGCGATCCTGCTCCAGGCGCTCTCGAACATGCAGAACGACCTCGGCTACACGCAGAGGAAGGCCGAGACCGGCAACCGCAAAGGCTTCCCCAGGGCGACCGCCATGGGATGGATCTCGATCCGCACGGCGAAGATCGCCATTGCGGTGATGGCGGTGCTCACGCTCCTCAACACGGCGGTGCTGGTCTGGTTCGGCGGCTGGATCTTCGCGGCGGTGGGCGTCCTTTCGCTTTTGGCGGCCTACTGCTACATGGGGGGTCCCAAGCCCATCGCCTACACGCCCTTCGGAGAGCTCGTCGTGCTGCTCACCTTCGGGATCACGTCCGTCTGGGGCACGTACTACCTGCAGACGGGGGGCCTCAGCATCAACGCGGCGCTCCTGGGGCTCGCCCTCGGGTGCTTCGCGAGCGCGGTGCTCTGCGTCAACAACTACCGCGACCGCGAGCACGATGCGAGCATCGGCCGCAAAACGCTCGCCGTCGTGATGGGCGAAGAGAACTTCAAGCGGCTCTTCACCGCGATCCTGATGATTCCGTACGGACTCGTCTGCCTGATGGTGCTGATCGAAATGTCCTACTGGACGTACTTCTTCGTGATGCTCACCTTCCCGAGCTGCATGCATCTCCCCGAGCGCATGGTGTCGCTCAAAGGGGCGGAGCTCAACAAGGTGATGCTCGACTGCATCTATCAGCTGAGCGTCTTCTCGCTCTTTTTCATGGCGGGCGCCACGATGCACGCGATCCTCATCGACCTCACGGTGAGTTCGCTGAAATAAAGCACCCGAGAAAGACGACGAAAGAAAAGGCCGACGCTCCGAAGAGGAGCCCGGCCTTTTCTTTCAGGGCGGAGTCCGAAGCGTCACTGCGCCGAGGAGGCGTCGACCTTGGAGCTCGAATTCAAGTCCTTCATGCGGCGGTCGATCTCGGCCTGCGTCACGATGTTGAAGACCGTGACCACCTTGGCGACGCCGGAGACTTCGCTCGCGCGCTTGGCGGTGCGCTGGGCTTCCTCCGACGTAACGACCCCCATCAGGTAGACGATGCCGCGGTCGACCGTCACCTTCATCTGGTTCAGGGACACCTTGTCGGTGCCGATGATGGCGGTGCGGACCTTCGTCGCGAGAAGCGAGTCGGACAGACGCGTGCCGACGGACGAGACGTCCATGACGGCGAGCTCGTTCACGACGCTTCTCACGTCCGACGAAATGCTCGCGATCTGCTGCGCGGCGCGGCGGTCCGCCGGGGAGCCGACCTCGCCCGTGAGGAGCACGCGGCCCTCATAGCTCGTCACGGTGATGTGGTGCTTGTCGTTGTTGAGCGCCTGGGTGATCTCATAGAGCACGCGCTTTTCGATCACTTCGTCGCTCACGATGTTGCCCGTCGTGCGCCGGTCGGTCATCACGGTGGCGGTGCCCACCGCGGCGCCGCCGATGAGGATCGGGGCGCAGCCCGTCGCCGCCAGGGCGCTCACCGCGCACAGAAGCGCGATGCTCGAAGTCTTGATGGTGTTCATCGGTTGGGGGCACGGCCCGTTGGAGCGGGCCGGTGCCTTCTCTCGGTATGGTTGTGATGCTTTTCAGTGTAGCCAAAACGGCGCGGGTCGCGCATGGTTCGCGCACGCCCGGTACCGCCGAAGCGTTTCAAGGCGCTACGGATGAGGATTCGATCAAGGGGCGAAGCCGTTCCCAATAGGGCATGAAGGCGGACTTTTTGACCCACCAGCGGCCCGCGCGCAGACGGATGGCGTCCTCCGCGAGGAAGCGCCGCAGCACCACCCCCAACTGTTCGCGCGAAGCGCCGAGGACGTGCGAGGCGGACGTGCGCGAGGGCAGCGCGGGAATCGAGAGCCACTCCACGCCCGGATTGTCGATCGAATCGAGAAAGCCGCTTTCGGTCGAGAGTCCCACGAGGAGCACGAAGACGGCGCTCCTCTCCTCCAACCCCGCCGTTTGGTTGATCACCATCGCGAGACGGTCGGAGACGGCGCAGGAGGCGGCGTAGCCCCGGAGTTCCTTCTGCCACTCGGGGTTCTGGTCGCAGATCCGCAGAAGCAGTTCGGAGTGCACGCAGAGAAGCTCCGCGGAGGTCGCGCACCAGTGCCGGCGCGGCATCCGGTCCTTCACGTAGAGGTCCTCGTAGGCGCCGCAGAGCGCGCCCGGACCCGAGAGACTCACGAGCAGGGGATCTTCGTGCAGGGGCGACATCATCGCCTTCACGATGAAGCCGCGCTTCACGAACATGAGCTTCCCGGAAAAGAGCTCGGGCGAGCGGTAGACGACCTCGCCCGGCACCGCGCGCACGACGTGTCCGATCCCTTGGAGCACTCTCGACAATGAGACGGAAAGCCTCGGTGAAAACCAAGGGAGGAAGTCAAAACGCGGGGTCATTTGGTATGAACAAAAAAGTTGTCGTTTCTGTGCATAAGGTTCGTGAATAACTTTTCTGTTCCTTCATGAAATTGTGGGCAACTCAAGGGAAGGCGATTTTCGCCCGAAATTCATCCACAACCCGTCCACAGCTCTTCACATCGTTCACAACGACTTGTCAACAGGGTCGTCCACAGGCTAATCGACTGAAGCGCAAGGGAAAGAGCGGGCTATCCACAAAAATCGACGCGCCTATATTCTACTAACTGCTTTTAAAAGAAAGGAAGAAGAAGTATAGAGAGGACAACTTGGAGGGGTCCTGGGGAGAAGCGCTCCCCGAGGGGCCGGGCGCTCCGCGCTTCACGCGCAGGAAGAGGAGGAGGTTCTCCACCGGAAAAAGTGAAGAACCTGTGCATGACGTGTGGGTTGTGTTGGGATATTTTTGGGATTTTTCAAGGTTATCAATGAGATAACATGGATTTTTAATCCCAAGGGGCTCGAGGGTACGGGTCGGTGCCGCGCTCAATCGGGGAGACGCATCGCGGCTTCAAAACCGTTTCTGAGGGCCCAGGAGGCCCGCCACGCGTTCTGAGGGGGGGTCTGGCTGTCCACCCCTTCAAACGGTATGGCGAGCGCTCTGAGCGCGTTGGCGAGCTCCTTTTTGGGTTCGCACCCCATCGCGAGGACGATGTGGTCGACGCGGAGGATGTGCTGCTCCTTCGAGTCCTCACCCACGCGGATGCGGATGGCGTAGGGATCGATCGAGTCGAAGCGCGCGTCGTCGACGGTCTGCACGCCGTTCATCCGGAGCCACTGGAGCTCGTAGGCGCGCGGCGTGTTGAGGATTTGAGCGCCCACGCCGCCCGGGCGGTCCGAGATGAGCGTGACGCTTCGCATCGGAAGCTCGATGTGAGGAACGAACCCCAGCATCCCGCCGGGATGCCGCACGGGAGAGCCGATTCCCCAGGCGCGCAGCCACGCTTCACGTGAAATGTTGCCGTTCGGGGCGATCAGCATCGCCGAAACGGCCCGTCCGGCATAGGTGTCGCCCAGCACGGCGACGCGGCGTCCCACGGGGACGCCGTCCGTCATCAGGTCCTCGTACGTGAGGACGTTGGGGCCGTCGATACCGGGAATGTCGGGAATGACCGGGCGCGCGCCCACCGCCAGGATCACGTGGGCGTCGACGCGCTTGCGGATCATCCACTCGGCATCGACCTGAACGCCCGTCGTCACTTCGACGCCGAGGCGCTCCAATTCTTCGGCCATGTCGCGGGCGAGCTTCGCCCAGCCTTCCTGGCCGGGAAGCTTCGCGGCGGCGAGAAGGCCGCCGCCTAGCTGCGCGCGCTTTTCGATGAGGCGCACGCGGGCGCCCCTCAGCCTCGCCGCGCGTGCGGCGCTCATCCCGGCGGGGCCGCCTCCCACCACGATCACGTCCTTCCCGGACGCGAAGGCCCGCGGCTTCTCCCAATCCGGTATGAATGCGGCCGGGTCCGAGGGACACGCAGGGAGACCTTCGTCGGGGCGGTGAACGGGACAGCCTCCGGCGCAGCGCATGCAGGGCCGCACGGGCTCGTCCGCACGCACGTGGGCGCACCAGGCGGGGTCCGCCGTCGTTTCGCGGTCCACCTCCACGAGGGCGCCGGGGCGGCGCACCAGAAGCTCGTGAAGGTCTTCGGGCGCCGGGAGCGGCCCCGAGAAGATGACGGGGCTCTTCAGTTCGTTCGCGAACTGCTCCATGACCGGAATCCACGTCCCCGGCGGCGTCATCGCGCTCTGCACGGGGATTTCGCCGCGGCGGATCCCCAGGGCGAAGGAAAAGCAGTTGACCCCCGCGGTTTCGAGCGCGTGGGCGTAGGTGAGGATTTCGTGCCAGGCGGGCCCCTCCGGATCGAAGTCCATGAGGGAGAGCCTGAAGGCGAGGATGGGCGTGGGACCGAGATAGCTCCTCACGCGCTCGACCAATTCAACGCCGAACCTCGTGCGGTCCCGGCCCCAGCCGTCGCGGCGCTTGTTGATGACGCCCGAGAAGAACGTGTTGGGAAGCGAGAGGCCGCCGCCGTCGATCTCGACGCCGTCGTAGCCCGCTTCCTTGACCGCCAGATAGGCGCTTCTGCCGTACGCGTGGAAGATCGCCGGAAGACCGAGCACGGGCGCACGGTGGGCCCGGCGCTTCGTCTGCGGGTTCCACATCGGCGAGGCGGCCAAGGCGAACGGGTGGTCGGCGGCCGCCCCCGCGTGCGAGAGCTGCAGCACGGCGCGGGCCCCCGAGGCGTGGATCGTCTCGGCGACGGCGCGGAAATCCTCCAGATACGCCTCGCCCAGGACCGGATCGGCGCTCTCGACCTTCCCCGTGAAGTGCGGGGCGGCGCCCGGAACGATGCACATCCCGGCGCCGGGGCGCCGCGCAAACCACGCCCTCATCGCTTCGGGCGAGAGTCTCAGGGACCTCGGCGCGGCGACGATGCGGTTGGGGAGCGTGCGCCCTCCGACCGCAGAGGGCGCGAAGAGCGCGTCGAAACTCATTCTTCGGCCCCGGGCACGTTGTGGATTCCGAAGGGCACGAGCACGCTCGGCACGACGGACTTCGTATCTTCGAGGTGGCGCATCTGGTCGTCGAAGAAGATGTGCGGGCGGATGGCGTTCAGAATCGGCGTCTTGTCGAGGCCGTCCAGAAGGAAGAGTTCCGCTGCGCTCATCCCGAAGGTCTTGAGCGTGGTGACGAGACGGTCGGCGCTCTGCGAGCCGCGTGCGGTCACGATCGAAATGCGGATCGCCGGATGGAAGTACGGGTTGTCGCGGCCGTGGAGGTCGTAGTCGAGGCGCTGGAAGTGGGAGAGCTTCGCGAAGAGGCCGCGCAGGGGCCCCGGTTCGTGCGGCGTCGCGGCTTTGCTCCTCTCCAACTGATGAAAGCCCGCAAGGCCTTCCTTCTGGTACTCGCGCTCCGCCTCGTCGTCGATGATGACGCCGTCGAAGTCGAACGCGATGCGCAGCGACGGATCCTGGTCGTCGACGTCCTCGACGGTGTTGGGGAGCACGAGCCCGCCGGGGAGCCCCGACTCGATCGCCATCTTCACGCTCTTCGGGTTCGCCGACAAAAAGAGCGAGACGTTGAAGGCGCGCAGGAACGGAAACGTCGACTGCCCCGACGTGAAGGCGCCGGAGGTGACGGGAAGGTTCCAGTGACGGCAGGAGTGAAAGATGCGCTGCGCGCTCTCGGGAGAATTCCGCGAGAGCACGACCACCTGGAAGGGATTCTCTTCGCCGAAGTGGTCGTTCAGCGCCAAAAGGCGCTTCACGAACGGAAACGCGACGCCCGGCGGGAGCGGATCCTCCTTGTGCGCGACCTGATAGTCGCGGAAGGCCGCGTAGCCCTGTTCCTCAAAGAGACGGTGCTCTTCCTCAAGGTCGAAGAGCGCCCGGGAGGAGACCGCCACGACGAGGCGGTCGTTGGGGTTGGGGGTGACCATCGTTGTGTCCTCCTACGACGGACCTTCAGGGCCGGCGCGGACGGGGCCGATTCCGGCCCCGTCCCGGGTTCATCAGGCGTCGATGTTGCTCGCGAAGAGCGCGTTCGATTCGATGAAGTCGCGGCGCGGCTCGACGACGTCGCCCATCAGCATCGAGAAGATGGCGTCGGCGTTGGCGGCGTCCTCGATCCTCACGCGGAGCATGCGGCGGATGTCGGGGCGCATCGTCGTGTCGCGGAGCTGTTCGGCGGACATTTCGCCCAACCCTTTGTAGCGCTGACGGATGATGCCCTTTTCGGCCTGCTTCGTGATCCAGTTGACGGCGTCGGCGAAGTTGCGCACGCCCTGACGCACGCCGCCGCGTTCGATCGCGGCGCCGTCGCCGATCACGCCGCTCAGCATGTGGGCGCTTTCCTGGAGCTTCGCGTAGTCGGCGGAGCGCGTGAATTCCGGCGTGATCGTCGTCGTCTTGGTGTTGCCGTGACGGCGGCGGTGGATCTTCAGGAGGTGCTTCTCGGTGTTCTCGTCGTAGACCGCTTCGATCTTGACGTCCGGATCGCGCATGTCCTCTTCGAGGCGCTTCGCGCTCTCTTCGGCGGCGAAGGTGTTCTCGAGGTTGACGGTCGTGCCGGCGGCGATCGCAAGCAGCACGCCGCGGTCCATCGCGTTGCCCAAGCGCGAGATGAGGTCGCGCACCGCGACGTATTCGTCGACCAACTCTTCGAGGGCCGTGCCGCGGATCGCGCGGCCCTCTTCGATGTCGGCCGCGGTCGAGTAGAGCGCGGCGCCTTCGAGCGAGAGGCGCTTCAGGTACTCGTTCATCTCGGCTTCGTCTTTGAGGAACACGCCCTTGTCCTTCTGGTTCTTCTGAACCTTGTAGAGGGGCGGCTGCGCGATGTAGACGTAGCCGTTTTCGATCAGCTGCGGCATCTGACGGTAGAAGAGCGTCAGAAGGAGCGTACGGATGTGCGCGCCGTCGACGTCCGCGTCGGTCATGATGATGATGCGGTGGTAGCGGAGCTTCTCGATGTCGAAGTTCTTGCCGATGTTGGCGCCCAAGGCGAGCGTCAGCGTTCGGATCTGCTCGCTGTCCAGAAGCTTGTCGGTCGCGGCCTTCTCGACGTTCAGCACCTTCCCTCGCAGAGGCAGAATCGCCTGGAACTGCGAATCGCGCCCCTGCTTGGCGGAGCCGCCCGCCGAGTCCCCTTCCACCAGGAAGAGTTCGGAGTAGGCGGGGTTCTTTTCGCGGCAGTCGGCGAGCTTCCCGGGGAGGCTTCCGCCCAGGGCGCTCTTTCGCGTCATGTCGCGGGCCTTGCGGGCCGCTTCGCGGGCGCGCGCAGCGGAGACGATCTTCTCGCAGATGATCTTCGCGTCTTCGGGGTTGCGCTCAAGGAAGAGCTCCAGCTCGCGGGCGACGACTTCTTCGACCGCGGGACGCACTTCGCTCGAGACGAGCTTGTCCTTCGTCTGGGAGCTGAACTTGGGTTGCGGGACCTTGACGGAGAGCACGCAGGTGAGGCCTTCGCGCATGTCGTCGCCTTCAGGGTCGACCTTCGCCTTCTTCGCGAGTTCGTTCTGCGCGATGTAGTTCTTCAGCACGCGCGTGAGCGCGGCGCGAAGCCCCGTGACGTGCGTGCCGCCGTCGCGCTGCGGAATGTTGTTCGTGTAGGCCGCGAGGACTTCGTTGTACCCGTCCTGCCACTGCATGGCGATTTCGACGTCGACCGGCACGCCGTTGCTCGTCACGGTTTCGCGCGCGTGGAAGATCTTCGGGTGAAGGACGTTCCTCGTGCGGTTCTTGAATTCGACGTAGGCGACGAGACCCTTTTCCGTTTTGAGAAGCGCCTCGTGCTCCGTGCGCATGTCCTTCAGGAGGATTTCGACGCCGGAATTGAGGTACGAGAGCTCACGCAGGCGCGAGAGCAGCGTCTCGTAGCTGAAGGTCGTCACCTGCTCGAAGATCTGGAGGTCCGGGAGGAAGTGCACCTCCGTCCCGTGGCGGTCGGTCTTGCCGACGAACTCCATCGGCGAGACGAGCGTCTTCTCACCCGTCTTCGGGTTCGTCTGCTCTTCGATGATGGGATTCACCACCTTCCCGCGCGAGAAGCTCAGACGGCGCTTTTCGCCGTCGCGGCAGACCGTGAGGTTCAACCACGTCGAGAGCGCGTTCACGCAGGAGACGCCCACGCCGTGCAGGCCCCCGGAAATCTTGTAGCCGTTGTTGTCGAACTTGCCGCCGGCATGGAGTTCGGTCAGGGCGATTTCCGCGGCGCTTCGCTTCGGTTCGTGCTTGTCGTCCCACTTGATCGCCGAGGGAATCCCGCGGCCGTCGTCGACGACCGAAACCGATTCGTCCTGATGGATGGTGACCTCGATGTGGCTCGCGAACTTCGCGAGCGCTTCGTCGATCGAGTTGTCGACGACTTCGTAGACGAGGTGGTGCAGGCCGGAGCCGTCGGCGGTGTCGCCGATGTACATGCCCGGACGCTTGCGAACCGCTTCAAGGCCTTCAAGAATCTGAATGCTCGATTCGTTGTAGCTCGACGCGGCTTCGGCGGGCGCCTCGGACGTCTGTTCGACGGCCTCGGTCGCTTCGGTGACGGTGTTTTCAGCTTCAGTCATGGGTCAGGTATTCGTTCGTTCGCGAGGATGACGGTCAGATGCGCATCGGCATGACGACGTAGCGGAAGTCCGTCGTCTCGGGCATCGTGAGGAGCACGCTCCGCGGCGTCTGCGCGAAGTGAAAGCTCACCTCGTTGTTCTTCAGGTTCGAGAGCGCGTCGATCAGGTAGAGCACGTTGAAGCCCATGTCGAGGTCGTCCCACGTCCAGTCGACCGCGATGTCCTGCGTCGCTTCTTCCTGTTCGTTGTTCGTGCCCTGGATCTGGAGGTTGCCGCGGGAGAGAAGCCAGCGCACGCCGTTGAACTTCTCGTTCGTCATGATCTGCGCGCGGCGCAGCGCCGAAATGAGTTCTTCGCGGTTGATGCGGATGACGCACGGGTTCGACTCAAAGGTCGGCATCACGCGTTCGTAGTCGGGGAACTTGCCGTCGACCAGCTTCGAGCGGTACGTCACGTCCGTGAAGCTGAATTCGACCTGCATGTCGCCGAAACGGATCTGCACTTCGCTGTCGTCCTCGGGGAGGATGCGGAGGAGTTCGCGCACGGTCTTGCGCGGAATGATCGCGTCGTGGGGTTCTTCGAAGAACTGGCCTTCCTCCAGTTCGCACTCGCAGAAGGAGAGGCGGTGCGTGTCGGTGGCGACGCAGCGCACGGTCGAGCCCGAGGTCACCATGAGGACGCCGTTCAGGAAGTAGCGGATGTCCTTGTTTGCCATCGCGAAGCTCGTCAGCGCGAGCACGCGACGGAGCTTCTTCGCGGAGATCTTGATTTCGCGCGTCCAGTCGACGGCGTCGAACGACGGGAAGTCGTCCGCGGGGAGCGTCTGAAGCTGGAACTGGCCGTTCGTCGTCGCGAGCATCGCGACGCCGTCCTCGACGCTCAGCTCCACCGGGGCGGAACCCTTGATCGTCGAGAGGATGTCGCCCAGCTTCTGCGCGGAGACCGTGAAGCACCCTTCGGATTCATCCGAAAAGCCCACCGGCGCGCTCGTCACGACCTGCGTGTCGAGGTCGGTCGTCGTGAAGACGGCGTTCGTGCCCTTCACGTCGATCATGATGTTGTTCACGATCGGCACGGTGGAATTGCGTTCGACGATGCCCGAGACGATCTTGACGGGCTTTTGAATGGTTTCGCAGTTGCTGCGCAGAAGCTGCATGACGTTCGGTTCCTAGGAATGAGTTGAATGGGTTGTCAGCCGCGGATCAGCTGTTCGAGCACGTGGAGCTCATGGTTGAGCTCGGCGTTGCCCATGCGTTCCTGCGAGATCTTGCGCACGGCGTGCATCACGGTCGTGTGGTCGCGCCCGCCGAAGTTGGCGCCGATCTCGGGAAGGCTGTGCTGCGTGAGCTCCTTGGCGAGGTACATCGCGATCTGTCTCGGGAGCGCGATGTTCGCCGGACGGCGCTTCGAGTGCATGTCCGCCACTTTGATCTTGTAGTAGTCGGCGACGGTCTTCTGAATCGTCTCGATCGTGATCATCGTGTTCGAGACCGTGAACTGGTCGCGCAGCACCCGCTTGGCGACGTCGATCGTGATCTCGCGGTCGGCGGCGGGCTGGAACTGCTGGTAGGCGACGACCTGCTGGAGGGCGCCTTCGAGTTCGCGGACGTTCGATTTGAGGCGCTTCGCGATGAAGGCCGCCACTTCGTCCGGAAGTTCCACCCCCATCGACTTCGCCTTGTTGAGAAGAATCGCCGTCCTCATCTCGAATTCGGGCGGCTCGATCGCGACGGAAAGACCCTGCGAGAGCCGGGAGATGAGGCGCGGCTCGATGTCCTTCAGGCCGCGGGTGTACGTGTCCGACGTGATGACGAGCTGCTTGTTGTGCGGAACGAGCGCCTCAAAGGCGCGGAAGAACTGCGCCTGCGAGCCCTTCGCCCCGGAAAGCGACTGCACGTCGTCGATCAGAAGAAGGTCGAGGTTGCTGTAGCGCTCGTCGAAGCGCAGCAGGCTCTGAGGACCGCCCTTGCTCGCGGATTCGCGCACGGCGGTCGTGTATTCGTTGATGAAGTCCTGCGCCGAGATGCAGCGCACGCGCGCCTTCGGATGAAGGTCGAGGTATCGGTGCCCGATCGCCTGCATGAGGTGGGTCTTCCCGAGACCGACGCCGCCGTAGATGTAGAGCGGGTTGTACTGCGACCCGGCCGTGCTCGCGACGTGCTCGGCCGCGGCGACCGCAAGCTGGTTCGCGTTGCCGTTGACGTAGTTCTCGAAGGTGAGCCCGGGGAGAAGCCCCGTCTCTTCGCGGCGGCGCTCCTGCGCGTCCGTGACGGAGGAGGTTTTCTTGCCGTCCGCTTCGGCCGCCTCACGGTCCTTGTCCGTGATCGCGTTGATCACGACCTCCACGCGCACGCCCTTGTTGACGAGCGTCGCGACGGTCTGGATAGTGCCGAGGTACTTGCTCCTCACCGAAGAGAGCTTCGGGAGCGGCGCCTCCAGCACGAGCTTCGCATGCTCGGGATCCCACGACACCGGTTCGAGCGGGGCGAACCACGTGTTGTAGATGCCAGGCGTGTGCTTGATGAGCGTCTTGAGCTCGTTCAGGCAGGCTGTCCAGAATTCATGCATTGGGATCGGAAAAGAAGCGGAGGCGCAAAGGTCAATCCCTTATTTTAGCCGGTAAGTGATTGATCGTGCGGGGCTCCATGTCCCCATCCCGGCAGCCCGGGAACCTCGGGCGGACGGGGCCTGAAAAGACGGTCCGTCCGGGTTTTCGTTCCGCGTCCGAAGACCCGTGCGGCGACTGGTTGTCCACAACCTCTTGTGGAAAACTTTTCCTTGTGGATAAAAGGATTTTAATGGAGTGAACACGTACGCACGACCTGTTTCAACAGACTCGCGGTGGGGTTGACCGCGGAGGCGTCCCACATCTTGTGGTTTGATCGACGGATCTTCGACATTTGGTATGCCGGAAGGCCGCCGGGAAGAGCGTTTCCGGCGCCGAACCCTTGGGATGTCCGAAAAGTGGGGCCTATCGTTTGACAACGCTTGACGGGATGGGTTCTAATATCGGACTTTTCGTAGTTCTCGTTGATCGAGGCCGCGTGCCGCAGATGAATGGACGTATTTGGTCCGCTGAGACCGAAGCGGAAAAGCGGGGCTAACGAAAATTTCATGCGTGCCGCCGGGCAGCGCCAGGGCGCCGCCGCGCACAGCATTTGTTGATTTCCGCTCGATTCGTGCCCCCTGGCGCGATGAGCCCTCTTTTACCAAGCAAGGATCCATCATGGCTACCAAACGTACCTACCAGCCTTCCAAGGTCAAGCGTGCCCGTACGCACGGCTTCCTGGTTCGCAGCCGCACCAAGGGCGGCCGCCGCGTGCTCGCCCGCCGTCGCGCCAAGGGCCGTCACGTTCTCGCCCTCTAATCCGTCGAAGGCCGGAGACCCCTCGTGTCCGGCGACGGGAAGAAGACGCGCCATACGTTCCCCCGACGTCTCCGTCTGATCAAGACGGCGGACTTCGGGGTTGTCGTCCGTACGCGCAACGAACACACGTTCCGCTCGGATGCCGTCTTCTTCTCCGCGCAGTGCATGAGGCGCCCCGAGGCGCCTGGTGAGCTCCGCTTCGGCGTGACCGTCGGCAAGAAGAACGCGAAGCGCGCGGTCGACCGCGCGCTCGTCAAGCGGATCCTTCGGGAGTCCGCGCGCATGCAAGCTCCGGCTCTCCTGACCATGCTCGGTCAGCGGGGACTGGGGCTTGATGTGTCTCTGCGGCTCAAAACGCCGCTCGCACAGGCCGGGGACCGCACGGCGGTCCGTGCGCTCAAGCGCGCGCTCCGTGCGGATGCCGACAAGCTCATGGGCGAAATCTGCCGCCGGGTGCGCAAGACCCCCGCGGCGGCGCCCAAAGCCGAAGCCGATAACGTACCATCGTGATGCGCACACCTCTGGCGGCGCTCTTCTTGGGTGCGATCCGGCTCTACCAGCTGACGCTCTCGCCCTGGGTGGGACGCGAATGCCGGTACGTGCCGACGTGCTCCGCATACGCGATGGAGGCTATCGAGCGCTTCGGCGCGGTCCGCGGCGGTTGGCTCGGCCTCAAGCGCATCCTGCGGTGTCATCCGCTGGGCGGCTGCGGGTTGGACCCGGTGCCCGAAAGATTTCAATGGTTCGGCGGACGGTCTTCAGGCCGTGACGCCGATCACCCTCAACACAACAACCATCAATAGAGCCCTATGGGAAAAGACTTTCCAG
>VOFH01001495.1_pt1 | contig 25910 bp, 35 predicted proteins | sample 5384091 | NCBI WGS metagenome assembly VOFH01 (sample SAMN12384727, study PRJNA508395) | human gut metagenome | isolation source: healthy gut G | host: Homo sapiens
GCCTCTTCCGCTGCATTGTAACGACAGGGAAATCTGCAGAGATCCGTGAGCCATGTGATACGGCACCACCGATGGCAAAGAAGGACATGACTCGGATCCACGGAACCAGGCCAGGCAGAACCGGAAGATGCTGCGATTCCCTTGAAGATCCAGCTGAAACAAAGGATTCCCCGTCTACCTTCTCAAAAGAAACATTTACCGTTCCCGGCAGACGGTGCTCGTCTCCGCCGTTGAGACGAGAACCTGGAATTCTCAGCGGGCCTTCTGAACCCCTGTCTCTCAGAGGACAGATGCCGCGCGCCTTCTCATCAGACTGCCGCAGGCTTCTTTCAGAGCCGCCGCCATCCCCGATTCCGGCCACATTTTCGTACCGGCCCGGTGTCCCCGAATTCCTGCGCCCCGCCGTCCATAAAATTATCAGGATACAGACCCCTCCGACAGTACAGAAAACCGACTCCGCTCGGTCCGTGAAACTTGTGCGCTGATACCGACATCATATCGATATTCTGAGCGACGACGTCGATGGGAAGAGTCCCTGCCGCCTGCACCGCATCCCGTATGAAAAATGACGCCCGCCTTCCGGCACAGCGCACCGATTTCTTCCACCGGCTGAATCGTGCCCAGCTCATTATTTGCATCACGGACACCATAGCGGTGTCCGGCCGCAGTGTGTCTCTCTCACAGATTCGGACGAACCCTTCCTCCGGAATCCGCCGGAAGGTAGGTTAGTTCAAATCCATCTTCCTCCAGCGCATGCATGGCATGCAGAATGGCATGATGCTTTCAATGACTGTGGTGATGATGTTTTTCCCGTCTTTTTTTCATTTTTATGAGCGACGCCTTTTACCGCCCAATTATCCGCCTCTGTACCGCAGGAGGTGAAATAAATATCCATCGGACCAGCATGAATCAGAGAAGGATCTGTTTCCTCGCATCCTCCACCGCTTTATGGGAATCGCGGCCGATTCGGTAAAGGGCGGATGCATTTCCGTAATACTCTGTAAAAATACGGTACCATCGCCTCAAATGCCATTTGTGAAATTCTCGTAGTCGCAGCGTTATCTGCGTATATAAATTCTTTCATCTTCTGTGCCGCTCCTGTCATAAAAAGATCCGCTGATTTTCCTGTCTCACAAAAATCAATTCCAGCGCTCTCTGCGCTTACAACGACTTTGATACGTCTCCCTTCCGGGAGAACCGCCAAATCCCCGTCCGCTCCGAAAGATCACATTTCCGTACCGTCCTCGATCAATCGCATACATTACGCGCCGCAGACCCATGCCGTCGGACTCCGCCACTTCTCCGGTCATATCGATAAACACTGTCTTATATTCCCCCGTGCCTACTATGATATCCACCGCATCGCGGATGACAGCTCCCCTTCACTGCAGCCGCCGCCGATACTTCCGTCACTTGGCCTCTCGGTCCACGGCCATCTTTGCACCGGCGCCTCTCGGCGTAGATCCTTTGCCCTGAATTACGGTGACGACAGCTTTCGGTTCGTGATTTTTCGCCAGATATTCGATCATCTCCAGATCCAGATCTGAACCGTTGACATATCTGGAATGGTATTCTTTTCCGGCAGGCGCTTGTACGCGATGATTTCCGACAGGATCGACACCGCGATTTCCTCCGGAGTCACCGCTCCATCTTTAAGCCGATCGGCGTACAGATGCGCTCGATATTTTCCTTATCGTAACCTTCTTCCACCAGCATATCCAAGAGTCCGCGAACTCTTCTCTTAGAGCCGATCATGCCCAGATAAGCCGGCTGCTTCCCTGGAAGAATCGCTCTGAGACAGTCCGCATCATGCCGGTGCCCTCTCGTAATGACGACGACAAAATCGTAAGGCGTGATTTTCAGCTGCTCGATGCTGTTTTCTTAAAAAGAATCGTAGAGCACGCCCGCCGCCCACGGAAATCTCGGGCGTTGGCAAAGGCGGGTCTGTCGTCCGCCACGTAAACTTCAAAACCGCATTTCGATGCAAACTCACATACCGGCAGCGCGCGATATGACCGCCGCCCAAAACGATCAGACGTTCTTTTTGGAAGCATCGGTTCGAAATTCAAAGTCCCCGCCGTTTTTTACCGTTTCCCGGCTTTACTACGGAAGACCTTCCTCCGCTCTGTTCTGCGCTACAATTTTTCAGCGTTCTGCTGAGACCTTCCGAGATCCTGCCGCTTTCGCCCTTAATCGTCGTATTCATCGAAACGCTTTCTCCCTCTGCGATAGCATCGAGAATCTGTGCGTAAATATTTTTTTCGCTCATCACTTTTTCCTCCCGTCTGACTTACCTCATATCTGCTTTCGTCCCGCATCCGTGTCCTATACAAAACAAGTTTCGGATCCGAAGACCGCGGCGGACCGTCAGTTCTTTGTGACATTGACATATAAAATTGTTATTTTTATTTATTATATCATTATACCAGTAAATTCACAAAGCCAAACAAAACCCGTCTCTGATAAAGAGAGACATCCGTCCCCTGGGAAGGTACCCCCTCCGTGGAGACAGATGTCATGGAAAGAAATGAGATGGCGCCCGCCGCCTACAGAGGCAGGGGACACCGGTATCATATTTGCAGATTGATCAGTTTACAGTCAGAGTGAACGTGCAGTCTTTGTAACCGCTGGCCTTGACCGTAACGGTATGTTCTCCCGATGCAAGACCTTCGATCCCGATATGAATCTGAGCGTCACTTGGCAGTACCCTATATACTCCCTTATACACAGACATATAATCTACTTTCTGATATTCCGTACCATCAACGATTACACTCGTAATCGCATCCATATATTCGCTCTGAGTATATCCTCCTTCAAAAATGATATTTCGATAATCTCCGTAAAATGGTGTTTCAATTTTGTCCACTGCAGGCGGTTCTGCTCCCTGATTATCTGCTCCGGAATTCTCATTGTACTCTATCACAAAGTCCTGATATCCTTCTGCGCAGACAATGATTTCGTTGTTTTCATCCGCTTTAAACGAACCTCCGCCGAGCGAAAGGACATCGTATCCGTAAGAATTGGAAAAATTGGTACATTTTCGAATCGCTCTGCGGACTGCTGAGCATCCCGGCTTCTGTATAGGACTCGCCGTTGACTGTCACCGACTGAATCGCTGATTTCAGGAATAGATACTGCCCGCGCTTTCAAAAAGAAATCTGATACAGGCCGCGCTCTTCATCAAGGGAAATTTCCCCGGAAGGCACGTTTTTTTCCTCTGCGATTACTGTAAACTCTTCCGTCGTCAGGCTCTCCGCATAATACTCTGCCTGCAGCTGAATAGAATATTGTCCTGCCAGACGGAACGAATCTCCTGTGACAATAGTCAGAGATCTGTAATCTTCCGCCAGCGTATAGTATTCGTCATAACCGTAATATCCTCCGGACCGATGGAAGCGGTGCTGCCGTTCGGCTGGTTCAGAACGACTGACTTCAGATTTTTCAGGAAATCGCCTTCCGATCCACTCACCGTTGCTGTAATCGTATCACCCGGCTGTACAGACATATCGCTGAGCGAAAGGGATAAATTCTGTTCCAGCACTTTTTCATACTCTGGAAAGTCAGACGAACCGTCTGATAGCCCGGCGCCCGAAGTTCCAGCGTATGGAGACCCGGTGTCAGCACAAGCCCTTTCAGCGTCATAGTATTCTTCTCCGCATCGATCACGCAGTCTTCCTCAGAAATCGGATTGAGATAATCGTTATTCAGATAGATATGTCCGCCGACCGCCTGCAGATAAGCGAGATCTTTACAATAAAAGACCGGATCGGTATTTTCTTTCACCGACACCGCCGGTTCCCCTGCCCGTCGACGAGAATCAGATCCGCAACCTCTTTGCCCGCGGCCTCATCAAAGGCTATGGCCCTCCCAGCAGGTTATCTTCCAGCACCTGTTTTACACGGTATGGCCGGTTTTGAGTCGTCTCTGCTCCCTCGGTTTCGATATATTGCGCAAAAGTCAGATATTTGTCTTTCGCTCTCGCCTCATTTACTGCGTCAAAATACCCCGATGCGGTGTAGAGCACGTCGGAACCCTGCAGATATACAGCGTCTATACCGCTCATATCATACTCCCACCGGTCAGCGATAGCTTTCGCATAATCATTTTCCACACCGATTTCACAGAGAATCTCCGCATTTGCCAGAAGGTCTGCATCGAATACCAGATCCGCACTCATCATGCTGCCGCCCGAACCGTCCTCCGATCCTCCGGAACCCACCGAAGTAGCCATCGTTACCGCATCCGGCTGAAAAAGAGACAGGCTTTGCCGCTCCGGCGCCGTTCTTCATATTTTCGAAAACAACGCTCCGGCGCCGTTTACAGAGAAAGTCTTCGAGAAAGACTGAAATCCGTCCGCCCAGATCGTCAGCGTATAATTTCCCGCTTCGGTAAGATGATTTTCATTGTCGTTGTAAAGGACAAAACTGTCTCCGAAAAGATACCAGTCGTCGATTTTATCCAGTTCTTCAGTTTCCCCGCCTGGCAGTGTGAGCTGTACCCGATAAATAGGCATCGTAATACCGTACGTCATATCCTTTATCTTAAAGTGGACGTTCTTGCCGCTCTCCACCGAAGGATCCGACAGCTGCATCGTCGGAATCTTTTCATTTACCACATGTATCGGAAAAAGGCGGCTTTGTTCGCCGGAAGTAATTCTCAGCTGGTAACGGCCGTTTGAGAAAAAGTTGATCTGTCCCAGCGGAACGGAAACCTGCGCTGCAGTAGAATCGCCGTGGGGCGCCTCTTTGTCCAGAGTCCATTCCAATTCCCCCGTTCAGCGTCTGATTGTTTTCTCCATATGCCACCAGATCCACATCGAAAATACCGTCCACCCATGCCTTTTTCCGCCTCGGTTCCTTCGGCGTAATTAAACATGACGACAGCCTCTCCGCTGACATGATATCCGTTGTCCGCTTCTTCATCCGGGACTAAAACAGCGTCCGAGAATAGAAAGGAATTTCCTGTTCCTGCGAAGATGTACCGAATGTAGTCTTAGCCGGTTTTACTCTCACATTTCCCGCCGCATCATAATTGGTAAGATAATAGTCCCATACGTATACGGCGCCGTGAGTTAGAAAATAATCTGCACCGGTGTCGCTGACGACCTCAGGTGTCTGCGGATCTTTGTTATCGCTGAGGATAACATTCTGCGTTCTGTCGCCGCTGGTCACTGTGAGCTTCGCCGGTTTCAGCGAGGTCAGTTCCCACTTCGTTACAGAGCCGTCGTCCGTAACCGGCGTCAGCACAGAAGTCACATCGGTGCCGTCGACTGTAACCGTACAGTTTCTGCAGAATATCCATCTTCAAAAGCGATGGATACATACCGAGCATATCCCAGATCTACGATCTTTGTCTGCGATTCCTTCACCAAAGATTCCTCGGCAGGCGTCACCGTTCCGCCGGAACCTCCTCCAGAGCTGCCGCCGGAAGAAGATCCGCCCTGTCCGGTTCCCGGTTTCACCTCTGAGGACGGATTTTCACCCGGAAGACGGCGCGTCATATTGTTTCCGCCGTTGTAGAAAATCTGTGCCAGCTCACCGCGGCTGATCGGGTTTTTCGGCTCAGAGCGCCGTCGGACCCTTCAATCCATCCCTTACGGACCATAGCCGAAACGCTGTCCCTCGCCCATGCGGAAATCTGGTCCGAATCACGAAATCGTTCCAGTACGCTGAGATCCGCCTCAAGCTGATAAGCTCTGGCAAATACGGTAAAAAGCTTCTTCCTTGTAATATCTGCTCGGGATTCAGCTTATCCCCGACCCCTGAAAATACCTGCCGCTACCGCTTTAGACATGTCGCTGTAATACCGGGAAGACATCTATATCAGAATAAGCTGTCAGATCCGTTTCTTCCGTCAACCCGAGACTCCTGACGATAACCGCAGCCATCTCGGCACGGCTCAGGTGGTCTGTCGGACGGAAGTTTCCATTATACCCCCTGCATCAGTCCTTTTTTCCGCACAATACAGCGCAGCTTCTTCTGCCCAGTTGTCCTGTAGATCGGAACGATACCGCACTTGTCGCCGCAAAATGCCGGCATCGCCCGGAAGCCGCAAGAAAAGCGGACAGGCTGAGACATATCAGTTTCCTTTTCATTTTTCCTCCTCAGCACATAGTTGGTCTTACTTAACTGCCAAGTCAAAAAAATATAGACAAACTTTTGGTTTGTCTATACTAACTCCATGTCATAAGTTTATATAAAAACGGAAAAATTACAAACTTCCTTACTGATCATAATTTCTCGATTGTCCTAAAAATATCTCTCCGTCTCTTTCCGAGATTGTCATAAATATCGCGTCACGTCAGAGTTCTTAGAAACTTTTCAAAAAATCTGAATCTCTTCAGCGAAAATGTCGTATTACGCCGCACACCAAAGATTTTCGGCGATACAAAAAGCCGCCTGCCATTAGGCGGCTCGGTCGTTCGATAGTATATACGGAATAACTGCCCGCGATCTATCGTCAAGTAAAATTAACCTACAACGACAACATCAACAGCTCTGAGCTTATCGCTGTTTTTCGGATCCGGTTCCGTTGAAAAAGTGACCTTCTGGCCCTCATTTAATGTCTTAAATCCATCAGCCTGAATTGCGGAGAAATGTACAAACACATCATTTCCGCCGTCATCATCAGCGATAAAACCATAACCCTTTTCTGCATTGAACCATTTTACAGTACCATTGCTCATCTAAAATACCTCCTGTCTTAAAAATAATAAAATCTCTATATCATAAATTCAATTATGAAAGATTTTTTTTGCCGTACTGCCGCCGCAGGCGGCAGGAAACTGCTTTCAAAAAGGAATTCTCCCTTTTCAGTTTCGTCTCAAATTTTAAAAAATTCACATATTTTTGTAAATCATTAAATGTCTAATGACTTACAGAAACATGTGAATCAAGATAACATTTCGCTTACGTTAATCAGTGTATCACAGAAAAAAACATCCCGTCAATGGATTTACCAATTCTTAACACTAATATTTTTATTTTTTTCGGTTGAATTCCTTTTCCAGCGAAGAGATTACCAAAAACATCCGCTTTTCGTTCTATTTTCTTCAGTTTTCCTCGGCATGTATTCGAGGATTTTCGACATTCTTCCCATTTTTTTGATAAAATAAAAAAATACCGGCATCATCTTCCTTTATCTTTTGTCCGGCCTTCTCTATTTATATTGCTTCATTTCACGAATTAGAATATAATATATAGTTATGAAAAAGTACTGAAATATCAGAAAATATTTTAGCGCACCTGCCGCGGTTCTGGTATTTTAAAGAAAAATACGGCTTTTAAGGAGGCACTTTATTTGATAAACCCTAATCTCAGAAATGTTGCAATTATCGCCCACGTCGATCACGGCAAGACCACTCTCGTCGACGAAATGCTCAAGCAGAGCGGCGTTTACCGTGAAAAATCAGTCTGTCGTCGAAAGAGTCATGGACTCCAACGACCTGGAGAGAGAACGCGGCATTACAATTTTAGCGAAAAATACGGCCGTCACTTATGGCGATGTGAAAATCAATATCGTAGATACACCGGGACACGCCGATTTTGGCGGAGAAGTGGAGCGTATCCTGAAGATGGTAAACGGCGTCATCCTTTTTTGGTCGACGCTGCGGAAGGTCCGATGCCTCAGACGAGGTTCGTGCTGTCCCGGGCGCTGGAACTGGGTCACAAAGTCATCATCGTCATCAACAAAATCGACCGTCCGGACCGCCGGATCGATGAAGTCATCGACGAGATTCTCGAGCTGCTGATCGATCTCAACGCTACGGATGATCAACTGGAATCTCCGATTTTATTCTGTTCCGCCCGCCGGGGCATCGCATCTGCTGACCAGAATGCAGAGGGCACTGATCTCCGTCCGCTGTTTGAGACGATTCTCAGTCACATCCCGCTCCAGAGGCCGATTACGATCAGCCGTTTCAAATGCTGGTCTCCGCATTGGACTACAACGAATTCGTCGGCCGGATCGCGGTGGGGAGAATCGAACGGGGCAAACTCACCCAGAATCAGGACATCATCGTCTGCAATTACCATGATGACAACACCAGCAAAAACTGAGAGCGTCAATATCTACGAATACGACGGTCTGACAAAGAAAGCTATCACAGAAGCCTACGCCGGCAATATCATCGCCATCTCCGGCATCGGCGACATCACCATCGGGGATACGATCTGTGATCCCAACGCTCCCGAACCTCTGCCTTTCGTCCAGATCTCCGCACCGACCATGGAGATGACTTTTGTCGTAAACGACTCTCCTTTCGCCGGCCGGGAAGGAAAATATGTCACTTCACGAAATCTCGGGACCGTCTCTTAAAAGAGACTCTGAAAGATGTCTCTCTGAGAGTAACGGAAACGGATTCTACCGACGCATTCAACGTAGCGGGCCGCGGAGAAATGCATCTTTCCATTCTGATGGAAAATATGCGCCGGGAAGGCTATGAATTCGCCGTTTCACCGCCTCGGATCCTCACCAGAGAGATTGACGGCGTGCTGTGCGAACCGATCGAACGTCTCGTAGTCGACGTACCGGAAAATTCCGTCGGCTCTGTCATGGAAAAGATGGGAGTCAGAAAGGCGGAAATGGTTCAGATGACACCGGTGGGAAGCCGTATGAAAATCGAATTCCTGGTGCCGTCCAGAGGCCTTTTCGGTTATCGGAATGAATTTCTGACCGATACTCGGGGCGAAGGCATTATGGCCTCCGTCTTCGACCGCTACGAGCCTTTTTAAAGGAGAGGTCGCAAGAAGATCCACCGGAAGCCTGGTGGCATTCGAGACAGGAGAGACAAACGCTTACGGACTCTTCAACGCTCAGGACCGGGGCGCGCTCTTTGTAGAAGCAGGCGTTCCTGTTTACGAGGGAATGGTCATCGGCGTAGCGCCGAAAGCAGGCGATATTAACGTAAATGTCTGCAAAAAGAAGAACCTGACAAACATGAGGGCCGCGGGCAGTGAGGAATCTCTGCGTCTGGTACCGGTCAGAAAGATGAGTCTGGAACAATGCCTGGAATTTCTGGCCGACGATGAACTGCTGGAAGTGACACCGGAAAATCTCCGGCTCAGAAAATCGATTCTCAATAACCAAGACAGAGCGAAGTATCAGAACAGAATCGCCAAAGCAAAATCCTAATCGCAGCCGCTCGCCAAAGTTCAGAGCATCTCATAGAAAAGGAGGCGAATTTCATTGAAAATACAAGAATCAGCGGAAAACTATCTCGAAACCATACTCATCTTAAAACAGCGTCAGGGACAGGTTCGCTCTATTGATATCGTAAATGAACTCAATTTTTCAAAACCGAGTGTCAGCGTCGCCATGAAAAAGCTCCGCGAAAGCGGACTGATCGAAATGGCTCCCCGATGGAATGATAACACTTCTTCCAGAGGGGCATGCGTATCGCCACTACCATCTATGAGAGACACGTCCTGCTCAGTCAGTACCTGATCCGTCTCGGCGTAGATCCGAAAGTAGCCGCTGAAGACGCCTGCCGAATCGAACATGTCATCAGCGAAGAGAGTTTTGGAAAAATCAAAGCCCATGCGGAACAATACACATCATCTGCAGACGGCAGCGATGAAAAATAGAAACAGAATAAAGTCCGAATAATTCTGCAGTCAGGAAAAAGACGACCCGAAAGCCGGCATGCCGGCTTTCGGGTCGTCTTTTCCCGGATAAATCAATAAACCGCCGCTGTTCCGCCGCCTTCTACAGGCGGCGGAACAGCGGCATTACATTATTTTCCACAGTTTAACGAACGCTTTGTCCGTTCTGCAGCCACACTATTTCGCTACTTCTTCGCAGAAACGCATCAGAATCGTAGCTGCCTGCGCTCTCGTCGCATTTCCCGCAGGCTTCAGCATCGTGTCTGTCACTCCTGTGATCAGACCTTCCCCATTCGCCCACTTCATCGCTGTTTCAGCATATGCGCTGATCTGCGCCGCATCTGCGTAACCCGACAGATCCGCCGTCGCCGTTACGTCGATCTTCTTGTACTGTGCGTAACGGTAAAGAATTGCCGCAAACTGTTCCCTCGTAATCGAATCGTCCGGTCCGAATTTCTCCTCATTGTATCCGGTAACGATATCGTTGGCAGACGCCCACGCGACTGCGTCAGCGTAATACTGATCCGCCGCTACATCGGCAAAACCTGCCCCGTTATCTACTGCCGGCTCTTTCTCCAGACGGTACAGAATCGTCACGATCATGCCGCGGGTGGTAGTTCCGTTTGGATGGAACGTCGTCTCGGACGTACCGTTCATCATGCCGTTATCTACCGCATACTGAACCGCATCTGCGAACCAGTCTGTCGTCAGCACGTCGGTGAATCCCGCAATCTGCTCCGGCTTTTCTTCGCTCTTTGTGAAGGCTGCACTTACAGATACCTCAGATGCCGGCATCGTAAAGGTATACTTGCCGTCTTCTTTCTCTGTCACAGAAATTTCTTTTGCCGTCCTTGTCGGTTACCGTCAGCTGATCCAGCTGATAGCCTTTGTCCGGCTTTACTGTGAGAGTTACCGTGCTGCCTTTGGAAGAGCTCTTGACGGAAGCGGTTACCGTTCCGTTGTCCGTATCCTCCACGGTCACTGCGTAAGTCGTGACGGAACCGCCGCCACCGGAAGACGGACGAGTATAGGAAACCTCCCTTTTACCGTCAGAAGCGATAAGATACTCCTTACCGTTGACCGTCACTTTAATTTCGTTATCGGTATCATTTTTCAGCGTAATCGTTCTGCTGTTTCGCTCATATCCGCAGACAAGCCGTCCTTCAGTACGGTAACGGTCTCTCCGTCTTTTGCTGCATCGAGCGCATCTTCCAGAGTATTGTACCGTACTCCGTTAAGGACTGCTTCCGCAGCGGGTTCCTTCGTAATTGTAAATTCGCTGAATCCGTGCGGATTAGTAAATGTCGCGGTGTAATTATCACCGGTGTTCATGACCTCTGCGATATATTCGTATCCTTTGTGCTGAACGTAGACATCATCCGCTGAAGTGACAAATTTTGCCGGCAGCGGAATAAAAACCGTAGTCGTTCCTTTGATGTCAAGAGGACGGGCCTCCTCAACAACATCCTCTTCCCCACCGGAAACTACAACGATCTTATAAACCGGTGTGATATTCAATTTATAGGAATCTTCAGAATATACTTCCGGTTTGATATCAAGATAAGCGCGTACTTCGACCTTAGCGTCATCAGCTTCACTAAACTTGGAATTCTGTTTGATCTCAGAAGCCTGTTCATCTGAAATCTGATTCGCTTCCGCCGCAGCGGCAGCGCTGATTTCCGGTACAGCGATATTTGCCGCAGCTTTTTTTACCGCCTCTACTGCATCTTCAGGAATCTCCTCTGGCAGATCCGAAACGTTAGACTCTCCAACCGCAGGTTCTACAGGTACCGTTGTTTCAGTTTTCTTTTCCACCTTATAAGCATAGCCGTTCTTATCACTGGCTACCGCGATATAACCATCTGCAGTATACTCGCTTGGATCGCTGGTGAAATATCCGCCGGAGATGACAATATTTGCTTCTTCTAATGTAACGCCATCCTCTGAATTACTGTCGGCAAATACGACGTTAAAATTACCATTTTTATTTCCAGCTTCGTTTTGGATTTCCAATCCTTTTGCTGGACAACAGCCTCCCTGCTGTGCGCCATATTCAATTTTTTCCCTGTACAGTTCCGGTAAAATCATCATCTACCGTGACAGTAATTCCATCGTAATATATCGAACTCAACCCATACCACAGATCGAACGCTGCCTGACCCGGATAAGCGTAAATATTCGTATCACCTTTCAGCGTCAGACTGCCGAAATTATTGCTCGATACATACTGACATTGAGGAGCCTCACTTGCATCCAGCGTCACATCCTCTAAAATCAGATCACAGTAATTCTGAAACATAATTTTAAGTTCAGAATAGTCACTGGCTTTCACTGTACCATTTCTTATAGTGACAGTAGAACCCTTTAAAAGCTGGAATCCATTTGTCTCTGTTCCGGCAGACCCCACGGTCGGACTTCCCACAGTATATGTATGGCCGTTTAAATCGAGAACTACATTCTGCTGGTCTTTCACCTGCACACCGCCGCCCTGCGTATCCTTCAGAAGTGTAATAGTTGTCTTGGTGTTATCCGCAGGAATCTGCGCAAACGCAGCCCTAAAGTTGCATAGTACTTTTCTCCCACCTGAGCTACAGCATTTTCTACAGTCAAAGGAACAACAACACCCTCATGCTGTATATAACCATCAGCTACAAAAGCACTTACATCTGTGCTAAACTCACCTCCGGTGATGGAAATGTTCATTCGCATTGCTGTCATTATGTTTTGCAACTGCTGCGTTATCCGCAGAAAAATACCTCAGAAATAGAAACTACCGGGCTCTGAGTACTGCGGTCATACACACCGTAAGTCGAACCAGAAAATTTTCCGCCTGTAATGGTAAGAGTTCCTTTGTCCATTTCTGCTGCACATCCGCAGTTATCTACAGCATAAGTAATTTTGCCGCTTTCGGCTGCCGTAAAAGTTCCCTCGGTTATCTTAGCGACATTGTGATTCTGAACCATGGCCTGAGCATAATTCATAAAAATACCGCCATTAATTTCAAGCTCTCCGCGGTCATCGTTCTTAATCGTATTCAGTCCGCCGATAAAGGTTCCGCCTTCGATAACCATTTTAGGCGTATTCGTTTTGCCGGCTCCATTGTAATATCCATTTTCTACCAGGCTCGAAAACTGACCCTTTCCGTCCGGCCCTGGCTGACAGACACACCTTCAAAGACAGTCATCGTACCGTAGTTCTGCAGGGTGTAAAAAAGAATTTCCACCGGAACTTTCTGCACTGTTACCCGCTTCTTTACTCCGAGTAAAACTGCCACCCCGCAACGTCACCTCGGCATCCTCTGCGTTATGCAACGCCGCTTTTGCATGAGTAACATTGTCTACCGTACCTTTGCCCTCATCGCTGCTGTCGATGATCGTCAGAGTACCATAATTGGCAATCGTATGATTTTCTACATTTGTCAGTGTATGCCCATTAAGATCCAGTGTAAGTGTTTTCTCTTTTGCAATCGTGATATCTTCGTTATAGTCCTTTTCCAATTTGATTGTGGCACCATCATCTAACGCATTAATCTGCGCCTGCAGAGTTTCTGCTGAAACATCTGTTTCAGCAAACGCTGTCGGCACCATGGTAAGCACCATACACAAAGAGATCAGTAACGATAGAAATTTTCGTTTCATAATGTTTCTCCTCTTCTCTTCTCAAAAAAACTTTTTAACATATCTATTCTTCCGCCGGATTTCTCCGGCATCCGCTGTGAACGGCCGCCTGCTCCTTCTGTTTCTTTGTCAGGAGCCGCATCCGCCCTCAATAAACATCCCTCCGGATGATTACTGACAAATTCATCTCAGGCTTTAAGAACTGCGAATCCAAGCCTTCGGCCGTGTATTTTCAATGTTCCAAACTGCAAAGACCAAAACTGCAGTGACAATCCGGACAGACTGATCGCTGCCGTCCGCAAATGTGTCCTGTGCCGCCGTCTCGCAACTTATTTTTCCATCTAAAGAATAAATATCCAAATTTTTATATTACATAATAATCATTATGTTATATCTGCTTCTTTTTTCTATCTCCTATCTTTTCCATTTACACAAAAAATCCTGAAAAAGACCTGTGCCGTCTGCCAGGTCTGCTTCAGAGAATTTATAAATCACCTTACTTTTCCAATTATAAATTAAAGGATGAATTCCATTCATCCGATCCGAATACGCGAACGATTTCGGAACAGTATTAAAAGATATTTCGCGCCGCCGCTTTTTATCGGTTTTATGTCTGCATCTCATTTTACGAACTTATGAAAACGTTTCTTAAATCTCTTTTCGTATTCCTCGATCAGCTCATCCTGAAATTTCGGATCTGCGATAGCGATCAGCTCTCTGGCCCGATCTTCCAGCGATTTGCCCTTCAGCTTAGCGATACCGAATTCAGTCACCACATAACTCACATCTTCTCTCGTCATGCTTACTTCCGCGCCGTGGGCGATAAAGGCGTGATCTTTGACACCAGTTTCCCGGAAAAATCAGGCACACTGGCTGTCATAGCGATAATCCCTTTCCTTTCCGGTCGGGAGCCATGGTGGCACCCAGGTGAGACTCGGCTGACCGCCGACGCCGCTGAACTGATATTCGCCGATGCTGGCAGAGACCACCTGCCCCATCAGGTCGACGCCCACGCTTGAATTCACAATACACATCTGGGACTGGCGGGAAATCATATACGGATGATTGACATATTCCGCTGTCTGGAAATTGACTGCAGGATTCCGATCTACAAAGTCGTACAGTCTCCGGGTCCCCATAACGAAAGAAACCGTCATGACCCCGGGATCGGTCGTACAATATTTGTTATTAATCACGCCATTCTCGTACAGGTCGATCAGGCCATCGGAAAACATATCGGAAAAAAACTCCCAGATCCTTTTTGCTGCCCAGAAATCTGCAGACCGCATCCGGAATCGATCCGATCCCCAGAGAGATCGTGGCTCCGTCCGGGATGAGTGACGCGCAGTACTCGCCGATAGCGATTTCCGCGTCCCCGATACGAGGCGGCTGCAGCTCATAAAGTTCCTGATCCGCTTCTACAAAACGATCGATCTCGCTGACATGAATCAGAGTATTTCCGTAAGCAAAAAAGGCATTCTGCGGTTGACCTGAGCGATGAGGAGCTTCGCATTATCTGCGGCAGGTCTCGTATAATCCACCGATACGCCGATGGAGACATAGCCCTTTTCATTTGGCGGCGACACCATTACCAGCATGACATCGTCGCGATAGGTTCCATCCTCAAAAATTCCGTAGCCTGATAATAATGATTCACCGTCACATCGCCGTACCCTGTCCGCTACGCACTTGCGCGTGGAAGGGCTGAGAAACCAGCCGTCGAAGTGAAAATGATCTTTGTATTCCGGCTGGGCATATTTCCCCGACCCAGAGTCTGCATATGATGAACAGTGACATCCCTATACGCCGCCGCATTAGCGATCATCGCATCGATCAGTACGGTAGGTTCCGCAGCGCAGTGACTGAAGACTACATGATCACCGGATTTGATCAAATTTACTGCTTCTTCCGCGGTGCAGAGTCTCGTTATACAGTTCTTTCCAATTCTCCATTTCGGGTACCCTCCGATTGCTCTTTCTATCCTGCCTGTCTTTTGATTCTCCTTACATTCTATACCTGATCCAGCGCCTGTCTGATGTCGGCGATGATATCCTCCGCATACTGATCCCTACGGAAAGACGGATCAGATCAGCCGAAACTCCCTGCCTCCAGAAGCTGCTGATCTGTCAGCTGCCGGTGCGTCGTGCTGGCAGGATGAAGTACACAGGTACGGGCATCCGCCACATGGGTCACCACCGCCGCCAGTTTCAGACTGTCCATAAACTTTGTGGCCGCTTCTTCCGCCCTTGACGCCAAAGGATATGACGCCGCAGGTTCCATTCGGCATATATTTTTTTCGCTAAATCGTGATATTTGCTGCTTTTCAGACCGGGATACTCCACCCAGGTGACACGATCATCAGATTCCAGATACTCCGCTACGGCCTGCGCATTTTCGCAATGACGCGCCATCCTTAAAAACAGAGTCTCCAACCCCAGATTCAGTAAAAACGCGTTGTGCGGGGACGGATGGATCCAAGATCCCGCATCACCTGAACCGTCGCTTTCGTAACAAACGCTCTATTACCGAAAGTTTCAGCGTATACGATTCCATGATAGGAATCATCCGGTTCCGTCATGCCGGGAAATTTATCTCTGTGAGCCATCCAGTCAAAGGTACCCCCTCCACGATAGCGCCGCCTACGCTGGTAGCATGACCGTCCATATATTTCGTAGTACTGTGAGTGACGATATCAGCTCCCCATTCCAGAGGTCTGCAGTTAATCGGCGTCGGGAAAGTATTATCCACGATAAACGGCACTCCGTGGACATGCGCCGCCTTTGCAAACTTTTCAAAATCCAGCACTACCATAGAAGGGTTGGAAATACTTTCCGCAAAGAGACACTTCGTATTTTCCTGAAAGGCTGCACTCAGTTCCTCCGCTGTGCATTCCGGGTCCACGAAAGTCACATCGATCCCCATCTTACGCATAGTGACATTGAGCAGATTAAACGTTCCGCCGTAAACCGCAGAGGAACTGACCCATGATCACCCGCGCTGCAGATATTGAAGACAGAAAAGAAATTCGCCGCCTGACCGGAGGAAGTCAGCATCGCTGCCGTGCCGCCTTCCAGTTCCGCAATTTTGCCGCCACCGCGTCATTCGTCGGATTCTGAAGTCTGGTATAAAAAAATAACCGTCTGCCTCCAGATCAAAGAGCTTCGCCATCGCCTCACTGGAATCATATTTAAATGTCGTCGACTGATAAATCGGAAGAACTCGCGCCTCCCCGCTTTTCGGGCTGTAACCCGCCTGTATACAGCTTGTATTGATATGTCTTTTTCTTCAAAACTTCCTCCTGTTTTCTTTTACTTTCTGTTATCATCTTCGTCCCTTTTCCGCGTCCTGACAAAAACCTGCGGCTTTTTCTATCCCGCGCGAAACGGGCCGCGTTCTGAACGATCTGAAAACAATTTTCTTCAGATGAAACCGTTCCGTCTTTTCCGCTTCTGTCCGCATCCTGCTGCGCCTTCTCCGATTTCAGACCATTCCGCACGGTGCTGCAGAGTTCCTAAACCCCCGGCTACAAAGAGTTCCAGAGCTGTTTCCGGCTCCGTCAGCCCGGTCTTGATATTACGGTCCGCCTCATAAGCTTTCATCAAAACCTTCCGAAGGCCTTCCCCGTCATATCGGGACGCCGGTCCGAAGGCCTTTTGATGCGGAACTCATGGATCCCCAGCGCCGCCTTCATCTGCGCCAGATTCATGCCGTCGGAACGCATTTCGTGAACCGAGAGAATCGTCTCATACTGAGAACAGATCAGCCCCAGCAATTTAAACACATTTTCTCCGCTTTCCAGCAGAGAATGGAGAATCCTCAGCGCATCGCCCTTTTTGCGGAAGAAAGCGCGTCGGTAAAGGCGAAGACGTCCCTCTCCGCCCCGCTGATCACCGTATTTTCGATGTCCTCCGCCGTGATCCGCTCTCCGCTGTGGGCTGTGGTTTTAGCGATGTCGTTGACCAGATTATCCAGCGTGTAGTCCGATTCCTTATCATAATATCCCGATACATCGATAAAATAACCGCTGAGATCCGGATCGAATTCTTTTTTCGCCGTCCGAAAACGCTTTGCGATAAAAAGAACGGAGCATCGGCGGATCCAAACGGTCGAAATCATAGACCGAACCGTACTTTGCCGCTACCTTGTACAGCTTTTTCTCTTGTCCAGACTGTCACAGACCAGAATGAGAACCGTGTTTTCCGGAAAATCTTTCAGATATTCCGCCACTTCATCACCTCTCCCAGAGGACTCGTCAAAATCACTGACCAAAACCACCCGTTTTTCCGACAGCATCGGAAGTGTTTCGCAAGCTTCGGAAATCCTCCCCGTATCTTCCGACGAACCGTCAATCTTTACAAAATCAAATAATTCCGCTGCGGACATGACATATCGCTTTCGAATCTGCTCACACGCCCACCGGATCAGGTATTTTCTCTGCCGAAAAGAAGGAGTATATTTTTCAGCCGGTCCTCTTTCAGCTCCGCCTGAATTCGTTTGTAGCTGTGAGGCTCTTTCTTCTTCGAAGCTCCTGAATACGCCGCCATCAGTATGCAACCTTAAATCTTCGTTCGTACTCGGCGATGAGCTCCGGACGAAAATCGGGATGCGCGATCTCGATGAGACACCGCGCCCGGTCCTTCAGGTTTTTCCCTTCACCTGAGCGACGCCGAACTCCGTGACAAAGTAGTCCGCATCCTGCCAGGTGACCGTCACCGACGACCCCTCTGTGATAAACGGTCTGATCCGCGACGTCCTCACTCCGTTTTTTCGTGTACTGACGTCATCGCTATAATCGCCTTTCCTTTTTTATCAGGGTAATAGCCGCGCCTCTCAGAAAGTCCAGCTGTCCTCCGGAACCGCTGATATTTCTCAATCCGTAAGAACCGGAAACCACCTGTCCCATCAGATCCACCTGAATACAGGTATTGATGCAGACGAGATCAGAACATTTCGCAATAGTAAAGGGATCGTTGGTATAGCTCGCCCTCATCAGAGTGACCGCCGGATTATTGTCTACAAAATCATACAGCTCCTGGGTTCCCATCACAAAAGCCGCTACCATCGTTCGCTTCTCATTGGATTTCTGCGTATTTGTGATGACCCCCGCCCGGCAGAGATCCATGATACCGTCGGAAATCATTTCGGAATGGACGCCCAGATTCTTCTTGCCCATCAGCGCCTGGCAGACCGCGTCCGGTATCGATCCGATACCGATCTGGATCGTGCTGCCGTCTTCCACAAGCGCGGCGCAGTTTTCACCGATCTTCCGCTCGATTTCCGTGATTTCCGTACGCGGCACAGCCGGCATCGGCTCATCGCAGCGGACGATCCGGTCCGCTTCGCTGACATGTACCAGGCTGTCAATCCCCGCATTTCTCGGCATGTGGGCATTCACCTGCATGATAACGCGATCGGCCGTCTCCACCCCCTCCCGGATAAAGTCGGCATTGAGTCCGCAGCTGCGGTAACCGTGTTCATCCGGCAGAGACGCCTGAAACATAAAGACATCCACTTCGATATCCCGGTCTTTCAGCAAGTTTCCTATTTCGAAATAATAACAGGGATATACCACGGCACATCCCTCATTTACCGCTTTTCTGGTAGAGGCGGAGACAAAAGCGTCTCGTGAATAAAATTATCTTTATACTCCTCTTTCAGATAATCTTCACCCCCGGAACTGAGACCATGCATGATCTTCACACCGTGAAAAGAAGCCGCATTGTCTACAAGCGCTCTGACCAAACCCTCCGGCCGGGCCGCAATGCCGCCTACTAAAATGCGTTCCCCGTCCTTTACCAATCTCACGGCCTCAGCGGCGGAACACAATTTTTTTCATATTCGAGTTCCCATTTTTCCATACGAAGTCCTCCGTTGAAAATATAAATATCTATCCGTTCCGCAAATTCTTTCGAGAGATCGGCGGCTGTCTTATCATACAGCGCTCCGCCGCGAAACAGAGATCCTTCTCTGCGGCAGTACCGCAAAGTCAGTAGTCGGAATCATTTTATACCATGTCGACTACGGCTCAGTCTTCGTCTCATTCCTCTGCTTCGACCCGCCTGCCGCCGAGGAGACAGGTATAAGTTCAACTAAGCTCTTGCTGCGTTTCTCCTGCAAATCGCTAAGTTGAAGCTATTATACCACAAATGTTCAGCGCTGAATAACAGGATTCTTGTCTGATCAATTAAAATACGAAATTGCTGAAATCTTTTGTCCTTCACAAAATCGAAAATTTTTATCTTTTATCATACTTTTTCCCGTGCGCCGAACTATTCCCGAAGAAATCGCGCCGCATCCGGCTCATCGAAGTGACTTTTCCTCCGGATTTCAGATCGAAAAAGACCGCGCCGTCGGTCGTTTCGAAAGATCTGCGTCGAAATCTTCCAGACGGCCGAGAATTTCTCCGGAAGGATGTCCGTAATAATTCGTCCCGACCTGTATCACAGCGGAGGAAGGCGATACGGCCGACAAACCGACTGCGTGTGGAATAACGGCTGCCGTGATGAGCGACTTTCAAAATATCCGCCACCAAGCCCGTTCCCATAAAGAGATGTCAGCTTTTCTCATATTCGCTCCGATATCCCCGGTAAATAATACTTCCGTTCCCTGCATTTTCGCCTTTACGATGAGGCACAATTCATTTTCATCCCTCACTGTCTTCCAGTATTTTCTGATACGTCTCCGGTCCCCGCGGCTGCCGGGGCCAGGACGTCAATGGTTATGCCGCCGACAGCGATACTGTCGCCCGCCTGACAAACAGAAGATCCTCCGCCGGTATGCCGTAGGCGCCGGCGATCTCATCCGCATTCGGCTGATACACCGCAGACAGCATCATTTTTGATTCTGACTCCCTTCGTCAGAGATATAAGCCCTCCGCAGTGATCCGTATGAAGATGACTGATCACCGCCAGATCAACTCCGATACACCGTTTGCGAGAAAATACGGAATCAGAATGTTCTCGCCCACATCGTACGTGTCGCTTCCGCCGCTGTCAAAGATAATGTTCGTACCTCCGTCTCTCAGATGCGCGCAGTCTCCTGACCCACATCCAAAAACGAGATCTCCGCCCGGGACGCCCGGTCCATACAGAGCCCCGCTGCACTGCACACCGCTGCAAAGACGGAAAGAAGACAGACGGTCAAAAACCTCACTCTCCGTTCCACGGGATCACGCCGTCCGTTTTCTTTCTCCGCAGGCCATTGTCCATTTCTGAAAGCCAGCGCAGCTGCGGCGTCCCCTCCAGTATCCTGGCTCTTCTGTCCGGATTCCTGAAATCCGGACAAAAGCGCCTCCGCTTCACTGCAGAAAAAAATAAAACCGCATAATAAAACAGAAATATGCCCGACGGCGGCGAAGCCGTAACGGTAATCCAAGGGCGTATTCTCCGGCAGACGGTTGAGGGAAAGTCAAAACAGACAGAAGCATATCCTCCATCATGCAGAGAAGGCGGAATCCTCCATCTGCAGCGAACCGCACCGCTTCCGGGAGAAACTCCATTCTTTCAGCACAGAAAACGGCATCATCACAACCCCCGCAGGTACGATCAGACCGGCCAGAGCGATGGCCGGCGGGTTCAAAAAAAAGCTGCCGGCGAAATATAGTGAAACTGCCGCAGTGTCATCGGCATTATCCCCGCCTGCATCAGAAATATACCGTATGCCTGACTCCTCCATCCGGCGATGCGCCGCGGCAAAGACGGCCCTTTCCCAGGCTTCTCGTGAGAATCATTCTCTGTGAACGCCGTCTTTCTCCCCATACGACGCGATCCGGTCCCCGTGGGGCATGACGATACTGATCGTCAGCACCGCCAGAAAAGACAGCTGAAATCCCGCGGAAAAAAAGTGTCGCCGGCCGGTACATCAAAAGACAGAAAGCGCAGAACGAAATACAGGACAGACCGTCGTACCTTCGGTGAGATATTTTGCCGCGATATGAATCAGGATCATAAAGACAGCACGCACTACAGAGGAGAGAATCCGGACAGTGCCGTATATAATATGAGGATCACAGCAGCAGGGAGATTTCCCGCCATCGTAGCGGGATTTCCTGATGCAGCGCTCAGAACACTGTAAATCAAAGAAATATGAAGTCCCGACACGGCCAGAAGATGCGCCGTTCCGTTCTTCTGAAAGTCCTCATAGATTTTTTCTCATCCATCTTCGTTCGGTCACCAAACAGGATTCCCGCCAGAAGCCCAGCGCCTTCTTCGCCCATCACTTCGGATGCGGCGGACAGATAAATCCGCTGAAACAGTGCCAGCCGATTCAGCAGCAGATATACGCCCCGCGTTTCCCCCTTTGCTGTAAAACCGGACTCTTCCGCCTGCATCGTCATGCGCGGATGCCGCGCTCTTCAGATAACGCCGGTAATCAAAAGTCCCGGATTTCCAGAAGACTCCGGTTCTCTCAGAACCCCGCGCACCGCAACGAGACAGCCGGTACGGATCTCTCCCTTCTTCCTCTGCCGTACGTTCCGCCCGCCTCCCGGCCTCCAGTTTCTGCCCGGAGAAGCGTTCTCTCCCGAACCCTTCTCCGGCTTGTTCTCCGTCTGACTTCGTTCCTTCCTTTCAAAAACGGATTCTTTACGGTTACAAGAATGCGTTCTCCGCCGGATCCGTCCTCATTCCTGACCCGAATCTCAAACACACGGCGATCCTCCTGACTTCTTCCGAAACGATGCGCCCCTCGGTCAGTTCTGCGGACTCGCCGCTCCTGCCGTCAAAAAGCCGAAACATCAGCGTCAAACCAGCTGTACCTCAGACTTCCCGCCGCGAAAAAGCAGAAATACGACCGCTGTCTTCTTCATCAGAGGAAAGAAATAAAGAAAATCCCGCCTGAAACGCCCTGACATCTTGTACTCCAATCCGCCGTCCGGGATCTTTTCTCCCTCTCTAATTACATTTATTTTATTTTTTCTATATTTTTACATTTATTCAGTAAAAATAACAGCAGGAATCCGCCGCCGAAAGCAGAAAGGAATATCCTCGCTTCCTCACAGACTGCAATCCCTGCCGTAAATCCCGCCGCACACACGGCTGCAGGTCTTCTCATACGATTTTTAACCGCTCAATAATTATGACAAAAATCTCATTCCGCAGCTTTCCTTCAAACGAAACCAAAATTTCCGCATCCTCCGGTTCCGTCAGTTCACTCCTTTATATACAGTCCTCTGCCTACCTTTTTACTCCATCCATCTTCTGGACGATGTTATCCACATAAACATCGATATCCGCATAATTCATATGAAAGCCCAGTGTTGAGATACTTCAATATCGTCAGCAGACGAATCAGGTAATCGCAGGGATTTTTAAAATAGGGATGTTTTGCGATCAACTTCCTCCATCGATTTCTGATCCGGCAGGATCGGACTGCCCGCTTCAAAATCGCGATCTGATCTTCCAAGTTTTTATAATGAAAATCAGATCGTCTGTCGGCTTGCCGTAGATTTTAAAATGATCTTTTAAAAGTCTTATAGAAATTCAGTTCTTCTCTGATATTTTCCGCGGCGATAGGAATTTTCAGCACTGCTTCCCTGCCCCGTATGTGGGTGTCGTCCATCCACAGCTTTCTCCTTACTGACAAGTTTACAGTAATTGTAAAAATTTGTCGCTTCTATTTTTAGTAATTTCTGTAATATAAATTTCACATTAGACGTCAAACAGCCATAAAAGCCCTCTAATACTAATGTTTATCATACATTATATTGAACATGTATTTACCTGTCAACTTTGTGTATGGTATAATTTTTTATCTATTTGATGTACATTTGGTGCCTTTTAGGCGGGTGATAATTATATGACAGAAAAATTTGACAAACGAGCCGGAAAAACGGCGGCATACCGTCCGGCAGCGCAGGCAGACATTCCGATGACTGGGATGATTTTCTGACTGAATTCAGGAGTGACAGCGATATTGCGGTTCGAAGCCTGGAAGATCTCGGCCTGGACGACGACTTCGCGCTTTCCGAGCTGCAGAATTCGGGCGGCGGCTCCGGTTCTATGGGACATACTTCCCGATTCGACAAGTTAAAATCCGGGCAGAAAAGTACTCTGCCGATCCGCAGGACGGCGCTCCGCCGGAGGAAGATCTGGACTTAAGCATCTTCGATGAACTGGACGTCCTTCTGGATGAGGAAAAAAGAGTCTCCGTCACAGAAAGCCGATCATGACACCGCTCTCTCCGTACGAACACCTCGGAATTTTCTTCAGAAGCAGAAAACCTCTGCACCGGATGCGGAAAAGGTGCCGGCAAAGCCGCTGAAGGCGCAGATGAACCGGTGGGAAGGAAAAACAGTCCCGGCAAAGCGGATTCCGACGGTCTGGAAGAAGAACCAGCGGCAAAAGGCGGACGCGGCGGATACACCTTCAGCCGGCACCAGGCCCGCAGGCGAAGACAGCGGTACCGGCGGCGGTTCATCGTCTAATTCCGGTGGCTTGGCCCTCCGGCCCTGCTGCGGATTTGCAGAGCAAAGACTTGACCGGCGCCGGAAGATCCTCTTCTTTCGAACGCGGTACAGCAAAGACAGACAGACAACGCAGATACAGATCGAAACACAGGCAGCTGCGGATAAACCCCTTCTTCCTGCAGCAGAAGCGGAAAAAATGACAAAACTATGGACAAAGAAACGAAACCGAAAAAGAAAAGGAAATCAGAGACGGCGGACGGAAAAAGCCTCTCTGGCGCCGGATCATCCGCTGGATTATCATTCTGCTGATCGCCTGCATCATAGCAGGCGCAGCTTTATGTGGGATTCGTGGTCTTCACCTCCCCTGAAATCGTCGGACAACATCTACGGCGATCTGCAGCAGACATCGAAAATTTTCGATGATCAGGGCGAACTGCTGGAGTACGTAGACGCGTCGGTCGTCCGTATTAACGTGACCTATGATCAGATCCCTAAAAATCTGATCAACGCCTTTGTCGCGGTGGAAGACAAACGTTCTTCGAACACAACGGATTCAATTACGTTTCGCATTCTGGGCGCTATTGCGGGAAAGCATCTTTACTGACAAAGATGTCAGCGGTACGAGTACGATTACTCAGCAGCTGGCCCGCAACCTGTATCTGACCACAGAACGATTTCGATGACCCGTAAGATCCGGGAAGCTTATTATACGATTATTCTGGAAAAAAATCTCACAAAAGAGCAGATCATCGAAGCCTACCTCAATACGATCTCGCTGGGATACAGCGCCTACGGCGTCAGGCGGCGGCGGACGCTTATTTAAGCTGTGGCTGCAAGATCTTACTATCGCGCAGTGTGCGGCGCTCGCTTCCATTCGAAAGAGTCCGTCAAAATATGCTCTGATGAAAAAACTACTATAATGAAAGATGTCACTGCGGACAGCGAAGATATCCTCTTAGTGGGAGATACGTTCACCACCGTTTATAACGACGCTTTTAAAGACAGGCAGCAGATTGTCCTGAAGTTTATGCTGGAACAGGGGCAAGATCAGTCAGCAGGAATGAAGAAGCTCTTGCGGAAGACATCAAAGCATCTCTCCGGCCGACGGAAGACAAACAGACAATCTCTTCGTATTTTGCAGATTGCACTGTCTCGACGAAGTGCGCAGAGACCTTATCGAAGAATACAATCTCAACTTGAAAATACGGTGGAAGATCTGATCAACAGCGGTATTTATATCTACAGTACTTTGGATGGAGGAAATGCAGCAGATCATGAAAGCCGAGTTCAGCAAAGCTCCAACTATCCGAGCATACGGGTATGCGAACCACAGCACTTTAACGGAAATATGATCGACAAAACGGAAACGTCGTCATGTACAAAAAATCCTCTTATTTCAACAGTGACGACAGTTTCACACTGAAATACGGTGAATTCGGTTTTGACGAAGAAGGAAATCTGATCTCTACGCGGACAGAGACTGAAATTCTATACGGTCAAAGGCCGGAGGAAACAGCGAAGAACAGATCAGATTCAGCAAGCTGCATTACACAGAGGGCGGCATCTCTACAATGTATCAACGGCGGTGTCATCAGCGGAATCGATTCTCAGTACAAGACAAAAGATGCTGACGGCAACGTCATCATCAGCAAGGAGTTCATCGACAGCGACAAGAATATCTTTATTATGGGCGACGGTACGATTACCATCAATCCGGAGCACTATACTCTGAGACAGGAGACGATTCAGCCTCAGGGCGCTATGGTCACAGACATCACTGGCCGGTCAGACTGCATGCGATGGTGGAGGACGAAGTCTGAAGGGTGCTCTCTACAACCGTGCTGATAATCCCCCGCCAGCCGGGTTCCTCCATCAAGCCGATCGGCGTTTACGGACCTGCGCTTGCAGTCCGGCGTAGATCTCGATACCGGCTGGACGGCGGGCAGCACCATCGAAGATAAACCGAATTATGTCAACGGCAAAATTGTGGCCGAAGAACTCCAATAATAAATACGACGGTTGGATTACGCTGCGGACTTGTGTAGAACAGTCCAAGAACGTTCCTTCCGTCAATCTGGTCAATGATATCGGTTATGATTATTCCATCGACTTCCTCAAGAAAAACGGTGTAACCACCGTGGTAGAGGACGGAGATACTAACGACAAAAACCCGCGGTCTCTGGCTCTGGGCGGTATGTCAAAAGGTATCTCGCCGATCGAAATGGCTTCTGCATACGCGACATTCCCTAATCAGGGAGTGCATGTGGAACCTACCACATATAC
>VOFH01001988.1_pt1 | contig 25905 bp, 45 predicted proteins | sample 5384091 | NCBI WGS metagenome assembly VOFH01 (sample SAMN12384727, study PRJNA508395) | human gut metagenome | isolation source: healthy gut G | host: Homo sapiens
ACTTCGTTTTAGTTACGTATTGCTCATTTTGCTGGGAAATGCGCTTGCCTCACTTGTGGAGGGCACCGCCGTGATGGTGTCCTTCGGCGCAGCGGTGCTGTGGCCACAGCCAGGTGCTGGCCGGCGCGTTTCTGCCCTGCGCTGCCGCGCTTTCCATGGCGTGCTGTATGGCTGCATTTGCTGTAGGGGGCGTATTTCTGAACGCGTTGTTTTATATTCCGCGATTCCGACTTTGTGTTCACTCTGCTGGAGGAACCCATGGAGATATTCAGCGGTGTAAAGGTTCCTGTGGAGGTGCTTCCGCTGTGGGCCAAGTGCGCCGGCGCTCTATTCCCGCTTACCTATGCGCTGGAAGGGGTGCGCCGGGCTTTTCTGGCCGGTGCGCGTATGGCACAGCTGCGTCCCTTCCTTTTTGCCGGTGCGTGCATTATAATACTGCTGTACCTGCTTACCGCGGCGGCGCTTCACATTGCTGAACGGCATGGCCGCAGAACGGGCAGCTTTACGTTGTTCTGAAAGGGGCATTGCGCATGCGGCTGGGCACATGTGAAGAGAATGGGGGTGGAGGGCATATTTTACCTTTCTCCTCTGGAAGAAATGGTGTTTGCCATGCATGTGCTGGCAGAGCCGGCGCATCATCTGCGCGCGCACAGTGTGCGGCAGGCGCCGCGCATGCGGCGGGCTTTAGACAGAAGGCGTCGCGGCGGCTATGTGGATTACTGTTTGCGGGCGGAGGAAGTGGACTTCCTCACATACCGTATTTTGAATATCTTCTTTAATGCGAATGCGGCAGAAAGGGCGCGTGCAGCCCTTTTCCTTATCCTTTTAATTCTTTTGTAAAACAGATGATGCGGTTTGCCTCTGAAAAACCTGTTTTTTCATGTGAAGCAAGGCTGGCGGTGTTTCCCAGCTCGCAGTCGCTGGCAAACTCGCGGCATCCGCGGGCGGCCGCCCATGCTTCACACTGCGCAAAAGACCGCGGGCAAGCCCTTTGCCGCAGCCCGGCGTTATAAATCCCTTCAGATAGCCGACAGGGTTGCTTTGCGTGCCCTCTAGATAGTCGTGCCGCAGGCTGCACTGTGAAAAGGCGGCAGCTGCGCCGTCTTCAGGGCAAGAAACACAGCGGCGGTTTCACTGCCAAGCACAGAGGCAAATTCCTGCGCCAGTTCCTCCTTCGTGTGCTTGGGCCATAGTTCCGCCGCCAGCGCGGCCACAAGAAGGAAGGTGGCTTTTCTCTGCCGGAACGAACATCACACGTTCCGCCTTTCTTTTTTCTTTTAAGATACCATGCCGCGGCGCCCACAAGCTTTTGCAATGTTCGTCCCAGCCTTGCAATCAGCGCGGCTTTGTGTTATAATATATTACAGCTGTTTGCGCAGGGCGCAGGCAGCCTATTGCCGGACAGGGCGGAAAGCGTGCGCTGTTTGGCATGCAGAGGGGGCCCTGTGCGATGGGGCGCCATGAACCATGTCAGGCGGGGAACCGAGCAGCATTAAGTGGTATGCTTCTGTGCGCCGCAGGTCTCCTGCCCTCTGCATGCCAAGCAGCACACCGGGCGTTTTTCGGATGCGCCTGTGGCCTTGTCCGCTTTATTGCCATCACGAAAGGGAGGGGGGCGCCCCTATGTACCGTGCGCTGTACCGTAAATGGCGGCCCAAAACGTTTTCCGATGTTGTGGGCCAGGCGGGCATCACTGCCGCGCTGCAAAACCAGATCATCCATGGAAAAATAGGCCATGCCTATCTATTCACCGGCACGCGCGGCACGGGCAAAACCTCCTGTGCCAAGATATTTGCCAAGGCTGTCAACTGCCCGCACCGCAACAGGGGCAGACCCGTGCTGCGAATGTGACATCTGCAAGGGCATCGACAAGCGGCAGCATCATGGACGTGGTGGAAATAGACGCTGCCTCAATAACGGCGTGGATAATATTCGCGATTTGCGCGATGAAACGGCCTACGCCCAGCCAGTGCACCTATAAGGTATATCATTGACGAGGTGCACATGCTTTCCCACAGCGGCGTTCAATGCGCTTTTGAAAATCATGGAAGAGCCGCCCGCGCATGTGATATTCATTCTGGCCACTACCGAGATACACAAGGTGCCGGCCACGATTCTTTCACGCTGTCAGCGGTACGACTTCATGCGCATCAAGCCGCAGGATATCGAAGCCAGGCTTTTGTATGTGGCCGGGCAGGGAGGGCATCCAGCTTGCGAAGGATGCGGCAGAGCTCATTTCCCGCTTGGCGGACGGCGCCATGCGTGATGCGCTTTCCATTCTGGATACATGCGCAGGCGTTGGCGGCGAGGTGACGCAGCAGCTTGTGCGCCGCATGGCGGGCGTGACTGATAAGGGCTATCTGTTCGATATCAGCGATGCCGTTTTGCGCGAAGATGCCGCAGGGGTGCTGGCGCTGGTGGCGCAGTTGCGCGAAATCTGTGGATGTAAAGCGCTTGTGTGACGAGCTTATCCTGCACTACCGCAACCCTATTGGCCGGCGTGCCCGGCGGGCAGGAGAACTTTAATGGGCACAAGTGCCGAAGAGCAGGCGCGTTATGAGCAGGCCGCGCGAAGCACGTTTCGCCGCAGGACCGCCGTGCGCCGTGAAGGTGCTGAGCGACGCACTGGATAAGATGGGGAAAGGGGACAGATGCACGCATCGAGCTGGAGTTGGCTCTGTTCAACCTGTGCCAGCCTCAGGAATGCGGGCTGCCAGCCGGCCCACCCGCGCCGCGGCCTCAGCCTGCTTCGGCGCCAGCAGGAGGCTGTGCGCCCGTTTACAGCTGCGGCTACGCCTGTCATGGCTGTGCCGACCCAGGCCATGGCAGAAACACAGGGATCCCGTTCAGCGCCCGCAGGGCAAAAGGCCGGTGCCGAAGATACGCCTCCGTGGGGGAGGGCCCAAGTCAAAGAGGCTGCCCGCTGTGCCGCCTCCAGCGCAGGCACAGAAGCCCATGCGGAACCAGAGCAGCTGGCTGAACAGGACCTCGGCCGAAGCGCCGCTCCATGCCCCGGAACAGGCGCCTTGTCTGGCCTTCACCTTCGCCTGAAAAAGCTGCACCTGTTTCAGGCTCCGCAGAAGCCGGCCCGTGCAGGCGCGCCGGGCGAGCTGGCCTTGCCCAGTGGCCGCAGATAGTTGCCGCTATGCAGGAAAAAGACCAGCTGCTGTATGCCAATATGAAGGATACAAAGGCTTATTTTGACGGCAGGCGCGTGTGGACAGACGCACAGAGGTGTTTTTTGGAGTTTATGCGGCGCAACGAGTATTCCTCCGGCGTTATCAAAGAAGACGTGATAGAGCAGGTGAGCGCAACGCTACCTGATAGGCCCGTATCAGAAGGCGGGCAAAAAAGGCGGCGCGGCCGCCCCCACCGCACAGCAGACGCTGGAGGCGTTGGCCCAGCTTGGCGTGCAGGTAGAATATGAAGATGAACAGAAAGGAAAGAAACCGTTATGAAAGCTGGGAAGGCTGGGGCTATGGAAAGCAGAATGTGAAAACCAGCTGATGCAGCAGGCACAGAAGCTGCAGGAAAACATGAAGGCAAAGCAGGAAGAGATGGAGGCCGCCAGCCACACACGGTGACGGCGGGCGGCGGCATGGTGGAACACCATGGACGAGGCGCCCATGAGGTGATGACCGCCCAAGCTGAAGCCCGAAATTGTAACCCCGAGGATATTGAGATGCTGGAAGACCTGCTGGCCCGCCGCGGTGAACGAGGCTGTGCGCGTAGGTGGATGAGGCCACCCAGCAGGGCATGTCCTCTGTGACGGGCGCCCTTGCCGGGCTGAACCTGCCGGGCGGCTTCGGCCTGTGAGGCGATGCGCGGCCATGGGGTATAATGGCGCCGCTGGAACGGCTGATAGAGGAGTTTTTTGCAAAGCTGCCCGGCATTGGGCGAAAGGGTGCCACGCGCCTGGCCTATCAGGTGTTGAGCATGGAAAAGGAGGACGCTCTGCGCTTTGCACGCGCCATAGAAGAGGCGCACACCAAGATACACCGCTGCAAAGGTGTGCCAGAGTTTCACAGAAGATGATGCCCCATCTGTCAGGGACGAACGGCGCGACAGAAGCACCATCTGCGTGGTGGAAACGCCGCGCGATGTGACTGCCTTTGAGCGCACAAAGGGGTACAAAAGGGCCTTTACCATGTGCTGCATGGGCTTATTTCACCATGGACGGCGTGGGTGCCGAGCAGCTTTGCATCAAAGAGCGCTGCTGGCCCTGCAAAGCGGTGATGTAAAAGAGATTATCGCGACGAACCCCACGGTGGAGTGGCGAGGCGACGGCCTATGTATGGCGCGGCTGGTAAAGCCTCTGGGCGTGAAGGCCACGCGCCGCCTATGCGGCCTGCCCGTGGGCAGCAATTTGGAGTATGCGGACGAAGTGACGCTGGGCCGCAAATCAGCCGCGGCGAGCTGTGAGCGCCGCAGCTTGACAAAAACGGCAAAATAGCGTATGGTAAAAATTCTCAGCAGGGGAACTTTGAAAGAAGGGAAGGGATGAAAATGGCCGCGCAGCATCCGGCGGAAAAGCGATTGCGGAAAACCGCAAGGCAAGGCGACGACTATTTCGTTCTGAACAGCTGGAACAGGAATTTCCCTTGCGGGCACGGAAGTGAAAAGCCTGCTTGGCGAAGTGAACTTGAAGGACTCTTTGGGTGGAAATAGAAAATGGTGAGCTTTTCGTGCTGGGCGCACATCAGCCCGTATGAAAAGGGAAATATCTTCAGGATACCCTGTGCGCAGGCGCAAGCTCTGGCGCATAAATCAGAGATACGCCGCCTTGCCCAGCAGCAGAAGCTGCAGGGGGCAACACTCTGGTGCCGCTGAAGCTGTATTTCAAGCGCGGCAGGGCAAAAGCTCTGCCTTGGGGTGTGCGGGCAAAAAGCTGTATGACAAGCGCGCGCGGATATGGCCGTGCGCAGCGCCAAGCGCGAAATAGACCGCGCGCTGAAGGCGCAGCAGCGCTGAAAAGGCCCGTTTTGGGCTTTTCAATATATGGGGATGTAAAGGTTTCGACAGGGAGAGCGAAGCCGGAGCAGCGGGCGTGTTCGAGGGACACACGTAAAACGCCTTCAAAAAATAGCTAACAACAATAAATTAGCAGTCGCAGCCTAATTAAAGGCGGCTGTCCTGCCTGTTCAGTGCCGTACAGGGCCAGGGCATCATTTAGGCACTGAACGTGAACGGCCTTAAGCTTTGCGGACCGTCATGAACGCATGAAGCTACCGAAGCGGCGGCGCGTGCGCCCGCTTGCCGCCGGGGGAACCCTGTAGGCGTATCTGCACCCGGAGATACTAGCGCAGAACTCTTTTCGGACACGGGTTCGACTCCCGTCATCTCACAAAGAAAGCCTGTAGAATCAATGTTCTATAGGCTTTTTTCCTTTTGATTTGTTCACATTTTTGTTCACACTTTGAATTTTATTCGACGGATGCAGGATTTCTGTTTGCCGTGTCACTTGTAAAAAAAGGCAGTTTGTGCCATAATGAAACACAAAGATACGGGCCGGCATGGTGCGGCCGGCCACAGCAGAGCAAGAGGAGTGTTTACCCATGAAGTGCCCTTATTGCGGCGAGATAGAATCAGGTGATAGATTCCCGCCCGGCGGACGACGGAAGCCGTATTCGCCGGCGGCGCGAATGTCTTTCGTGCCAGAAGCGTTTTACCACTTATGAGATAGTGGAGACGGTGCCTCTGATGGTGGTGAAGCGGACCATTCACGTGAGGCCTTCAACCGTCAGGCTTTTGAACCTTGATCGCGCGTGTGAAAAGCGCCCCGTTTCCTACGAGCAGATGGAAAAGCCGTAGACAATATTGAGCAGGCGCTTTTGAATTCATACGAGCGGGAAATTACCAGCATGCACATCGGTGAGCTTGCCATGCAGGAGGAGCTGAAGAAAATCGACGGTCGCCTACGTGCGCTTTGCAGGCTCGGTGTACCGCCAGTTCAGCGACATTGACACGTTTATGAACGAGCTTTGAGCTGCTGGCCAAACGCTCAAAACACAGCAAAGAATAAATGGCGCGCAGCCTGTACCTGCGCACAAAACCTGTCGGCCCACTCACAAGGCCCGGCAGGTTTTCTTCATTCAGAAAGCCGCGCAGGCCCGCCAGACTGACGGCAATGGAGCTGACGCCGGTGCGCTGGCTGAACACCTCCAGCCCGGCCTGATGTGCAGAAAAGTATTCTTCTGTCTGCGAAAGCGCGGCCTCTGCGGCGGCAAAGTCTCCTGCCTGGGCCTGCTGTTTTATCGCCTGGGCGCTGCTGCAAAGGGTTTGTGTCACCGGAGGGAATATGCTTCGCAGCAGGCGCTGAATCCCAGTGCGGCGGCAAAAATAAGCACGGCGGCAATAGTGCGGCGCATATCAGGCGCCTTTTCGTTTTTCTCTCTGCGCATTTTTTGCCAAGCTGCGTTTCTCCGGCGTCGTTGCACAGAAAAAAAGCACATCACCCAGCGCCGTGTGCTTTTGGCGAAGCTGCTTCAGCGCCCATTCCCGCGTAAGGCCCAAAAATTCAAGTGAATCGTCCGCCCAGTCTCCATCAATAATGATGGGAAGGCTGGGCAGCTTTGCTTTGGCGGCTTCAGCCCAAGCGCGCCGTTTGCGGTGCTGTCTGCCTCAAGTGCGCTGCACGCTGACGCTGCCGTTCGTCTCACGATGGCCAGCGCAACATCCGACAACTCGAAAATATCCTTTGCCCGCAGGGCCGCCAGCAGATCGTCAGGCGTAAAGCGCAGCTCTTTCAGCCGTTTTGTCTATCACGCCCTCGCGCATCACAATGCGCGGCCGCCCGGATACGAGACGCTGCGCCCGGCGGAACCTTTACGCACAGGGCAGAGACCAGTATTTCGCAGGCAACAATAAGAAACACTGTCAGCGTGCTGGTGACGGGGGGACATCCGGCGATTCGATGGACAGGACGCAAGGTTTGAGATGAGGATGGTGGACACCAGCTCAGAGGGCTGCAGCTCGCCAAGCTGCTTCTTGCCCATCAGGCGCATAGCGGCCAACAATAAGCACATATACCACAAGCGTGCGAAGCACCAGCAGAAACACAAATATGCCTCCTTCTCAAAACGGAACTGCCTGTAATATGCCCGAAAAAGGTTTAAAAATGCAAACACTTTCCGCCATACTGATACAGGAAAAGGAGAGTGGGAACATGGGCGAAAAGCTTTCCAAAACCCTTGCGCAGAACAAACAGGCGCTGGAGGCGCAGTTCGGCGGAACAGCAGATTTGTATATGAAAGACGCAACTTTGCGGGATATCCTGCTGTATCTGCATGTTTTGAGGGGCTTTCCAGCATTGAAGGCTGGGGATCATGATGATGCTGGTTCTCTTTCAAAGCCGCAGGTAATGCCGCGTGATGGAAAAGCACTGCTGACGTTTTTGCACGACAGGACAGCCATTCCGCTTGAGTCAAACATTCTAAGCACCTTTGAAGAGGTGCGCACCCAGCTTTACGGCAGGGAACAAGCGTGATTCTGATAGACGGTGCGGCGCAGGCGCTGGTGCTGTCAACCCAAAAGCATGCAGTTCCGCTCTGTGTCTGAGCCAAGCGGGGGAAAATAACCTGCGCGGCTCGCGGGAGGGCTTTGTAGAGCTGCTGCGCGTAAACATCAGCCTGGTGCGCCGGCTGGTGCGCACAGAGAGACCTTATGGCGGAAACGCTTACCTGCGGCGAAAAACACAGACGGAACTGGCACTTTTTATATGACAGAAAGCTTGTGTCTCAGCCCCTGCTGGATGAAATACGCCGCCGCGCCAGCCAGGCCAGGCTGCCTTTTTTTGTTTGATACCGGCTATCTTGCGCCTTTTTACAGCGCGGATATTTTTCGTTTTTCAATCGGTGGGCTATACGGAACGGCCCGATACTGCCGCGGCAAAAAATATGCGAGGAAGATTGTGCTGATGGCCAACGGCAGCCCCTTTGCCATGCTCATTCCTTATTTTTTTAGTGAAAATTTTTCCAGCATGGACGACTATTCAGAAAAAGCCTATTTTGCCACGCTGGTGCGCTTTGCCTGAAATATGCCGCCTTTCTGATAGCTGTAATGCTACAGGGGGTGTTTGTCAGCATAGCGAATTTCACGCCGGAGCTGCTGCCCAGGAAATGCTTTACAAAATAGCGGCCAGCGAACAGGCCACGCCGCTTCCGCTTTTTCTGGGCCATTCTGGTCACCTTCCTTCTGGAAATCGTGCGGGAAGCGGGCCTGCGCCTTCCAAAGCCCATCGGCCATTCTGTCAGCCTTGTGGCGGCGCTTATTGTGGGGACACTGCGGTGTCGGCAGGCTTGTGGGCACGCCTGTTGTCATTGTGGCGGCGCTTACGGCCATTTGCACCTTTGTGGTGCCTTCTCTGTACGAGCCCATTACCGTGCTGCGCCTTTTATTCATTCTGGCGGGCGGGCTTCTGGGCCCGCTGGGCATTGCAGGCATGTTTTTCTGCATGCTGGTGTCGGCCAGCGGCATGCATGCATTCGGCATCCCGTATCTTGCGCCTATTGCGCCCTCTACCGGCGGTTTCCTGCGGGACGGCATCATTCGCCTTGCGTGGCCCTCGCTGGCTAAAAAGACATTCACCGTGCGGGACCTTCCGCAGGACGAAAAGGGGGACACGCCATGAACGACCGCAAGGCCACCCGCCGAACCAGTCTGGCTACTTTGCTTTTTTTGGCGCTTTCAGCAGATGTGGTGGTGCGCCCTTTTGCTGAACAGGCTGTTTCAGGCGCCGTGCAGGGTATCTGGATGGCGGCCTATGACTCTCGCCGTATTTGCTCTCTGGCTCGCTTTTTGGCGCGGCGGGCGGCGGGGAGGGCCTGCCGGAGGCGCGGCAGTCAAAAACCGGCTTTGCTTGTCTGGCTGCTTGCCTTTCGTTTTCCGGCGGTATGACGCTGCTAAAGGCGGAAGAATTTTACCGCTATATCAGCGATGTCCCGCTGCCCGCCGTCGTCACGGGGCCGCCGTGCTGGCAGGGGCCGGCTATATGCAGCCTGCTGCGGCTTTGAAACGCTCAGCCGCACGGCGCAGGTTATTTTTTTGGCTGTTTGCCGCCAGCCTGTTTTTTGCTGCTTGTGTCCAATATGGCGGCATGCGCATCACAAACCTGGAATGGCAGACAGTCCCGTGGAAAGACAGTGTCCCCAGTGCTGTTCAGGGGTTTTTCTCTTTCGGCGGAATGGATATTGTTTCTGATGATGGAGCCCGGCGGCACGGCACAGCGCCTGAAAAGTGCCGGCGCATATTAGTCAAAGTGTTTTTTTCTGGCCTGTGTATTCTCTCTGAACTGGTGCTTGGCAGCGTGGGCGCCGCGCAGCTTCAGGCGGCGCAGCACGCTTGCGCGCCTGGGCGGCCTGTCGGTATTTCGCCGCTTTGATGCCCTGCACAGGAATTTGGATGCTGGTCATGCTGGCAAAGCTGGCCTTGATGATATTTGGTGCGAAGCAGGCTTTGGGGCGGCTGGCCCCGGGGGATTTTCAAGCGGGACGCGGTGTTTCCGCAGTATTTGTCGTTCTTGGCAGGTGCATGTATTGCATCGGCTGTGCCGGCAGCCGCCCGCGGCAGTGTGGGAACGGCCATCACAAAGTGCGGTTGGATTTGCCGCCCTTTTGCTGGCAGCCGGGATAAGGAGGCGTGCGCGATGAAAAGGTTCGGATATATGCTGCTGTGCGTTTTGCCCCTCGCTTTGCTGTGCACGCTGTGCGGATGTTCCAGCCTCAGCCTGGGGAGCGCGCTATTGTCAAGGCCATTTATCTTGATGGAACGCCGGGAAGCTACACAGCCAGCCTAGTTGTATTCACATGTGAACCACGACAGATACTGCCTCTGCGAAGGGGGAAGCAAAAATCTATTCCGCCACAGAAGAAGACATTGGTGAAGCACTGGAGGCGGCAGAAAAGAGCAGGCAAAAAGTGCCTTTTTATGCGCAAAATGAGCTTTTGTTCTTGGCCCGCAAAATCACAGACGGGCATAGGCAAAGCACTTGCCTATTTTAATAGAGGAACAGGCAGCCCGGCCCAATCTTTCTGTATTTACTGTGCCGGTGGACGCACAGGCGTTCAAAAAAGCTGGAAAAGACGATTGCTCAGACCATTCAGGAGGCAGAGCGTGTGGCGGACGACGCACAGATGGGAATGGGCCGCACGATGAGCGAGCTTGACCTGCAAAATGAGGAAGAACAGTTCAGCGGCCTGCTGCCCGTGCTGCGTTTTGGCGAGCAGGAAGAGCCGAAGGTGGATTCCATGCTGCTGTTCCAAAACGACATGCCGCAGGGCGCAATGCACGGCACACAGCTTGGGCTGGCTTTTGGTGGCGGGCGGTCAGACAGACCGAATGCAGTTTTTTTCTATCATGACGGTGGATATTATCATGTGGAGACACAGCGCCTGCGCCTGGTAAAGCAGGCGGCGCAGGAAGAAAAAGGTCTGCGGCTGCACCTGTCTTTTTGGCGGGCAGCACCGCTGTTATTACAAAGGGACGGAAAGCCCGCTGCACGGGCAGGAGGCACAGGCTGCAGCGGGCCTTTAGGAACGATTTCCTGTGCCAGGAGTGGAAGAAGCTTAATAGAAAGACATTTTGAAAGGCAATGATATATGCGAGCTTTCTTTCTGGCTGCTGCAAAAGGATATTCCCGCGGCGCAGGCGATGATTCATGCGCCCGTGCAGGAGCGGCAGGGCGCTGTGTCGTTTGAAAGCCGCCTGCGCGCAAAGTGATAGAGCATTCCACCAGGCAGGCGGCCGTGCCGACAGCACGGCCGCCTGCCTTTGAATGCAAAATAAAAGCCTTGACAAAATCACAAAGGGCTAATACATAGTATGTATTGCATAGTATACAGAGAAATGGAACCCCTGCCCATGGACATTCAACGAAAAAAGGGCGTATTGGACATATATGTGCTGGCGGTGCTTCGTATAGCTACAAGATAGTGAATGATGTTTCCAGATGTATCGAGATCAGTTGGACCTACGCTGTATCCCATCCAGCGCCGGCTGGAGGGGGGGGTGCGTCACCACTTATCAGCAGGCACACAACGGCCGAATGAGAAAATACTATGCCATCGCAGAGGTCGGCATGGGAAGAATACAGGAATACCTGGCAGAATGGCAGGAAATGCGCAGAATTTATCATTTCATCGAACAAAACAGCGGGATGAAAAGCGAGAATGAAGCGCGGGAGTTTTTGAAAAGGCCGTTGGGCGGCCTTTCTTTCATGACTGAGGGCGCCGCAGCGTGCAGGAATATTATGAAGAAATGCTGGATGATGCGCTGGAAGCAGGCGGCCGGAAGAGGAGGCGCTGGCAGGCTTTGGCGCACCGGAAAAAATTGCACAGCGTGTGGCAGCGGAATATGTGCCGCCAGCGCAGGCTGCTGAAAAAGCCGGTGGAAACACGGCGGCACGGCAGGATGTGAAGCTTATCAGCATATTCACTGAGGCAGCCGCCGCGCGTTAACCTGTTATTCCAAAATAGAAGTCAAGAGTTATGTTGTTGGTAAGACTGCATAACTCTTGACTTCTATTACGGTTAGTGATATATTTATTACAGTAACCGTAATAAGGAGGTACAAGTGAGAGATAACACAAAAAGGCGGTGCCTTAACAGAAGTGACATTCTTTATTTTGCTATCGCTATACACACCGAAACACGGGTATGCCATTATGCAATTCATTGAGAATGAAACAAAAGGACGCTTATTATTGGGAGCAGGAACGTTATATGGAGCCTTAAATACATTACAGGAAAAAGGTTGATTGTTCCTTGTAGAACGTCTGATGGACGCAAAAAAAGAATACCAGATTACAGAAGATGGAAAAGCAGTTACCAAAACAGAATTGGAACGGCTTCATTCTTTGGTAAGTACGGCAGAAAGGATAATTGGTGGGAGAGTATGAGTAAGAAATGCTATCGCTATTTTGGCGGGCTATTACAGAAGCAGGAAGATTGGTTGAATAAGATGGCCGAACAAGGTTATCGACTTATCCGCGTGGATAAAAATGTTGTATGAGTTTGAAAACCGTAATCCGAGCCGTGTGGAGTACCGAGTTGAATATATTTGTTCCAAATCCCAAAATGATAGTCAGAGTACTTTCAATTTTCGAAGATATGGGATATAAGGTCTTTTTCAAGAATATCAACCTGAATTACTCTATTGGAAAAGTGAGATACCGTCCGTGGGCAGAAAAGGCGGACGAATTGCCCACAACAACACGACATTTAATAAAAGAATTGTTGATTGTCGAAAAGGAAAAAAGACGGAAACCATTTGATTTGCATACATCTTTTGAAGATGAAATTCAGTATTACGAAAGCCTACGAAAACCCTATATTATATATTTCTTCCTTTTTTCTTCTGATAGGCGTATTAACAAAAGTTCTGTTATTTTCATTACTGGGACTAATTCCATTAGTACCGGCGCTTATTTATCATTATCAAATTAGAACACTAAAAAAAGTTATGTCAAAGGAGTGGTGACCGTGAAAGAAAAAAGAAAATCCAACAAAACAACTTTCATTGTTTTGACTGTTGCACTGGCCTCGTTGCTATATTAGTAGCAGTGAAAGTTACCCATACCCCCCTGCAATAATGTAAGTATCGGCTGGATCGAACATAAACAATCCGATTTGTGGGAGGCAGACTACTCTTACTTTACAGGAACACAGACAAGCAATTTGCAAAGTCAAAAGCAAAGTTGAATATTGATGTAAAAACTGATGAGGGTAGCTTAGAAATATCAATAAAAGATGCAGATGATAATACCATATTTTCTGGAAACTATCTCCGAAACAATTTCTTTTAGCGTAGATGTTCGAGAGAAAGTCATAGTATCGGTATCGGGAAAAAGAGCATAATGGAGGATTTACAATTAGCTATTAAGAAAAGGCCCGCCGCAGCAGTCAACGATGAAATGAACGCCGCTTCGCGCCATTGTTGACAGCCCCGCCTGGTTCCTTGCTGGTGGGTAATCAAGGAGCGACAGAAAAGTGCTGCCGCGCTTTCCCGGAAATAGAAGGAAGGGGAAGTTCCATGACTGAATACAAGGCCTATCAAGAACATATCCGCTATACCCATGATACTATTGACAGATCGTTATTCGCCATGCGTCCTTTGACGCTACCCGTATGCTGGTGGCGAGGTGGAAATGGGAAATCTCCTTTGAATATTTGACCGAAGAAAGTCTGTCCCGCTAAGCACCGCAGACGAGTATTTTCAAGTGCTGGACTATGGCGAAACTTATCCATTCTCTGCCCAAGGACAGACGTTACTTTTAGATAGCTGTTCTCTTGCGGCTACTCTTTCGGACTGCCGGAACAGACACAGGAGGAACTCTTTTATATTACTTCCAGCACTTGACGCAAAAAGAAATCGGAGAACAACGGGCAGGGCATCAAAGAGCGCATACGCATAAAACGGCGCCGTTCGGCTGGGGAACACTGAGAGAGAGGCGGACAGGCCGCCACATGTCTCTTTTGAGCGGCAGCAGGCTTCGGGTGCTTGCCGGCTGCACCATATTTGGGGCACATCTACCGTCAAACAGGCAAAACCGGTCGGCTGTTTGGCGCCGCACCCTCCAGCCCTGGCAGGCGAGGGGGAAAGCGGCCCATAGCATTCACTGTTTTCCCGCAAGGGGTGAAAATTATGGCCGGAGAGACAGAAAAATAAAACTTGAAATAGAAGGAGATATTTATGGCAGTGAAAATTCTGGTGCACGGCTCAGGGACAAAGTGGCTAGCTGGGATAAAAAAAACGCTCTCATATATGCAAGACAATGGGGATATCATGTGCCCCAGTCTTGTTTCCATTCTGAAGGGAAAGAGGCCAGCTATATGCCTCCTTCGCAGACTACTGCGGCAGGGTGGACGGCAGGTATTTTGCGTGGGCTTTCACTGGGCGGTATTCTTTTGAATTACTGGATTTTCCGAAAAGGTCAAACATTAGTTTTAATCGGCACACCGCATAAAATACCGAAAGTGATGTTTGGTATTCAAAAATATGATTTTCAGGCTTTTGCCCAAATCAGTTTTTGAAACAATGGCATTTGATAAAAAGATACTTTTTGCGCTGGGAAGCTCTATGAAGAACCTGAATTTTCAGCGACAGAGTGGGGATATCAGGTGCCCTGCTCTGATCCTCTGCGGAGAGAAAGACAGCGCGAACATGAAATCGGCGCACTACTTATCGCAGAATATCAAAAATGCGAAATTGAAAATGATAGAAAACACGGGGCACGTGGTAAATGAGGAAAGCCCGAAAGATCTGGCAGAAATATTGAATGAATATTATTTGCAAAACCCCTGAATGTACCCGGCATAAAGTGCCGGAGCCATAGTGTAAAGGCTTCAGCAAGGATCCCGGCCTGCGCGCACCGGCTGTTCCCGGCAGGCGCCGGCGGCATTGCAGCATAAAAAGCCCGGCGAGCCGCCTGTTCGGCTTCGCCGGGCTTTTTGAATATATCAGGTGCCCCAAATTATTCGTTTGAAACCGGTATTTTCCTGCATCAGTAAGCCTTTTTAACAGCTATGGCCTGCCGGAGCAGCACATTTCCTCCGTTTTACTTCGCTGCCAGGCAGCTTTTTCAGCTTTCCCGAAGAATTTTGTCTGCCACAGGCCGTGCTGCAGCCTGGGAGAGCGAGCGGGTAAAACCCGTGCCGTCGCCCACGGCATAGATGTGCTTGCAGCCATCAGAGCAAAATCTTCACATGCGGGCCTTGCGGAATAGTATTTGCACTCATACACCGTATAGCAACGTATCGTGGTTCATTGTGCCCGGGCTATTTTATCCAGGGCTGCCAGTGTTTCCAGGATATTGTCCAGCTGGCGCTTGGGCAAACAGAGGCTCAGATCGCCCGGCACGGCGTTAGCGTAGGGGCGCACGGGACTGCGCAAGGCGCTTGGCATCTGTGCGCCGGCCCGCCAGAAGGTCGCCAAGACGCTGCACCAAAACGCTGCCGCCGCTGATGAGGTTGGCAAGCCTTGCCACGCTGCGCGCATATTCAATGGGCTCTTTTGAAGGGCTCGGTAAAGCGGATGGTGGAAAGAAGGGCGAAATTTGAATTTTGGCTTTTTTTCGCCTCATCTACATAAGGCATGCCCGTTTACAGTAAGCACGCCCGCCGTGTTTTCCATCACCACCTGGCCCGCGCTCGTTAAAGCAGAACATCCGCGTCACGTCGCCGTATTTTTTGGAGCGGTACCAGATTTTCGGCTCGTAGATTTTTTCGAAAAATCCTCCCAAAGAATACTGGGAAGCTCTACGCGCACGCCGATATCGACCTGGTTATTTTGCAGGGGAATGCCGTTTTCGCGCACCATTGGGAAAAAAACGGCTGCCGCTTCGGCCCACAGCCCAAAACAATATGCTCTGCTTACCGTCCGTTTCCATTTTTTTGGTAATGCACGGTGTGGGATGGCTTTTCATCCACATCCATTACGTTCGGTATCGGTGAGAATGGATGACATGCTCTTTCAAAATGCGCCATTTTTTCGCATGGTGCAAAGTTGGCGTCTGTACCCAGATGCTTCAGCTGGGCCTGAGACATGTGCAGATCATATTCCAGGCATTTTTCTTCAATTCGTCATTGGGCATAAAACGCTCGCGGGGCCCTCAAAAGACTGTAGAATGCCATCTGCCTGTTCGATATAATCCAGCACCGTTTCCGGTTCCAAAAATTCAGGCAGCCAGCCGCCGTATTCGGTGGAGATGACATATTTGCCGTCGGAAAAGGCGCCGGCGCCCGCCAGCCCTTCCATAATGGAGCAGGAGGGGCATTTAATACAGATGGATTCCGCCTTTTCCGGCCACGATGGGGCAGGCGCGATTTTCGATGTCGTGCCCTTTTTCGAACAGTACCACCGACATGCCTGGCGTTTTGCGTACAAAGTTCATAGGCGTTCATCAGGCCGCCAATGCCGCCGCCGATGAAGCGGTGTCAGTGATTTCATCTTATTTTTCGTTTTCGCAATTTCAGCGTTATTTTCCGCAATTGCGGCGGCGCGCCGGTAAACATCCCAACACGCGGTGCGCAAATTCTTCTTTGCCATCGGCTTTCTGCCTCCACGCCGGCACGCCTTGCGGCTTTCTGCACGCCAGAAAGGGCTGCCTGTTCGCGGCAAAGTGCCGCGAAGCCTTCCGGGTAGAGAAGAAATCACCGCTCACGCCCGTGCGCAATCTGGTCTTTATTATGACAAATCCAGCCGCTGCAGCACATACAGCCGCTGGCCATTGCCTCCAGCATGGAGATGGAATTCATTTTCTGAAAGAGAGGCCGTGGCAAAAGCATCGCATGGCATGATAATAGGGGGCAGGGCAGTGCTCGATGCCCCCCAACAGACGCACCTGTTCTGCCGCGTGATACTGCCGCACAAAATTCTGGATTTTCCGGCCCTTCGCCGATGATAAACAGTTTGAAGCGGGCGTCGCCTCTGAAGCTTTCACAGAACCAGCGATCAGCACGTCCAGACTTTTTTCACCGCCCAGACGGCCTACAAAAACACAGGGCCGTATCGCCTGCGCGAATGCCCTCAGGCGCGCGAACCTTTGTCCACCTGCTGCCGGCTGACATTTTTGGCAAGGAAGGCAGACAGGTCCACCGTGTTGGGTATCACGTTCATGGCGCTCCACACCCCAGCGGCGCAGGTATTCCACCACCTTCCAGGGGAAGGGCCTATCACTCGCGTAGCCTTATTGGCCATTTTACGGATATACAGGTGTGCAGCCGGCTTCATCATTTTTGGCCAGCCTTGTGCTTTGCCACATAGAACAAATAATCGTCATACATGGTGTGCAGGGTATATACCACCGGCTTTTTCAGCATTTGGCTACAAACTGGCCAAACAGGCCCATAGTGAACTCTGTATGGATATGAAGGATATCCGGATCGAACGCTTTTACCACGCGAAGGCGCTTCAGGTTCAGCGGGTTGGCAATACCGTAGCCGTAAATGCGCTTCAGCGGGATGGCGGGGCAGTACAGCACGCCGCCTTTTACATAGTGTTCGGTGCATTTTTAGGGCAACGTGACGATAAGCACCTCGTGCCCGTGTGCCTCCAGCACCTGGCAGGGTTTCGATATGGTGACAACACCCTGATATAGGAAAGTAATATTCTCAAAAATGGCAATTTTCATGGTAAGTCTCCCACATTTGATGTTGCCAGGGCTGCAATACAATATCAGTATACCAAAGTTATTTTCCAAATAAAAGGCGGGGGTACAAAAAAAAATTGATATCTTTTCGATGTTATACTATAATAGAATGGATATAAAATAATGGCGACAAATGCTCAATTTATCCCAAATATGAAACGAGGAAGGAGCCAGTTTGGCGACGAATTTCAGTGTGTCCCTGGAAAAATAGTAAAAGCAGCTGAAGCTGGAAGTGGTATATACGCCGAAGGAGCTGAATGACATCCCCATCTATACCGGCGGATGTGAACCGCCCCAGCCTTCTTTTTGACAGGCTATGACGAATATTTGACCCCACGCGCATCCAATATTTACGGCAACGCAGAGATGGGCTACCTCAGCACTTTGACCGAGGCGGAAAATGGCGCAGCCGTCATGTTCATACGTTTTTCTATGAAACGCCCGCCCGCGCTGGTGGTGACGGGCTGGGATTTACCCGGCGAGGAAAATTTTCAATTCGCCTCGTGTCGAAGTGCCGGTTTTGAGCAGCAGAGAGCACGTCCGCATGATGAGCGCGTTTGATCTCTATTCTGAAGCGTGGACCTTGCTCCCGCATCACGCGCCACGGCGTGCTGGTTGAAATTTCCGGCGAGGGCATCCTCATTTGGGCGAGAGCGGCGTGGAAAAGCGAGACGGCGATAGAACTTGTCAAGCGCGGCCACCGGCTGATAGCAGACGATGCGGTGGAGCTGCGGCGCGTATCAAACCGACTCTTATCCTTGGCACTGCGCCGGAAAATATCCGCCATTTTATCGAGCTGCGCGGCGTGGGCATCATCAATGTGGCGCGGGTGTTCGGCATTGGCGCTGTAAAAATGAGTGAAGGACCTTGATTTGGTAGAGCTGGAGCCTTGGGATAAAAAGAAAAGCTATAACCGCACAGGCCTTGAAACGGAGACGGTCGATATCCTCGGCGTGGCGGTCCCCTTCCACAGTGATCCCCGTCATGCCGGGCCGCAACCTTGCCGTCATTCTAGAGGCAGCGGCCATCAACAACCGCCAGAAGAAAATGGGCTATAACGCTGCGCGGGAGCTGTTTGAAAAACTTGGCCTGGAAAACGATATTGAGGCGCACGCCGCGCTGTAAAGGGCAGCAAAAAACATGCATAAAAAAGAACAGGGGACGGACAGATACATCATATGGAAATCATAGCAGACCTTCACACACATACGGGTTATTGCCTCCACCCACGCTTTTCAACACGGTGACGGAAATGGCGCGGGCAGCGTTTTTGAAATGGGCACAGAGCCATCGCCATCACAGATCACGGCCCGAAAATGCCAGACAGCCCGCATATCTGGCATTTTTATAACCTGATGCGCCTGCCGCAGAAGATAGAAGGGGTGTATCTTCTGCGTGGCATGGAGGCCAATGTGCTGCAACACCGGGGCGATTTAGACTTTTACCCGGCGAAATTTGAACGCATCCAGCCGGATTGGGTAATCGCCTCCATCCACTCCGGACACGCTGGAACCGGCCAGTTATTCTCAGAAGGATTTTGACCGGCTGTGGATGAATATTGCGGAAAACCCATGGGTGGATATGATAGGCCATTCAGAGACGAACCGCTACCTACGATTATGAGGCCTTGGCGCATATTTTTGCGAAGAACGGCAAAGTGGTGGAGCTGAATGCAAACTCTGTGAACGTGCGCCCGGGCAGCGAGGGGGAATATGAAAGAACTGGCCCTTGCCTGCAAGCGTGCCGGGGCAGGGTTGCCGTGAATTCTGACGGGCATTCCATCTATCATTTGGGCAGGGTAGAGCATATTGTGCACCTTCTGCACGATAGATTTCCGCAGGAGCTGATGGGTAAACGCCAGCATGAAGACGCTGGTGCAGACGCTGAAAAAGAGCATCAAAAAAAGCCGGTTGCAGCAACAATGGAGGGGTTGAAATGAAAAACATATAGGATTGGTGTAGACCTTGGCGGCACCAATATTGCCACAGGGCTTGTGGACGCAGACAATGTTGTGGTGGATAAGCTGTCCTGCAAAACAGGCCTGCCGCGCCCTGCGCATGATTTGGAGCAGGCCATTGCGCAGCAGTGCCGCGTGCTGGCGGAGAAAAACGGCCTCTCGCTGGAGCAGGATATCAGTGGGTGGGTATTGGCACGCCTGGCAGCGTCATTCCTCCACGGGTGTAATGGAATTTAACGCCAATTTCAGCTATCACCAGTGGGAGCTGAAAAAAGGATATGGAGACGCTTTTACCCTGCCCGGTATTTGTGGAGAACGATGCGAATGCAGCAGCGTACGGGGAGTATATCGCCGGAGGTGCCAGAGGCGCGAAAAGCGCTGTGGTCATCACGCTGGGCACAGGGATCGGCAGCGGCATTATCATCAACGGAAAGATTTTTTCGGGCTATAATTATGCTGGTGCGGAGCTCGGCCATACTGTCATCGAAACAGGGCGGGCGCCCGTGCATGTGCGGGCGCCGCGGATGTGGGAAAAATACGCCAGCGCCCGCGCCCTCAGCGAAGATACCCGCAAACCATGGAGCAAAATAAAGATAATATCATGTGGGGGTTCGTGGAAGGCGACCTTGCCCGCGTGAATGCCAAAACTGCATTTGACGCAATGCGGGCAGGCGATATTCTGGCAAAAGGAAGTGGTGGACACTTTTTCGGAATACGTCGCCTGCGGCATTGTGAATGTCATCAACATCTTCCAGCCGGAAATTTCTGCATCGGCGGCGGCATCTCGAAAGAGGGCGACACCCCTGCTCAACCCCTCTGCAGGCGCTGGTGGATGAAGAAGATTTTGCCCGCACAAATGCGGTGCGCACCAAAATTGTCACGGCGAAGCTGTTCAATGATGCGGGCATCGTAGGCGCGGCGTGCCTTGGCCGGCAGAACGCACTGTGAAGAAAAGGTGGAGAATGGTTTGACATTGTTTGGACAAGATTATGGCGCGATTTGGGCAGATGTCGATTCCAGCGAGGGCGAATGAACCAATGAGTGCGCATACGACTTTTCGCATTGGCGGCCCTGCGCGTGTGTTCTGCACGCCAAATTCCAGGTGCAGCTTGCACAGGGCTATCACAGCCTGCCGCGAGCTGGGCCTGCGGTATTATCTTTTGGGGCGGCTCCAAACGTGCTGTTTGCCGATGAAGGATATGAAGGCGTCGTGATTCAGATTGGCTCGAGGCTGGGGGATATTCAGTGGACGGCCGTCAGTGACAGCCGGCGCCGGTGCCCTGCTGGCGCATGTATGTCTGGCGGCGGCAGAGGCCGGCTTTGCTGCAGGGCTGGAGTTTGCCTATGGCATCCCAGGCTGTGTAGGCGGCGGCGTATATATGAATGCGGGGCGTACGGCGGCGAAATGAAAGATATATTGGAAAATGCAACATTTTTCGACGACCAGCTGCGAGGTGACCCTTTCCGCGGCGGATTCATCTTGGCTACCGCATCGTCCGCCTTTGAACTGATGCCATGGTGCATTTTGCGCGCGTCGTTCCTGCTGGAGCGGGCAACGCCGATGAGATAAGAGAGCGCATGCGCGATTTTGCCCAGCGCCGTAGATAAACAGCCTGATATGCCCAGTGCCGGCAGTACCTTTTAAGCGTCCAGGGGGGCGCATACGCGCAGGCGCGCTGATAGACAAGCGCGGCCTGCGCGGATATGCGGTGGCGGCGCGGCTATCAGTGAAAGCATTGCGGCTTTTGGTGAACAAGGGCGGGGCCAACCTGCGCAGATGTCATTTGCCTGACGGACACTGTGGCAAAGATAGAAGGAACAGACGGGATACACCCTGGAAAGGGAAATCCGCGTCGTGCGCTGAAAAGGGCTGGATGATACGGTATGAGAGAACTGCTGATCGTAACAGGCTTTCCGGCGCGGGAAAGTCACTGGCCATGCACGCGCTGGAGGATATCGGCTATTATTGCATCGACAATATTCCAGCCAATCTGCTGGTGCGCCTGCTGGAATTTGCTGGGGCACAGCGAACTGCCGCTTGAGCGCGCGCCGCCATTGTGTTGGACGTGCGCGGCGTGCGATCCGCGCAGGAGTTTTCCGAGGCGCTGGGGCAGCTGCATGATAAAGGCATTGCATACCGTCTGCTTTTTTGGATGCCGGCGACGAAGTGCTGGAGCGCCGCTATAAGGAAACACGCCGCCGCCACCCGCTGTGCCTGGAGGAAGATATTTCAACTTCCAGCGCCATCCAGAAGGAAAGGGAAATTCTGGCGCCTGTGTTTGAGACGGCGGATATCATATTGATACCTCGCTTTTGTCCACCGCCCAGTTAAAGGACAGAGTTGTATCTTTATTTGTAAGCTGTACCCGCGACGCCATGGCTTCACGGTGATGTCGTTCGGTTCAAATACGGCACCCCCGAAGGAGTCGGATATCGTGCTGGCGCGCCTGCCCAACCCTTTTTATGTGCCGATCTGAAGGCAAAGACAGGCTGTGACACGGAAGTGGCAGATTGCGTGATGCCCCTTCCAGGAAGGCAGGAATTGCTGCGCCGCATCACAGAACTTCTGGATTTTTTCCGCTTTATGCAAAGGAGGAAAAGCCAGCTTATGATAGCCTTTTGCGTACGGGGCGGTGCGCACTACTTATCACCTTTTGCCCGGTTTGTGGCTGAGTGACGGAGTTACCCAGTGCAGCACTGATATCCGCGAGCTGCCGCAAGAAATGTTGTGCTCGCCGCACGCTGCAGCCTGTTTTCCGCCTCTTATGGGCCGGGCGGGCTTTGCCTCACCACAGAAAATGAGCGCGGCGCAATCTGAAAGTGTTTGCCCGCGCATTCAGCGTGTGCATGCCAAAGGCAGAACAGAGCCGGATGTACGAGCTTGTGGCAGAGCCCCAGCAGGTAAAGCCGCATGCTGAGATGTTCTTTTAACGTGAGTCTGCCCTGCCTCCGGCTGAAAGAGCTTGTCTTGCTGCGAAAAGTGCGTCAGCGCATTTGCGTCGGCTGCTATGCGGCGGCGCTATCACAGATCCAATAGAAGGCATCTAATCTGCGAATATCGGCGCGTCAGCGGCGCTGGATGATTTTTCAGTCTCGCTTTATGGCGCGCGCGATGTCGCCGCCGCACTGTCTGGCGCAAAGGTTCCGGCGGTGCTCTTATTTCAAGGCGAGCGAGCAAATAGGAGGACATGCTCCTGCCTTCATCAGCCCAGAGCGCGGCGCTGGAGATTAGTGAACCTGAAGCGTTGTGCCAAAGTTCAGGAATAAGGCTGACCGCTGCCTCACAGAGTGCGAAACGGCCAATATCGGGAAAACGGCCAGCGCCAGGCGCACCAGACACTATATGCCATTCCGGCTGCGCAGGCGCGGTGCGGTAGCCGCTCATGGCCAGAGGCCCCTGGCAGCGAGGCCGCAGCCGTCCAGAGGCGTATCCCCACCTGAGCCGCTGAAAGAGCACTTGCCGCGCATTTTCCGTCATCCCATCAGCAAATCCGGCGTCACCGCATGCGCTGGAGGCGCTGGCGGCAGAGCTGGAGGAGACAAGCCATGTCGAGTTGAACACAGCCGGCAGTTCACGCATTTGGCGCGCCGCCACGGAATGCAACGCTGTTTGGAACGGCGCATGCGTGAGCCATGATGGACGAGACGGCCGTGGCTATCACCGACCACGGCGGCGATGTTGGCTGCGTCGTTTTTATAAGGCGGCAGGCGTCACGCCCATTATCCGGCTGACGTGTATGTGGCGCAAGCGGCTCGCGCTGACAGCGTGAACCGCATCGACGGCCTTTACCACGCGGTGCTCTTGTGTAAAAATGGATGCAGTACTGCAAAATACCTATCGAGCTGGTGTCGGCAGGCTTTATCGGCGGCTAGCAGTGTTGCGTATCGGAACGGCGCATGTCGACGCGCTTCGGAAATACGCGAGGCTTATCTGTCTCGCCTGCCTGAGCAGCCTGCGCGCTGTTGGCAGGCGACTATGAGTGCGTAAAACAATCGGCACAATAGTTATCGAGCACTGTTCGGCGAGACGGCCATATTGAAATGCAGATAACGCAGGAGCGAAGCGTCGGGTGCTGCCCATGCTGGTGCAGCTTTCGCAGGAGACGGGCATCCCGCTTGTGGCTACGAACGACGCCCATGCCTGCAGCAGAGGACTCCCGCATGCGGCTCATCGCTCATCTCAGATCCAGACCAATAAAAACGGGTGAATGAGCGATGATGTGCTGGAGTTCGGCACGGATGCAGCGCGTGCTATGTGAAAAAGTGCGATGATGAGATGTATGCGCTGCTGTTTCAGGCCTGGCCGGAAAGCGTGCGAAAATACCAACAAAATTGCGGAGCAGTGTACTGATTTGAATTCGGCGTGACGAAGCTGCCGTATTTTGAAGCGCCGGACGGAGAGGGAACAACCGTGCAGCTATTTTATCCGCCTGTGTGAAGAGGGGCTCGCAGCGCCGCTATGGGCCGCAGGCCCCGGACGAGAAAGCCGGCGGTTGATTATGAGATGTTATCGACCGTGCAGGGGAATCTGCCACTTATCGTGTACGATTTTATCAATTATGCGAGGCAGAGGGGCATTCCAGTGGGGCCGGGCCGTGTCCGGCGCGGAAGCCTTTGCGGCCTACTGCATCGGCATTACGGACATCGACCCTATCCGCTATCAGCTGCTTTTCGAACGCTTCCTGAACCCGGAGCGCGTGTGTCCATGCCGGACTTTGACGTGGATTTTGTTATGAGCGGCGCAGAAGTGATAGACTATGTTATCCGTAAATACGGTGCAGACCATGTGGCACAGATTGTGACATTCGGAACCATGGCGGCGCGCGCCGCCATCCGCGATGGGGCTGCAAGGACATGCCCTATCAGCAGGTGGACGCAGTGGCTGGTGCCCATGGAACTGAAAATGACACTGCAAAAGCACTGAAAACTTCCAGGAGCTTGTCTGGCCAGTGTATGAGCATAATCTTCCAGCACGAGCTGATCGACATGGCCCCCTGAAGCTGGCGGCATGCCGCGGCACGCCCCACCCATGCGGCGGGGGTGAAGTATCACGCGCGAAGCGGCCGATGAATATGTGCCGCCACCACCAATGATGGAGGCATCGTCACCCAGTTCACTATGACAAATCCATCGAAGAACTGGGGCCTTTTGAAGATGGATTTTTCTGGCCTGCGCACCCTTATCACGAATCCACGATGCTGAAAATGGTACGCAGACTGAAGCCTGATTTTTCCATAGCGGGTATTTTCCTATGAGGATGCGGCTGTTTGACATGCTGAACGGCAGGCGAGACAGAGGGCGTGTTCCAGATGGAATCGGGCGGCATGACGCAGGCTGCGGTAGGCCGCAGCTTAAAAGCGTGGAGGATATCATTGCCATCATTTCGCTTAAAATTGGGCCCAATGGATTCTATTCCAACCTATATTGAAACCGCCATAACCCGGAGAATATCCGCTATAGGACACCTCAGCTGGCCCATATTCTGATGATGTGGACGTGAATGGCTGCATTGTGTATCAGAACAGGTCATGCAGATATGCCGCGAACTGGCGGGCTTTTCTTACGGCCAAGCAGACCTTGCGCCGCGCCATGTCCAAAAAAGAAGATGCGGTGATGGATGCCGAGCGCAGGCACTTTGATAATGGCAGCACAGAGCCGGGCCGCGAGGTCCCGGCTGTGTGAACAACGGTATCCCGGCAGAGGTTGCCAACAGCATTACGATGAAATGTCCAGCTTTGCTTATGCTTTCAATAAGTCTCACGCGGCCGCTGATGCGATAGTGGCCTATGAGACGGCGTATCTGAAATGCCACTATCCGCGTTTATGGCGGTCGCGCTGCTCACCAGCGTGCTGGACAATCACCAACCGTTACCCAATACGGTCGAGTGTCCGCCTGGGCATCCATTCGTTGGCGCCGGATATCACCAGAAAGCGGGCTTCACCGTGTACAGGGAAACGACATCCGTTTTGGTTTGCTGGCCCTGAAAATGGGGGCAAATCGATAGAAGCGTAGTGCGGGCCCAGGACCCGAACGGGCCGTATCATGCCTGTAATGATTTCAAAGTAATGGTACAGATAAAAACCAAGCCGTGCAGGAAAGCCTTAGAAAGCGGGTTCTTTTGGACTGCTTTGGCACTAAGCTGCGCTTAGCCTGAGGCGCTGGAAGGCATTTTGAAAAGCGTGGAAAAACGACGCCCGGCGGAACCTGACGGCCAGATAACTCGTCTGGTTCTCATCACAGGTGCCGAAGCGCAGGGGGCAGAACCACACCATCCCGGAAAAAGAGATACCCGGTGGATTCTTCTTCAGATGGAAAAAAGAGGTGAGCGGGCTTTATCTTTTCCGGCCACTGGATCAGTACCGCGAGGACGGAGGCTGCCTCCCACGAATCGTCAGCTCATGGGCGGTGAGGAGGCGCGGCGGCATAGACGAACAGGTGGTCATCGTGTGCAGCATGATTGCGCATCAAGTACGTAATACCCGTGCGAGGGGGCATGATGGCGCTTCTGCGGTAGAAGGCCACCCGGCACAATGGAAGTGCTTCCTAAGAACGCTGCAGACTCTATGCTAGCCAGCGATGCGTGAAAACGCAGCTGTGGCTGTTACAGGGACGGGTATCCTACTCAAAGAGGATGAAGCAGGCACGCTGCTGGCGAACATGATGTCCATGGTGGTTGAATATGGAAAAAGATGGGCAGAAGAAAAGTGGACATGAGCAACAAAAATGCAAAGATGGCCTTTGGCTGAAACTTTCATCCATGGATGGGGGCATTTTTCCACGAGGTGGAAACCTTCTTGAGATATT
>VOFH01002465.1_pt1 | contig 25903 bp, 37 predicted proteins | sample 5384091 | NCBI WGS metagenome assembly VOFH01 (sample SAMN12384727, study PRJNA508395) | human gut metagenome | isolation source: healthy gut G | host: Homo sapiens
CGGCATTGCTTCGCTATTTGCAGGGGCGTGGCATTAACTTAGAACTGGCAAAAGAGAATGTAAGGAACTTCATTTTACTAATAACGGCAAACCATTCTTTGCTATCGGTTTTCCGAACATGGCAGGCGGTTACGAGGTTCGCAATTCCTTTTTCAAAAGGCTGCATCGCCCCGAAAGACATCACCCACATACGGCAACAAGGAGAGCCGAGAGAAATGTTTGGTATTCGAGGGATTCATGGATTACCTCTCTTTTCTTACGCTCCGCATGAAGAACTGCCCGACCATGCCCGACCTTGACAGGCAGGACTATGTTATTCTTAACTCTACTTCCAATGTGTCGAAAGCCATTGACGTGCTGTACCCGTATGAGCGCATCCATTGTATGCTTGACAATGACAAGGCAGGGTATGAAGCGACACGGGCTATCGCATTGAATATTCCTACCATGTGCGTGACTTTTCGCACAATTACAGAGGCTATTCGGACTTGAACGATTACCTGTGCGGCAGGAAGCAGGAACAGAAAAACATAGCCAGCCAAGTGCAGGAAACAAAGCAGGAAATCGGACAACATGCCGCCCCAAAACAAAAGAGAGGCAGGGGCATTTAATCCGGCAGGATTACCAGCGGCAGGCGGTTTATTTGGAGAGCAAGGTTATGTTTCGGTAAACCGAAACCACCTTGCTTTGCTCACCAAAGGAAATCGCTCCCGTTGGTCGCAATTTCTAAGATACTATCTAAAAATAAAAAAGCATGATAAAGATACAACATAAATCGGGCGGTCGTCCGGCAAAAGAAACGGACGGACAAGCAGAGAAAAAGGTAGTCAGTACGAAGCTGACTGAATTGCAGTACTACGCCATCAAGAAGCGAGCCGGGGAAGCCGGGTTGCGTATCAGTGGTATGTCAGGCAGGCTGTTGTTTCGGCAGAGGTCATACCCCGGCTGAACAGGCAGGATGCGGACACCATCCGCAAGCTGGCAGGGGAAGCCAACAACATCAACCAGTTGGCGCACCGGGCGAATGCCGGAGGTTTCGCACTGGTGGCGGTGGAACTGGTGAAGCTCAAAAACAGGATTGTCGAAATCATAAACCATTTGTCGGATGATTGGAAAATAAAAAAGGGAAGCGGTTTTAAGGGCTGTGTGAACTATGTGCTTTGGCAAGGACCAGGCGGCTTTGCTTCATGCGGACGGGGTACTGACTGAAAGCAAGGAAGATATAATCCGCAGCTTCTGTATGCAGACCGGGATGAATCCCGATTTGAAAAAAGCCGGTCGGACATATTGCGCTAAGCTATTCGGCAGTGGATGCACCCAAGCTGATGGACGAGAAGATGATACAACTCGCACAGGAATATATGCGTGAAATGAAAATTACCAATACACAGTACATCATCGTGCGCCATCAAGACCGGGAACACCCACATGTGCAAATTATATTCAATCGTATAGACAACAACGGCAAGAGTATTTCAGACAGGAACGATATGTATCGCAAACGAAGAGGTGTGCAAGAAGTTGAAAGCCAAACACGGGCTTTATTTTGCCAAAAGGTAAAGAGCAGGTGAAACAGCACCGATTGAAAGAGCCGGATAAATCTAAATATGAGATTTACACGACTGTAAAGAATGAAATCGGCAAATCCGTAACTGGCAGCAGTTACAGCAGCGGTTAGCGGAAAAGGGTATCACAGTTCAATTCAAACGAAAGGGACAGACTGATGAGATACAAAGGCATATCTTTTTTCCAAAGGTGAATACACTTTCAAAGGGGTCGGAGATAGACCGCAGTTTCAGTTTTTCCAAACTGGATAAATGTTTCGGGAATGCAGGGATGAATGTTACCGGAAACCAACAGCAAACAACTTTCGCATCTATTAGGGAGCAAGCACCTGCACCGGGCAAAACAGAAAGTTCGTTGATAAGCGGTTCGCTCGGTCTGTTTTCCGCTTCTTCGCCCCCTGTGGATGAAGAACCAAACTTGAATTTGAGAAAAAAGAAGAAAAAGAAAAAACAACTTAAACTGTAAAGACATGGAAGACAATTTGATTTTAGAGGGGCTTCTCTCAATGGTTACGGAACTGAAGAGAAGCAGGAAGCACAGGTAACACCAGCCAGTCGGGAGGAAACCATAGAAAGGTTGGATGCAATCGAACAGGCATTGTCGGAACTGCACAGTAATCCGGCTGTCCCCGAAAAGGAATTGCAGGCTATTCAGAAACAGCTTGACGACATAAGGAATGGGATGCAAGGTCAGCAGAAACATATCGAGGACACCAAGAAAATAGCCGTAGAAACCTATCGTTGTTTCAAAACAATGGTTGATACATTGAACTCTTACAAGACAGAGAAAGAGGGAGTAAAATCAATATCGCTTTATCAGCGGATTTACAACAAGGTTGCTTCTTGGGTTCGTCCGGGATTGTTTCTTTTTTCGGCAGTGCTGGTTATCTGTTTTGCATCCATATTCTTGAATGTCCGTTTGGCTGAACGTATGCAGCAGTTACAGGACAACGATATAAAGTACCGCTATTTGCTGATGCAAGGACAGGCAGATGGAGAAACTTTTGATATGCTGGAAAATAAATTCAAGTGGCAACGGATAACGGTTTTATCCGAAGTTTGACCGATTCAGTGATAGATTTTGAACACCGCAGTCAAAAGCAGGCGGAAGCATTGGAACGTGCAAGGCTGTTGAACGAGCAAGCCGAGCAGCTAAAGAAAGAAGCCGATAAGTTGGGTAAGCCATAAACAGGGAAAGCCGGAACGGATGAAGCACATTTACCGTTTCGGCTTTAAATTCACTTCTTTTTCTCCGTGCAGTGTTCTTTCTCGAATTGGTATAGCGTGGTAATGCTGAACCTTTCTATAATAAACTCCGGACATCGGAAGCCTTGTAATACACTTTTCCGCTGATTGTGAAGTGCGGCAGCACACCGATAGCCCGGTAGCGTTGCAGGGTTTTGATATTTACTTTGAACAGCAGGCACAAGTCTTGATTATCCAACAGGTTATCATCTTCGGGCAGCACTCTGTCTGCATTGCGCAGTACTCGTACATTCTTGCAGAGTTCATCCTGTTTGGCGTACAACATCTGCATTCATTCAGCAAATTCTCTGGTGTAATAATTCTTTCATTTTATAAATTATAATGCTTAAAAATAGGTGGCGTAAGCGTTAAATCATAATAATCTAATTCATTAATAACAAGACGAAAATAAACTAAGTCTGAATATGAATGATATAAGCGAATTAGGACTGGGTTTGTTTCATAGATTTCTTTTTCCTATATTATCAGCAACATCAAAGATAGCTTTTCCCTTTACTCTTACTGAAATATTTCCAGCCATTGCAAAGTAATTCCACAAAAGGATTTTTTTGCAGTTGCTGATAAACTTCTTTTGTGGGTAGCTGTTGCAAAATAAAGTGTTTCTTTTTCTCTTTTCATAATCTGAAAGACACGAATTTTAGGTTTGTTCTCCTCTACTGTAGCGAAAGCCACATCTTTGTGTCTTGATAAAAAACTCAAAGCCTTTTCCATATTAATTTTATTTTAAACAATATAAGGCTACTCATAGTAACCTTATATTGAATGTGAAAACTCTATTTTTACTTGTATAAAGCGTTAGCCAAGTCTGTTAATCCAGCTTCTCCGGGTAAATTAGGATAAGCCTTTTTTCATGGCTACAATAAATGAATCGGCTGTTTTATTTGCGACAATTGTACGTTTCATTGTTTTCAGATAGTCAATCTTGAATTTCACCATATCGCTTTTGGCAATTCCACCATGTCCGCCAATAAAATATTCGCAGCCGGATTTTAAAGCCTTTTCCGCTTCTGCAATTTCCACATCAATCGCAGCTAAAGAAGATATTTGCAAATGGCTGACATGGGTTTTGCAGGTGCCCAGTGTGTATAATAAACCTTGTCACCTATTATAATATTTGCTGCCGGAAAATCTGTTGAAGCTCCTTTTTGAAAAGAGAACCTTACGCCACCCCAATTTTGGATGCTTCCCCAAATGCACTTCCTCCGTTTTTCCAGTTGGCATGGGAGTAATGGCATCACCAAATATTTTTGCAAAGTTCTGCATCATTCCACCATAAACAGCCCCTTTAACAAAATCCGGCATTCCTCAATCATCACCACATCATGATTTCCTGTTCCACCTACATGATAATTGGTAATAATTTTCTGTACAGGCTTATTTAATGAAACCACGTAAAGTATCAAATTCTGATACATTATCTTTAAACAAAGGCTGTTCCAAGTAACAAGCCCCGTCTTGCCCTCTATAATGTAACTTGCATCTCCAGTGCATCATTCGTATTATATACATGAAGTTTGAAACTGCCTAAATCCAACACTTCAAAATTTCCTTTTTGTCTGTGCTTCTGCCACCATTGCTACAAAGGTCAGCAAGAATAAAATACTTTTCTCATAATTTTTCTATTATAATTAATAACCGATAGTAAAACGTTCCCGATGATGATTTGCCTGTTCCATTTCATCTACCATTGCAACCGCATAATCTTCTACTGAAATATGACTGTTCCCATTTTCATCAACAATAAGGTCGTCTTTTCCTAAACGGAACTTTCCTGTGCGTTGTCCCGGTTCAAGAGTTCCGGCGGGTGAAAAGAACACCCAGTCGATTTCTTTTTCATTGCACAATATATTTAAGTAGAACTCGCCTAAAGATTTCACACCGTCCATGATTTCAGCAGGTATTGCACCCGAATCCAACAACTCTAAGTCCCGGAGCGCAGAACAAAGTACCTGCACCACCGACACACAACAACCGTTTAATGCCTGCCTGCTTTACAGCTTTGAGGATTAATGGGTAGTTTTTTCAGCGTTTCTTCGTAAATATTGGGATTTGCCCAACCGGGATTATAAGCACTGATGACAACATCTTTACCCTTACAAGTGGCAGCTATTGTTTCACATCCGATACATTTGCTTTAACTACTGATAAATTGCAGTTACTAATTACAATCTTTTCGGGATTACGAACTATTGCTGTAACCTTGTTACCTCTGTTTAATAACTCATTAAGAATAGCAGTTCCAACAAAACCGCTTGCTCCAATCAATACTACATTTTTTCATAACTATAAATATTTAATAATCAATATTACTATCTAAAAGATTGTTTATCTCTTTTCGTGTGCAAAGATGAAGTACTTTTTTTAGTTATACAAGAAGGCACTTTGTATTCAGATAGTTACCTATATGAAACTATTGTTGATTATGAAGAATTTGCAAAATATGTATTTAACACTATTTAGCTGATTGCTATTTTATCCTTGCGTATTTGAAGAATGTTAGTTACTTTTGTAGTGTAATATAAAAATGAGATATTATGGTAAGAACAGAAATCCAAAATGAATTATATCCCCGATTGTCCTATTCGGAATATACTTGCTCGTATAAGTGATAAATGGTCTATATTGGTTCTTTTTACATTAAACCAGTCTGCATTAATGCGTTTCAATGCCTTGCAAAAGAATATCCCCGACATTTCACAGAAAATGTTGACTGTTACTTTGAGAACACTTGAGGAGGACGGATTTGTCAGAAGACAGGTGTATGCCAGTACCGCCAAGAGTTGAATATTCACTAACTGATAGAGCTGTATCTTTGCTGCCACATATCAACAGTTTGATAACTTGGGCAAAAGATAATATGAATGCAATTTTAGTTGATAGAGAAAATAATAGATTAAAGTCATAGATATATAAAAGTTTAGTTTGTGCCTTTGTCTATATAGCCAAAACGGACTAAACTTATTTCTCTTGACAGTAAAACAAATATGCTGGCGAAAAGAGAAAAACTGTTTCTTTTTTCGCCAGTTTTGTTTTTATGGTTAGAGGGCTTTTGTTACCTTTGCATAAGAAGCCCACCACTAAGCGAATTTCTTCGTTTTTTTGTTACTATTTTGTTACCCGCTGTTAGTAATAGGCGGGCTTCTTCTCTGATAATCAGATTAATATGCCAGAATATTATTAATTCGTGGCAGTTGTGGAAAAAGAGAAAGAATGAATTGAAAAATCAAGCGTAAGACATTAGACAAAGAATCGTAATGGATATAAATCAGAATTCGGATTATGAAAAGACATAAGTGTATATTTATTGTAATAGCATTGTTGTTTCTATCTTGTTCTAGGACAAACAAATTATTTGATGAAGCAGTAAGTCTTGATAATCAGAAGAAGTATCATGAAGCAATTGTAGTCTGGAATAAATTAATTCAAAATGACCCGACTTATCTACCTGCCTATATAAACAGAGGAGCCGATAAGTTTGCGTTAAAACAATATTCTGAAGCTATAAAAGACTATTGTTATGTTATACGACAAGACTCTACATATATAATGGCTTGGCTTAACAGAGGAAACGCAAATTTAGAATTGAACAATTACCAAAGTGCAATTGACGACTTTAATGCAGCAGAAAGAATAAAGCGAGAAGTGTACGGATGCGCCCAAGTGATATTTTATGATAAAATAGATCCTAAAGATGTTGCGCTGGAAGAAATTTGTTTGCAAAGAGGTATTGCTTATTGGTATGTGGATAGCATTAATAAAGCATATAGTGATTTGAATTATTGTATTGATCAGAAATATGAAGCAGTATGCAGTTACTTCTGGCGTGCTTATGTCTATTGGAAAGCCGGCAAAGAGAAAGAGGCATATAATGACTTCATGACCGTGATTTTGCAAGGGCGAGCCGATGACGATTATGTAATTCAGGCACAACAAAATCTAAAGTTGTTGGACAAACATAGTATTCTCTTAAAATAGACTATAAATAAGGAATATGAAGAATATAGTAAAGTTATTATTAGTTGCTGTGTGCATAATATCTTGCTCTATACAATCTAAGCAGGAAACGCCTAAAAAAGTTTATGAAACAACGTGGATGGAATTGACAAAGACGGATAGCGGATATGTCGTTTATAATTATCCTGATTTAGAAGATGATAATTTTAAAACTCCTCAAAAAATAGTCCTCAAAGGAGATTCTATAATCTGGATTACTTATAGTGAAATGCCGATTATTGATACATGTAATAGTGTTCAAGAATTGGCTGATGAAGAATATTTCTTCCCAGTCGGGAATCATTATAAATTTGAATGGTCGGATAAGGAAAAACATATTGCCAAGTGGACAATATATTATGGAGATGAAAGAATTTTATCGAATCGTCTCTATATAGATAGTGTTTATAATACATATCCGGTTATAGACTACAAATGGTTTGATGATAAGGTAAACAACAATTGATAACAGTTTACTATAAATTCGTATTATGAAAATGCGAGTTGTTTGACGGTATGCAAATCCCAGAACATCAATGCAGCTTGATTGTTGCCGAATCGTTACTCCTAAGAACTTATAAATGTATCGGATTGGTAGGGGAGTTAAAGTTGTTGACAATACCTGTGCTAACGAATAGCGGTGAGCTACAAACCATAAACGAACTATAATGCGTATTTTTTATGAGGAGTGGGATAAGGTTTTAAATCATCCGCCAGTGGCGGATGACTTGGTGTTGAATGAAAAATTGCTTCTTGTAGCAATTCATCAGCCAGTGGCGGATGAATTTAATTGGTCAGACTTCTTTTCAATCGGCTTTAGTCACCATACCGAAATAATATCCAAAGCCAAGACTTTAGAAGCAAGACTATTTTATATACATGAGTGCGCCATTCACTATTGGAGTAAATATACCTTAAGGGATTACTTAAAAGCAGACCTGTAAAGCCATCGGGGAACTTTGCCTAACAATTTCGCACAAACCTTGCCTGATCCACACTCTGGCTTCTCTTATTATCATTTAATGGTAGACAACGAAAGTGGCGATCCGAAAGATTGGACGGAGTACAAACCCGATAATCAGTCATTGGAACTATGCTTTGATGATATTATAATAACACGAAAGTAATCTTTTACGTCAGTTATATTTTAGAACTGGTTCTGTTTTGTTATCTTTGCGTCGAAACATTGTAACACACAAAGAAAACATGAAAAATAAAGCCGTTGTAGTCCTTGTTATTTTAGGAAGTTTGATTATATCGATGTTTGCAGGTTGCCGACAATCTCCTTTGAAATACATTCTTCCGACAATAGATTCTGTCAATAATGACAAAAGCAGGATGGGGTTGAACGGAAAAGTCAAAACGTTGGATATCTATTATTATCGTCCGGAAAATACATCGTCTTTCTTTTCGACGAAATTCAAAAAAGGCGAGAAATGGGAAGAGGACGGAATACATCACTACCATTTTCATTTCAATATCGACGGCAATCTTGCTCAATGCAACGAGTACGACAAACAAGAAAATATTATCCGAAAGACCGATTATACCTATGAGACTTGGGGACATACATCTACACTTAGCTTTCCGAAAACTAACAGTACGATTGTCAGTAAGTATAATACTGACGGGAAACTGCTGGAAATTGTGTATAGTGATTCCCATGGGGAGATAAATACTTATGACGACAGGGGAAATCTTATCCGAACCAAACAGATTGACGGCACGATTGACAAACCGGCTATGACCGAATATGATTATAACGAACATGATTTGTTGGTAGAGAAGAGGGAATATTATAATATAGGGGAATTATCGGGAAAAACAGTCTATGAGTATGATACAAATGGCTTGTTGGCGCAGACCCAAGTGTATGATTTGTTGAGTCGTGATAGGCCGGAAACGCATTTCATCTATGAATACAGTGATAGTAACCGCGTTGTGAAAAAATATAGGATTGGCGATGAAGGTAATAAAGAGTTAGAGTCCTGGTGTAAACGTGAATATTATCCGAACGGTAAACTGAAAACCGTTGTTCGTAATAGTATCGTGCAAGAGAAATACGATGAACAAGGACGGCCGATTGACGAGCGGCCAGGATTTGAAATACTCTACAAAGACTTCCAAGACTACGGCTGTGATGCGAATGGCAACTGGATTGAAACAAAGAATTTCAAAGATTATGTTGATTTTGGCACGGGGCTCGGTCGTATATTAAAACCTTATGTCGAGCGTATCTTTACTTATTACAAAGAATAAAAACTTAAAATTGAACAATATGCACACAAACACACCCACATAGCAAGCGGTAAGATTCCAGAAATCATAGTAACATTGTTAGTGCATACTAAAAAAAAAGAAAACGATGGGAAAAGTAATGAAAGTATTCAAGACACTGATAAACGAGTTGTTTGGAACTAAAGAGAGTATAAAGTGGAAGGTTTGGGCATCTTTACCTGTAAGGTTTGTGATTGGTGGCGAGATAAATGCTGCCTTTGGAGTGGTGCAGTGCAATTGCCCTTTTACTCGGTAGAAACTCTTGTTTTGATAGAAGGGGACGCTTCTGCTCCGTTCTCCAGGCAATTATTGGAATTACAGGTGCTATTGCAGAACTGGGTACCTATGGCAGAACAACTAGATAGCATGCTGTCCAGCAAAAGTCAGCAGAAACATAAAGAAAAAATATACGGATCCTGGCAGAATGATTTTTATCCCTATACGATCGTGCCGGCTGTACTATATAGTGACAGTTGGGAGATTGTGTTTTACAGGAATAGTGGTGTAAATTATAATTTCACTGTTTTTTGGAAAGACAACAGAGTACAGGATTTACGTTTAGGAGGTTCTTGAATCCTCCCTTTATTTATAGCATTTCCCGTTCTTTCTTTGTCAAACTTTTAACTACAATATCGTAGGAGTTGCTTACAAGCTCTTTAATTTTCTCATCAGGTACATCTTGGTTGAAATAGACACTGATCCAATATTTCTTGTTCATGTGCCATCCTGGCCTTATGCCGGTATATTCAGTTTGCAGTTCTCCGGATTCGTCAGGGTTGCATTTGATACAACAAAAATCGAAAATCTCAATGTTAACGAAACAGAACCATTTGTCCGCTACATAAAAGCATAGAACGTCACGGCTATATTTGTCGGGCACATTGGGAAACGGCATCTTTTCATGGACTCCTCAAAAGACAGGCAATATTCTCTAAATTCTTCAATATTCATTTCACTTTTTATGTTCGGTTATCTATGCAAAAATAGTTAGAATAAAGGAGTGGATAACCATTTTTCTATGAAAATATTCAGGTGAGATGTGTTTCCACGTCTTTGTTTGGTTAGTCGACTTCTTCAAATGAATAGCCGATCTTAAAAACTACTTGACGCTCCACCGCCACCGCTACGTCCACCACCAAAACTGCCGCTACTGCTACTGCTGCCGCTACTACTACTGCTGCTACTGCTACTGTGACTATTACTAGGACTGTCACTATTTGGGGGTGTCTTGCGGGGAATCTTCTGTGTTGCCTGCTTTTTATCTCCGCACATTAGGCAAAGATAGTCGGCAACCTCAATCCGGCATCGGAATATGTGGCTTCTTTAACTGTTTTCCACGGACTGATACGCTTGGAAGCAATGGTATGGCATTGATTACAAGCTCATTGGATAAAAGTTGTAAAGCCACAGCTTTGCAAGAGTCGCAGGTCTTACTCTGCAAAATAACACGTTGTTTTTGGTAGAACTTATACCATAAGGATGCCGCAATAAGTGCAGGCCAGACCGGAAAAAACAACACAAACATCCAAGTGGGCTGTAAAGTGTCAGGACTTTGATTGCTGCTAATGCTGAACCGTCTTTGGGGCGATGCTTTATTTACCTTCATGCGATAAGTGGATTTGCCAGTATCAAGAATATCCAAAGCATAGGCGACTGATTTGCCAGAAAATTCCACAACCTGGCACTTTTCCAGTAAAAACAAACTGGTTCAGTCGCTTCCATAAAGACATGTTACAGCCCGGACTCCCTCTGTCATTCCTCTGTCAAAGTCGGGAACCATTTCATTCTGTGAAAAGCATAAAGCGTCGGGGGACTTTAAACCGTATCCGGTTTGACTTTACGTTGATCGAGTACTAAAAGAATCAGTAATCCGTTGTCGTTCTTTCCGAATGCCCCGTGCTTTGGGGCAAACTCTGCCGGAATATCTTCTCCGATAGAAGAGAGCGCAACAATCGCCACTTCAATTCAATGAATCTTCTAACTGTGACAACATATTATTTATCTCCCACACATAACTTTCATCCAATATCTGATTCGGATTGCTAACCCAATTGGAAGAGCTTTCATTACGCGGATTGGGGACATCTGTTACTTTATAAGTTTCTACTGTTTGTTCGTGCTCTAAAGCCAATGCAAAAGTATGACTACCAAAGGTATGATAGATCATTCCGAACTCCGGTTCTATCATACTTTTCTTCATGAAAAAATGAGCATCTGTCATTCCTGTTTTACTGCTTTTTATTGCTTAATCTTTCCCAGTATTTGCCCGCACATAAATTATATGGCTACCGCTTCCAATGGTGTCGAGTACTCCTTCTTTACCCATCCGTTCAACTCATTCAGCGCTTTGTTCTTCAGGAGTCCCGTCAGTTGTGTATACTCCTTGCGTCGTATCATCGGACGTTCATCCAGAAATTTCTCCAACCTGCGACGACGTTCTTCCACCGGAATTTCGGCAGAATGTGCAAATCCCGACTTCGCTTTTTCTACAAATCCGCGAACCTTCTTTCGGAAAGAAGATGATGGACGAAAATTTACATTATCGAAATAGATGGACTGCGCATGTATCTCTTTGGCATCCATTACCGGACGTGCTTTCAACTTGGCTGAAAAATATCCAAGGTTTCCCAACTGAACGTGATGTCCACTGACTAAATATTCGGATATTTTATTTTCAATAGCCAGTTGAACTCCTTCAATGTCTGCCGGTGTAAAACTGGAAGCTTGAGCGATCTCTTTTACAATTTGTTGAAAGTCGATGGTTCCGTTCGATACGATGCGGGGATACAACGGCTGTTCGTCTTCGTCTTCTTTTGAAGACGGCTTTTTACGAAAATCATACTTTGCGTACATCTCTTTTCTATTATGGGTTAATGTGGCTGAAATGCCTTTCCACAGGCGCTCTAATGCTTGTTCTGCAGTAAGATAACCTACCTCTGCAACCTGGATAATCAACTGGAGCAGCTGCTTTTCTCGGGCACACATTTGTGGGCTGTACAGCCCGCGAATGTAAACTGCACAGCCCGCATACATGGGCTGTACGGCACACGTATGCGGGCTGAAGTCTTACTGCCTGCAAAGATACATTATCCCGGCTTTATTTGCAAATTTAGTAAGCATTATTTCTATAAAATAAAGTCGTGTGGCGGCAAATAAAGGTACGGAAATTTGTTTGGGCGAAGAGCATGTTGTATCTTTGTATAGCTGTAGTGCAGCTTCCCTTTTACTGGAAATAATAATAAAAAAAGATGAAAATAACATTAGTCAGAGACGATGGCAAGGTAAATACCTTACGGACGTTGAAAATAGAGCTCCTTCTGGAGCAGATGAAAACGGAAGTCAAGGCGCAGCCCGTCTCCAAAGATGAGGGAAGCTTGCGGTATACTCTTCCGGGAAATTCGATTGAAGGGGTGCGTAAGTTCCCAAAGTGATGCCTGCCGCAGCTTTTGTCCGTAAAGAAGGAGTAATGACCCTGAATGAATATAACGGCGTAGTGATGATGGAAGTCAACAATCTTTCGGGAAGGACGGAAGCCGACGAAATAAAGGAACTGGTCAAAGAGCTTCCGCAAACATACCTTGCTTTCACCGGCTCCTCCGGCAAATCAGTAAAGATATGGGTACGGTTCACCTATTCGGATGACCGCTTGCCGACTTTACGCGAGCAAGCGGAACTTTTTCACGCGCATGCTTATCAGACGGCTGTGAAATATTATCAGCCACAACTGCCTTTTGATATCGAACTGAAAGAACCGTCGCTCGAACAATATTGCCGGCTGACGTATGATCCCGAACTTTATTTCAATCCGAAAGCAATGCCCATTTATATGAAGCAGCCCGTCAGTTTTCCCTCCGAAACGACTTTATCAAACGAACGCGGGAAACCGATTCTCCTTTGCAGCGAATGGCGCCCGGATATGAGAATTATGAAGCATTGTCGGTGCTTTTCTCCGCTGCATTCAACAGAGCGCTCGAAGAACTGGACGGATATCGGGAGGGAGACGATCTGCAACCGCTACTAGTGTGTTTGGCGGAGCATTGTTTTCGGGCAGGTATCCCCGAAGAAGATACTGTGCGGTGGACAAAGGCGCACTACCGGCTCCCTTCGGACGAGTTACTGATTCGCGAAACTGTGAAAAGTGTCTACCGTTCCGCCAAGGGATTCGGCAAGAAGAGCAGTCTGACGGCCGAACAGCTTTTCGCCATGCAGATGGACGAATTTATGAAGCGCCGTTATGAATTTCGATACAATACGCTGACCACGGAAGTGGAATATCGCGAACGGAATAGTTTTAACTTCTATTTTCGTCCGGTGGACAAGCGGGTGCTGGCGAGTATCACGATGAATGCGATGTATGAAGGGGTGAAAATGTGGGATAGGGACGTAATCCGCTATTTGGATTCTGATCATGTGCCTGTTTATCAGCCTGTGGAGAATTTTTTGTATCATCTGCCTCACTGGGATGGTAAAGACCGGATTTTGGAACTGGCCAACCGTGTTCCCTGTGATAATCCGCATTGGGCGCCGTTGTTCCGGCGATGGTTTCTGAGCATGACTGCCCATTGGATAGGGATGGATAAAAGACATGCGAACAGCACTTCGCCTTTGCTGATTGGCCCGCAGGCATATCGGAAATCGACTTTTTGCAGAATGCTTCTTCCTCCTGCTTTACAGGCGTACTATACGGATAGCATTGATTTCAGTCGGAAACGGGACGCGGAGTTGTATCTGAATCGCTTTTTGCTTATTAATATGGATGAATTCGACCAGATAAGTCCCACCCAGCAGGCTTTTCTGAAGCATATTCTGCAAAAGCCGGTGGTGAACACGCGCCGTCCGAATGCTTCGGCGGTGGAAGAACTTCGTCGGTATGCTTCGTTCATCGCTACAAGCAATCATCGGGATTTGTTGACGGATACTTCCGGTAGCCGTCGTTTCATCGGCATTTACATGACGGGAGCTATAGATGTGTCGCGTCCTATTGATTATGAACAGCTTTATGCACAGGCGTTGGAGTTGCTTTATCACAACGAACGTTATTGGTTTGACTCCGAAGAAGAGGCCATCATGACGGAAAACAACCGGGAGTTTGAACAATCTCCTGCCATCGAACAGTTATTTATGGTTTATTATCGTAGGGCAGAAGAAGAGGAAGAAGGAGAATGGCTACTGGCTATTGATATTTTGCGCCGGATTCAGAAAGCGAGTAAGATGACATTTTCCGCCAGGCAGGCTTCTTATTTCGGGCGTATCTTGCAGCGGCTTCGGAGTGAAATCCAGACGGAAAACGTATGGTACGTATTATCATGTTGTACGTTTGGAGGTAAAATAGAAAATAGATATTTTCATTTAATGCTATGACTAAAAAAGATGCTATAAAAGTGTTTGAAGATACTGTTTGGGATGAAAATAGGAATTATTTTTCCTATGATTGAAGTATTAACAGACAGTGAGCGTCCTTTATTGGGGGGGATTTAAAAAGTTTGAAAAAAGGTCAGTTTCCGAAGAAATCGGACAACTGAAAACCCTCTTCCGACGGCAAACTGTATAAGACAGATGTAGCTACAACCCAACAGCTTTTCCGTCTAATTCAGTCTATTCCCTCGCCCAAAGCGGAACCCTTTAAGATGTGGATGGCTCAAGTCGCCAAAGAGCGTCTGGATGAAATGCAGGACCCTGAACTGACTATAAATCGGGCGATGATGGAATATAAATCTTTAGGTTACTCGGATAATTGGATTAATCAACGATTGAAATCAATTGAAGTACGGAAGGAACTTACTGATGAATGGAAAAGAAATGGGATGCAAGAGGGCGTTCAGTTTGCTGCATTAACGGATATAATTTATCAGACATGGGCTGAAAAGTCGGCAAAAGAGTATAAGCAGTTTAAAGGATTGAAGAAAGAAAATCTCCGTGACAATATGACGAACACTGAACTGATCCTTAATATGCTTGCTGAAACGGCTACTACGGATTTGTCCAAAGAGAGAAACCCATCCGGTTTTGCTGAAAATGCCGAAGTGGCAAAAGATGGAGGAAATGTGGCAAGAGTTGCTCGCAAGCAATTGGAAAGTCAGCTAAAACGCCCTGTTATATCTCCACTTAATGCAAAAAGTGCATTGCAAGTTGGTGATGAACGGGAAAAAAATGAAACTTCAGGAGAGAGCGTGGATTGATCAAGTATGACGTTTTTGATGGTCTAAGTATGATAGATACCGGAAATAATAGTTCTCTATCATACTTATTCTTTTAATTATAAGTGGTTTATGAAAATGAATGAGAGTATGATACTAGTTTTTTTACTCATAGAGAAGATATTTTTTTCTGATCTCCTTGTAATCCTGTAACTCCTTTTGCCAACTATTCCGGATAGTCTCTTCCGAATCGCCTCTGAGGATAGCTTTGCGTACACTATCCAGTGCCCATGAGCAAGTCAAACCACCGGGCACGGGAGAAGAAAGCGGCACCTTCGCCGGATAAACGGTAAAAGTTCAAGAAGTAGCGGAGTGTAAATCCGTTCACATCGTCTGCGTTCCGGAGGTCTTCGCCATAGCAGACTACATTTTTGTGCATCGGATTTCTTGTCAAAACCGGGTAAGGAGCGGGGAGTAAAAGTGAAACTTCCGTATTTCTTATTAGGTGCGCCTAATACCTGGAAAGGAAAAGTTGTCCCCCGTCCCTACGCTGACGCGGGTGGCTTCAAAAGGACAAAGTGAGGCATACAATCGAATGGACTGATCGTTCGGCAGGTTGGGCGACGGCTTTATGGGAAGCGAATAAGGTGCTCCGTGTATCCAACCCGTGGCTGGAATTACCTTTAATGAACAAGGATTTTTCTTGTTGGCAATCCATCCTTCCCCGTTTATCATCTGTGCCAGTTCGCCGATGGTACATCCGTGGAGAACCGGAAGAGGTAACATGCCGACAAAACTCCGGTAGGCAGGTTTGAGTATCGTACCATCCACATAATCGCACGGATTGGGGCGATCCAGTACAACCATTTCTTTCTTGTTCTCTGCGCAAGCTTCCATCACATAATACATCGTGCTTATATAGGTATAAAAGCGTGCTCCTACATCCTGAATATCGAATAAAATAACGTCGATGTCTTTTAGTTGGGCGGCAGTCGGCTTTTTGTTGTTTCCATAAAGAGAGACGATACTGACTCCGGTGCGGGAATCTTTCCGTCTTTCACTGTTTCCACCCGCATCTGCGTTACCACGGAAACCATGTTCGGGGGCAAATACCTTGACTACGTTGATATGCTGTTTCAACAGAGTGTCGAGCAAATGAGTCTGCCCCGTTCCTACAACAGAGGTATGATTGACCACCATTCCGACACGTTTGCCTTGAATGAACGGCAGATATTGTTCGAAGCGTCCGGCGCCTGCGACAACTTTGCCGCTAATGCATTCAGGAAAGACTGTAACAAACAGAAAAAAAAGAATGAGGGAAGTTCTATTTCTCATGTCGGTGATTTTTTGTAATATTGCACAAAAATATTAATTTCTCATCAAGAGAACAAAAAAACAACACATGAATCCATACGAAATCATTGATAAGTATTATCCGGAGAATACCCAACAGAGACAAATATTAGTAATACATAGCCTGGCAGTGTCCGGAAAAGCAATGAAAATGCTGGATGCTCATCCCGAATTGCGTTTAAACCGGAGTTTTGTAAAAGAAGCCGCTCTGTTGCATGATATCGGTATTTTTCAGACCAATGCGCCTACGATTCAGTGTTTCGGTTCTCATCCTTATATTGCTCATGGATATTTAGGAGCTGAAATTTTGCGTGCTGAAGGTTTTCCTCAACATGCGTTAGTTTGCGAACGCCATACAGGAGCCGGTCTTTCCTTGCAGGACATTGTCGACCAACAGCTTCCTGTACCCCCATCGCGAGATGCTGCCCATCACCCTGGAAGAACAATTGATCTGCTTTGCGGATAAATTCTTTTCTAAAACTCATCTGGATGAGGAAAAGACAGTAGAGAAAGCACGGAAAAGTATTGCTAAATATGGTGAAGAAGGGCTAAGCCGTTTTGACAGATGGTGCTCTCTCTTTTTATAGCACTAAAAAATAATTAAATAACGGAGATTCTAACTCATAATTGGTGAAGATTGTGTACTTTTGCCACTTCAAGCGTAAACTATTAGTTAATGGCGCCATTGAAAGCAAAAATACTTATATCATTATACTGCTGATTGTCTTACTGATGCTTCCCGATGAGGCTACGTCTCAACGTCGAAGGAGAGGAATGATTGCCTCCAATACCGCACAAACGGATTCCCTTCAGGGAAATGATTCGTTGAAAGCAGATACGGTAACGGTACGCATTGATTCTATCGCACCGGTAAAGAAGAAACAACCACTCGATGCACCGGTTATTTATGAATCTAACGACTCCACCACTTTTACATTGGGAGGTGCCGCTACACTTGTATGGTAGCGGCAAAGTTAACTATCAGAACATTGAGCTGGCAGCGGAAGTTATTTCGATGAATCTGGATAGTAGTACTGTGCATGCTTATGGTATCAAGGATACTACCGGAGTGGAAAAAGGTAAACCGGTATTTAAAGAGGGTGACACCTCGTATGATACGGAAACAATCCGATATAACTTCAAAACTAAAAAAGCGGGAATCACCGAAATCGTAACTCAACAGGGGGAAGGATACGTGACCGGAAGCAAAGCCAAGAAGGGGCCAATGATGAAATTTTTATGGAGCACGGTCGTTATACAACTTGCGATCATCATGATCATCCTCACTTCTATATGCAGCTGACGAGAGCTAAAGTGCGCCCTAAAAAGAATGTGGTGACGGGACCTGCTTATCTGGTTGTGGAAGATGTGCCTCTGCCGTTGGCTGTGCCGTTCTTTCTTCTTCCCATTCTCCAGCAGCTACTCTTCCGGTTTCATTATGCCGACTTATATGGACGACTCCAGTCGTGGTTTCGGTCTGGCAGAAGGAGGATATTACTTTGCCATGAGTGATATCATGGACCTGAAAATAACGGGAGATATCTTCACCGAAAGGTTCGTGGAGACTGTCCGGATTGACAAACTATAATAAACGCTATAAATACTCCGGTACGCTGCAAGCGGATTATCAGGTCACTAAGACGGGATGACAAAGGGATGCCGGATTATGCAGTTGCCAAGGATTTTAAGGTAGTATGGAACCATCGTCAGGACGCTAAAGCCAGTCCGAACAGTACATTCTCCGCCAGTGTGAACTTCTCGACCAGTAGCTATGAACGTTCTAATATCAACAACCTCTACAACTCGCAGTTGCTGACTCAAAATACGAAAACATCAAGTATTAGTTATTCTCGTAGTTTTCCCGATATCGGCCTGACCTTATCCGGGACGACCAATATCGCTCAGACAATGCGTGACTCTTCTATTGCGGTCACTTTGCCTGACTTGAATATTACGTTGAGCCGTCTGTTCCCGTTCAAACGCAAGAAAGCGGCAGGAGCCGAACGTTGGTACGAAAAGATTTCCATTAGTTATACGGGACGTCTGACAAACAGTATCCGTACTAAAGATGACCATTTGTTTAAAGCCGGATTAAGTTCATGGGAGAATGCAATGAACCACAATATCCTATCAGTGCTACTTTTACACTGTTCAAATATTTGCAGGTTTCTCCTTCGGTCAATTATACAGAGCGTTGGTATACCCGTAAGGTAAATCAGCAATATAATGAGGAAACGCATAGACTGGAAGCATTGCCGGGTGATACATTGAATGGTTTCTACCGGGTTTCCAATTATTCGGCAAGTTTGAGCTTGAGTACGAAACTGTATGGTATGTACAAACCTCTTTTCATGAAGAGAAAGAAATACAGATTCGTCATGTATTTACGCCACAAGTAAGCCTGAGCGGTGCTCCGGGATTTAGCAAGTACTGGGAAGAGTATACCGATTATAATGGTAATACACAATATTATTCTCCTTTTACCAATCAGCCTTATGGCGTGCCTTCTCGTGAGGGGTCGGGAACGGTTAGTTTCTCGATATCTAATAACTTGGAGATGAAGTATTACGACGCAAAGATGATACAGTTAAGAAAGTTAGCCTTATTGATGACTTGAGTGCCAATATGTCCTATAATATGGCGGCAAAGGAAAGACCGTGGAGTGATTTGAACATAAATCTCCGTTTGAAGCTGACCAAGAGTTATACTTTAATATGAATGCATCGTTCGCTACGTACGCTTATACATTCGATAAAAGCGGTAATGTAGTGACTAGTAATCGTACGGAGTGGTCGTATGGTCGTTTTGGGCGTTTCCAAGGGATATGGTTCTTCTTTCAACTATACCTTTAATAATGACACATGGAAGAAATGGTTCGGACCGAAAGAGGATGAAGATAAGGATAAGAAGAAGCCGGAAGGTGATGATGAAGATTCGGAAGGCTCAGAGGAAGACGGAACTGTCACTAAGAAGGTCGAGAATGCGCAAGCGGACTCGGACGGTTATCAGGTATTCAAGATGCCTTGGTCTTTGAGTTTTAGTTATTCGTTCAATATCCGTGAAGATAGGTCTAAGCCTATTAACCGCTACTCTATGCGATATCCTTATACGTATACACATAATATCAACGCGAATGGAAACGTGAAAATATCCAATAACTGGTCGCTTTCATTCAACTCCGGTTACGACTTCCAGGCAAAGGAGATCACACAAACTTCTTGTACGATTTCCCGCGATTTGCACTGTTTCAACTTGTCCGCCAGTCTTTCACCTTTCGGACGGTGGAAATATTACAATGTTACCATCCGGGCGAATGCAAGCATTCTTCAAGATTTGAAGTATGAACAGAGAAGCCAGACGCAAAGTAATATTCAGTGGTACTAGGATAAGCGTAGAGTTGAAAGATATATAATTGCATTGTTACAATATTATGGAAAAAGAAAATGGCTGTGCTATTCATTGGGTAATAGCGCAGCCATTTTCTTTTTCAACTCTCAACTTGTATTCAACTACCAGTTGATTTCCGTTTCTCCATGTGCCTTTAAATAATCATTTGTCCGGCTGAAATGCTTGTTGCCGAAGAAACCGTTATAGGCGGATAGGGGAGAAGGGTGTGCAGAGGTAAGCACTAAATGCTTGTTCCGGTCAATGAAAGCTCCCTTCTTTTGAGCGTACGAGCCCCATAAGATAAACACCAGGTGCTCCTTGCTTTCTGCCAGGGCACGAATAGCAGCGTCGGTAAATGTCTCCCAACCGCGGTTTTGATGAGAACCGGCTTGGTGTGCACGTACAGTCAGTGTTGCGTTGAGCAGCAGTACACCTTGTTCGGCCCAGCGGGTTAAGTTTCCTGTGGTAGGAGCATCTGTTCCTATATCTGCTTTGATCTCTTTGAATATATTCACCAGTGAGGGCGGAAATTGTACTCCGTCGTTAACGGAGAAACAAAGTCCGTGTGCCTGACCCGGTCCGTGATACGGATCCTGTCCGATGATTACAACTTTCACCTTGTCGAAAGGACAAAGGTTGAAAGCATTGAAGATCAGTCTTCCCGGAGGAAATATCTGATATTGGCTATATTCGCTTTTTACAAATTCTGTAAGTGTGCGGAAGTAGTCCTTGTCAAATTCCGGTTGCAAGTGTGTTTTCCAGCTTTCTTCAATTTGTACGTTCATGATAATTATATAAGGTGAATTTCTAGTTCTTCGCATTCCTTGCGCATATCTTCAGGCCAAATACTGGCTTGTATCTCTCCGATGTGAGCTTTGCGAAGGTAGAACATACACAAGCGGGACTGACCGATACCTCCTCCGATAGAAAGGGGAGAGGGTGTCATTCATCAATCGCTTGTGGAAATAAAGTTCCAGTCTTTTTTCTTCTTGCTCTTCTTTCAACTGACGTTGCAAGGCTTCTTTGTCAACACGGATTCCCATAGATGATAATTCGATAGAGCGTTGCAGTACATTGTCCCACAGAAGGAGGTCGCCGTTTAGTCCGGGCAAGTCGTTCAATCCTTTGGTTGTGTAGTCGTCATAGTCCGGAGCGCGGCCGTCATGTTTCTTGCCGTCGCTCAGTTTGCAGCCTATACCGATAATGAATACAGCACCGTATTTTTGGCAGATAGCGTGCTCACGGCATTTAGGTTCTAAGTTCGGGTAGAGTTGGCGTAACTCCTCAGAGTGGATAAAATGTAGCTTTTGTGGCAGACAAGGTTTGATTTGGGGATACATTTCGTATACCATATATTCGGTACGGATCATGGCCGCATAAATACGGTTTACGATCTCTTTTAGGAAGTGTACGTTTCTGTCTTCATTGGTGATGACACGTTCCCAGTCCCATTGGTCTACATAGAGCGAATGGAGGTTTCCCAGTTCTTCATCTGAACGGATGGCGTTCATATCCGTATAAATACCATATCCCGGTTCGATATGGTAATCAGCTAAAGTTAACCTTTTCCATTTGGCCAATGAATGAACCACTTCTGCCTGTGCGTCTCCCAAATCTTTGATAGGGAAAGAAACAGGACGTTCAATTCCATTTAAGTCGTCATTGATACCCATTCCTTTTAATACGAAAAAAGGGGGGCAGTTACACGTCTGAGACGTAACTCGGATGACAAGTTTAATTGGAAGAACTCTTTTATTTGCTTAATTCCCAGCTCGGTCTGTTTGAGGTCGAGTAGTGGATTATAGTTCTTAGGTTTTATCAAGTAACTCATAGATTTGTTGAATGTTAATTGTCGGCAAAGATAGGAATAAAATTGATATATGTAATGGATATTCTCTAAAAGATTGTCAATTTGATAAAGTATATGCTCTAAATCATTTCAAAATAACAGAGTGTTAACAGGTGTGGGTACCTTAATAACTATAAAAACACGATAGTCGGGATGAACAAATAGCTGGTCGGGCAGCCATCGTACCAATGGATTTTGTTCGAAACCTGCTTCGGATTGCAGTAGTTTAATGCCAGAAAAAACACCGCCGTATTGATCTTGCCAACCTCCTCCAGTGGTCAGGAGCTGTTCTAATACTAATGTGTAACTACATATTTCATTTTTATCCCAAGCCAGTCCGCAGAAGTCATTGATTGCTCCGAGTACGGTAGAAGCCAAATAGAACTTGTTCCCAAACCTGAACCGGCAGGAATAGCTGCTAATAATGTTATTTCGAGGCCCGAACCAAAAGCTTTCAATTGTTTCTTCCAGTGAGGTGTAACGTTCGGCAGAGAATGCAGGAGCAAAACCTGCCAACGTAAGAGCGGCTTTGGGGATAGAAAACGGAGAACCTACTTTTTTGTAGTCTTGCAGTTCATCATAATTACTTATGACCTCCATAGCTCCCATATCTATAGAACGAAGAACAATGTGGAATTCCTTGCACGGTTTTATATATACCTGCAAGGGTGGCTGACCGTTTAGTTCGATAGCAAGATTTACAACACTTCCCCCTGAATAAAGAGAGTAGGGAGGTGTGTCCGTCCACCCTCCGGCCACATCAATACGCACAGGACTGCGTCCCCATACGATTTGATCGGAATAAACGCTGAGTGCCGGATGATTTTTCGTGCGGACATTGCTCCTAGTAAACCATCGCGGAGAAGTTGAAAGCTGCTTGTTCTTCTTTCTGCCATTCGCCGTTTCCACGTAATTTCATAATCCGTGCACGGAGCATTCGGTTGTGTATCCGTACCATCGGAGCCGCATCTTCTTTCAGAATGTCGGGAGTTTCCAAGTCTAAATGTACAAACTCGTTGGCAGCATCCTGTAAATCGAGCTGATAGAAAACACTCTTCTCATAATTGGCTGCCAAGCCTTTCCAATTCTCACATCGATAATTGCGACGTTGGGTGTAAAGACGTTTGAGATTGGCATTTGCCGAGATTTCATCAGCAGAAACTTTCACGGATTTCTTCCAAAGTTCTTTCCCTTTTTCTAATTGTGGTTCCGATGTCATCCACCGGAGTACTATTCCCAATTCCTCAATGGAATTGGTTCTTGGGAAGATAGCGGCCGATTGTAAATCATCCGTCCGGCCTTCGATTGCTTCCCAGTCAAGTCCTCTTTCTTGCATCCACTGTGAAAAAGGGATATTGAGATACATAGTCGTTTCATTGTTCAGGGCCCCCTTGAATATGTCATCCAACCCGTACGGGCGTGCATGAAAGTCATTGTCGCCGATAGGGATGATGTCGATGCAGACATTGTCAGGAATAGTTATATTCCAATGGTTTTCCGGAACTCCCGTTATGATTTGGCGAGATCCCAGTTTCCATTCTTTTCCCACATGGCTGTTTTCAATCCACAAATTGGCGTTGTTGGCGGAAAGAGATACCTGTGTGATGGAATTCTGAATGAAAATAGCCGGATTCGGTTTTACTTTACGATGCATGATTTTCCGTTGGTCGCGTACCTTATCTTGTATGGTTAAAGTAGAAGAAATCAATTCATGGCTTGTGCCATAATGATAGAATTCTCCACCGGGCAGTGGCAATATGGCTACCGATAAGCGGTTGATTTCTTCATCTTTCGTTTTAGGGTGCTCTCCCAAAGCCAACCATAGTCCGAGTATAAATCATAATAAGTAATATCGCTCGTACCACTTTCAATGACCGTTTCATTAATACTTCTATGGCGCGGTCACTCAAAATCCAGATACCGATATCCATCAAGAAGAGATGTGTCTTCGATAGCCTTTCCAAGTCTTCCAAAGAAGGTTTCTGCAACATGAAGTCGAGCATCTCCGGCTTTTTCCGGTCGGAAACAAATACACCATGATGAGTTGCCAAGGAAGGATTCACCCATAAGCCGTAGCACACTACGTCTACATTCGGAATTGTCTGGAGTGGCTTTTCCGAACGGATATATACATCTCCGCTTGCGATCAATGTATTCAGACCGGCCGGAGCCTGATTCATAATCCTTTCATAGAGCGGGAGCTGCAATGATAATAGATTCTGTCCGAGCTTTTGTCCTCTTTCCCAACTGAAGATCGGGATAGGAGTTAGTATCTTGCCGGAAGGTCCGTACTTGGTAGGCGACGGCTTTGTCCGCCTGCATGGAGCAATATTTTCTTTTTTCATCTCCTATCCAGTTGCCGAAAGACTTTTGTGGCGCGAATGCCTGATGGCAAGCCTGCAATAACCATGTCGTTCCGCCGCCGGAGCCTAGTTTGCTCCCAATGGGGTCTGATGTACAAAACCAATCGGTATGGTTGACTTCTTCCAGTTCGTGGAAGCAATGGATCAAATTGGGTGGTAAGGATAATAACTTTTGCATAGTAGAATCTGCGTTGGCTTAGATGGAATCTAAGTGAATTAAACTCCTGTAAAAATACGATTTATATTCCTTCTTTTCAAGAAGAATAAATTTTTTCAGCTTTTAGATGTCATTTTTCAGTCATCGTCCCCAGGTGTCATTAAGTGCCTGCATGGATGGCAATAATAAATCAGCCCCGGCATCCAGCAACACTTGCCCGTTCAAAGGACCCGTATTGACTGCTATGGTGAAAATACCCGCGTTGTGTCCGGCTTCCACTCCTAATGGAGCGTTTTCTACTACAACCGCTTCATCAGCTTTGATCCCTCCTTTTTTCAATGCCATCAGATATGGCTCGGGATTGGCTTGCCATATTTTACATCGAACGCTGTAACCATCAGTTCTTTGTGAAACATTCCCGGATAGTTGTGTTCCAGCCGTTCGAGCAGAGATAGTTGACCGGAGCCGGTGACCACCATCGGAACCAGCCATCCTTCTTCACTTTTTGCAGTAACTCCCATGCACCGGGCATACGTTTTGCTTCGGGATACGAATTGAACAAAACACTTTTCTCCTGATAGATACTTTCTATCTCCTCCTGTGTGGCTTCTCTACCCAATTCACGTTGAAAAACAATATTAATAGTGGAGGCTCCTGTCCGTCCTTCGTGCATATATGCTTCTTCGCGGCTAAGAGTGAGTCCATGAGATTTCATTACTGTATGCCAGGCTTCCGAATGATAGGGCATAGAGTCAAAAGTACGCCGTCCATGTCAAACAGGACGGCTTTCAGTTTTTTTTCATACTTTGTACGTTGCGGAATCTTTTTAAGATGATATTTTATTTTTTTATAAGCATTTTCTTCAGATCAGACAGAGGAATAATCACATCGTATTGTTTCCCGGATTCCTTGCCGATATATCTGTAAGCTATGCTTTTATTGTTATCTACACAGGTTTTTATGAATATCTGGGTGGCGGGATCGGTCTGACTTGTCAGTGTTGATACAATACCCTCTTTCACTTCTGCTGCGTTTTCTTCAATCTGGCTGATAGGACACAATTCTTCGTCCACACTGCATATATAAACAACCGATTCGCCTATGACCTCGATTTTTTCGACAATGACTTCTTCACTGGCCTGCATTGGAAATTGCAGATTCGCCATTTTCAGTTGCGCTTCAAGCTTTGTCTGTCCGCTTTGTGCCGGGTCGGCATTTGTATTGATAACCTCTTTCAATTCTTCGGCAGTAAGTTCGCAAACCGCTTGTTCGCCCGACTTATTCCCTACAAATATCATGTGTAATCCGGAATTACATTTTGCCATCAACTTGAGCATCTCTTTTTACATCTGCTGCCGGATTTTGAAACATCATTGTGATAGATGATTTCATGCTTTCTGGATTGTCTTTCAATATCTTTATATTGGTAATCTCTTCGTTCATGTTCAGCGTGTACACTACGTTATTCCCATCGTAGATGATGCTGGTGATCGTACCGACTTCTCCCATGTCCAGCGGACACTGTTTGTTGGCTACCCGATCACTGTCTTGAGTTT
>VOFH01003694.1_pt1 | contig 25888 bp, 40 predicted proteins | sample 5384091 | NCBI WGS metagenome assembly VOFH01 (sample SAMN12384727, study PRJNA508395) | human gut metagenome | isolation source: healthy gut G | host: Homo sapiens
CAATTGCTTCGTTCCGGTGCCACGTATTATCTCTACCAGAAACAATGATTCCCGCTAATAATAGCAGCCAGCTATTGGGACTTCTTCAGGATAATATAAGGCATTTAAAGGCCCTGGCCTGGTTTTGTGTCCCCTTGCCTCTTACAGCGACTTTACAAGGATGGGGATCTGGCCCACCAGATCTGTGCCCGGCATGTACCTGCCGTTATATCATCATCGAGATCATACTTGCTAGAGGACTTGATCCGGCTTTCTAAACGCAGCCGCCCAGTTCACTTTAGTAATAGAGACGTGAAGCCCAGTTCCCATTCACCATGCTTAGGTGGAGTACTGATGCCTATGTCACGGTTTATGCTGCGGTTTAAGACATGGTTCAAGACATGGTTTAGATACTGAGACACGATTCAGCTGCTGTTTAAAACACTGCGTTTCTTCTCATCATCTGCTCACCAATGCGTCATCCTGGCCATTACCCTGTGCTAATTACCTCCAGGCCACCGACTGGAACCGGAACCGGCTGACAGCTCCAGCCTCCATATGGGTTTTCCCCAATCCGAGACAGACAACCCCATGGAGAACAGCCCAGATCAACAGTTTCCGCGAAGCCCTGATTCCCCAACGGAATGGACTTTATCTACCCATGAACCGAAAGGATGACTATTCTGTTCACGGTGGCAGCTGAAGGGATATACGCAGCCTGATTCGGGAGGGTATTGGACTATCTGGTCATTATTGCCCGCGGACCTGTCTGCCCTGACTCGGTGCTCCAGGACGCCAAGGATGCAGGCATTCCCCGTCATCCTCATAGACCAGTCGGCCGAGAAACCATTGACCAGAGCTACTATGTCTCTTTTATCTCCGCAGACTACCTGAAGGAGGGCAGATTTGCGCCGGCCTGCTGGCGGATAAATTCGAGGATCAGCCCCTGCAGGATCGTGGAAATCTACGGCACCGAGAGCTCCCCGGAGCCCAGGCGCTCAAAAGGATTCCATCAGGCCCTTATGCAAGTATCCCAACATGGAAATCATTGATGTGGAATACGGAATTTTGACCGGTAACAGCCCAAAAGGCAATGGAAAACGCACTTATCAAGGCCCGCCAACCGGGGACAGACCATAGACGCGGTCTTTGCCCACAGCGATGAAGACGGACTGGGGCCCCTCCAGGCCATCAAGGCTGCAGGGCTGCCGCCGGGTGAAATCGCCATTGTGTCCATCAACGGCATCCAGGACGTGTGCAAGGCCATCATTGCCGGGGAATATCTGGGCACGGTGGAGAGCAATCCCCTCGCTGGGGATTTATCGGCTTTCCTGATTCAGCAGATGGAACGGGACTGCAAGCCATTCCCCATGGTAATGATTCATATCAAATTATTACTGCTGAAAATGCGGCCGAGTATGTGCTCATGCCTTCACCGCCTATTAATACAGGAAAGGAAACGGGATTCATGAAAAAGTTCTTCCGACAGCTTTCATTCCGCAGGAAACTGCTGATTTCCTGTGACGCTGTCCTGCATCCCTGTGCTCCTGGTGGGGATTGCCGCTCACCATCTCTATACCAACCTCATCATCAACATGACGGAAAATCTCCCATCGAAACCATTGACCTTGTCTGCGATGATAGCTCACAGTCTGCTGGGCGATGCCTGAGTCTCTGCGACTGACCGGCGATATCAAGATACAGAAATACCTGCGCATGGATTTGATCCGACCAGTATTCCAACGACCTGGCGGGCACATGGAACTGGCCTCCATTCCACCTACCGCAAGGATATCTTCGGGGTGTATGTATTCGGCCAGAACGGGGGGCGTTACAAATCCAACTACTACTCATTCAAATCAGAGGACCAGAGGAGACTACCTGGTACAAAACCATTGCAGGCAGCAGGAGGCCACCTGTTCCCTTCCATGAGGGCAGCCTTTCATTGTCCGCAGCTCCATCAGCGATAACTTTATTACGGTGGGACAGCCGGTGGTGGATAAGGCTTCGGGTATGGTTAACGGCATTGTGGCGGCCGACATCAAGGAGGATGCCATTACCCAGAAAATCAAGCACAGCCTCAGCAATGGGGTCATCTGCATCATTGACCAGGAGGGAAGTATCCTGTTCCGCTCCAATGCAGGCAATGACCTCACTATCCCATCGATATTTCTCCCAGCCTGGTATCCCATATTTGAATCCACTGGCACTGCCGTGGGAAAAATCCATGGTTGTGCCTGACAGCGGGTACCTGGCGGTGAGCAAAATTTGATGAATCCAACTGGCGGGATTGCAGGCATCATAGACCGCTTTCTTGACCCAGAACAGTAAGGACATCACCCATATTGTCATGCTGTCCTCTGATTATCGCATTTCCTCCCCTGTATGTGGGCCATGCTTATATCCCAGTCCGTATACAAACCGGTACAGATTCTTACCGCATGATGGAGGAGGTGGAAAATGGGATTTCGGTCCGGCACACGTACCACTCCTCCGATGAGTTGACGCGGCTGGGCAAGAATTTCAACCAGATGCTGAGCGGATCCAAAAGCTTATCAGCCAGATTTACGAGGAGCAGAAAAAGCTTAAAACTAGAGCTGAAGGCCCTCCAGGCCCAGATACAGCCCCATTTTTCTGGGTATATAATTCCCTGATTCCGTCATGTGGCTTTTGAGAATGGACAAGAATCAGGGACGCGGAGAAAATGCTCAACGAGCTGTCCACACTGTTTAAGATTTCGCTCAGCAAGGGGAATGAAATCATCACTACGAGGAGGAGCTGCGGCAGGCACATAAGCAGCTACCTGTTTATCACCAACATGATTTCATACAGCAAGAAATTTGAATACGCCATTGAATGCGACCCTGTTCTGTATTCCTACTGTAATTTTGCTGCTCTTTACAGCCCCTGGCTGAAAATGCCATTGCACACGCAATACCCATGCCTGGGCAGAAGGTCTTCATACAGGTGCGCATTTACGAGGATGAGGACAGCCTTGTACTGTCCGTGCAGGACATCAGCCGGGAATGGACCAGGAAACCCTTGAAAACTGCAGCAGCAGTTGGAACAGCTGCCCACCCGACCGCAGGGATTCCGGGCATGGGCTCTACAATGTCAATGAGCGCATCCATATCCTCTTGGAAGCAGCTACGGTCTGACCGTCACGTCAGAGCCGGATTTTGGCACCGAAGTAACCGTAAAGATTCCCAAACTGAAAGGAGATGATATTTTGTTCCAGGCAATGCTTTGTGATGACAATGAAATCATACTGGAAGGGTTATCCCGGCAGATTGACTGGGAGGGACTGGGCATCTGCCTTCCGGCACTGCTGCCGACGGACAGGATGCCTGAACCAGATGAAGGATAATCCGCCCGACATCCTTATCACCGACATCCGTATGCCTTATATCGACGGGCTGAGCTCTCCAGGCTGGCATAAGGACTTAAACCCAAACATCGTGCTTCTCATCATCAGCGCGTATGATGACTTTGAATATGCCAGGACAGCCATGCATCTGCGGGCCCTGGATTATATACTGAAACCCATTGATCTGATGCCATGAACCGCATACTGACGAATGCGGTTTCCCCACTGCCGGCAGTTCCACCACGACAAGCGTCTGATGGCCACAGCTGCTGCGCAACATGGCGGTCCAGGAGGCGGCCGGCCCCGAGGGCATTGTCTTAAACGAGCTGGACCTTGAGCCTGATTCATGGTGCTGCTTACCTGCAGGTGGAGCTGGACGAGCACAGCTTAAGCAAGCTGTCCGACGACATCCGTTATGCGTCAGAGCGCAGGTTTTCGGCCCTGAGCCAGATTCTGTTTAAGGGACAGCTCTTATCTGCTGGAATCCCATCAGTACAGCTACAGCGTCTGCCTCACCTCCCGCTCCAGGATGGAACTGGCCGCCAGCGGAAAATCCTGGTGGATTACGTTATACGCAGACAGTTTCCTACGAAGGAAGCTATTGTGATGTCAGCATTTGCTTCGGGCAGCATTGTCCAGGGCATCCACTCTGCTCCACAAAAGCGTACAGACCTGCCATGAAGCAGGCAACCTGCATTTCATCAAGGGTTCCAATGCAGATATCTTTTTACGAGGAGGTGGAGTCTTATATCTACAATGAGCCGGAGGACAGCCATGGATATCCCATACTGGACACCAGGCTTATTACTTTTCATCAAAGAACAAAATAAGGAAGGATTACAGGAGAGCTGGAGCAATTAAAACATGGCTCTCTATAGAAGGAAGTGAGAGCTATCTGTATATGACATTTTCCCTGGGAAGCTTCTATACCCATCTGATGAAGGAATTGGGGGAATCAGGAATCAACCTTCAGGATATATTTCAGAATCCCATCGAAGAATTAAAAAGTGGCAGCCGGGGCACCACTGAGTCCAGCATCGAAAACCTGAAGCAGAACCTGTTCAAAATATGCGACAGCATCCGCATCAACAAAAAGCCGTTACGGAAAACTCGAGACCAGGCCATCCTGTACATCCAGAACCACTACATGTCCTCCTCCTTTTCCATTGAGGAGGTGGGGGCGGTCTGTTTAAGCACCTCCTATTTCAGCACAGTGTTTAAGAGCGAAACAGGAATTACATTTGCATGGATTATCTGATTAAGATACGGGATGGAAAAGGCCAGGGACTGCTTGAAAATACCAACATGAAAATGTATGAAATTTCATCCAGGGTGGATATGAAAAATGCGGCCTATTTCAGCGCCGCATTCAAACGATATTATGGAAAATCCTTCTGAGTTCCAGAGCCGGAGTTCGACAAAAGGAAAGACCGACCCGGCGGCTGGCAGGAACGCAAAAAGGATTGCTCATGGTGAAGGAAGTGAAAAACCACGCCTCCCTGCCCGGACATTCCTCCGCAGAAAGCAATCTACAGCATTTCGGGCGCCTGGCAATGCAGATGGTGCGGCCCAGGTAATGATATGTATGTTCCACAGAATCCAATGGTCCTTTGGCAGCACCTTCATCAGGATCATATTCAATTTCTCCGGCTCCTGCTCTTTTTTGTAAGGCCCAGCTTCCTGGAAATACGCTTTACATGGGTATCCACCACAATACTTCGTTCATTGTATATGTTCCCCGTATAACATTGGCTGTCTTATGTCCCACGCCCGGCAGGGGAGGCAAATTCTATGGTCTTGGCACCCTTCCTCCAAAACCGTTCCACCAGGTCCCGGCAGCAGGCGAGATGATATTCTTAGTCATGCGATAAAACCCAATGGAATGGATATCCTGTTCCAGTTCCTTTAAATCCGCCGCGGCAAACTTCTCCAGGGTATCGTATTTCTGGAATAAATCAGTTGTGACAATATTCACCCCTGGCATCTGTGCACTGGGCGCCTATGATAACTGCAATCAGCAGCTGCCAGGGTGTCTCATGATTCAGGTAACAGCGGTATTCCGGTACCGTATTCCCGGTCCACATCCGTGAATACGTTCAATACGGGCGCCTGTTCTGCTTTTGTCTCCTGACCTTTCGGCCTTTTTTTTGTCCGTTCCCTGCCGGCCTTTTATCCCTGTCACCTTTTTATCCCTCTGGTTTTCTGCTGTCTCAGGTTCATTCAAAATGGTTTCTGCGCATATATTCCTTTCATGGCAACGTTTTTTGTTGTATTTACAACATCTAAAGTTTATCACTGTAATTCTGTCTGCCCTTGCATTATAGGTCAAAGGGTCCCTGTGCCTGTGATCAAACAGCACCAGGGTTCCGTCTCATGGCTTCAATATGGGCCATTTTACCTCATCTGCCTGGAATCATACCCTCATAATCCATAAGGTACCGGGGGCGATTCTCCTCCCTCTGAAAAAACGCTGACAGCCTTATATGGGGGGGCTGGTCCGTGCAAAGTTGATGGGCGGCTTTTTACATTTTCCCTGAGATATAAATCATACATGAGAAGGTCCCTGAACATTTTAACAGAGGCATCCATCCTCTGCATCCCTTTACGTCTGGCTATGATACTGTAAAGTATCTCATATCTGGCTATCCGGCTGTGGCTGATGCCGGTGAGATTGTTTTCACGGTAAATATGCAGCCATATCCAGAAACATTTATAGGGCGAACCGTATCGCCAAGCCCGGACAGAGTATGGACAAACTGCCTGCTGTTGTAATACACCTCCACCATATCCTCCACGCCCTTTCCAGTTCCAGAGGATGTCCGGTAAGACAGCCATCTGGTGGAAAGGACCCAGTTAGGGCGGCCTGAGGAATAGCAGAGGCCGTAGGAGGATGCCATTTTTCCATATAAGAGCCCTTCAGCACCTTTCAAAAAATCCGAGCTGAAACTGCTCCGGCTCCATGGAATATACCTGGTTGAACGAATGACGGAAAGATTCCAAATTCTCATTGGGGCAGACCTGCAATCAGGTCCAGATGCTGGTGAACATTATGCCTGATTGATTGTGCCGGTGGTAATACGGCGTATCTCGTCTATATCTGTCTTGCGGCGTATGGCCTAAGCGTGTCCGATTGGGTGGACTGACGCCAATCTCCAGCTGGATCAGTCCAGGACGCATCTGGCCCAAAGCGCAATCTCCTCCTCATCCAGCAAGGTCGGCGGCAATCTCAAAATGAAAATTGGTGACCTGTTGTCCTGACTCTGGATAAACCGCCATATGGCCATGGCATGTTTTTTTTATTGCAGTTAAAGGTCCTGTCCACAAATTTTTACCTGAGGCACCCGGCCTCCAGGAAATAAGCCAGCTCATCAAAGGACCAGTTCCAGGCTTCTGAACCGTACGCTTCTTATCAATAGAGGACAGGCAGTTTATCGGAAAAGGCAGCCCCGGCTGCCTCGTAATAAATGATGCGGTGTCCAAATCCTTTATATCCATATGCTTATATGGAAATGGTATCCGGCTCATATCCACGGCCCGGACGTACACCGGTATCTGCCAACGAACCATTGGGGAGGCGAAAGGCAAGCCCGGGTATATTTCTCCAGGACCGGCCTGTCCGTTTACCCGGCAGGATTTTCCATGTCTGTCCCTTTTTCCGGCCCACTTATCCACATAATATCCGGTCAGCTGTGCAAAGTTTCTCTCCCTCCCTTCATGATGCCTGTTACCCGGAAGCCCCTCGAAGCACTTTTCGCGTCAAAGCGATACCTCCGGTCCTCCCCAGCCATATGGGGACATCCGGCAGTATTTTCCTAAGTCCGAGCCAGATATCGGATATATTCTATATTCCATATAGCAGGAAAAGGCAATCACATGTCCGGTTCCTCTCTGAATATATCCTGTAGAATCGGTCCAGCTGGTGGTTGATTGCATACTCGGCCAGCTCATCACGGCTTCGCAGATCCATGGCTCCGGGTCTTGTCTCCACGGTTTGCCCGGCATTCCTGCCGCCTGCTTCCCAGCCCCACATTCCGGTCTATGTGTAGGCCTTTAGGCTGTAAATTCCCCAGATTGGAATGGCATATTTCAAGTGCTGACAGCCGTCAGCAGTATCTTTCATGGACTATAATCAGCTCGATTTATGGCCGGTGGACTGGTACTGGTAGTAACGCACTCCCCAGCATTCAGCATACGCTTGAAGCCATTACCGCCGGTGTGTCCGCATATTTGTCTTCTCTGTATACAATGCATCTAATTCCTGACTGTATAATGGCCTTGGCGCACTCATTACAGGGGAACAGGGTCTGCATAGAGCTTTAAGCTTCCTCCAGGCTTCCTCCTCTGTAATTAAGAATAGCATTTAACCAAGGTGTGGAGTAGAAATATTTTGGAATTGTAGGGTCCTCCTTCTCATTTTCCTTTACCCCAGGGAATTCCGTCATCCGAACAATCTCTTGGGGAAACCATTATATCCCCATGGATAGAATCTTATTGTCCTGCTGATACACGCGCCCACCTGGGTACTTGGGGTCCTTGGAACGTCTTTCCCGACAACAGGGCCACCCCATGAAATATTCGTCCCATATTATATAATCCACACGTTTTCCGGTCATTCTTTTTCCTTTTATCCTTTCCGCAGCCCGCCTGGCTGTCTCTGTACGCACGCAGCCTGCTCTGCAGTGCCCAATAAATACAACTCCTGTCTGGACATTCAGGAACGGCTGCGTAGCTGTTTCTGGTATCGTTGCTGGTATTTCATAGTTTCCTCTGTCTGTGAATGGATTATAACATTCGGGCTTATTTAATCAATAAAAGTTGCATAAATCTTGGGAACGCCTAGGGAATACCCTGGGAATAACTTGGTGAATAACCGTTTTTCCGGTCCTTGCCTTTTCCGGATAAATACTATATTATAACAACCAGACGATAGAGGAATATAAGTATCTGTCGCTCATTATCCTATATCTTTAGCAATATCTCAAATTATCTGAATCGAACGATTCATCTCATTATTCTGCCCCTTATGTATCGGGCATCATTTCCACTTTTATATCACACCAATTATTTATTAAAAGGCAGAAGGGCTATTGTCTGGTTTATCGGAAAACGCTATAATGGGATAGGTTCTTATATGGCTTTAAGCCGGAACAGGAGGGCTGTATGGAAGCAGATTATCTGCGTGAACAGGAATCAGAATCAGCAGGGGCCAGCGGTTCAGCCAGCTGGGAGGACAAGGTAATGAAGACAGCGGCACAGTTTTTTTGGGAAGGATTTGCTTCCCTGTGGGTATCAAGGGCCGGATTGCATGTGGCACCTACAGAGCATGTCCATCTGAGATGCGCAGGCTGGAAGAAGACTTTAATTTTATCATGAAGGACGGGTCGAGACATCTGAATTTGAGAGCGACAGTATTCAGGAGAAGGACTTAATCGGTTCCTGGAATATGAGGCTTACATAGGCTTATATATGATGTTCCGGGTCACGACAACTGTAATATGTACATCCTGGGTAAAAACCTGAAAAGGAGCTGGTCAACGGAATGAACGTATACAGAGTAGAGGTGGTTCGGCTAAAGGACAGAAGTGCGGACAAGGTCTTTGAAAAGCTGAGGCGGAAAATCAGCGGGGCAAGACACTGGGGCGCCATGCGATGTATTTCCCCTTCTGACCCTCTGATGTCGGGAAAGATGGAGATGAGCCAGAGGATTTACCAGGGCATGGAGTTTCTTCAGTGTAAGGAACTCAAAGCAGGGGATGAGGATCGAAAAAAAGAATGCAGTCAGTACTGTATGCGCTGGCAGTAAAATTTTTGGACAGAGATGAATTAGCGATGATAAAGGAGAGGATTGGAATGACTGTTTTAGGCAAAATGCTGTTTGAGGATGGTGGAGAAGGGATTGAAAAGGAGTCCAGCAGGGACTGGGGCGCGCAAATGCACTGAATGTGAAGCTGGCAGATGCAGGAAGGCGGACGACATTATCCGGGCAGCATCGGATAGGACTTATCAGGAACAATTGTTTAAGGAGTTCGGAATTTAGTAGTAAACACTTTATTTTGTGAAAACACCCGTCGGCCCAAGGAGCTTTTAAGGGTATATTGGCCTTTACTGTGCAGGGTAGATTTTGTCATAGAAAACCACCCTCTCAACTGCCAGGTATCAGGGTGGTTTTCCTATATAGCTGCTTACATCAACAATAACAGACTTTTCTTTGTGTTTTCATCCGCCCCAGTTTACCATCATCTATTTTCAGGCACTGATTTAGTCACAATCACATCCGTGTCATACCCCATGAGACGCGGTATGACAACAGTTCCCGCTTTCACAGGAGCGGTCAGGGTATACTTTTTTATCTCACTCACTGCATCGAAAATCCGGTCCTGGGTATGGGGTTTGTCAGCCTCACGCTGGCCAGGGAAGTATGCCGCCCTTTACCAATACAGATGTGGCAATATTTCTGGGGTCCGTCAATTCCTGCTCTACATACGCCCTCCCCTTTGGGCAAGCGGCGCCCTCCACAGAGCAAATCCGTCTGCTTCCGTCTTCCTCTCTTCAATCTGCGCCCTTATCGCATCCGTTGGGACAGATGATACATGTATATTCTCTCAACATTCAGCGCTCACCTCCAGCCGGCCCATGGACACCAGTTTATCCGCCTTAACCGTAAGTTCAATCATTTCGGCCGGTATCGCTTTCTTCATTTTCTTTGATGCCACCAACACGCCGTCCTGCCTTACTTCAATGCGGCATTCCTTCAAGGGACTATTTACCCCTCAGGGACAGCTTAAAATCCCTGGTGCCGCTCACTCTCTGGGGAACGGTATGGTTAATATGGCTGTCCGTTCCTATTTCTATGGGACAGGGGGCCAGACATCCATTCTGCACAAATTCCGCAGCTGAATCCGCCAGGCTCTCTGCCTCCATGGAAACAAAGTCCACTAAATCATGGACATGGAGCACATTTCCCGCAGCAAAAATTCCCGCCACATCTGTCTGAAAATGTTCATCCACCACAGCGCCTTTTGTCCTGTCATCCAGGTCACGCCAGCGTCCAGTGAAAGTTCATTTTTCAGGAATCAGACCTACGGAAAGGATCAGGGTATCACACTTGTATTCCTTTTCAGTTCCCGGAACAGGTCTTAAGTGTTCATCCACACGGGACACCGTGACGCCTGTCATGGTTGTACCCGTGGACAGCCGTTACCGTATGGCTCAGGTACAGCGGTATGCCGTAATCCCATTCAGGGCACTGCTCCACATTGCGGGGCAGGCCGCTTGATATGGCTGATCTCAAACACGGCCTGGACATGAGCGCCTTCCAGCGTAAGCCTGCGGGCCATAATCATGCCGATGTCCCCGGAGCCCAGGATGACCGCTTCCTTTGCAGGCATTACATTGTAGAGGTTAATATAAGCCTGGGCAACCCCTGCCGTAAACACACCGGCCGGGCGCTCACCGGGGATTCCCAAAGCGCCTCTGGTACGCTCCCTGCATCCCATGGTAAGGATCACGGACTTGGCCCTCCATACCTTAAGCCCCCGGCGTGTTGCTGCCGTCACTGTCCTGTCCTCTGCCACCTCCAGAACAGTTGCGTCCGTGATGTAGGGAATCCCCTAATTCCTCCACCTCATCTATAAACCTGTGCATATTCCGGCCCGCTTAATGTGGTTTTTAAAACGGGTCAGTCCAAAACCGTCATGAATGCACTGCCGGGAGTATTCCTCCCAGCTGTTTTCCTGTTCCACAATCAATATCTTACGGATTCCTTTCCTGTATAACCGGACAGCCGCAGCCAGTCCCGGCCGGTCCGCCGCCCACAATGAGTACGTCTATCTCCATTTCCTACGCCTCCTCCCGCACTCTGCCGAAAAACATCTGTGAATCTTTTCTGGCATACCTGACTTCGTTACCTTTTTCCCAATTCATCTTCTATCATCTGCGCAATCCGCATCTGGCAGTATCCTGCCCTGGCACCGCCCCATCATGGAGCGGGTCCTGTATTTGACGCCTGCCATGGTGTCAACTCCCAATGGATTATGGATGGCTGCCAGGATTTCCGCCCTGGTTACCTTTTTCGCACCGGCAAATGACCTGGCCGTAATCAGGATTCTGCTGCATCATCTCCTCCTGCTCTTCTTTTGTCATCTCCGCAAAATGAGGAATCCCTTTTCTCACAGGATTAAACCCCGGATTCGGCGTAAGTTTTCTCCCTCTCTTCCATAAGACTGATTGCATAACGGGCAATGGGTACTGCCGCTGTAAGCCGGGGGACTCGATGCCCACCAGATTAATGGCACGGGGCGCAATGTCATCCCTTATCTCTATCTTAAAAATCCTGTATAACCCCGTCCTCATCCACCCATTTAGGCAGAATACCGGAATAGTTACGGATATAATCCTTTTTTATGGATACATGGCCACAGGTCCGAAGCACTCTTAGCCAGATAATCCATATTTTCCTGAGGCACGCCATAGTATGTAAAATCTGTTACCATCTCTGCGTTGGGGACCAATAATGACATTTCCGTCAGTAGTGTTGGTCACGTGGATTCCCATGTAAGTATTGCTGGGAACCGGATATACAGGCATGGGAAGAAGATGTCCTGTGCGCTTGTCCAGAATAATGCCAATCCCCCTTGGAACCAATGACCTTATAGCCGCAGATGCCCAGCATATCGGAAATGTTGCCGCAGCCCAGTCCGGCGCTGTTCACAACCCACCGGGGTGGAATTCACCTTTGGCGTCGTAAGTATATATATTCCTTCGCTGTCCCTGCCGTATTCCTGTCACTTCATGGTCAAAATAATACGCTGCTCCGTTGGCATGTGCATTCTCAGCCAGGGCTATGGTATAATTAAAAGGGTCCACAATTCCGCTGTTAGCCGAAAACATGGCAAATTCCCCTACCACAGCCGGAACCAGCTGATGGAGCCGTTCTTTTTTCCAATTAGCTCCAGGCCTGCAGCCCCATTTTCCTCCCCTGCCGGATGGTCCGTTTCAGTGTTTCCATATCCTCCGCCGTATTGCCTACCAGCACCTTACCGCAGCGGATGAACTTAAAATCCAGCTCCTCTGCCAGTTGTCCCATGAATTGATTGCCTTCCACACAGAGCCTGGCCTTCAGCGAACCTGTGTCATAAGCAAACCCGCCATGGACCACACCGGAATTCCGGCCGCTGGTCTCATAGCAAACATCCAGGTTCTTTCCAATACGCCTATTTTCAGACGGTATCTGGACATTTCTCTGGCAATGGCGCTGCCCACCACACCGCCGCCAATAATGATTACATCATACAGTTGTTTCATGCCGCTTTCCTCCTAAAGGATAATTGCAAAATTCATCCTATGAATATATTTTTATTTTTACCATATTTATTAGGTATAGTCAAGATAAAATCGAATAAAATGAAACTATTTATAGGATGAATATTTCTTTATTTTATTTCACCACAAAAGTTAATTTTATCTGAAAACATCTGCAAACAGGTGCAAAAGTGTGTCCTAAAATGAAAATAGATGAAACGGTGCCCCTTTTCTGTTTAGTAGAAAGGAGCTGCTGCTTCAGTAGACTATTATTTATCTACAAAGCAACAACTCCTTTATTGTGAGCCATTACTGTTCTTTAGCTCGTCATCCTTCATATCCCTGCTTCCCATCCCGCATCTCACCTTTATAACGGTTGTCATTATACATCAGGGGGAAATACATAGCCTGCTGCGCCGCCACAGGCTTCCTGTCCCGGATAGCCTCAAATATCCTGCGATGGGATTTAAGCGTCTGTTCATACTCTGTTTCCTGACAGCGCCGGCAAACACACGGACGCCGTCTGTGATTACCGGTACCAGGTTTGTCATGACCAGATTATGGGAACAATTTGCAATCTGGGCGTGAAACTGCGAATCCTTGTCAGCATAGTCCTCCCTTAGTATCATCTGTTCCTCCAGGCCCAGAAGTATGTTCTCCAGCTGGTGGATATCCTCCTACGGTGGCATTCCTGGGCTGCCAGAGCTGCAATGGGCGGTTCCAGCATCACACGCACCTGAATCAGGTCCTCTGTCGTTTTCTTCGGTCCTCTATCATGGCAAACCCCAGGGGATCATCGGACACACCGTTTTTTGTCTGATATAAAGGTGCCGGAACCCTGGCGTATGGTGACAATATTCCTGGACATGAGAATTTAAGAGCTTCCTGCACCGTGTTGCGGCCAACCCCCAGAAGTTCCACCAGCTCAGCTTCCGTGGGAAGTTTTATCTCCGGCCGTATAGCCGTCCCTTTGTATCATCTCCAAAAGCTTCTGGGATGCAATCTCCCTAAGGTCTGTTTTTCCATGTTTCCTCCTGCCTGATGCATTATACCTTTACAATCTTATATCCAGCCGCCTTGGACAGCCGGTTCATAATAGCCTGTCCCAGGTGGTCCTTGGGAAAGCCTCCGAAAATATGTAGTCTACCCCAAATCATCAAACTGCCCTGAGCAGAGCGTAAAGATTATGAGCCACGGATGCCTGGCTTTTTTCTTGCACCTATACTGCGTACCTCGCCGTCTGTATAGCAGCCCCTGACTGTCCGTACAGATAACTCCCACCTTATAGCCGGCCTCAATCTTCTCCCTGAGAGCTCCCGCACCTTGCGAATCATGGCCTGGAGCTGTGTCTCATCCAATCCGGTTTCCGGGCCGCCCTGTGTTCCAGTCTGCTCCGGTTTTCTGCTCTGCCCGGTCACCTGCTCCTGCTCCGCTCCCCCGCTCTGTTCCAGTCCCCGGCTCCACCAGTGTAAGGTCAGCCTTGGGGGCATAGTGCTTATACTTCATTCCCGGCGCCTTTGGCCTGACATCCGCAGATAGAGGGCCCAGGATAGCCGGGTCCACGCTACCTCCCCAGCACCTCCTCAAGCATTTCCATGGTGATGGCTCCCGGCCTCAGAACAGCCGGCACTGCGGATGAAACATCACTATGGTGGACTCCACGCCGATTCCCACAGGTCCCCCTGTCTATAATCATGTCTATTCTGCCGTTCATATCCTGCCATACGTGGTCGGCTGTAGTGGGGCTTGGCCGTCCTGATATATTGGCGCTGGGGGCGGCCACCGGCACGCCGGCCAGCGCGATCAGCCGGTTTGCCACCGGGTCGTCCGGCATACGGATTGCCACGGTATCCAGCCCCCCGGTTGTTCCGTAGGGAACCTTTTCACTCTTGGGAAATATCATGGTCAGGGGACCTGGCCAGAAAGCTCCATCAGCTTCCTGCCAGCCTCCGGTATCTCCTACAAGAGGCGCCACCTCCTCCACGCAGGATACATGGGCAATCAGAGGATTATCAGAGGGCCTCCCTTTGCGGCATAATTTTTTTCTTGCCGCGTCCTCGTCCAGCGCATTGCCGCCCAGACCGTACACGGTTTCCGTGGGAAATGCCACCAGGCCCCTGAACGCAGTATGCCGGCTGCCTCTTTCAGTTCCTCATCCTTTATATGATTTCTTTCTTCTATGACAATTCTTTTTGTTTCCATGATTCATACCTCGATTGTTAAATACCGTTTGCTCTATGTCCAGTCTATTTTAGCACCCGCCACAGCCAATGTAAAGCCGGGAAATCCGGCCTATCCTGCACCTGTCACTTGAAGATTACGGACATTTCGTGTAAACTTAAGTCATCACAAATGATTGGAGGCTTTACCAATGAGCAACATTAACAGCGTAATGAAAGAATTCAGGCATTTATCCTCAAAGGAAACATCATCGACATGGCCGTGGGCGTCATTATCGGCGGCGCTTTCAGCAAGATTGTGACTTCTCTTGTCAATGACATCCTGATGCCCTTACTGGGTGCCCTGACCGGAGGCGCAAGCTTCAACACACTTAAATATGTCATCCATCCCGCATCCAATATAAACGGGGTAGAAGTAGAAGAAGCCGCCATACTTTATGGCAGCTTCCTACAAAAATATATGGATTTTCTCATTATCGGCGTGTGCATGTTCTTTATGATTAAGACTGTTGCCGTCATCAGCAGCCGGTTACGCCATGAAGAAGAAGCCAGGAAGAAGCACCGGCACCGGCTGGTCCCACCAGGAAGAGCTTCTGGCTGAAATCCGCGACCTTTTAAAGGAACGAAAGGATATAGCCTGATATTCCTAGAAGAACCGAATCCGCTTGGCATTCTCCACAAATTCCCTGTTATTTCTGGTCCTTGCGAACAGATCCAGTATCTTTCCACGGCATCCTCAGGCTTCATGGAGTTTGTTGCTTTGTGTATGATATCCACTGCCTCGGCTTCCTCCCTGGTCAGCAGAAGGTCATCCCTTCTTGTGCCCGACTTAAGGATGTCAATGGCAGGGAAGATGCGTTTCTCAGACAGTTTCTGTCCAGCACCAGCTCCATGTTGCCGGTGCCCTTAAATTCCTCATATACAACATCATCCATACGGCTTCCCGTGTCCACCAGCGCAGTGGCCAGAACAGTCAGGCTTCCGCCTTCACGCATGTTGCGGGCAGCGCCGAAAAACGCTTGGGCATGTGAAGGGCAGCCGGGTCAAGACCGCCGGAAAGCGTACGGCCGCTGGGCGCAACCGTCAGGTTATATGCCCTAGCCAGCCTGGTAATGCTGTCCAGCAGGATGATAACGTCACGTCCGTGCTCCACCAGACGCTTGGGCCCGCTCAATCACCATCTCAGATACCCTCTTATGACGGTCAGGCAGCTCATCAAAGGTTGAGTAGATTACTTCCACATTTGGACCCACAATGGCCTCTCTTATATCCGTAACCTCCTCAGGGCGCTCGTCAATCAGGAGGATCATCAGATGCATGTCCGGATTATTGGTTGTAACGGCCTTTACCTGCTTTAACAGCGTGGTCTTTCCCCTGCCTTTGAGGGGATACAATCATACCGCGCTGTCCCTTTCAATAGGTGCCAGAAGGTCCAGGACACGCATGGCCACCGTATTCCTCTCTCACCAGGTGTTTCCATATGAAGCCGCCTGTTAGGGAAGATGGGTGTCAGGTCCTCAAAGTTGGGCCTTTGTCTCCGTGGCGCTTAAGGGATAGCCGTTTACCGTCTTGATGTAGAGCAGGGCCGCAAACTTCTCTGTTGCAGACTTCACCCTGCGGTTTCCCACTATAATATCTCCTGTTTTCAGATTAAAACGGCGAATCTGGGATGGAGCCACATAGACATCGTTTTCACCTGGAAGGAAATTTTCACAGCGGATAAATCCAAATCCGTCGGGCATAACTTCCAGTATGCCGTTTGCCCTCAATTCTTGCTGTCTAACTCGGCCATATCCTGGCTGGAAAGGCCGATTGCGTCACTTCTATTGTCCGCTCTGGCAAAACGCTCTCCATCGTTCTGGGAAGGCGCACTGTTCTACCAGCTCATTCTGTTATTCATACTGCTGTTTCCATGTGTTTGGGAAGTCTGGGTCCTGTTCTGTGTATACTTGCTGTCGTACCCTCTTGAAACAGGGCGGCGGTTATCCGTTCCCCTGCTGTCATTCCGGTTTTCCTGATAATCCTGGCTCCTTGACTGGTTACGCTCAAAGGCATGGGGTCTGGTCCTGGGGACGGATGTTTCTGGCTGCGGGGCGTTTCCTGGCTCCGGGATATCTCCTGGCTCAGGGCGCTTCCTGGCTGCGGGATATCTCCCTGACTTGGGGCGTTTCCTGGCTCCGGGACATCTGTTGCGGGGTTTTCCTGGCTCGGGATGTTTCCGTTTTTTACTTTTTATTTCCGCCGGCTTTATTTCGGTTTTTCTCCGCCTCATCGCAGAGCAAATCAATAATTTCTGCCTTTCTCAATGAACTGATGCCCTTAATTCCACGGCTCTTGGCCATTTCCTTTAGTTCTGAAAGAGGCAGGGTCTGCAGTTTTCACGCATAGTATTTCTCCTTATTAAATTCAATTCTTCACCGCAAAAAAGCCGGTGTACGCCTTCTGTCTATATTTAAATTATCTTCTGTTCATTCAAATTTGGGTTTATTCCAGATTTGGGAATTGCTCAGGGACTAACAGACTGCCGGCAGTATCAAGAAAACTGCCAGCTAATCTATGTATAGCCCTATTATATACACGAATATCAGGGATTGTAAAGTTAAAATTTGAGAAAATCAGCTTTTAAGCCATTTCATATACGCATTTATCTGCTTCTCATAGCCATTGTCAGAAGGTTCGTAAAATACGGTTCCCTCCATACCCTCGGGCAGATACTGCTGCTGTACATAATGCTTGGGATAGTCATGAGCATAGAGATAGCCTGCCCCATGTCCCAGCTTTTCCGCTCCCTTATAATGCTTTGTCCTGCAGATGGACCGGCACAGGCATGGTCCGTTCGTTCCTCACCGCTTCCATGGCCTTCTGTACCGCCATACAGGCAGCGTTGCTCTTTGAGCTGTGGCCACATAGGTCACTGCCTGGGACAGGATGATATTGGCCTCGGGAATCCGATGCGCTCTGCGGCCTGGGCTGCGTTTACCCGCCACCACAAGGGCCTGAGGGTCCGCATTTCCCACATCCTCCGCAGCACATATCATAATTCTTCTGGCTATGAATTTGATGTCCTCTCCCGCGTACAGCATCCGCGCCAGATAATACACGGCCGCGTCCGGGTCCGACCCCCTGCATGCTTTTAATAAACGCGGATATAGTGTCATAGTGGTTGTCCCCTGTTCTTATCATACCGGACAGCCCTTTTCTGAATACATTCCTGGGCCACTGCCATATCAATGTGAATCCGTCCGTCCGCCCCTTTGCAGTGGTGGGGCACCCCCAGCTCCACGGCATTCCGGCCTGGCATCCCCCGTGTCTGCCAGAAAATCAGCTGTATCCGTCAATGTCGGTATCAGAATGCCTTACCCATTCCCTGTTCCTTGTCATAAACGCCCAGGATCAGCTCCTTGACATCGTCCTTTCCGGGGCTTGAGCAAACATCCTGGACCTGGAAAGAAGAGCCCCATTTACTCCTCAAAAGTACGGATTTTCCGTAGTGGCTCCAATCAGTATCAGGGTCCTTGTCCTCCACAAAGGGCAGAAGGTAATCCTGCTGTCCTTTATTAAAGCGGTGATCTCATCCACAAACAAGATGGTTTTCCTTCCATACATGCCAATATTGTCGCCTTGGCCTCTTCACCACTTCCTCCATGTCCTTTTTTCCTGCCACTGTGGCGTTAATCTGCCGGAAACTGCACTGGTGCGTATTGGCAATGACCTTGCCAGGGTGGTCTTACTGGTTCCCGGAGGTCCGTAAAAAATAATGGATCCCAGCTTATCCGCCTGTATGGCCCGGTACAGCAGCTTATCCTTTCCCACAATATGCTGCTGCCCCACCACCTCATCCAGGGTCCTCGGACGGAGCCTGGAAGCCAGAGGCGACTCCTTCTCCATATCCTTTTCTCTCATATAATCAAAATAAATCCATATCTGTCATTCTCCTCAGTCAATCAGCAGTTCATCCACCGTAACAAAAAGTATAGCCCCGCTTCGTGAGCGTGTCAACGATTTCAGGGCTGCTTCCACAGAAGTGGGAAAAATGTCATGCATTAATATAATATCCCCATCCTCCACATCCTTAAGCACCCGCTTCACAATGCGGTTGGTATTGCGCAGTTTCCAGTCCAGGGAGTCCACAGACCACAGGACAGTGGTCATGCCCACCCTGCACTCCAGCTCTTCATTCCAGTCCCCAAAGGGCGGCCTCATGTACTGCGGCCGTTCCCCTGTTATATCCTCTATCATCCTGCTGAGTCCTGTCCACGGCCTGGCAGACCGCGTCTGAACCGGCCTTTCAAGCTGCACATGGCTGTAGCTGTGGTTTCCAATCAGATGGCCCTCATCATGCATCCGCTTCACCAGCTCCTCATTCCCCTCTATGTTCTGTCCCATCAGAAAAAAGGTTGCCCGGACATTCCGCTCTTTCAGCCCGTCCAGCAGTTTTTCCCGTGCAATCCCTCATTTGGTCCGTCGTCAAAGGTCAGAGCCACACATTTTCCTTCCAGTCCCTTGGCCCGGTCAGGGTATCCCCCCTCCTGACCCAGGAGCCCTCGTCGGCGGACACATGGGCCGGCATCTCCCCCCTGACCGTATGGATAAGGCCGCCCAGCAGCAAAAAGGTCCGCTATGCAGACAGCTGCCAGGAGTTTTGACTTATTTATCAGCTTCACCCTGTTTTTCCCTCTCTTATTTCGCATCCTTATCTATCCAGTATATGTGCGGGGACAATATAAAAATGCTTTTACCTTTTTTCCCTTTACAGACTTCATAAAATGTGCGGGAAGAAAAACAGCGCCGGGACTGCTCGGCGCCGCTTGGCTGAATTTACATCATATTGAAGTTATATTCTGATAAAATTATACCCTGATTGAGCTTATTGTCCATTACATTAAACCCAGCGGCTGCTGTCACGGCCCCTAATGGTGTGACCACCACGCCCGGTCCGCCGGATGAACCTGGTGACAGCCTGGCCCAAACCCGGTGCCTGGTTAGATATCCCGCCGTTCTGTGAAGGCTGGGGCGCCTGTCCTCCCTGGCTTCCGTCCGGCGCCTTCTGTACATTTCCTGTCTGGCTGTCTCGGTCTCATTTTCCCGATTCCTGCGACAACCTGGCTGAGCACTCCGTTTCCGTCGGCATTATAGGCCACGCCGCCTATATCCACGGTGGTGCCTGCCGCCATCCGGCCTGTGGATGGGTCCATATAGTAGTGGAGTCCGCCCACGTCGATCACGCCTTTGGCCATACGTCCTGAGCCCTCAAAATAATACCAGGCCCCGTCCATCTCGCGCCAGCCGTCGCCATGGCGCCGGACCCTTCAGGTAATAGCGCTCACCGCCGTCATCCAGCCAGCCGGTCCGCATCACGCCATCCTGGCTGCTGTAATACCAGGTTCCATTGTCATTGATCCAGCCCCTCGCCAAAGAGCTCCTGAGCTGTCCAGATAGTACCAGTTCCGTTCTGGTTGGTCCATCCCTTGGCCATGGCTCCTGAGTTCTCCAGGAAGTATCTTCTTCCGTTGTCGTCCAGCCAGCCGGTCTGCATCACGCCTTCCTGGTTGCTGTAATACCAGGTTCCGTTGTCATTAATCCAGCCCCTTGGAAAGGGCGCCTGAGCTGCCGAAGATAATACCATTTCCGCTGTCGGATTTCCAGCCGGTTATCATCTTACCGGTAGCATCATCCAGATAGTAGGACTTGCCGGACTGGTTAAGCCAGCCCCTGACACCAAACCGTCCCCCGTTCATATAGTACCATGTGCCGTCATCCTGAATCCAGCTGTTTTTCTGTTTTACGTAGTTCTGGTAATAATAGGTCTGGCCGTTGATGGTCCTCCAGGTATTGCCCGGTATCACCGATGTAAAATCCTTAAACTGGAAATCGATGTCCACATTCCCACCGATCCCGTTGACCGCGCCCGTGCTGGTGGCCTGCCACATCACCGGGATTCTGGTAATGCCGGTTTTGCGGAGTAGCGGGCAACCCATACAGGGATAATCCATCTTGCCCATGTCCAGTTTGTTGGCAAGCCAGTTGTCATTGGCATAGATAACCGGATAATAGCCTGCCTCTGAAATCCGCCTGCAGAACGCATTGGCGATTGCCGCCAGTTCGTCCTTGGACAAGGGCCCTGGGTGGAATCCTCCATGTCAAAATGCAACCGGATAGGATACCGGATAATCGTGGATCAGGTCCAGGACAAAGTTGGCCTCGTCCACTGCCATCTCCGGCGTCATGGCCAGGGGAATAGATGTACGCCCACCTTGACGCCTGCCGCGCTGGCCTCCTGGATGTTCTTGTGGAAATAGGGGTCAACCGCGCCCTTGGAGCGGGTCCCCAGCATCACGAAGGAGACGTCGTCCGCCGCCACCTGACGCCAGTTCACATCCCCCTGCCAGCGGGACACGTCGATTCCCCGGAACAGCACATTATTGATGGCTGAGCCGTCCGGCATCTGGTATACGCCGTTTACCTTCTTCCACGCATTGGGATTTGCGGTGGAAGCAGACTGTCCTGAGGTGCTTCCTGTTCCGGAAGCAGTCCCTGTGCTGCCAGCGGAGCTCTGCCCCGGTCCCGGGGAGATATGACCGTGGCGGACTGGGTCTCCCCGGTCCCACGGCCAGGATGTACCGGCAGGCACAATTGTCCCTGCCCAATGAGTCCCTGCCAGGGGCAAGTGCGTGGCAGCGCCTAACAATCTGCGTCGTATTTTTCATAGTATTCTCCTCATACCTTTGTATTTTTCAAAAAAGAGGGATGTCCAGCCATCCGCTGTCACATCCCCCTTATTAAACCGCTGTCAATCAACCTGGTCCGTCTGTCCGTCCTGGTTCAAGCGCAGTTGATGAGCCGGATGGGCTGTTATTGGAATTGCCGCTGGTCGGGCCGTTTGAACTGTTTCCGGAGCCGCCCGGTGTGCCGCTGCTGATACCGCCGCCGGAAGAACCGGACACTCCAGGTCCGCCGCTGCCGCCGGAACTGCCGGCTGTTATTGTTCACAGTTTCCAGGTGTCTGGGCCGATACGCCGTTGGCATTCTGGCATACGCCGCTGCCGTCAAAGTTATACTGAACGCCGTTGATGGTAGCTGTGGTGCCTGCAATCATCTTTCCCTCGTTGGCAGGGTTCAGATAATAATACTTGCCGTCCAGCTGAATCCATCCGTCATCATATGTCCGTTGCTGTTGAAGTAATGCCAGGAATTATCAATCTGCTTCCAACCCTTGGACATCTTGCCGTTGGTATTATCCATGTAATACTTATTGCCCTCACTGTCCGTCAGCCAGTCGATCAGCATACGGCCGTCGGTGTTCAGGTAGAAATAATCGTTGTCAACCTTGGCCCAGCCGGTCATCATCTTGCCGTCTGTCCCGAACAGGTACCAGTTGTCCTTGATCTGGGCCCAGGAGTTCACCACGCACTTTCCGTTGCTCTGGAAGTAATACCAGGCGTTGTCCATCTCGCGCCATCCGGTGCCCATGGAGCCGTCGCCCTTCATAAAATAGAAGTCCACGTTGTTGTTGCGGTCGATCTTAAGCCATCCGGTTACCATGGTCCCATCATCTAGCATGTAGTACCATTTGTCGTCCGTGTTGACCCAGCCCGGTCGCCATAAGGCCATGCTGGGCTTAAAGAAATACCATTTTCCGTCGATCTGCTTAAAAACCCGTGGACATATGTCCCGTGGACAGAGTCCATATAATACCAGCCCTCGCTGGTCTGAAGCCATCCCTTTGTGTCTGTCCGTTATCAGATATAAGTCCAACTATCATTGATTTGGTCCAGCCGTCCGCGTAGGCCGTAAACGCCGACCCGATGGACATCACGCTGATGATCCGGCCGCTGCCAGCGCCATAAACCGTTTTTGTGTACCATTTGTCATCCTCCTCGACAGATATTCGAAGAATCCTATTCTCACATATTTCTGATTATAGCACAAGCTGTCATACTAAATGGTAACATTTTTATTACAATTTCCGTAATTTCCGATAATATTTTTTCGCGTAGCGATACATGATGATGGTGTATTCCCCAAACTCGTCGCCCAGCACGCTCTTGTAAACCGCCCACAGACTCCACAAAAAACCGCCCAGGGCCGCGTACGCGTAGGTCGCAAACAGCTCCTCCTTCGTGGGTTCCCTGCTTCAGATAAAGCTTCAGCAGATGCTCCATCTGGGTCTCGTCGTAGTAAGAGTAGATGGCGCACATGGCCACATCGATGGCCGGGTCGCACATGCCCGCGTACTCCCAGTCCAGCAGCTTTACCTCTCCATTTTCCAAAAACAGGTAATTGTCCACGTTGGCGTCGATGTGGGACAGGCATTTCTCCCGGCCCATGCCGTCCAGACGGTCCATCAGCCAGTTCATCCACTCCCGGACCTCCTCTGTAATCCTCGAACAGAATCCCCCATGGCTCTTGCAGAGCGCCTCGTAGAAGTCGATTCGCTCCCGGATATCAAACTCATGGTCCACCGGACGCCGCTGGCGTGCAGCACGCGCGCACCATCTCCATGCACTTCTCCATGTCGTCCCAGTTCTCGCTGGAGGCATTTCTGGCCCCTCATAATAATCCGCAATCTTATAACCCGTCTCAGGGTTCAAGTAAATCAGATGCTCGGTGATCCCCAGGGGCGCCACCGCGTCGTAGACTGCCTTTTTCCTGCCTCCGGTTGACCAGTTCCGTTCCTGGGCCGGGAATCCGACAGATACAGTGCTTTCCCTCCACCTGGAACAGAAACGATTTGTTGGTCATCCCCGCCTTTAAGCAGCGGATGTCGTGAATCTCGGACTCCGGAACTCAAACACCCGCGAGACCAGCTTTAGCGCCTCATTGTCCGAGTGATTCTGGTATTTGGTATCAAACACCCGCAGCTCCTCCAGGTTCTCGAACTCATACACCTGATCGTCCGGCTGGCGGTTGATGTCCATCTCGATCTCATCCCAGCGCTCCGGCTCCACGCCCGCCTCCGCGGCCGTCCGCGCTAAAAGCGCCTCGTCCTCAGCTCCCGATCCGGCGCACCGCCTCGCCGCTTAACATGTCCCATAGACCTGCTCCCAGTAAAAACTGTTCCGTCCCCGGAAGCTCGTAATACGCCTTCTAAAACCGGCATGAACCTGGCGGTAAACTCCCTCGAAAAATAGGCGGGGCCGTACATCACCCACGAATCCCGTCCGCCCACCTTCATCCGAGATCCGTCCCTTCTTCTGGAACGTCAGACACCACCTCCTTGTGTCCCCTTCTGGAAGGCCGAGCTGTACCACGCACCGCACTCGTAGGCATGGTACATGTTCTCCCTCAGCCAGTTGTCCGAGGACAGAAGGTACATATTTTCCCTTCCAGCACCTTCCTGGCCCGGTAGATCGTGGCCAGCGTGTTCTTGGCGGAGTACTCCGGATTGTAGAGAAGCTTCACGCCGAACTTGTCGATCAGATACTCGAACTTCTCCTTCAGATACCCCACCGCGATTGTGATGTCCGTAATCCCCGCCTGGTGCAGCTGCCGAATCTGCCGCTCGATCATCCGCTCCCCGAACACCTCCAAAGCCCCTTGGGCGTCTCGAAGGTCAACGGCACAAACCGTGAGCCGAACCCGGCCGCGATGATTAACGCCCCGTCCACCTTGTAGGGTTTTAAAAGCTCCATCCCGGCGTCCAGTAATTTCCATTTCTTTCCATCCGCGTCCGGCTCTCCTCGGCGATCAATCCCGGCCCACGCACTCCTTCACCAGGGAGTTGACGGTCCCCAACGACATCCATCCTCTGCGCCATCTCCCTCTGTAATGGAGGGCTGCTCCAGCACGGTTCTGCACACAAGTCCATATCGATCCATCGGTCATATCCTCACATTCGTCAGTATTCATGTTCATTTCATCGCTTTTCAAAAATATATGAAATATATGAAACATTATAGCACGTATAAAAAGTCCAGGGGGCGTTCAAAATATGGAAGAAAAATTCCATCCCCAGCCGTCACAGCAGCTGGAAGATTTTTCCAACCTTCTATATTATATTGTCGAAATTACACCTCAAATATCAGATCGCCGTAACTGGGCATGGGCCAGAGGTCTTTATCCACGATCATTTCCAGCTGGTCCGCCGGAGCCCGCAGGGCTCTCATTGGCGGGCACCACCACGCTGTGGTAGGCTTCCGCCTGCGCCTTGCCGCCGCCCATGGCCTGGGCCTTCTCCGCAGCGTCCGTCAACGCGGACAGGGCCACCTTCATGTCGCTTAACAGGTCGGAGGACTCCTGGAGCAGCTCGGTCTGCGCGCTCACGTCCGCATCCGGGCAGGCGTTCTTCACAGCGCAGATGGAGTTCGCCAGCTGCGTGGTGTAACTTGATCACCGCGGGGATAATCTGCTTGCTGGCCATGTCGATCATGGTTCTCGCCTCGATGTTCACGGCCTTGGAGTAGTTCTCGTACTCCACCTCCGCCCTGGACTCAAGCTCCGCTCTGGTGAACACGCTGAACTCTTCAAACAGCTTCACCGCCTTCTCGGTGGTGAGGGGCCGGAATCGCCTCCACCATGGAGCGGATGTTGGGAAGCCCCCTGCGCTCCGCCTCGGCAACCCATTCCTCGGAATAGCCGTTGCCGTTGAAGATGATTCTCTGATGCTCGGTCAGGTACTTCTTGATCAGATCGTGTACGGCAATATCGAAATCGTCTGCTTTCTCCAGAATGTCTGCTGCCTCGAAAGGCTTCTGCAACGATAGCGTTCAAGAGTGGTGTTGGGGCTGGCGATGGAGTCGCACTACCTACCATACGGAACTCAAACTTCGTTGCCGGTGAAAGCAAACGGTGAAGTTCTGTTACGGTCAGTGGCATCCTTATCCAGATCCGGCAGAGTGGATACGCCGGTCAACAGTTACCGCCCTGGATGGAATGAGTAGCATCACCGGTCTCAACCAGCTGCTTTACCACATCCTCCAGCTGCTCGCCCAGGAATACGGAAATGATGGCAGGGGGTGCCTCGTTAGCTCCCAGTCTGTGATCGTTGCCGACATCGGATGCACTCTGACGAAGCAGATCTGCATGGGTATCTACGGCTTTCAGGATACATGCCAGTACTGAT